>WPCK01026795.1_pt1 | contig 92901 bp, 105 predicted proteins | sample 5399851 | NCBI WGS metagenome assembly WPCK01 (sample SAMN12869471, study PRJNA574797) | sludge metagenome | isolation source: wastewater treatment of pH11 | place: China:Beijing | collected 2019-05-20 | reverse complement strand
TTCCTTTCAAGAAATAAGAGAAATTCGCCGCCTTCCTCTTGAAATTCAGCTGCCCAACTAACATCGTGGACATCTATACCTGCGATTAGGGGCTCAACATATTCTCCCAGAATATTTTCTCTAACGTCAAATTCAAAGCCGCTGAACACCCTAGCATTCTTCGCCTCGCTAGAAAAGTTGTAGGTGCCAAGAACGATAACTTCTGCTTGTTCAAGAACCTTTTGAGGTTTTAGACTCACCCAGGTAGTGGCACTAACCGAGGTTGAAGTCATCAACACAAAGAAAAGAAGTAACATTTGTTTTTTCATAGCTTCTCCTTTATTAGGTAGACCGGTTTAGTCAAACACAAAAGCTTGAAGCAAACATCCATAAGTTTTTCAAATATTTCCCCTCCTACACATACTATACCATTTAATTATCCTAAATTTGCCAGTTCTGAAATAATATCTTATAATAATCACATATTAGGTGGGAATTTATATTTTTCTACCTTATTTTGTCATGCATGGTGCTTCTCTACTGAAAACAAACTATTGGTGACTTGCAACTATCAAACAAGCAACTCCAACCTTTCATTATCAAGATAACTAACATCAAAATTATTAGAATGAAAGAAGAAGTTTAATAGAGAACATCTATTTTTTATCATGGTAAGACAAAGGTCTACATCGGAGGTAGCATAGACAAGGATCGGCAATCCTTCGATAATTTGTTTAAAAAATTCCTAATACATTTTTTACATAGGAGGATCGTATGGACTATAAAAAACTGTTCAAAGCCATGTTACCGTATATCATTTATACTAGTTTATTTATACCTTCACTATATGTACTACGAGCAGGATATTTATTATCTGTGGCTCTGATGTACTTTTTGATAGGGCTTGTTTTATTACCAGCGTGGATAATCTTTTATTGTATGGCTATATTTATTATTTGGTTGATAGTATTTAAGAAAATTAAAAATATATATATCAAAATACCTATTTTAATAGTATCGTATATAATCATTGTTTATGTATTAGTACAATTAGACAGTGAAAGTTGGGGTAGTAACGGGAATTTATCTTTATACAAAAGTCTCTTTTTTAGGGATTAAAGTTCTTTCTTTATATAACTGGTTCATATCTCGAGGAGAAATATAAATCACAAGTTGAACACTTTCTATATATAGCGGTCTAACTTACACTATTCTTGGCATACAAAAACGCACAGTATTGTGCGTTTTTACTTATATGTTCATATCACCACTTAAACAATCTTTTTCCAGTGGTAAAATTCTGTCATTCCGTAGTCCAATTTTTGTCACTTTGTGGGTTATGACGAGACAATTAAATTTTCCTTTTTGATAATAACTTCTTTCCCAGAACCTATGATTTTCCGTATATTTCACAAGAACGGCGGTATAAGCACTGTTAAAACTACATTTTTTATTTGCCGAATAAGCAGAATTTATTCTAATTGGTTTTCTTAATCCAGATTTTCCAATCAGTGTTATCATCTATTTCAATTATTTTTAAGTTACCGTTAATCGTAACATTATGATGAATATAACCCACTTCATATCCAAAGGTTTCATTATTAATGACGGTTTGAATGTCAGCACTTTCAGCAAATGGTCCATTCATTTGAACTAATTCTTGGACCTTCCATTGCCCACCTTCTTCATGAACATCAGCAATCCAAATATCCTTACTATTCATTGCCCCTCTAAATACAATTAAGATTAACTCATCATTTATTTCATGGGAACCGTACACAGTTATATCTCTTTCTTCATTTTCAGTTACTGCTGCCTTTAAAGCTGCTTCAGGATAATTAGCTGCCAGTTCAAGTTCACTACTTTCATTACATCCTACAAGTAAAAAAACAAATGAACTAATGATAAGCATTTTTAACTTCATTTTTAGTGCCTCTCTTCATTTATAAAATGTGACCGATTTACTATTTACTCGAGAAAAACTTACTCTACCTTAACCACCGTAACGCTTTTCAATAGAATAGTATCCTCGCATTTGTCGAACAGTTTTTCTCCTATCAATCTCCTTTTAATCCTAAGTAAAAGTTAAATATCGTTATCATTCCTGAGCCTACAATACTGGAACCTTGTAATTGCGCATAGGAAGTAGTAAAGTATTCCGCCCCGATATCGTTTATAAATTAGATTTTTATGGGGTGGGTTTAGACTTATTTGTTTCGAGTCAACCAAAAGTTTTATTTTTGTTATATATAGCGTACTTTGTTGAACATCATTTCTTTAAATTATTTGGATTTTCAACATATATTTCTAAAACATACCCACAATCCGACCAATATAATATGAGGATATCGGTGATGATGAACTTCTTAGATTGTTGTAGGGAAACATATGAACTACAGCATTCCCTGACAGAATAATACCCTTTTCAATTTGACTACTGCTGCATTTAGGACATTTGTTTTCTACCATTTGTTCATCTCTCCAATCACAAAATAAACCGTTTTGTAATAGACATATTTGTAGATTTAAGATTGGTTCCAAAATAAGGACATAACCCCAAAGAATACTAAATAAATAATCAAAAACAACAGAAACGTATATAGTGTAACTTTTCCAAGTTTATCCTTTTTACTGAATATGGATAAAACTAAGGAAATGATTAGAAAAGTAAAACTAAACAAGAGTGTTATTCTATCGTTAATAAGCGCATTTCCCGTTAATGTATAAATACCAAAGGAAATAAGACCAATAATTAGAGATATTAATGAAACTACCCCTACTTTTCGTTGATTTGTCAACAATGTATCTCCTCCCTTATTCCATAAAATATACTCTCCAACTATGTTTTAAATTATCCCGCTACTATCATTCCCTTCCAGTATAAATTGCCCTTTCCCGTAAAAATTGGCAACAAAAATGAATTAGCTGATTCCTAGCCGAGTTTATGTCTGGCTAAACATCTGTTGAAATACAAGAAGATGAGCGAGGCGATGATTTTAAAGTCTCTGAAGTAGCGATACTTCCTTGATTGAATTTCTGTTCATGAGCTGGCAATGAAAAAATACTAAGCAATAAACAAACAGCTAAGAAGGAAGACAATACTCGTTTTTTCACTCTTTATTCCCCCTTGCCAATTTCGAATTTATAAGTTAATTCATTTTCTTTTATAGATCCACTAATTAGTAGAGTTTCATTATCTAGCCAATTAGTCGTATTGATTATTAATCCTAACGGTAAATCTACATAGATTGTTGAAGTGGAGGTTGAAATGACCATTTTTTCTAGACCAGTAGTTCTATCGGTGATGTTTATAAACGATATATTACTTTCTGGAGATAGCGTAACTCCACTATAAGCATAATGATTTAAATCAATGATTTCTTCTATGTTACTAGTATAAATTTCGTGTTTTACAACAAAATCACCTAGAATATAATAAATATTGTTAGTGTCTGCTCCCAATACATTTTCTGTTTCAGTGATCTTTTCGCCAGTTTCAGCAATAATAATTTCATATATATTGTCGTTAAAAACAGAAACTATCGTATTATCGTTTATTTCCCCTAAATAATTTCTACCTCCTAAAGCTACTAAATTTTCTGTTCCTGTCTCGAAATCTATCATCCATAAATCGTTAATATAATCAATATTGCTTTCATAGATGCTTCTACGATTTGAAACAAAAAACAATGCATCCCCATCATGAGATAGCTGCGGATTAGAAATCCAGTACACTCTTCCCTTTTCACTAAGTTGTTCCTTGTTCATACCTTTGTACTCGTTAGATCCAAGTAATGTAGCTTTAATCCCTTTTTTATCAGTCTTATATAGACGATCCTTAACCGTAAAGTAGTTATTTTTATCCTTGCCTTTAAATAGATTTGGTGAATTAACTAATGGAATGTTATAAAGATCAACCTCACCTTGAGCAAAGACTACCACTTCCTCCTCAATATTTAATTCAACCGTTCCCTTGATTTTCATGCCGTTCGCTTCATTAACTAACTTTTTTGCCTTTTCATTGTTCAAAGTTTCTACTTTTATCTTTTTCTTACTTGGTGAGTCAATAATGATGTCACCATCAGCATAAAATACTGAGTCGTTCTTAAACACTTTTAACTCAGAGTTGTTTCCATAGACTGAATAAAATCCACCAAAGATCAGTGTACTTGCAATAATTGATGTTGCAACCTTCGCCGTCTTCTTCATTGTCTTTCCCCTACCTATAATTTAATAAAATTTATGCACTGATAAATCCATGTTATTAAAGGCTTCGTATCGTCCAGGTACTTTTAGTACGTAATTTTGAGTCTCTTTAAAAGGAGGTATTCCACCGTATTTTAGATCATTACCGGGACCTGCGTTATATGCTAAACTTTAAGTACATATCCTCACATATAATGAACTGTATTAGCACCCTCCTTAATTCGAAAACTGTTCCAAATCTAATACAAAAGCTTATGGGCACTGTGTTCCAGTAGTGCATTCTTTTTTCCTACAAATACGACCAATTAGTTAATCAACTCTACTCCGTTATTTTAAAGAGCTTTCTTCAGTATTTTAGAATTAGTTTCTTTTTTTATTTTAACATAAATTTCCAATTAACTTGTAATTTTTTTGAAAAGAACTTGCGCTTGTTACTAAATAAATACTAGAAAGGAAGAGTTGAGTTAAACTTTACAAGATTTATCCCCTGTATGCTTCTGACTATTCAGATCTAAATGAGGGGACAAAATACATTGCAACAACAGCTCAAGTACTTTAGTTCAATAAAAAAACGCCTACCAAAATTAATTTGATAGGCGAATCACTCTATTTTTTACTCGTTCGTTTCAGTGAGGTTACTAATTGTTTAAGCTTCGTCTTCCCATTCTTGCCATTCGATTTCTACTCCCCATTTTTTAGCGAGCTTATTTAATTCATCTTCATATTCAAAAAATAACAGATCAGATTCTCCGTACAAATCCATTGCGTGATCTTGGTTTCCTTCAACCCAGGCAAGTTCGGCTTCCAAATGTTTTTTTAGAGCCTCATTATGGATTGCATGAACTGTTAGTAACTCTTCTTTCTCAAGTGTTTCTCCGTATGCTTCAGACTTATCGATGATCTCTTCTAGCGAAGGAATTAGAACCGTACGAGTAAAGATTTCTAACTCTTCCTCACTATCAATTTGAGTTTCAGTTTCCAACAAAGAATAGTACTCATGTGAAAGTTTGTCACTTTCCTCTAAATACGTTAGCATTACATCAGTATTTCCAGAAAAATTTTGAAATAGAAAGTAACCAATGAATAAAAATGGAATCATACCTAAAAGTTTTTTTGACAATATTGTCCCTCTTCTCAAAGATATTCGTCTGTTCGACTAGCTCATTATACGACGGACAATCCTAAATGTCATAGTAGTTTTATCTCCTGATTTGGGGATGTTTTCCATGTGCTACTTGGTCTTATCGCTTTTTTAGCTCCATATAAAAAGAAATGAGCCCGCCTAAGTATCATAGTGAATGAAGCGGACATACGTTCCGTTATTTTCTCTTTTTTTGCTGTTTTTCAATTTCAGCGGACATCTATTCCGTTATTCTCTCAAAAAAGCCGATTTTTTGCTAGAATAGGAGAAATAACGGAACTGGTGGCCGCAAAATTTCAAAACTACCCTTTTTCAGCCAAATAACGGAACCAGTGTCCGCTTCCACACGCCGGTTGGTTCAAACATCAATAGGATTGTCGTTAACCTTTCCTACTACCCCTCGTCGACCACTTCTTTTAATAATTGGTAAGATTTCTTTTGCTTATCAGGATCAAAAATATAAGAAACTGCCATAATTTCATCTACATGAAACCGTTCTTGGAAGTTGTTCAACTGTTCTCTGATAGTAGCTTTACTACCTAGTAATGTCATTCCGGCCATCGATCTGACCATTTCTCTTTCATGAGGGCTCCAAATAGCATCCATATTTTCTACTGGAGGACTTAACGGATTTTGAGAGCCACGCACGACATTCAAGAAAAATTGCTGTGTCGTCGTAAACTCGAATTCTGCCTCTTCATCGCTATCAGCTGCAATTACATTTAAGCAAACCATCATATATGGAGCTTCGAGATACTCTGACGGCTTAAATTTGCTGCGATAAATCTCAATTGCCTCCGCCATATATCTCGGCGCAAAGTGTGAAGCAAATACATACGGCAACCCTAATTCAGCCGCTAAAAATGCAGAATCTGTTGACGAACCTAGGATATAAATCGGAACATTCGTACCAACACCTGGGTAAGCTTTTACAAACCCCTGTTCTTCTTCTGGTCCAAAATAGGTTAGCAACGCTCTTACATCATCTGGGAATGTAAAAACAGCATCGGTTTGCGACCTCCTCAGGGCATTTGCCGTCCGACCGTCAGTTCCAGGAGCACGCCCCAGACCTAACTCAAGTCGGTTAGGATAGATGGTCGCCATTGTTCCAAACTGTTCAGCTATTACCAAAGGAGAGTGGTTAGGAAGCATAATCCCACCAGAACCAACCTGAATTCTTTCAGTTCCCTCCAACACGTGTTTTATTAAAATAGCTGTAGCCGAACTAGCTAATGTTGAAGCATTATGGTGCTCGGCGATCCAATAGCGCTGATAGCCCATTTTTTCTGTCGCTTGAGCCAAATCAACCATTGCTTCGATCGCTTCCTTAGCCCCCTCGCCTTTACGAATGGGAACTAAATTTAAAAGTGATAACGGTATTTGTATATTTGCCATAAAGTATGCCCTCTCTTCTTCCATAAAAATGATCCATATCTGTAATAAAAATTATTACACTTAAACGAAAAAACAAACAATACTTCTTTTAGTATTGTTTTGTACTATATGTTTTTCTAAAAGCTAATACTGTAATAGTAGTATATACAGTTATTGAAGTCAAACAACAACTACTAAGAAATATAAATGATTAGAACGCTACAGTAAAAGGTACTCTGGAAACTTATTCCACAAAATCAATCACTTTTATGGTATGATTTTGTTTACCAATATAATAAGAGTAGGTGTTATTTTGTGAGAACGTCTTTAACATTTGTCGTCAGTTTAGTCGCTTTCTTTTTGCTGTACTTTTTTAATGTGAGTAATATGTTTGCTTTTATCGGTGTCGGCATTCTGATCCTTTGTACGATGATGTATCCAATCATCAGGATTACTTTTTTCGAGACAAATATCGCGAAAATTGAAAAGTTCCTCTTAAACAATAAAAGAAATCCGAACTTCTATATCACTTATGCGTTAGCGAATGAGTTAGATGAAGATATCGATCACTATACCGATCAACTTCTCAAAAAAACAAAGCAACCTTCACGCCAAGCCATCTATAAAATCATTCGTGCCTTACATTTTAAAGATTTATCTGAGGCTAAACAGGAAATCGAACATGTTGTAGAACCTGACTACAAACAATATTATCAAGCTTTAATTTATCTCGAAGAAAATAATATAACCGAAGCCGATCATTGGATTGAGAAAGTTTCAAAAGGCTGGATGAAACATGCCCTGTTGGCTGAACGGGAAAAAAAACAAGGCAATTTTGAAGAAGCGATTGCTCATGCGACCAAAGCAAAACAACAAACAAAAGGTATACAGCATTATTTATTGCACAAAACCTATGAACGTGAGTTTCAGTTACAATAAGAAACCCAGAGTAACAAAAGAACGGTTGTCGTGCTTCAAGTTGAAGCTGACAACCGTTCTTTTATAGTATGAGGTTGTTTTGGTAATTTAATAGATAGTGTATCATGTGTTGCTTTTTATTTCGGGTTTGACGTTTACAAAAAGCGATTACTTAATTGTAATAGTCGTTGAATTGTAATTTTTTCCGTTTCCTAAGGGATTGTAGTTCTTTTCAACATTACCAGCAGGATCAATAGCAAACCAATTGATGGTTGTCGTTTTGCTAATTGTCAACTTCTCAGCAAGTTCACGAGTACCAGATAATTGTAGTTTATTAGATTCAAACGTTGGACGACTACCGTCTAACGTATAGTAAATCGTAGCAGGCTCGCTTAAATCAAAGCTAACCTCTACTGGAGCTGAGAATGTTCCTCTACCAGGAACAAGCTTCGATGATGGCGGCTGTTTGTCTTTCGATTGCTGATAAGCAACTTCTAGTAACCCGATTAATCCGTTTGCAAATTCCATCGCTTCCTCATGGCCTTCATCATAGCTAGGTTGGAAACCAACTGAAACCCACTGTCTACCATTCCACAGTTGTGCCCCTACTTCAAAGTTCCACGAGTAAATCCCTTTTTCATACCATAAGTAATCGGCAGAGTTACCAGCGGCGGAATATAGAACATCAGGGATCGGACCTGTTCTTGTTGGACGAATTACTGTCCCACGGTGTTCTTGAATTCTTGTTAAAATATGCGCTGAAGCTCCCCAGTAAAATGCTTCTTCTCCAGCAGTTGGTCGAGGAAGTGTCGTACGGTTCGTGTCATAGGCACCAGGAGACCACATGAAATACCCACCGTGGCTATGAATGTTCATCGCAAATTTCAGATTAGAGTATGTGTCAGCTAACCAAACAATATTTTTCGCTTCTGGCTCTGAATTTTTATCTGGTCCTGCATAGGTATCACTCGTACAACTCGTAGAAGCACCGACAAATCCATCCCAAATACTTCCAACAGAGTGATTTCGATTTAAATCTACGCCCCACGCATTACGGGCACCATAATCGTTCGCTTGGTTCGGTCCACAATAGTTCGTCATGTTTCTGCGTTGCATATTGAAGTCATAGAAACTATAGTTCGCTCCATCTGGATTAACCATTGGGATTAAGAAGATATCCAAGTTGTTCAATAACTTCTTTGTTTCACTGTCATGCGCGTAGTTTCGTAATAACCTTTCAGCCGTTTCCATTACTACTAACGGCGTAACCCACTCTCGGGCATGTTCTTGGGCATATCCTAATACTCCCGGTTTTGTACCATTTTTTGTTTTTCCAATTCGAAGGGCTTTCACTGTTTGAGGCTCACGCGAAACGTATTCTGGCCCGTTTAATCCATCGGATAACACCGAAGACCAAACTTGTGCAAGACCTCCCCCTGTATTGCCTCGGTATGTGTTTGCTGAAATGAGGTCTGAAGCATCCTGATTAATTGCTTCAGCCACTTGTCTCGCTGTACTTGTCAAGTTCCCAGCACCATCTGTCGCTAACTTCACTATTACTTTGTTTTCCGCAGTTTCGACCGTTAGAGGTGAGTTCGCTTCTCCCGGATCGACGAATTCTACTTCAAGGCCGTTTCCACCTTCATGGCCCCATGCTTTGGAAGTAACGACGACCGCTGTGTTTGTGGCACCACCCATCGTTGCCATAGCGTGACGTCTGTAGCCATTCGTCTTATAAGGCATATTAATCACTTCTAATAGATCTGGAAATTCTTTAGCAAGCTGATCAATGCGATCATTAATCATCGTTGGTGTCATATATGAATCAATGAATTCTTTTACATAATGCTTTTTAGGTTTGCTGGGCTTCGTTCCACCCAACCACTCTGTAACCTCTGCTGTAGCAGTACCGCCTTGGTTGCTGGTCACGGTAACAGTCGCAGGCACCTTTTCCACTGCTAGTTCAAACCAATGGTATAAGTACTCCCCGTAATCAGAACGACGAGAAAGAGTTGCTGATCTTTCTACTCCATCCTCCAACCAAGTTGCGGTTAACGATGTTGATGTAGCCGCTCCTACACTTGATTTCGCTTCTACATAAAGGAATGTGGAGTCTTGATTCGTGTAGTGGTCCGCTCGAAGTATTTGAAGCTTTTCTTCCGTTGCTAACAGACTTGCATTTTCCTGAATCGTCATATGCATCTCTGTTACACGTTCATTCCATTGCTGCTCCGTCATTAATACTTCGTGTACTTCAATCCCAAAGCTTTCTAGCTTTTCGAGTTCTGATGGCGTCGCTAAAACTTCCACTTCATACACTCCATCATGTTCATGAAGTCCATGGTCAAATGCAATGCCCATTTCCATAATTTTCATGGCTGCCTCGACATTGGGAATTTCAAGGAGAACATTCAGTAGTTCCTCTTCAATAATCGGTTCCCCAGGTTCTGGTTCAGCAGCAGTTCGAGGAGCTAACCCTACGTATAGCATTGAAAAAAATAATGTTGTCACTAAAGCGATAATTCCCGTTTTTCTTGCCCATTCCTGTTTTGTCCTCATGACTAAATGGCACCTCCATTTTTGAATTTAAAAACAAGTTCATTATATGGGTAACTGTCCAGTTTGGTTGTCACTTCGTGTTACGAAAATTTTAAATATTCATACATATTATTACAAATGTGAAAGTGGTAAAATTATACAATTATTCTGAGTCTTTAGGATTGCTTCCCTTATTTTCTAAAAGCATTTGATTTAGCAGCAACATGCTCGTAAGTTTCTCACGATAATTTTTCCAAGTATTTCGAAACTCGAAAAAATGCATGTTTTCGGATGCGCTGTCAAAAGAAAGTGACTAAACGTACCCCGCTAGTGGTTTACTAGTCACAAAGTCAGACAGAAGCTTCCCTCTTCAGACAAGATCGTAGAACTTTTGATCCAAACACCAATCCATACCGACGGGAAAAAGGAAATTAAAACCACCTTAACGAATACATAAGTAAAACTTTGAGGGGCGATTAAAATTGATAAAACGTCATCAAATATTGTTTTCCCAACTGGAAACGTACAGAAATGAGATTTTAGAAATTTTAGAGGATGTAACAGAAAAGGATGCAGAGTTGATTCCGAGAGGTTATCGAAATAATATTCGTTGGAACTTAGGTCACATTTTTTTAGACCAATACCTATGGATTGAGGTGTTAACGAAGGAGAAAACAGAGGTTCCTAGTAGCTATAATAATTGGTTTGGCTTCGGAACAAGTCCGGCCGACTTCACTTCCGAAACTCCCTCAATCTCAGAGTTGAAAGAGTTACTAAAACGCCAACCAACGAGGATCAGGGAATTGTATGGTAGTAGACTTGAAGAAGTTTTTCCTGCTACTGAAATAGGGATGCACACGATCGAACAAGTGTTAATTCGTACGATTTTTCACGAAGGCATGCATTTGCAAGCTATAATAGATATTAAGAAACAACTGTAGTGCTACCAAATATTTATATTAGACGAGCACAAAACTTCAGAATTCCTGCAATAATTAAAGGGAATTTACTGTTTTGTGCTCTATATTATCTTAATGATTCAATTACATAATATGGAGGTGGGTCTCTTTGAATATCACTTTCATTGTCTAATCAACAGAGTGAACGTTAATGGTCTCTATTGCTTGTGTAACGCCATCACTTCCCAAAGCTTGAATAGCAATATGGTCGTGGAATATCCGATCACCGAAATCCCATTCAATAGACCATCCATCATTTCCATCTATGTCATAACCTATTAGTGTTCGTTCTGCCCAAGTCCCGGTTCCCGTCTCCGCTATCCAAAATAGGATCGTTTCAACATTTTCTGCCTCCACAGAAATCGTCATTTTACGAACCGTGTTTGGAACTATATGCCATCCGTTTTCCTCTTCTAAATCTGTAGTAACTGCTAGAATCTGAGCTTTTTGTCCTCCCAATTCAGATGGATTTGTTGAAGTATCTACAATCTCTCCTGGCTGATCCTCGTGTTTAGTGGTACATCCAGAAAAGATCAGGACCATCAATAATACAGTTACAACTATTGCATTCCTTTGCATATGTATCCTCCATAACATACTTTTTTAATAAGTTTAAATAATCGTTTCTTCTATTATCGATTACCATTCTTAAGTAATGAAAGTCCTACTGAACCGATTACAGTAGTTACAGCAATGACAGTAACAGCGAATATGATGTCTGTTGTATGGTGTGGTCTACTATTTATTGAATGAAACCATAATAGCTCTATGATTAAGATGAAACTCCAAAATATATACAGACCTATTTGCGTATTTTTTTCCACACATGATCCCCCATTTTCTCGTTATATTTTTGAATCTTTCATTTAACTGAATAAGTAAATATTAACACTATCTTCCAAGTCTAAAAAGACACTTTTTAAGAAAAATGAAAAGGACCTAGGTTTTTAAGTAGCCAGGGTCCGATACTATATATTTATCACAAAGTCACTGTATGAGGAAAATACTATAATACTTTCCTTTGAAGCTAGCTCTCTACTTTTTTTGTTTTTGATCAGACCCAATCTCAATTAGTCCAGAAAATCCTTTTTATAACGAGCCGCTAGATAAATTCCAGAAGCGACGAATGCAAGAGAATATTTAAATAAGAAGAAAACTTGCCACATGTATTCTTTTGGGAAAATTATGTCGCACAAAATGACGACATATAACGTAATCAAGGCACTTTTTAAAGATATATGCATGGTCCTTTCGTCAGTTTCGCCCATTTTTCTATGGAATACGTAAGTTAAAATGATCCCGACAAAAAGCAATACAAAACCGCTACCAATGAGCATATTCCAATTTCCCGGAGATTGTTCAGCCCATGACTTTAACGGGTAAAACAGTGCGTTTGGGATATCTGAGATAGAATTAATTTTCATTTTGATCATTTCCTTTCTCATACGTAAATATTTCGTTTACATCAACATTGAAAAATTCTGCAATTCGAAAAGCTAACAGCAACGTCGGAACATAATTTCCTTTTTCCATTACGAAGATGGTTTGTTTGGAAACCCCAACTTTCTCAGCTAACTCTTGCTGAGACATTCTGGCAAGTACTCGATATTCATAAACCTTATTTGAGATCGAGTCACCAAAATCTTTCTTCATGAACATCACCTCTTTATTGGAAGTATAAACCAGTTTTTTATAAAAGTAAAGTAAACTTATACAAAATACATAAATAACTATATTTTTGTTTGATTTGTTTTGATTTAATAAATGGGATAAAATTAAAACACCCTAACGAAAAGGTTTCGTCAGGGTTGTTTTTTTAGTGCAATCGTGTGGATCATGGCCGATTTCCAACACTGCTTTGTTATATATAGCTTCCATTTATAGATTATGATTATTTGATTACAGCCACAAGAATGTACCATCTCCGCCATGTTTTTTACCACAAATCGTCACGGAATTTACCACTTGATGCCAACTTGTTTACCACTAGAAGAACGTTACGATTTTAACAGAAAAAGTCTAATTCTCTAAATCTTTTACGAGGATATAGGCTTTTGGTCTGCAATCATATCGTTGTACTATGCAACTAATGGCTTTGTTGTTTTTCATTTTTCTTCTTCAACATACGCTCTCTTTAGTTTAACAATATTTTTCCTTTATTATCTTTAACGAAGCTTCATCTATTTCGGTAATTTTTGATATTGTACTTAATTGTACATCTTCCTTAATAGCTTTTCTGGCTATTGTTATATTTTGTTTAACCTTTAGGATTTTATCTTTAAAATTATCAAAATCTAAATAATCATCCGCTATTTCTCCGTTCAAAAAGAATTCCATTTCATATTTACCAATAGGTTTATCTAAATAATAAATATTGACGGAGTAGAAAATAAAGGCTTCTTCCATATCAAAACTAAACTTTAGGTATATTTGACTTTCTTTTACAGTAATAAATTCATCGTATATTTTACCATGAAATGTATTCAAATAATCACTTCTATCTTCTGAACGCCATTTATTAAAACATCCCCAAAAACCTTCAATAGTTTGATTTTTTGCATTATGTTTGTTTGACCATTCAATCAAGGAATTAGCATTCATTTTATCACCCTTTATTTTTTATGTAGTAGGTTTATCAGTATAGACCATCTTACAAAACTTTGCTTGAAAAGGTAATTTATAAAAACAGGAACAACCATTTTGCTGACTGCTCCTGTTGTTGCACTAATGCTTCCTTTAGCTTAATAAAAAATGCCATTTTCCTTCAGTTTAGTTCGGATTTGATACCCCTCATTACCAGGAATTATTTCAATAAAACCTATTTTGCCGTCATACACTTCAATAGTTCCCAAACTGAATACAAAACCTTCTAGTTTTTCTTCGCTTTCTTCATATTGAGTTAGATAGAATGAACCACAGTCGGGGTCACCGCATTCACAGATTTTTTCAACTTGAAGGATATCCACTTGTTTTGCTAGGTCGTTTCTTGACATTTTAATAAAATACTCTTTAATTTCATCACCCAAGTGAGGTAAAACGTCGATTAAAAAAGGCTTATTTTTCATCATTTAGTCACTCCATATTTTGAACAAAAGCACCCGTTAGCACTATAAGATTATGTTTGTATCTTTAACTTTTCCCTTTTATTATCAGGCTGTTTTAACCAATAACGAACACCCTTGCCTGCTAATGGCTCATCATTGTATCTTGGTATAACGTGAAAATGACTATGGAATATCTCTTGGTTTGAGACCTTTCCAACATTCCAACCAAGTGTATATCCATCAGGAGAGTATTTACTATCCAGTATTCCTCTTGCTTTTTGTAGTAAATCGTATGTATCGTTCCACTCTTCTTTTGTTAATTCAAAAGCATTAGCGTGATGTTTTTAGGAACTATTAATCCGCAACCTTCAAGAACATCTTGCTGTTTATTGTGTTGTAAGAAAAAGCAAGTTTCATTTTCAAGAACTATGTTCTGGTCTTCATCCCTGTTAGGATTACAAAAAGGACAACTTGAATCGTAATTCATATATACCTCCATATATTAGAATATAAAAATTTTAACATAGAAGTTTAACTTGTTGCTTGTTCAACAAACTGCTTCGTGTAAGTGAAAAAAATCACAAAATAACTAACTTCCTCACTTAAATAATACCAGAAAATAACAAATTAGGTGTGAAAAGAATTGTTTAACTAATCGAATTTATGAGTTCTTTGGTTAATTACTTACTGCGCAGTCACATACGAAAAGACGATCACATGAACGTAATCGTCTCAAAAAGATAATTTTTCAACAGTTCCGTGTACTAATCATTTAACTATAAACCTCAAATGATAAATTTGGTATAAATAAAAAAATCCGTAAGAAATTAATTATACAACTATATAAACTGCTATTATCCTATCGAAAGAAAAAGGAGTTAAATGGATAATGAAAAAGAAAATAATTATTTCTAATAGAAGTAAAATACATATGGAAGTTCATCAGAATGATTTTCTATTTGATTGGCAGGAAATGTTAGAGAGCTATGAGCAAAGAGGCTATTTCAATCACCTTTCAAAACAATCTGAGAAACTCATTATAAATGCACCCGAACCCATTGGAATTTCATCATTGATAAACACGGATGAGAACTCAGAAATCGTCTACGCTAAGCGAAAAGAGAGAAATATATATACTAGGTTTGTTAAGAATAGAAATGGTAGCATAACCAATTCCTTTGTTGTAATCCTTAGCAGAAGTAGAAATAACAACAACCAATACTTATTAGTCACGATGTTTCCCGGCACTGGGGCTTATAAAGAACCTGAAGATCCTAACATTCTAACAAAACGAGAGCTCATCGAGTCTTTACTTTTTTGGGAAAATCACGCATTGGTTTTTGATGAAAGTACGATTGATTACACCACAATCACTCCAGTATGTCCATATAAAGATCTATATTTAGGACTTCCATTGAATAATTTTAGAAGGTTATTTAAAGGGTGAACAACGTTAAGTAGTTGAATTTCAACATTTGGTTTTTTACAAAGGCTTCAATAATTGAGGATCTTTGCTGCACAATATCCGTCTACTACCCAATACTAGGATTAACCTGGTCTATTTGAGAGGAATGACTTTTTTTGAGTATCCAGTGGTAAATATTCTGTCATGCCGTGGTACAATGTTTGTCATTTGGTGGTAAATTCTATGTCAGAGGTGGCACATTACATTGGCTGTATTCATTATTTCCATTTCTTAGCGTTAGTGGCTAAATATAAGGCTAAATCTCGAATTTTTTCATCTGTTTCAGCCTCAAGCTCTTCTCTTTCTTTTGTGTAAGAGTAAAGAGTATCCCCTTGCATTAAATGGTCTGATAGGTTTAATAAGCCTATCGCTCTTTTATGAAATTTCTGTGCAATCGCCAAGGTTGTAGCAGTTTCCATATCTACACCTAGATGACCGTTTGCAGCCCATCCACTTACCATCTCCATCGACTCTAAAAGCATTGCACTGGTTGATATCACACTCCCAGTAGAATATCGATATCCTTTCTTTTCACAATAATCAATGGCGGTACTTACTAATTGATCATCAGCTTTCACAATTGATTGGTTTGTGAGGTACCAATGGGAAACACCGTCTTGCATTTCGGCGGAAGTAACAATTAAAATATCACCATAATTTACATCTGATGATAGTCCGCCAAAATAACCAGTTTGTATGAATAGTTCTGTGCCAGCGGCCCCAAATTGATGGACGATTGTTGTTGCCATTGGCCCTCCAAATACGTTTGCAAAGCCAATATTCGTACCATTATATTTACCAATAATCGTATTCCATTTCGGCATCCAGACTTCTTCCTTTAGTAATTCCTGACAAACTTTTAAATTACTATCATGGTTCCATTCTCCATGAATAACAAAAGAAAGTGGTAGTTCTTTCTCATAAACTCCCAACATCCGTACCCAATCTTGTCTAGTAAAGTCACCATATAACTTCAAGTACAATCTCTCCTTCTGGGTCAATTACTTATGTATTCCTAAATATAAAAAGGTTGTCGATGCTCGTTTTGAATAGAAAAGCATCACCTACATTTTACCTTCTTTAATCCACGTCCAAATTCGGTAACTGCCTAAAATAGAAACGAGCAGAAGCATCATCAGTGCTAATATCCAAATTGACAATCTATTTATCTCTTGTAATCCTTTAACATTCATAACTACAAAAGTTGAAAATCCTACTATCATTAAATAACAAAATACATTCGGAATAATCCATGCAACTCATAATTTAGTATTCTTCATAATAACAACCCTTTTCTTACGGAGTTTATTCGCAACTTTACTATAGTTGGAATTGCCATTACAATAGCTCCAGAAGTAGCGGTCAGTAAGAAAAAAAGGTAATTACCTTTTGTCGAGCAATCCATTTTACACTACAGACAGTTCCCACTCTTCTCGTAATAACCCCATTCTGATAGAGTCATAATATTCACCGTTATAATAACGACATTTTCTAAGTCTAGCTTCCATGGTCATTCCTAGCTTTTCACCTACTTTCACCATTCTATAATTACCAGACCATGTGGTGAACCCTACTCTTACTAAAGGTAAAGTGTTAAATAAGTGGTTAATCCATAACGTAAGCGCTCTAGTGCCAAACCCTCCACTCCAATAGTGCGGATCATAAATGCCAATACCCATTTCAAGCCAGTTCGAAGGTTTATGTTCCCAATAGTAACTAACTGTTCCAATAATTTTGCCGTTTACTTCAATAAGCCAGTAATCATCTTGATTAACTAAGTTATCAATATTAGTTAAGTATTTTTCATAGGAGATTGCCTTATGTTCGAAATATGGGGCATCCCACTTCTTCCATTCAGGTGACTCTTCTTTATAGGTTAACTCCCAAAGAGCATATAAATCATCTTTCGTTACGGGTCTTATTGTTAAATCATTATCCATATACATACAAACAAAATCCTCCGATATCCTTGTAGACTTCATATTATTGTCATTCATCGTACTTACCAATTCTTCCTCAATCAACCGGCTTCATTACTAGAACAAGAGTAACCACAGCTTCTAGCACATTCGCTTCTCTTCAGCTCAACATTTAAGCCGCAAATGATTGGAGCAGGGATATACATAACCGCTCCAATCTTGTCTATCATTAGGAAATGTCTTATTAAAGGAGAACTCCTTTACGTTGCTCCACTCTTTACTTAGCTTTTCTAATAATTAAAATTGAATTTGCGTTCTTTTGAAATTCATAGGATACGTTCACTTCTTCTACCTTATAGCCTTTTTCAGCTAGAAAAATTGTTAACTGATCTAAATGCTCATATCGCTTTCCCTCTAAGTCAACTAAAGGAAAAATACGAACTTCCTCTTTCGTAACTCTTAACAATTCAGTTACCGTCTCGATGTGAAATTGATAATCTAATCGATCGGCATACGTAAATAAAAAATGAGCTGAGAGGAGAATATCAAATTCTTCATTTTTAAAAGGTAACGAAGGTAAAGTAACAGGGATGTACCTTTCTCGAAATTCCTTCATATCGTTGGTGCAATCTTGCAAGGCTCTTAGACGGTGTTTTCTAAGACCTGATACATTAGTGAAATAATCCCATTTATAATTGCTTTTCGCTTTTTCCATATGCTCCATGGCGTGTTCAATATCTTGAAGTCCTTTATTTTTCAAGTCTTCACTTGGATGATCATATGCAATATCACATCCAGTTATATCTAAACCTAATTTGTTTCCAACTGCGGTAAATGAACAAGCTCCTGCTGGGCAATCTAGTATTTTCTTTCCTAGCAGTTCTTCCTCTGTAAGCGAGAACATCTCCATATACTCTTCAAAGGTTCTCCCAATAAAAACAATTCGAGCTAGATCTAACTTTGTACTCTTCTCAACTCTACTCAACAATACTCACCTCTTCTAAAAAAATTATTGAAATTAGCAATACCATGCCAAATCGCATAAAAGTCTTTAGTTCTATCACTTTTAATTTACTAAAATAATACCAATTATAATAGATCATATTAGGCACCTAAATAAATTCGTGAAATCTCTCCGATATGTAACGAGCTGACACAGAGCCCTTAATACCCTTGCGTCAGAAAAATCCAATTTATGAGCGTAAATAAACTTATGAGACCGAAAATGAATAATAAGATTACGACTATTTTTTTCAAATTTTATCATTCCTTTTAGAGAAATTACTCGATAAAATTCTGTTGAGTTATAAAGTAAGCTACTTACATAAAAAACAACAGGTGAACGACCTCTGCTTTCGTAAACTATCAAACTATAGTTTTACCTTATTACTTCAACAGCAACTAAATGAAAGCAATCTTTAATTGAATAAGTCTTTTAGAAAGCTTCCGACGTCATGTCCAGCTGAGTACATAGCGGCACTTATCTGATGTAGAAAGTCTATATAAGTAGTCATTCCGAAAATTATCGCATATGCTGCTGCTATTATTACTAGTAGTTTCATTTGAGCACCTCCATTATAATTGTGATAAAATTGCACGATCCGCTTGCATATTAATTTCATTTCTAATTTAATCCCAAATGGTTGTTTCAATCAATTATCTCCCGAATCTAGTAAAGCAATTGGAGCTGAATTAACCAACTAATATAATAGCTACCAAGTGATAATAACTTCGCCTGTTCCTTCTTTTCCATGAATAACAATGGATAATGGCTCATTGACATTATTGAGAGAGAAAATTCCTCCTACCCGATGCAAAATAGGATTTTTGTCTTTATGCTCACTTTCTAGGTCTTTTTGCTGTGTACTTGTCCATAAGGTTTCTTCTAATAGCTCTTCACCTGAAAAAATCTCTATTTTGAAGTCGCCCTCTTCTATATGAATATCATATTCAACTTCATATTTAACATCCTTTTTCACATTAAAAGTATACTCTATCTCTCCGTTTAACCCGTCAATAGTTAAATCAACGTTACCGTATTTACTGTTGTCTTCAATATTATCGTACGTTCCATGAGTAATGCTAGAAACATCCGTATTTTGACATCCGCTTATAAATAAAAGTGGTAACATGATTAACAGTGTACTCAGTAATAGTTTTGACACAATAAACTCCTTTTTTCACAAAAGATTAAGTGTAGTAATTTACTAAGTTAATCAATTTTTCCTTTTCCAGTCAATTGTGTCCCATCAACCAAATCTAATTGACCAAAGGTATATACATATTCAAATTGATTCCTCTTTTTTACACCCTGAATTACTACAAAGTATTCATTACCCACTTCTAACAAATTATAAATTCTTGAGTCCTCGATCATTACCTTATATCTCTCTTTATTTGGACTACGATCATTAGCATTAGAACCAATTGCTTGTTAGCGGTACAATCTGTCACAACATATTCTACTATAGTTCCCCATGTAAACTTCATTACTACGATCAAAGCAATGAGATAACTTTGGTAAGCTATCACACCACGCTACTTAAATAAGACAAGTAATTATTTATCTTTTTTTATTGCCCTATAAATATACCAACATAACCACCCGCCAGTTAAAGGAATGAAAAACAAAAACAGACGATTTCGGTTCAGATTTTCATAATCATCATAAAAATCATAGTTAAATACATTAGGAATAATAAATAGTAGAATAGCAAAAATACTCAAACCAAATATCAGCCTAATCAAAAAATTTTTCATGTTGGCACCTCAGAAATAATCTCGTCTTAAAAACCCAGTAACCTGTTCAAATCTTCCAAGAACTAGGCAGTTGCATCCATGACTCCTCAACTAACGCTTTTCTTTAATGTATAAGAACCACATCGATTGGCTGAACGGCTAAAAACACACTAGTACATCGCACTTAATACAATTGCTCCACTTAATGTCCACATCATGAGTGTAAAAAATATAGAACTGACAATTATTGAGCTATTTCTTTTTTTTGTATTATCTTCTTTACTATATTTGAAGATATTACAAAAGTTATATATGAATACAAATGCAAAGATTGGCATCACGAAAATAGCAGAAACAAAAAATAAAAGTTCCATAGAAGTTCCCCCTTTTTTGATAACAAATATTTTTTCTGACCTGCTACTAGTTTAACACATTTTTCCAATACAGAAGAAAAAAATAACAGGAAGGTATGTAAATGTAGTTGAATAGGTGTGCAATTTTACCTCGATTTTGCAATAAATCATTAAATAACAAAAAAACACAAGTGATTTCTGCTGTGAAATCACTTGTGTTTTTACTTGTGAATGGCTTGTATCTGAAGTAATGCACTAGAGCCAAGTATTTCTTTGGTTACTTATTTAGGGATTTCAATGTTTCACATACAAGTTCCTTAGGTAGTGGCTTACTTAATAAGTACCCTTGTACAAGATCGCATTTTTCGTTTGCTAATATTTTTCTTTGCTCCTCGGTCTCCACACCTTCCGCCGTCACGGTTAATTCTAAGGAGTGAGCCATGGCAATAATTGCCCTTACAATTGCGGCATCGTCCTTATCGACGCCCATATCTCTTATAAAAGATCGATCTATTTTCACACTGGTAATGGGTAATTGCTTTAACATGGCAAGAGAGGAATAGCCTGTTCCAAAATCGTCAATGGCAATATGAATACCTTCTTCATCTAATTCTCTTAACATATTCTTGCTATTTTCTAAGTTTTTAATGGCAGCACTTTCTGTAATCTCAAGACATAAATATCGAGATGGTAACGCCGTTTCTGCTAAGATTAGCTTTACATTTTCGACAAAATCCTTTTGCTGCAACTGTCTTGCTGAGATATTTACAGAAATAATCATAGGTGGATATCCTTGGTCCATCCAATATTTATTTTGACGGCATGCTTCTCTCAAAATCCAATAACCAATCGGAATAATCAAACCTGTCTCTTCTGCTAACGGGATAATATCCATTGGAGATACCATTCCCCGCTCGGGAGACTTCCACCTAAGCAACGCTTCCATTCCGTAAATCTCTTTCGAATCAATATAGTATTGCGGTTGATAATGTAAAAGGAATTCCTTTCGTTCCAATGCCTTTCGAAGCTGGTTCTCCATTGTAAACCGCTCCATGGTACGGGAGTCTATCTCAGCAGAGTAAATTTCTAATTGATTTTTTCCATTCTCCTTGGCTTTATACATCGCCATATCAGCACAACGAATTAATTCATCAATATCCAAACCATTATCAGGGTAGACACTCACGCCAATACTCGCGGTTGTAAAGACCTCATGGTTTTGGATATAAAATGGTTCTGAAAATTTTTCAACAATACTATTACCTAGTGATTCTATTTCCGATACGTCTTGAATATGGGATAAAAAGATAACGAATTCATCCCCACCTAGTCTTGCTACGGTCGTCTTTTCTCTAGAATCTGTTGAAATAAACTTGGAAGATAAGACGTTTTTTTCTAGTAAGCGACCAACCTGCTGAATAAGAACATCTCCTGCATGGTGACCTAGTGTATCGTTAATGACCTTAAACCTATCTAAATCAATTAACAAGATACCTAGCTTATAATCGTTTTGCTTAGCTAGTTGCATCTGATGATTTAATCGCTCATGTAATAATCGTCGGTTCGGAAGACCGGTTAGACCATCATGAAATGCCAGGTACTTAATTTGTTCTTCCGCAATTTTTTTCTCAGAGATATTCGTGATAGAACCAATAATTTGTATTGTTGTGCCTTCCTGATTACAGATAGAGTCACCAGTTATATAAACCCATAACTCTTCTCCATTTTTCCCACAAATGCGACACTCTGTTTTCAAAACATTTCCTTGATTTTTGTGTGTCTTAAAAACCTCTCTTACCCGTTCACCATCTTGTGGGTTAATAAGTTGGAGGAAGGCTTCGGAATCTTTAGGTAATTCTTCACCAATAATTGAAAAAATATCATGGCTTCGAACATTCCATTGAATAGTATCCGTAATAGAGTCCCAATCCCAGATACCATCATTTGTCGTACGGGATACAATTTCCAATTGTTCTGCAATTGACTCTATTTTTTCGAACAATTCATCACGTTCTAATGAAGCGGCAGAGACAGTAAAACTAACTTGGGTAATATCAGCAGCGGAAATGAAGATAAGCTCATCCACTGGACCTACAATCGCGATAAATCCCCAATCCCCTCGTTCATTTCGAATGGATTGAACACGAATAAAATCATTTTCCTGTAAAGGGGGTATCCACTCGGTTAATGGAAATTGCTCTATTGAGATTCGCGAACCAATCGGTGGAACGGGATGGCCATTTTTACTGAATACCTGAGAAACTAGTAAATTCTTTTTTTGATCCCCTTCTTTTTTATCCCATAACGCAAGGACGCCCCAATGACTTCTCGCACCAAACATATTACTAAAATCAAAACTCTTCTCCCTAGTTGCGGAGGCCCAACTATAGACGAACTCATCATAACGTTTTAGAATATTGTCTAAATTACTATTAGATTCGAGCAGTTGTTTCTGAACATCTATTGTTTGCGCTTGCTTTTGTGAATGACATCCACAGGATTCACGGATCACTAGTTCGGTCTGAATTTTGATAACGGGCTCTTCTACTACATCTCCATTTATTTGTTGGAACAGTACATCAAAACTAGTCCGTGCCAAATCGGCTACCGATTGACGAACCGTTGTCAGAGAAGGGTTGGAAGTTGCTGCCACATCTAGATCGTCAAATCCAATGACGGCAATGTCGTGTGGAATACGGTAACCCGCTTCTGTCAACCTCTCTATTACCGCAAGAGCGTTTAAGTCTGTTGCAGCAAAAATAGCCGTGAAATCGATCCCCTTTGCTAACATGGCATCTGCTGCATGGTATCCCCCTTGGCGTAAAGTGTCATTGGCGTGGAACACCAATCCTTCATCAAAAGGTATGCCAGATTCTGTAATCGCTTCCAAATAACCTTCAAAACGTTCGATCAAATCTAAGTGTTCATCATTGTTACCAACAAATGCGATTCTCTTATGCCCATGCGTCCGTACTAAATGAAGGATAGCTTCCTTCGTTGCCTGGCGATTATTGATAAGGACTGAATGACAGTTAATAGCATTTTCTTGATAGCCAATGGTTACAATAGGTTTTTTTGTTGCTTCAATTGTTTTAAGTAACTCAGGAGCCAATGGTAAAACAGATTGCGGGTTTGTCATCAGTAACCAACCATCCGTTTCTAAAATGCCTACTGGATAATGAAATGGCACGGGGTTCTTTGCACTCGCTCTTGCTTGAATGGTAAAAATGGTGGACTGGTTGTTATTCGCTTTTTGCAATATCTCATAAAAAATCCTTCCATAATAATCACCGTCTAAGTAGGGAGTTAATAAAGCAATACGTGTGTTTTTAATCATATGTCTAGAACTCCTTAAATGTTTCATAGTTGATTATATATACATGCATATGTGTAATTTCGACATCTTTCTTTCTATACCTCTTCCATTATAAACGAAAGTTTGAAGAAATAATTAATTGATTTTTCCATTAGCTCGAAAAAAAATCAAATACAGATTTCTTCTCTGATTTGATTATCATTTTTCTTATTAAGTTAAACTTCCCGTTAACGGCGGAAGCAAAAGAATGTTTCACTAAAGTAGTCGTTAACTCAAGATGAGATTTAATCATCTAGGTATGAGACCATCATCGTACTACCCATCCAAATGACTACTGCAGGGATATAATATATAACTGCTACAGACATATCAAGCATTGGGAGAAATTTATTGAAGAATAACATATTATAAATGACAAACAAGATACATGTGATAAGACCCTTCAAATAAGAACTTCCATATATAAAAAAGCCAATTCCTGGTATAAAAAGGTTAGCAATTACGCTGATACGACTCTTAAAAGATTTATAATCCCTTTTTAACTCATCTATTTCTCTATAATACTCTCTTTTAAATTCAACCAATTCTTCTTGTTTATCCATTTGCCCTCCTGTACTCCGATACTTTTGCTACGTTAACACTTGGTAAAATATTTTCCCAATCATTCTGCAACTAAAAATAATGTATAATTATACAATCTCATTAAAAAATGCTGCCGTTCGAGAGGTGATAATAGTTGTTGCGCTATCTCTTCCCGTTACTTAAACAGCCTAATCAATATCATCTATTTTGCTACCTTCTTCATCTATCTGGTAGATACCTCCACCAAAACTCCAACCCTTCCTTTCAATAAATTCAATAAACGCATCCGTAAACTGATTACTTCCTAAATCCTTTCCCTCGTTACTATATATAGTACCTTCTAATTGAACTCCAACTGGTTTCTTCAACCAAAAACCCCCTAAGAAAGAATAATTGTTCAAGTAAAGTATCCATTAGTACGAGATAAAAATTTATTTTTTACTTTTAGACAGTAAAAACAAACGCAGTAGCAATATTATTATTCCAAAAGATAAATACCACCCTTTTCCATCATAAGCAAGATAAATTAGGACCTCCCATAAATTCCTTGGTCCTGATGCTGTTGGGTCAATATTCGGAAACTGGACGACATAGGGGATTAAACCAATAAAAATTAAGAAGAGACCAAAAACGGTTAATAGAATTGATGAAATATTAATTTTAATCAACTCCTTTTCCAAAATAATTCCGTATCAAAGTATTTATACCTTCTTGCATATACCTAGTCCAATAACAACAGAAGCGACAGCCTTCTTGTACTATGCTTCCGTTAATTCAAAAAAAACTTGCTTCCTAATTGTTTTTTTGCTTCTTGTACAATAATTGTGATTATAAAATCATTAGTAAGTTTTTTTAGATTATCGCCATAACGAAAATCATCTATCATCTCACTTATTTCATACCATATCTCTAATTCCTCGTTAGTAAAGCTTTCACGAACTACTTCATATATTTTATAAGCAAAGTTCATTGCATTATTTTTATCATCTATTATTTGCCTTAATAAATACCGTACGTAGTATTTAGCACATTGTTCATACGAAGGCTCCTTCATACCTAATTCATCTATAGCTCTATTAAAATAGACTTCAACTTCAAAAATATTTAGTGGTTCTCTCAAAGAGGCAAGGATATTTAGGGATGTTGAAGAAATTTCATTTATTAACATACTGATAGCCCAATTAACATAGTCTAAAGGCTTTTCTATCCCTTTAAATTTATTATAATATAAAATTTCCGTCTCCATATGCTTGCTCCTTTTTGAGACTCGACTTCTTTGAGTGTACTGCTTCGTTTTTTCATTAAGATAGGTACTGCCATTGCCAAATTAACAGCCCAAAAACTAATGTATTCGTTTGTTTATGTCCACTTCATAACTAACATTAATTTTTTATACAAAAAATACATCAGAGCATTATCTTAAGCCATGATGCCATCGGGTTGTTCCACTAAAGAAAGCTCTCGTTTGTTTAAGAATGATTTTGTATACTAATTAACAAGAACTCTCAATCCACCAGATATACCAAATTGGATTTCTTTTTTTCCATCTTTATAATATCCTTTTAAATTTATGCTTGGGTTATCAAAATCAAGTAAATTTGAATTGGCAAATACCTCTGTAATTGGTGCATAAATTGAAAAACTTATTGTCTCGCCTGTTTTTAAATTTATTGGTCTAAAACTATCCGTTTTTCCTTCCACCTTATAAGGATTACTTTTTGAACCGTTAGAAGTTTTTATTGGGTAACTTAAATTAAATGTAAGATGTGTTAAATCAAATCTAGTTTTGTTTGATATTTCTATAATATAATATTGATCGTCTGCTGTTTTTTCTATCTTTACAACATTAAAAACAATATTTTCATCATCAAACTTCTCTTGATTAGTTGAACAGCCGAATATTGTAGCAAGTAACATAATCAAGATAATTAAACTCAGCTTTCTAATTTTCACCATCTCCCACTAATTTCTAATAAGACCTTATTCAAAATTCCTGCTAAATAGCAACACTACGGAAACAACGGCGCCTTGCACTTTTGCTACCATTAGTTAATTTCGACCCTAACATTCTAGAAAACGAATTTATTTTTGAATAGCATATATCTGCCTTCGTAATTCAATGTAACAATAAGCTAAATCCTTTGTATCACGTTTCACCCCTTTCCTAAAATCTCCAGCTTTGTTAGTAAGCCAACTATTATTAAATCAATCATACCAAAAAAGAGTAAGTAAAAGTTCTTATTTACACAAAAAATGGAAATTCGTCTATACATAATGATTAAATCAGGTCCAATTTCACTTCGTTGTAACACAAATGAAAAAACCTACATTAATGTAGGCTTTTCCTTTACTCTAGCTCTTCATAAATAAAATAGTCGAAGTCCGCATGCTTCTTTTGTCCGCTCAAATTTTGAACACACATGCCAATAAATGCTCCGGTAAATCCTTGGTCAAGGGAGACACCATCCACTCGAATATCTGCATTTTCATCGGAAATTGTACTCGCATCCAAAACTGGACCTATCTTGGTCCACTCTTCCCCATTTTTCGAATAAAAAAATTGGAGTTCAGAAAAATGTATTTCAGCTTTTAAATAGCACTTTTCCCACTCTTCGATAGACACTGCAGCATCACCTGGCTCATCATAGGAACCTCGAGTACTAGAATAAATAGTTAGATATTTTCCCAACTCGTCATCATAACTTATATGTAAATAATAATGATTTTTTGTATTATAGTAATACACTAATCCTGCCATCTGCTGAAAGGTTTCTGGTGAAAACTCGACGACTGTTTCTACCTTGACACGAAACGATTGTTGTCTTCTGGCAATCAAACTTTGCTGATGAACCGAGTTTAAAGACTCCCTACCAAACAGACGCAAAAATCCTCGTCTTGCCTTTACTGACACCCATTCTTCTTCCATTGGAACTCTCAATGATTGAAAGTGAATATCGATGATGTCTGAGTCGAAATCATCTTTTCCTGAAATATCCTCGAATTTGTACTCTGGTAATTCTGGACCTTGAACTGTTACCTGTGCATCCCCGCCGACAATTCGTAGCCAACCATCTTCTGTCCATTCGCATTTTTGGATTGCTGTTTCTCTTCCTAAGTTACAGTTTCCGGAAGGCTGCAAGGGACGTCCAACTAGATGAGCCAAATACCATTCGCCAGTTTGAGTTTCAACCAGACTACCATGACCGGCCTTTTGCAAAGCTAACTCAGGCTTTTCAAATGAAGTTAGTATCGGATTTTGCGGGTCAACCTCATAAGGTCCCCAAATCGACGTTGATCTCGCCATGGTAACCGCATGTTTTAAGCGAGTCCCACCTTCAGCGGTCATTAAGTAATAGTAACCATTTCTTTTATAAATATGAGGTGCTTCTGTTAATCCAAGTTCTGTCCCTTTAAATATATTTTTTACAGGTCCAACTAGCTTTTGCTCTTCAAGAGAATACTCTTGCAGTAAAATTCCGGCAAAACGATTTTTTCCTTTCCTATGATCCCATACCATATTAACCAACCACTTTTTCCCGTCATCGTCATGAAATAAGGAAGGATCAAAACCACTGCTATTTAAGTAGATTGGTTCCGACCAAGGACCGAGAATATCGGTGGCAGTAACCAAATAGTTATGGGTATCTTTAAACGCACCGTAATGACTTTTCACATCCGAATAGATCAGATAAAATGTACCATTATCATAACTTAAACATGGTGCCCAAACTCCCCCTGAATCGGAGTTTCCTCTCATATTAAGCTGGCTTTTCCTCGATAACGGATGGCCAATTAATTTCCAATTTACCAAATCCTTTGAATGGTGAATTTGAACTCCAGGAAACCACTCGAATGTAGACGTTGCTATGTAGTAATCATCATTTACACGAACAATCGAGGGATCTGGGTTAAACCCTGGTAATATAGGATTGACAATCGTTGTCATAACTTTTTTCCTCCTCATTATAGAGTTGAGGTTAATTCCTCATTTCGCATTTCTAAGCAATATTCTTTAAATACATGTTCCCTGCCACCATGCTTCTTATACCAATCCTTTATTCGTTTAAGGTGCTCTTGGTCTGCTCTTACATTTGCTTCAATTTCTTTGTACCTTTCAAAACTATCATATTCCCAAATCGCAAAAATCTCAGTGGATGTTTGATCATGCGGTAGCATCCACCTACCGACTAATCGTGCCCCATGCTTTAGCTGGTTAGGTAAATTTGTTTCTAGAAAATGCTCATTAAATACATCAACAAACTCGTTTTTGATAATGTAGAACTTTCTTCGAAAAAACATTCTTCTTCCTTCCCTTCTACTCGTTTTTTTGCGAACGAAATTGGACGTTGAGATTTGATTGAAAAAATGTGAAACAAAATACTATCATTTCAAGAAAAATACTTTATCACCTGACTTGAAAATGTGAAAACTTGATGAATTCATTATACAATGAAAAAATAAAGTTGACAGTACACCTATTTAAGCTAATGATAGTAGTAAGTCCTATATTTACTTTTGTACGATAAAAAATACTGTCTAAACTTCTTGAAAGGGATGAGTAACGTGAATAAAGAGCAATTAGTTGAAAGTGCACGTCAAATGAAGCCAAACGCCTATGTACCTTATTCGAAATTTCCAGTAGGTGTCGCTTTATTACTAAAAGATGGTACTGTTATTAATGGAGTAAATGTTGAGAATGTTTCCTTAGGGGCAACAAACTGCGCTGAGAGAACTGCTATTTTTACGGCAGTGGCGAATGGTTATAAAAAAGGAGATTTTCAAGCAATTGCCGTAGCTGGTGATACAGTAGATTATCTTCCACCATGTAGTATTTGCAGACAGGTCTTAGCCGAATTCTGCTTACCAGATATGCCAGTTTACTTAACAAATGAGAAAAAAGAGATATTGGAATTAAGCCTTAAAGAATTATTGCCATATGCATTCACAGATTTAGACATGTAACATTGATTGGATGGGAAACTATCTTAAAAACATAATTCACATGAAAAATTAATTTCCATAACCAGAATGGCTTCGTTCAGAATTAGAACGGAGCCATTCTGGTTTGTGTGTTTATGGTTCGCTCTAGTCAAAATAGGAGTAAAACCTGTAGATCTCAACTGATAAAACAATACTCTAAAAGTGTCCTTAACCATTACATCCCATAATAAAAAAAAGAAAACTAATTATTGCCTTTCAATCCTCAATACATCATCAGAGGGGGTAAGGTACTCTTGTTCACCAATGGAAAATTCCAATCCATAAGGTAGCTGTAAATCATGAACAACCTTGTCATCATTTAGGAAAACTAACAAATAGTATTCTCCCGTGGATTGATTAGTAGACCCCTTGAATTTGGCATGTATTGTTTTTTCGATGTCTTTATAAGAAGTATACGGAAGAAATAGGTATGCCTTTTCCCAGATGAAACTAACCATCGAATGTACATTCATTTCCGATACTTTCTCATCCTCTAAGCTTGAACGAATGTCTGTTGGTAAATCCACCTTCGTGTTAACATTACGATCTGCTTCGCTAAAACCTTGTAGTAGTAAAAAAGCTACTAGAAAAAGAAACATCATGGATAAAATTACTTTTTTCAACTCTCAAGCTCCTCTTATTTCCTATTTCTCTTACGTACTTCTTTGGGCGAAATCTGACTATACCCTATCTGGATGTTAGTTTTAAAGACTTTCAGTAGATTTTTTATACTCACGGTTTTTCTTTTCGTTGTATAGCCCAACTACTGCCGTTGTAATCCCCCAAAGACTATATTTGAATAATCCATCAAAATAATAATCAATCACTGCATAAGCAAGAACTGTTACAATCAAACTTCCTATTAATCTTAAATATAGTTTCATTTGGACCCACCTTGTACATGATATATCTTGAGTTAAAGTCTAATTCACGTCCATATTAACATAAAATACCATTGAATTCCGTAAATTTCTGGTTGGTTTGTTAGAAACATAGATTTCTAGGATAGTAGTTTTATCTTCGCTGGTCGATGAATGGCTTAATGTCATTGACCGTGTCCTAATGGAGAATGAGATTTACAATTCATAAATGACGATAGTAGAAATAAGACTTTATTAAAAAATACCTACCAAATGACGAACCATCTGATAGGTAAAAGCAAATCTTTCACACTTAATTACTACTTCAATTTGATCCGTAACAAGCGATCGTCATTGTCGGCAGGTGCACCGCGTCCGTCTGTGTTATTGGTTATAAAATATAGGGAGTCATTCTCGATCAGGACATCTCGAATTCGTCCAACACCAGAAAAAACTTCTCTTTGTTCACCTGTTTCTAGATTGAATTCGAAAATGGCCGAACCTCTTAAGGCTGCCAGATATAGTTTTCCGTCGTGAAACGCCATACCTGATGGTGCCCAAGTATTCGTTTGACCGGAAGTGAAAAGTGGTGAAACCATTCCTTCTTGTTCCTGAGTACCCTCAATTACAGGCCAGCCATAATTTTTGCCAGCTTCAATTTTGTTCACTTCATCATTGGCTCGGTTCCCGTGCTCACTTGCATAGAGTGTACCATCTGAAGACCAAGTTAACCCTTGAGGATTTCGGTGACCCAAACTATAGATATAAGAATTTGCAAATGGGTTATCACTCGGAATAGACCCATCCAGGTTCATGCGGAGGATCTTCCCCGCAAGAGAGTCAAGATCTTGAGCTAGATCGGGGACAGACGCATCTCCTGTAGTAGCATATAGATAGCCGTCTGGTCCAAATTTCAACCTGCCTCCATGATGGTAGGTACCACTTGGGATACCGTCTACCAGTAGACTTTCCTCGCTCCATCTATTTTCCGCAAATCGAAGTGTGACAATCCGATTTAACTGGTGATCTCCTTCTTGATAAGTATAATATGCGTACGCTAATTGCGTTTCTTGAAAATCAGGAGAAAGGACAAATCCCAACAAACCTGCTTCTGGAGCTGTTGAAAGTTCCTTTTTTAGCTCAACGGTATGCCTTTCGCTAACTCCATTTTTAACTGTAATGATATGACCTGGTCTTTCTGATAGATAAAAAGTATCTCCATGCTTCTCCATTGACCAGGGGATTTGAAGGTTTTCTGCCAGAACCTCTACTTCCTGACTTTTTTCTGGTTCGATTACATTGCACCCAGTTGCAACTATAATAAATAGTAAAACTATACATAATAATTTCTTCAATCTTTTCTCACCTCTCCCTTTCCATTAAAAGCTAAACCCTTTTCCAAGAAAGTTGGCTGATACTGGCTGGCGTTCAAGTTCTCTTGCCCAAACAGATAGTTGTCCAATATGGTGGATTTCGTGAGCAATAATATGATGGAGAATTTCATCGACTGTATAGATGTCTTGATCCCATTGAACCTTCACCGACTCCGTTTTTCGTTCCTCAAGATTTGTTTCCAAGAATTCGATTACTTCTTCACGGTATTGATCTGAAAGAGCTTTCACCTTCTCAATCGTCTGATAGTCTGTGAAGGAAACAACGACATCTTGTTTTCCTTGAATTCCCCGGATCCAACTATATTCTACATCAATGACGTGAAAAAGCGTATGTAGAATACTTCCGACGCCACCTGTTCGCTCTTTGGATAGTTCATCTGATGAAAGTTGGCGGCACCAATCGAACCATTCATCTCGAATCTGCCAGTTGTAACTGAAAAATGCTAAAATAAGACACTCACTCCTCGCTTTAGTAGTTTTCTAACTTTTTCTTAATCTCTATGTACTGCCTATATTTACGTTTGTACCAATAATCTGAGGTTAAACCCAAAAACGCCCATAGGAAAATCATCAAACCAAGAATGACAAACCCACCCCACTCGGTTTCTTGTAAGCTTGTATATTTTGTTAGATTTATGACAATGTATGACGACGGTATAATACCGAGAAAAGAAACAAAAGTAAAATGAAGGACCCTAATCAATTGACTAGGGCGTGGCTGAACTGTGGCTAATTGTTGCGTTAATTGTTCTTTTTCCCTTTCTCGTTGTACTTTCCAATTCGTTTTTTCTTTTTTGGCCACTTATATCCCTCCTCACCTGATTTAGCTTGACTAACATTTGTGTTTCGGTCGTTTACTAGACTTGCTGTTTACTTGAGTGTGCCACCCAAGCAATCGCGTGACTACAGCCATCTTACAACTTCAATGACCTCTTTGATTACTAGTGAGACGAGAAACAATCCTGGGCCCAAGGTAACGATCGTAATAAATAGATATTCAAAAAACCTTTTCATGGGCGTATCCACATTAAATACGGTATAACTCTTTCCCTCTCTCATGCCTTTGATCAAACGAAAAAATACGTAAAGGGAAATACCGCCTAAACCCAAGTATAATGCCCAAAAAAGTAAAACAGTCAATGAGACAACGAGATCAAATGTATAGTAGCCCCAGAAAAATACCCCTGTTGCTCCGCCAATCAATGCCGCAATTCCCAACGGTTTGAGGACACCCTCAACAAACGAGTTTTCTTGTGGTGGCTTATGTTTCTTACTCATCTTTAAACTCCAAAGCCTTCGATGAAAGAACAACTTCAGCAGTAAGCTGTGGCTGTTCGGTAGCTAAATAATGTTCCTCACCCGGCCAGTACCTTCTCTGGTATTTAGCCAATCGTTCTTGGCTGTCTTCAGTATAGTCATTCCTACCCAAGACTCTGTGATACCTCTCTTCAACAGGACAATCAAGATAAACCTTTAGATCAAAATATCTCTTCCATTCTTTTCTCTGTAAAAACACACCATCAATGAGAACGATACTATTCTCAGCCACGACGATATCCTTAGATACGATACAATCAGTTGTGGAATCGTAGAATGGCAAAGTTAGTCGTTCATCGTTCTGATGTAACCTGTTGAACAGTACATCTCGCAACAACTCCACATCCCATTGCAAAGAATAATACTCATACCATTCCTCGTGCCCCGTCTCGTACCGATCGCTTCGTGTAACAATATGATCATCAATATGTATCGCTACTACATTAATTTTTTTCGCGGAAAGCTCATGATCAAGTCGTTTTACAAGTGTGGTTTTTCCAGCACCACTCAGCCCATCGATTGCAACGATCAATGGTCGTTTCCTCTTGTTTGAAGTATGAGTTTCGATCAGGAGATCTACCAATTCACTTACTGTCATTCTAGTTACCCTCTCTATTTTTAGTTTCGACGACCAATCGTCCCTGCATAATTCGTCTTATTAATGATTTCATCCGCTCGCATGAATGTCCACTCATCCACCGTAACCTCCGGATTTTCTGCTAAGAATAGCTGCATGATTTCAAAACCAATTTTATAATTTGACCACTTTGGTAGTAGACCGTTTCCATATAACATAGTATGCACATGCTCGGGATTGTACGAGAAGGCGAATTCCTCTAAGTAATCCAACACATAAACTCGTTCTTCTTCAGTAAATTCTTCAATCCAAGGTGGGATGAAATCTGGATAAATCATTTTCGTAAAGAATTCAGCCTTTCCTTCCATAAGTACTTGATCAAGAAGATGTTGTCTCCTTACCTTATAATCAGATCTTTGAATGAAAATTGCATGATGATATTCATGAGCAAATGTTTCTTTAAGACTATACTCGTGGTATATGTCTGGATCAATCATGATGACAATTGCCTTTCCATCATCGGTCGCAAATCCCCCCACACCCTGGACATCAACAGCATTTAACTCAGGATTGACCGGCAAAAGATACACCTTCAAAAGATCGCCTTTGAGTAAATTAGTAACATCTTCTATCGCCTCTTCTAGATAAGAGAGAATGTCAGGATGAAGTTCGTCTAACTGCTGAACGCGTTGCTGCAACCTCCTTGTATTATTAGGAGTCTGAAAATAAGAATGTAAGTGTAATAACTCATTTGGATGTAAGTTTAATTCTTTACTTAACGGTTCAATAACGGTTTCAAAATACACGTCACCTCTCGTGCGCTTGGAATTTTGAATTTCTGTTGTGTAGTGTAAATATGGTTCATAAAACGGTATAATTTCAAATTCTTGTTCATGTATCGATACGACAGTTGAAAAAGTATTCTCTATCGTAATGTCGTTGTCAACATCGTTTGCGCTACATCCGATTAACACAAAAAATAATGGAAACAGAAAACGTAGTCTCATCTTAATTCTCTCCTTCTAGCAAACTAGTATCTATTTTAGCATATTTTTACATTTCCTGTCTCGTAATCTTATGTTGGACAGCTGATACAATCTTTAGGAAAAAAATGCAGTGGTGGCTCAAGCCAATTGCCTACATACCAAATGAAATTTACCCATTTTTAAAAATTTACTTGATTTTCCATAAACCATTGTTATACTGTATATATAGATATACACACCTTAACAGTCGGAGGAGGAATTTAATAATGAATGATTGGAAACAAGCATTCTGGTTAGCTAAGTTTGAAATAAAGGAGTCTATCTTATACTACCTTGCATTCTTTCTATTTGCTGTACTATTTGGGAATTTCCTTTTAAGTGCGCTACCGAATAATATTGAAAAGAGTAATATTGGCTTTGATATCGCATTTATGGTCATATTTTGGGCGGTTGCGACCCTACCTAAGAAAAAAGAATTTCAATATTCAAATATTGAGTCAGATATCTGGGGAAACCAATTTTTCAACATGCTTCAACAGTTTCCTATTACACGAAACGTTTTAATTAAAAGTCGTTTTCTCTTGCACTATCTTATCTCGATCCCATTTCACCTACTTTTACTCGTTACTGTATATAGTCTTTCATCAGACATTCAAGCTGCTATTCAATTGGAGCATTACCTTGTGTTCTCGTTTATTTGGATTACGTTTGGAATTTATACTAGTTCCGTCTTCCCAGCTAGTGATACTGGAGATAAATTGCCAAGCGGATTGCTCTTCGTTTATACGATAATCTTTATCGGTGGAATCGTCGGTCTGATGGCTGCTTTTTACAAGCTAACTGGGCATGGGATTGTTTCTTGGACACTTTCGCTAGCTAGTGAATGGCCAATCCTATCGATCGTAATTTCAACAGTACTGGTATTTAGTAACTTATTTTATTGGTACCGTTATGCACATAAAAAAATCAGAACAATGGATTATTTTAAATAATGCTCAGAGGGAGAAAGTGACATGGAACTTCCTATCCGTCTTTCGAAAGACTCTAGAGAACCAATTTACCACCAGATTGAAAACCAAATAAAAGCACTTATTGCTGGAGGACAATTAACGTCAGGTACTCCACTACCTTCAATTCGCGCCTTATCCAAGGATCTAGAAGTAAGCATTATTACCACACGGAGAGCTTATCAAGATTTAGAAAGGCAAGGCTTTATCCAGACCTCTCAAGGGAAAGGGACTTTTGTGGCCGAAATTGATCACGCGAAAAAAGAAGGCGTCAAAGTAGCCACTGTTTATGAAGCGTTTGAAAAAGCGATTGAGGTTGGCCGCAGGCACGATTATTCCTATCAACAAATCCAAGCGATTTTTCAAGAAGTCCTATTAGATATGGAAAAGAAAGGAGACCTATAAAATGAAACCAATGGTTGAATTAAAACAAATTCAAAAAAAGACTGGTGATTTTCAGCTAGGTCCGCTCGACATGGTGATTGAAAGCGGCACGATTACAGCATTGGTTGGTGAGAACGGTGCAGGAAAAAGCACGTTATTGAAGATGATGATGAACCTGGTCAAGGTCGATCAAGGAGACATACACATGTTCGGGATGCCAATAAATGAAAACGAGGAATGGAAATTACAAGTAGCCTATCAGCCTCAAACGAGATTTGGCTGGGAAACCTTTAAGTTAACATCAATTACGGAGCTTGTCTCTAGATGGTACCCTACGTGGGACCAAGCAACGTTTGAGCGGCTCATCGACGTTTTTGAAGTACCGTTACGAAAACGATATGACAAACTTTCTCAGGGTGTACAAAAAAAATATAATCTGGCACTCGTCATTGCTAGTGGAGCAAACCTATTAATCTTAGACGAACCGACAGCCCATATGGATATCCCTTCCAAGCAGCTTCTCTTAGACATATTAAGTGATTGGATGGAACAAGAAGGTCGCGCGATTATTTTGGCCACGCATCAGGCTGAAGATATTCGTAAACTTGCAGACTATCTCCTCATTATTAAAAAAGGTAGATATATAGGCAATTACGAAAAAGAAGAATTACTTCTAAAATACAAACAATACTGGATTGACCTACTTCCTAACGAGAAAATTCCTGGCGAGATCGAACGTAAAGGAAAAACCATGATCTCAAATGATCCAAATGCAACTGAATACTATTTACGTAGAAATAATATTGCCTACATTGAGGGCGATGCCATAGATTTAGAAAAAATAATCTCTCTAGAACTAAAATAACAAAAACAATCATGAGGTGCCTACCATCTCATGATTGTTCGGTTTTTTGGAGATAGTAAGAAAATAGTATAGCTTCAATTCACTTTCCCTAACATACAAAAAGCAAATTCATCAGGAGTCCTCGGTCGCCTACCAGGTAGCCTCACCATCACTCCATTAGTTTACATAATATAATTACAGTAATCTAACTACAGGTTCACCTTCCTAAATTAACCAATGTCAAAAAACGTTCAATGACCTTTCTGCTTATCTTCCCTTTACTAAACCGTTCAATTTGGCGAAATGGCATGTTTAACACAAAGGTGAAATTATGCGCCGTTGAACGCTTCCCAATAAGACGCAGAAAACCTTGGATGGAAACCACCGTGAAATAGGTAAACTGCCCAATCCCCTTTTTATACTTCATTTGAAAAAGTGTATCGTGATACTGTAACTTTTTCTTCCGATCCCAAATAGGTGTTGGTGGCTTGTAGCCCAATAAAGCATGAAACGTCTTGTCCGGGACTTGGTGAACATCGGCATTGTAGTAGTGTTTGAATACCTCTTGATCATATGGATTTTTCGCATCATCACCTTCAATAGTAATCATTTGAGACAAGCGAATATCTTCAATCGAACTTCCAATCTGCAGTTCATATTCACCACTTTCAACAGACCAATCATTGATTACGGTATGATAATAGGCAAACGACCGATCGGTAAAATCGATCTGAAACGTCCTTTTTTGGTTTGGTTCTAAATAAACTTTTTCAAACCCTTTTAGCTCCTTATTGGGACGAAATACGTTAAAAGATAAGGGTTTGATATATAGTTGAGCAACCTCTTCCCCTGCAACAGCACCGACATTTTTTACCGAAAATGTGACCGAGGACTTGTGAACCTGCATTTCATCATACTCAAACTGAGTATAAGACAAGCCGTATCCAAACGGAAAACGAACAGGAACATTGGCCGTGTCGAAGTAGCGATACCCGACGTAAATACTCTCTCTATGCTCCGACGTAGCTTCAAGACCTGGGTAGTACGGAGCAGAAGGTACATCCTCATATTTATATGGATAGGTTTCAGCGAGCTTACCACTTGGGTTATAGTCTCCAATCAAGATATCCTTTAGCGCAGCTGCCCCACCTTGACCTCCTAAATACATATGTAAAACGGCCTTGACGTGATCAACAAACGGCATCTCAATCACGGACCCTCCTGATAAAATCACCACGACGTTCTCATGGACCTCTGCCAATTCATTCACCAATGTTACCTGGTTGTTTTTCAGCTTCATATCTTTTCGATCTAGTCCTTCTGCTTCGCTACCTTCGTCTAAGCCAAGAAACAATAAGACAACATCCGCTTGTTTTGCTAATGTTAGCGCTTTATGTAACAGGACATCACTTCTTCCACCAAATCGCTTGTAGCCGTGTTCATACCCGACAATTGCTAGTCCTGCGTTCGTAAGCTGGTCCAAGGCATTGTCTAGTTTCGTAGGTTCAATTAAAGAACTGCCAGCACCTTGATATCGCGGTGTTTTGGCAAAATCTCCAATCACGGCGATTCGCTGCTCTTGTTTTAACGGAAGAATCTGATTTTCGTTTTTAAGTAATACTGCTGAGCGCCGTGCTGCCTCGATTGCTTTAAGATGGTGCTCATCATAATCTACTTCTACTGATATTTTTAGTGCCTCTCTTGTACCAAAAACTAACCCTAGTAACCGGTCGACACTCTCATCTAATAGAGCTTCACTAACTTCTTCAGATGTTACTGCAGCAACAATTTCTTTGTCCGTAATTCCACCAGACGTAGGCATCTCAAGCTGATTGCCTGCTAGTAACCCTTTGACACGGTCATGATTCGCGCCCCAATCCGTAACGACAACCCCTTGATACTGCCATTCTCCGTATAAAATATCGTTCATGAGATGCTTGTTTTCATTCGCATACTCACCATTTACTTTATTATAAGAAGACATCAATGTTTTAGGCTGACCTTCTTCTACCGCTATGCGAAACCCGTCAAGGTAGACTTCACGTAAAGCACGCTCATCCACCACCTCATCAATCGTCATGCGTAAATGTTCCTGACTATTGACGGCATAATGCTTAGGACAAGCAGATATACCAGTAGATTGAATCCCTTTAATCATCTTTGCGGCAAATTTTCCACTCAAAAAAGGATCCTCAGAGAAATATTCAAAGTTACGTCCACATAAGGGATTACGTTTTATATTTAATCCAGGCCCAAGTAGAACGCTTACTTTTTCCGAAGCTGCCTCTTTCCCGATATAGCGACCAACCTCTTCTGCTAACTCTAAATCCCAGCTATTTGCAAGCGTCGCAGCCGGCGGAAAACAGGTAGCTGGGATACTCATATTCATCCCGATATGGTCAGCTTTTCCCCCTTGCTTCCGTAAACCGTGGGGACCGTCAGTGAGCATGATTGATGGAATTCCCAATCTTTCAATGGCCTGCGTGTTCCAAAAATTGCCACCGGACATTAGCGACGCTTTTTCTTCGAGTGTCATTTGACTTATTATTTCTTTAAAATTCACCATTTTTCACACTTCTCCGTATGTTCTAATTAAAAACTTTTATGTGTCTTAAATTAAAAGTCTCACATAAATATTTTATTATAAAACAATGGTAAAGGGAAAATTTTGAATGACACTTGTTTCGATCGTACTTTGGTAAAAACCGGAACAGTTGTACAATGCCCTTTTATAAGTACATACATCTCTTTTACTCCATTTTCTCATTTGAAAATATCAAAAACTTTGCTATCCCCATCCTCGTAATGACATCTAACGATTTGTAGGTTTTGCATATTCCAATCCGAAGAACGTAGATATAAAAACGAGTGCTCCAATTCTGCAATTTTGTCACCAGTAAGATATTCTAAATTAAAGTATTTATCATATTGCTCATTGTAACCAGGTGTTTCGATTGTTACAGGTCTATACAAACCTGATGGTTGTTGTGTTATTTTTATGATTTTCATACTACGAATATCGTATTGGTGAGTAAAATTACTTTCATTAGTCATTGACATATCCTCGTTTCCAATATAGATCGTTGTACCATCTTGAGAAACAGATGCCACCATCATGGAGATGTCATAGGACTTCATATGCCCATATGAAATCCGATTCGTAACAAATGAATTTTGCATATTGTATACAATGACTCCAAATGTACCCTGAATAACCGCTATGTTGTCATCAGCATATAAAATACTGGGCATTTCGGCACCGATATTCATTTCTGGAATGTCAGACAAGTCTAGGGATAATACTTCGCCTTCATTAACAGAACCTTGTACAGCCTGTTCCTTTGCTGCGGGACCTGAGAGTGGAATATCTAGAAAAGATAAGCTTAATAGTAGAATAATTGCAGCAGCAGAAACCAATGCAGTCCAATAGAGCCTTGATTTATGGATAATACCTTGTTGAATTATTTCACTTTCTTTACTCGTAAATTCAACATTCTTATCTACATATTTTTGCGTTTTTTCTGATATCTCTTTATCATATTTATTCAAGCTTACCGCCCCTTTCAAGTTTTCTTTTTCGAGCATCATTTCCTCGTAACAATCTTGATGTAACCGTATTTATACTAATAGTGAGGACATCACTTATTTCCTTCCTATTCACTTCTGGAAAGTAATACAGAATAAGAACCGTTTTGTATTTTCCTGAAAGACTAGCAATTTCCTCATTTTTTCTATACCCCTAGCGTTTAAAAACACCGCTCAATCTCCCTTCCAACTATTAGACGATAAACGATTGTTTTTGTCGCATTTATTTTTTCTATCTTTCTCATTATCTGAGTATTTTTTGATGACAAAAACAGCCTTGTTAATTTCTATTTACAGAAACAACAAGACTGTTTAATTAAAAACTATAGTAATAAGTTTGTCCTTCAAAATTTCCAACACCTGTTTCAAAGGTTAATACGGTATATACATATCACTTAACACCCATTGCCATTGGTTGTCAGTGTAGATTAGAAATTCTGTTCGTTCACTGTCTTCTTTTTTTGCTGAATCGACAACAAAGGTTTCGCCAGTTAATTTGTTTTTTACCTTAAACAGTTTATTCTGTTCAAGAATAAACTTCTGTTTCTCTCTTATAGAAATACTGATTAAAACTAATAGAATGACACCGATCATCGTTACAAATTCCAACATCACTACATCCTTTTCTGAATATATTCCCTTCCTTTAATCAACATTATTCACCTTTCTGAGAATCTCTCCTACCCCTATTGCGATCGCAGAATTAAGTATGCCAAAAAGAGATAGTATGGCGATCATGATTTCACTACTAAACAATGAAAATAGCACACACAAAATACTTAATAATAGCAGTACGAAACCAAATCCAATTAGAAAATTTGCTAGAAATTTGCTTCGTTCGACTAACACAATCTCACCCCGTTTTTTCATGTATTAGATAATTGAATTTAGCTGCAAAATTATACAGCGAGTATAAATCGCCACAATTCACCACTAAAGAGGCAAAAAACAGGAACAAACATCCTTTGATTGCTCCTGTGGTTACTAAATTAGACGAAGAGTTGGTTATTTATCCCCATCTTTTCAAGACATTCATTCAGAACTTTTTTATCAATTTGATTAACAGCATAATATTTCTCTTTATAAATGGCTTGAATTACGCCATGAATATCTTTCTCAGTTAATTCATTGTTTTGAAGATTTTTAATAAAAAGATGTAATGGAACATTACTATGCCCAACATGTAAGGGTGGTTGTAGGTAATGAATGTTTTCATACTGTTTATAATGATTTCTTTCAAAAAATCTAGTTCTTTTCATACAATCTTGTTTTTCTTCTTCTGTATGTACCATTTCTGTTGTTTCGGTTTCTAATGCTATTGCATTAAGTGATGTGTATCCAGCTGAAACAGCATCCTTATTTAGTAATTCTTCTAATTTCACTAACGTCTTCGAACCTAGCCCTTTACTTCGCGCAAGAGGATTCGTTGCAATGTAAACGATAAACCCTGTATTCACATCTGCTAAATAATGTCCTGTTGCAAAAGAAACTAGTTGCCCCTTATCAAAACCAATTAAAAACCGAAAATTATTGGGCTTTCTATTCCTTGCTAAACTTTTCAAGAAAATGTCATGTGGTTCTCTGACTTCAATCGGAAATGCTTGGTCATATAATGTTACGACCTCTTCAAAATGTGTTAAATTATCACCTGTGATTTCGTCCCATTCTATCGCCATCACATTACCACCCTTCTTTTAAGCTCTTTTAATTGTACCATGGAGGAACTATCACGAAGAGAAAAACTGAGTTATTCCAATCCTATTTGTTTTTTAAAGATAGCAATCTTCTCAGGTTCTTTCCTTTTATAGTTTTCGACGATTTCTTTAGTAAAGTCATCCCAATCCATTTCCGGATAATATTGCTGATGGTAGTCGTGCACTGCTTCTACCATTATTTCCATCTTTGCACCAGTTTGAACTGCATATTCACTCCAAAATTGTTCCTCGGTTATTCCTAATTCAAGTATCGTTTGTTTTATACTTTCGATCTCAGCATCAGATAACTTACCTGCTTCAAATAACTCTCTACCTTCGTTTGCTCGTTTTTTGGCCTCTTCATCAGTAACTATTGTTCCTAACTCGATTGCCTTATTGATTAGAGCTACTTTAAGTAATTCAATTTCAAATGAAAATTTACTTGCTTCTTCTTTTGAATATCCATTTCTAATTTGAAGTGTTGTCGCATATTGTTCGTAACTCTTTATATCGAATTCATCTATTGGATGTATTTTCGTGGCTAATGAATGATTACTAGGGGATGTGCCACATGCCGAAAGAACCAGCAGTAAGAAGAAAATAATACTATACATAAGGTAATGATATCGATTTTTCATGGTTTCACCTCCAAAGTTTATCAAAACAAGAATGAAAGAAAGTTGATTGCCTTCCCGGTTTTTGCCCTTAAAGCATGATTGTGATGTTGATCCTCTGATATGAGAAAACCATCTAGTTATCGTTATCTAAATCCTTATCCAAAAAGGACTTTTTTTCTGTTTTTATTCCATACTTTTTTGCAAGGAATTGACCAACGATAGAGTTGTTAATACCATTCTTCACTGCTGTTTCAATTACTATGTAAAGAATAAGTAACCCAACAAAATAGAGAATGATAGAAAGAATCATGTGATTCATAGAGCGACCTCCTCATTTTTCCGATACACGAAAAAAATCCCCTTTTTATAGTAACATATATTTCCATGAAGTTGACTCATAAAATGTAACGTGAATTGATCATAGCCCGTAAAACCGTTAGTGCATATTAAATCTCCTTACTATTTTTTTGCGCCAAAAAGCGTACCAAATCACTAGTAGGAATTGATACGCTCTAAGTGTTTTATAAGTATTCCGCCATTATTTTTTCAATATCAAAAGGAGTGATTCCCTGATCCATAGCGAACACAGTGTTCGCTTCGTCGATCTCTTCAACAATCAATCCCCTTGCCTCCCCATGTATGCGGAATAAGTCATACAAATTTGGTTTCACAAGATTGGTCATGCTCATTAACATCAACGCTGTGGCAGGATAATTTCCTTCGACATTGTTGTAAAATTGAGGGTGGTTGGTTAGACTTAAATCGCACCAAATCACCTTTCGTTCTACCAGATCAAAAATAACCGGGATCGCAATTCTACTTTTTGCTGCAATGTCTACCTTATTTTCCACTGTTTTTGGTTCGAAAATTTCCCCTGAACCAGGATGCTTTCTCATCATCCAACCGGCGAAACATTCGGGCATGTCGCAATAAAACTGCTCAGTAAATGAATATAATTGCATCATGATATATCTACCGCCATTTTCGGTAAATGAGGGAATGTCGATATCAATAAATTCCGCTGCACCCTTTGGAGCATCAACAATATCACCAGAATGTACAGCACGAAACTTTGTACTCGTTAAGTTTGTGTAAGAGATGTGGTCCACATATAGATAATTCTCATCGAACAGCATGGCAGAAAGATCGACATCAATTCGTTCATTCGCACCTTGTTTCCACCATGTGAAAAAGCGAATTGTATCACCTTCAGCCATCTCAAACTTACTTCCCCTAACTAAGGTTTTCAATGCTTTCGAGGCAGACCGTTGTGAAAATGGGACGGTCATATTTTCCAATGTGGGCTCAATATAAACCTTGCCAAGTTGCGGTAATTGCGAGAACCTTTCTTTAAGCGTAGTCTCGCAAACGTCAACGATCGCTGCACAAATCGCTTCAGAGATGCTCGGAAGTTTGTTTTCAATCCCGACAGCTTTTGCCACGTTTCCTTTTGGAAAAATAACGCGAAGTGGCATACTTGTGTTTCTGCTCTGGAAGTGTGTCTTCAGCTGAAGTAACACGGGAGTTGCTACCTCTGAACATACTTCACGGAAAGCATTAATGACGACTTCTGGTGATTCAGATAGCCTAAGTAAGTGATCTAATCGCCGCGCCATTTCACCCGGACGTTTTTGCAGCAGCTGAATTGCTTCGTCTAAATTATGTTCAGCTAACGCTTTCTCTACCTTGCCAGAAAATGTCACGATTGGTTCGTTATTTCGGATCAAGGTAAACGCTTGATAAGCATTTTGATAGTTGTTTTTATACTCACCTGGATGCAGAATTTCTCCGAGACGTATCCACTGCCCTCTGTACTTGAGCATATCTTCTGCAGGATTTTTCAGATTAGTAAGCAAGGATAGTAGGAGCCGTCGTTCTGCTCGTTTGAACTTCTTAAATTTTGTATTAGCTGCTAAACTGACGTCTCCCTCCGATAACGCTACGGCCAGACGCAGTACATCCGTTGCTGTTTTAAAATAGGAAGAGATATCTTCTGTTTTCATTTTCCCAGTTGTTAAAAGAGTAGCGACAACGAACGCCAAGGTTTCTTTCATCGTGATCTCAGCAGGCAACATCCGCGAGATATCCGAAGTATTCCTTAAACTCCAGATCACTTCTGCTTGATCTGTGGGATAAACTAGTTTTAGCGGCAATCAAACCGCTGATAACTTGGTAATAGTCATCAACCGTTGCCAGCTGTAATACTCGTAAATCAGTTTGCTCAAATAACGGAAATCGTTCGTGCTTCTCCTCTAACGGCAATAAGCCTGTCAAATAATGAATAAGCGCATTAATATATAGGTCTGCTTCCTCAGCTTCCATTACAGAAGATGGGAAGTTCGGATACATTGGCTTGTACTCAACGTGAGCACCAACAGCATCTTTCAGAATTGGTACTAGCTCTTGATAAAAACTAATAAACTGCGATTCTTCCATCGTACGTAGTTCTGTTACTACTTCAGGAGAAAACACGAAACCTAGTGCTTCGATGTTCTTCCCAGCAGTAGCAAGGAGTACATCAGGTAAAGCTGCTTCCCCTTTTTCAACTACTACCTTATTTCGTCTTACCATGATGCTCTGCATGCTCAATATGTTTTCCATACCAATGCTCCCACCTAACTTTGTTCGATAAAAGAAGTACCAGGATAGTTCCTGATACTTTCTCTTGTTGTTGTATTTAATTGAATCCTAGAAAGAGGTTCCTCTAAGGAAAACTTGGTCAGAGTGTGCCCGAAGGCTCCACTGCTGACCCACTATTAATGCGAGTAGAAGGAAGAAGAACCATAGCCAGGATCCATTCGTACAAACAGGAAATTGGAACCCTAATTTCTTAGAATGAATAGAAGGAAGGATTTCCATAGCCGTTTGTACCTCTATAGTATAGTACACTTATAGGGAGCTTCTCAATAACCTGTTTAAGGAAAAAAGATTTTTCGGGCCGTCACTGTGACAAAGCGGAAGAAAATTCGGGGTGTCACTGTGACAAAGAAGTTACTAATAATGAACTGGTTTGCTAGGAACTTTAATTCCAGGTGGGAGATTAAACGTTCCTCCTCCTTGATACCTCTGCACAGGTTGGTATTCATGGATAAATTTATGTTCAATTTCGATTTTTATTGTATTGGATGGTTGTCCCTGATTGGTATAAGGTTCAACAAAAGTATATTGAAAGTCGTTGTAATCTGTTTCATCTAGTACATTCATACCTCTTTCATGATAATATGGGGCTACTTCTAAGGCATATAGTCGTTGAGATTTTCTAGCTTGAGAAAGCAAATCGTTATATCTTGACATAGCTGCATTCTCACCAGAAGTGACTGAGATGATAGACTCCTGCATCGCTACATAGTAATACTCAACTACATCAATAAAGTGTTCGTGGGCAACAGAAAGTTCACCTGGAGCATAAGCAGTATAGACCATGTTCCGTATGTGTTCCATTTCAGGTAAAATTTCTTCGTACATGTAATGACGATACCCATTAGCCGATAGGTTACCATCTGCTACTGTAAACGCCAACTTTGCCATCTTATCTAAAATAATGCTCATCTCTTCATCTGCTAGGAGCATGTCCCATAAGTAGATATCCGTTTCGTCTTCGTAAATTTCGTGCATATCTTCAGCATAATCTTCTTGTTGTTCTAGCTTTTCGTCAATCTCTTTGTCGTCTAAAACCTGATAGTCGCTTTCATTGCTTTGAATTTCTTCTTGGCTGACTTCTACATTAGCATTATGTATAAAAATCAAATTGTAGAGATAAGGCCACATAATTAAATTAATCGCGATCATCGAACAAATTAAGATGCTGAGAAGGGTTTTCTTCCACACTTTCTCTACCTCCTCTCTAGGTGAATACCTCCAATTATACCACAATCGTCCTCATAGATATGCTACATTTTCCATCCTTTCCATTTCGGGGTGTCACTGTTTCGGGCTGTCACTGTGACAAAGCGGAAGAAAATTCGGGGTGTCACTGTGACAATGATCAAAAATACATATTTCTATTTGTGATTGGGGAATGCTAACTTTTAATGACTTGCGAAGCTCGAGTGTGTAAATTATGGGTTCTATGTAAAAAAAGGCGAAACTGGCTCTTTACAATGAGCTTTACTAACACTTAGGGAGGAGCAAAAAAGTGGATTATATCGTAACATTTTTCAAGGCAATTGGATTGTTTGCTTTAGGACTATTCGCTTTTCGTATTATGGGTAGTCAAGCCGTTGGGCGACTAACAGACTTTGATTTAGTTGTTGCAATCGCAATTGGCTCCTTAATTGCCATACCCTTATCAGATCCGAATTTGAACGTATGGATTTCTGTTGTAGGCATTGTTGCCCTCGTACTGACTCAAATAACGCTCAGCTACCTAACACTAAAAAGCAGACTTATTGAAACCATTGTCCAAGGTACCCCGATCAAATTAATTGAGAATGGCTCAATTTTGATACGTGGACTTCGAAGAGCGAGAATAAGTAAGACCGATCTAGAAGAAGAATTGCGGACAAAAGGGTATAATACTACTACTAAGGTAGCTGAGGCGTATATTGAGCCTAACGGAAAATTGAGTGTCATAGAAAGGAAGTAGGTTATTAGCCTACTTCCCTATCCATTGTGATTAATGTAATTATGCTTCACCTATACCGAAACCAAGCAAAAGTAGATAAGCAATGGTTAAAAATGCAAGTAAGTTCAATCCTGCTATTATCCATTTTGCAGACCCCTTTTGACCAAGTATGGCAACAATTAGACCTATAAATGGAAATCCACACATGGAGTAAATCACGATCCTGCCCCAGGAACCAAAGGTTACATCATTAACCATTAGGCTAAACAAAAGTAAAAAAATCGCAAAGCAAATACTTCCCACAACATTATTCTTAGTCATAACTACCTCCATTTTTAAACAATATCTTTTTTACTAGCAATCTTACTTTTTATCAGCAATATGAACCAATATAAAGCTATCCAAGGTAATATAAAACGAGTAGCCCATTCAAACGTGTGTTTTATTAGACCAAATCCATCATAGTTAAAAATTTGGAAAAGATAAAATAACACGACTACGCCTAATGTAATAAACATTGAATATTTCACCATTTCTTAATTCCCCCCCAACACTTCTTCTCCTTCTCTAACACTAACATTTTTTTCCTTTTCATAAAAGACATTCCATAAATATAATAAAAAGCAGACCATCTACGCGAGTTAGTCTGCACATTCATCAGTTTATTACAGTATGTCGAGTATGTAAAAACAATTACCAATTTAATTTACATATTTGCCATACTCTGGTTTTGCAATTTCATCGAACTTTTTAACCAATGTTTCTAAACTATTCGTAAGTAATTCATCAGACATTGGCAATCCATGTCCTGTAACAGCGACGGATGGATTTAGTTCTGCCAACTTAGTAACAGATTGTTTTGCAGCATTCCAATCGGTAGTCAAGTATCTTGGAGGTCCGCTAATTTCTTGTTCTTGCGTTAATACTTTATAAAGATATTCCTGTTTAACTGTGACAAAAGCATCTCCTGCAATTAACGCACGATCATTTTCCCTAAAAAATGATACATGCCCCGGGGTGTGTCCAGGTGTATGAATCCACTTGAAACCCTTCATGTATGGTACAGTTCCATCCGACGGAAAAGGTTTTACGTTGGTTCCTAAATTTATTGGTTCATTCGGGAATAATGGTGACATTTTGGCAACCATCCCCCCTTCAACTGTGGAATCCGGTTCTGGATAACTCTTCTGTCCAGTTAAATAAGGTAACTCTAACTCATGAGCATAAACGGGAACATCCCAATGCTCGACTAATTCAATGATTGCACCAACATGATCAAAATGTCCATGAGTTAAAATGATTGCATTAGGACGACTTCCGGGTCCAAAACGCTCTTCAGTTACTGAAATAATCTCATCAGCAGAACCTGGCATCCCCGCATCAACCAACACAAAATCCTTCGTTGTCGGATCGCCAACCAAATGAATATTGACAATCTGTATCGTGTAATTGTAAAGGTCAGGTAATACGTCAATACCTACTCCACTTCCAATAGAGGTGGCCGGTATAAACTTATAATCACTTCCGTAGCTCATTTCCTTGTCCACTATATATCCTCCTTAAAGCTATGTCTCATACATAGAATTCCCGAAAGAAATTTATTTAACAACGAATTAAGGAGGTGACTCCATTTAGTAGGCAAAATTACAGTTACTTACATTTTCAGGTTCCAATCCCCCTTATTAGTGCACTAATTTTACAATTACTTACAGAATTACGTTCCAATCTCCCTGATTGGATTAGTCACCAATTTTCCATCTTCACCCTCTACTCAGGTTTGTAAACCGCCGACGTAGATGATTCTCAATTCCACATCCTCAATTCAACTTCCTTTTTTAAAACACCAAAGCACTGAGCAAGAACGCACAGTGCTTCGAAAAAAGATATTTTTATGCCGCTGCACTAGTCAGTTAGTACTTGCACAGCTCCCTTTGAGCCTTTAGTTAACGCTCAAACCACCTGCTAGTCTTGTTTACTCTTTTGAAAAATCAATTATTCTGATTAGGTTGCCTGAGTTATCTGTGTAAATAGCATACCGTCCCGGTGGGATATCAACTGGTTCCTTTACGAAATGGAGCTGGTCTCTGTGTTTCTGAAAGAAAGCATCGACGCTTTCTACCGAAAAAACGCCACCAGCAGTTAACTCTTTCTCATCGTCTTCAATCATAAGTTGAACATCTGAATTAGGTAATCGAAGGGCGATGGTATGATCTCCTTCTCTCCAAGCTTCTTCAAATCCTAGTTGCTCTTGATAAAACATAAGTGCTTCCTCGATATTCTTAACAGGGTGATACAGAAATTCCAGTTTCATAATAGCTCCTCCTCTTCTTCACTACCATGAAGAATTTACTAACCCCATGATAAAGGCAATGATAAATATGCTGTAAATTCCAATGACGCTAGATACTAGCACGATTGAAACGGTTTTTAATGTTCCTTTCTTACTAAAAACTGCAGTGATGAACGAAAGAGACACTCCTGCTACTAGTATAGCAGTACCGATATTACCTGTGTTTTTTCCTACCCCTAACCAAAGTATCAGTAGAGTTATGAGTAGCGAGATAATAGATATCAAAGAGAAGTACTTTCTCATTTCCACCCTCCTTATCCAAAAATTGGTACCTAGTTCTAATACTACCCCAAAGATCTGTAGATGTCACTCAAAAAATATGTCGTATCTACATGAAGGTGAAACAAAAAAGTCCTTTTTCGGCACTTCCCGGAATTTTCTCGCTACAATTCAAATAGCCCCTTCAATGAGGGGCTACACAAATTCCAAAGCTAAAACCATTATAACTTCCTAAAATAAAGACTCGTTTGAATTAGGTTCTCGATGGATGTTTTTATTTTTTCTAAGAAATGTTCATTCTCTTTACCTGGTGTTAATTCAACTAAACTTACTTTATGATCGGGGTAATCATGTACCCTAGACATACCATAACGATGAGGATAAATTGCCCACACTTCTTGAATTGGACTAATTCTACTAACCAACTGTGGATTTTCTAAAGCAAATAAGGACAAGGAATAAATATGATGACCGTAACTAACTAACTGCCTTACAACCTCATTTTGCTTGCCCTTAAGAATGTCTGTTTCATTCCAAATTGCGTTCCTTGGGCGGTATTTGAAATCGACGACAATCGAACCGATGTAAATATCGTCCTGATAGAGATCGAGTCTGCCATCAGGACATGTATGCGTTCCTCTTGTGTATAAGAGTTTTTTACTTGTGACCTTTTCACTTTGCGTTGGTAAAAGTGCTTCATAGACTAAGTGTAAGCGGAGATTATTTTTCTTAAATACCACTTCCGTATTAGCTGGTAGGTCTGGATTGATCCGCTTCTTAGCATTTACGTCATCGTTGAATATCCAGCCACTTTCCGGGGAGAAGCCTAGCTCTTTCCCAATAAGCACCTTAATGAATTGAAGATAACCCCATATTTCGTATAGCTTGTCCGAACGCTTCCACTGGAAGGAGTACGATGTTTCCAATTTCGGTTTGTCTTGTTCATTGTTTAGCGCTCTGTATAGCTGATACAAGGCACGATACCTTGAGTCACTATTCATAATAAAAGGAATGCTCGTTTCTTCGTGATCCCTAACGTATTCATACCATGGCGCCGTCTTAATCCATTGAATGGAACCACGCATCTTTCTTGCGTCCTCCGCTAGTCTGTTAAGTTCTAGAAGGGTTGTTTCTTCTCTATTTTGATGAATTGGACTATTCCCTGAAGATCTCATTTGTCTCTGTGTAGTTTCAACTTCATCAATAAAAATGGTTAAAGTTCGAGAGATGACATTGATAATTCGTTTTGCTAAGCGATTTTCAGGTAAATCGTAAGTAACACCACTAATAGGAACTTTGAAGCTAAGCTCATTTTGAGGACTACTTAACGCATGTCGTACGGTTTTTTCATCTATTTTTCTCACTTTTTCCTTTGACACAAGCGCATATTCTTTATTTATCTGTACACTCACTCTCCGGTATAAATCATTAAGAGCTGTCATCACCTTAGGAAAATGATGACTAATCACAAAGAATTTTTCGAGTAAAGTATTCGTTAGGACTTGGTTATCTAGGTTTAACGCCGTTTTCCTCAGCTGCATTTCTTTAGCAAGCCCTTGTAATTCTCCTTCAACTTCATTTTTCATCGTTTCCCATTGTTCAACTTCAAGTTGCTTCGGTAAAACTTTTACCCAGGCATAGTAACGCTGATTCCTATACAAAATCGTCATCCGGTAATACCCTGGAATGAGAGGATAATACTCATTGGTATGATCAAATAATGTCACTGATTTTTCAGAAGGTGACAAATAAACCTCGCCATAACTTGAATCGTATAAGAGTGTTTGCTCAGGTAGCGTTTCAAGGCCGTCCATAAAAAACTGTGCATCCTCTGTATCCGCTTGGAACGTGATCGTTAATCCAAGATTTTCTTTCACTTCTATATAGGATTGTTCTCGATTTCTATCAGAGTCTTGGGCATCGCTAAAAAAATCAGTGACTCTAATTTCTTGCTCGCTTTGCCCATATCTTTGAGAAAAGATAACTTCAAATCCATCACAACGTATAGCCATTTACTTTCAACTCTTTCGCCTTCTGGATTAAAACATGTCTAGTTTCAGTGAATTTAGAAACATCACGATATCGATCAAGGATGTCTATTAAGATACTTTCTTCCATTTTTTCGGTTTGACTATCGTATATTCCAATTAGGTCTTTTAGTTGAACCTCAGGACCTCTCACCTTGGTTAGGATCCGTTGTACGATTTGTTTATCGATAGCGTCCTCCCTAGTGTAGTTTGCACTAGTAGGAAGGTTTTTAAGGTACAAATCAATTTGACGGACAATTCGAGGTCCAACTCCTAGATTTTTGTTCACCTTCTGTAATTGAAGATGCATGTCCCAAAGAAATGCTAATTCATTCTCTGTCAATTCTATTTCACGGCCTTTATTTTGTGAGATGTTGAAAAGATCATAATCAACTTTTTCATAGACTTTCTTTTCAAAAGACTCAGTAGTGATCGATTTCAAACTTGAAAAAGGCTGTACATTCAATGTAATCACATTCGCGCGATCTAGCACTTTGTCGGAAAAATGGAAGGTAGACTCGTCTAGGTTAACTGTGCCAACAAAAATGACGTTATCTCCAATTGGGACAACAGGTGGATACATCTCTGCATTGGTTAACTTTCCTTCAAGATTATCATTATAAAGTCGCAGTACTCGACTTTGCTCTGATTCCATTTCTAGAACAGAGAGAAACTGTGAAAAGTAGTGCTCGACTCTTGCAAGATTCATTTCATCAAAGCAAATAATATGCAGCATGGTAGGATTTTCTTTTGCACGTAGCAATGTATCAACCACACCGGAATCTCCAGGACGATAAATATGATTCAGTGTATCTGCGTATCCAATCACATCTGCATCATCGGTCCATGCCGGACGCACAGCAACGAACGTTAGTTGATCTGTCTCATCAATTCCTAAGGCCTTTCCGTAGGCTTTCACAAGCTGTGATTTTCCAGTACCACTCATTCCGGCTAAAATAACTAAGTTAGAAGATTTCATCGCCGTATGGAAATTATATAAATCCTTTTTATCGTAAAGTAGTCCTTCAACCTGTGTCGTTCTAGCAAATGCTTCCATAAAATCTTCTTCAAACGTGCCATTACTAAACGTTTCCACAACGGTTGGCGATTGTCTTTGATCTTCGACTACAGGTCTTGATTGCGGAAGGGACATAAGTAATGGTTCAGCTGCAAGCATCATCCCCTCGATTTTTGAAAAAATATCATGGGGTACGAATAATGTACTACCTTGCTCATAACAATTATCTAACCACTCATCATCGAACGTGCTTGACTTAATCCGTTTATCGGATTTATATTGAAAACCATCCTCACCGTAAAGATGGCTAGTAAACTCTCCATATAGTTTTAAATCTGAGTTAGTGTTCTTCCACAAGATATAACGCGGTGTATCATTTTTTTCAGTAGAAAAATGGCCAATTTTTCCGACGGGCTGCTCTGCTTTTAGTTTCGAAACGAATTCTAATTCAGATATTCCGTGCTCTTCTTCTGAAAAGACTGGTAGTGGAGTTACATGTTCTCCTTCATGATAAAATTCAGATTTTGGAATAAGACATACATTTTTCCCAACGATTTCCTCGGAGCCGTTCTCTAATCTTTTTCGCTGAGGCTGAAATACAAGTAAGTTTTCCTCAAGAAAAAATTGGACGACCTTTCTCGCTTCATTCTCTAAAACATCTTCTCTATCAAAGCCCCACTTTTCAAGGTCTGTACTAAAGAGGGCTACGAATCGATGAGGGAAGCTATCAGGTGCCCTACTAATAATTCGAACATAAAACTGTATCAGACCTTCTGCCGTTTTAAAGACCGCTTTCTTCCCAAGTGCACGTTGCACAGATTCGTCACTAGCGAGAACACCGATTACGTTTGCATTCCACGTTTTATTCAACTTATACCATTCCTTTCAGCATATAGTCTTCTAGCTCCACAAAAGTAGAGAATTCTGTTGTTTTATCACTTTTCACAAGGTTTCTAATATGCTTTTGAGTACTTCTAGGAACTTTATAAGTTAGTAGCCAAACTTGGTCCGCATTAGCAATTACCGCAAGGGTCTCTTCGTCAGGTAGTTCGGTTCCTTCGACTATGAAAAGTTCATATTTATGATAGTTTCTAATTCTCGTGTTCTTAGGGTCACCAATGATTACTACTTTGACTTTCGGGGAATTTTGAACTACGTTTTCTTGAGTTGTACCTAGTTTTTCTTGTTGAATCGTGAACTTCTCAAGGTCTGTCCTTAACTTAAGTGTCAAAGCGTTAAGTCTGTTGATCTCTTCATCTTTGTTTTTTAAGGTTTTCTTTTGGGAATCGATTTGTTTGGATAGTAAATCCTTCTCTGGGGAAATCGATTTTACTTGATGCTTCAAACTACCAACTTCACCCTTAAGTGAATTAATCTCTTGTGACAAAACGGCTTTTTCTTCCTTACTGCGCTTTTTTTCAGTTTTTAAAGCAGCTTGTGCCTTTGCTTCTTTAGACTTTAACTCTTCATTTTTTTGTTCGATAATGGCCAAACGTTTTTCTAGTTTATCGATCACCTGTTGAGATGCTTGTAGTTTAGATTTTAATTCGACAAATGCTTTATGATCTTTTATATCGTCATGTTCAATCTCATTTGCTTTTTCATCGGCTTGTTGTTCTAGAAGCTCTAGCTTGTCTTCCTCTTTTAATTTCGTGTATAATTGCACGGCTTTTTCCTGATGTTCTTCATCTTGACTAGAGAGCAACACACCTAATACGATCGACGGCTGGATTTCCTCGCCTACCATCTCTAACAATTCTTCGAAACTTTTATCCTTAAGATCGTCTATTTCCGATTTTTCCTCAGCAAACGACTCGATAAATTCATGAAATTTTTGTACTAACTCCTGTTGTAGTGCAGCGTGAATAATCTTTGGTCTAACAATTTTAAATTTTTTATGCTGAGGATTCACCTGCCGAAAACCAGGGATTTTTATCCCAACCGCTTGAGCAAGATTAGCAATTCCTTCGTCTGAAAAACTATTAAGTATCCATTTCCAAATTTCTTTTTCCATCTGTGAGGCCTCCAAGTTTAGGTACTTAGTCATATTACGTACTATTGACACAAAAAAGACTACTCCAAGTACAAAGAAATGAAGTAGTCATTATTCATTTACGTACGATCACCCTATAAAAGCAGATATACGTAGAGGAAATAATCGGTGACTAGGTAATGTTCTTTGTCATACTGCTAGAGTAACAGAATCAATACTTTTTACCGTATTATAACATCTTTTACTAGGAGAAAGTTACTATTCTTGCTAATTACTATTAACTTCTAAATTCACTGCCACACTCAAAACTCCCAGTAAGAACTAGAAACATTTCATGACAGTATTGCCAAAATTTCGAATATCTTCTAAGTAGTTAAATCCATCAGGTGAACCAAAGCTGTTGAACATTCGGACGGCTACCACGTTATGCTGCGGTATTACTAGTAAGGCTACACTTGTGTAGCCTAAAATCTGAAATGAACTCGTCGGAACCAGCTCGCCAATTTCTGTTCTCGTTGAAGGATTTCCCTGTACAAACCATAAACATCCATTTTGTGGTTGGTTTTCAAGGAAAGGACTATGAATGGTTGTTGCCAATTGAATGATCTCTTTTGGTACAATTTGTCGTTCATTTATTAACCCTTGTTTCAGATGAAAATAACCCCAATACGCCAACTCCTCCGCAGATACATACATGTTCATCTTATCCCCAGCTAAGCTTTCGCTCGTTTGCCAATGTCGTTCCTCTGGATCGCGAATTACGTCGACATGTTTAGAGCCAAGACTAGCATACCAACCCGTTTCTTTGAAGCTCAAAGGATTGAACACTTGTTCGGAAAGAATTTGGGCAATTGTTTTTCCCGTCGTCTGATGAATAATAGTCGTTAAGAGATCGACCCCAATATTGCGATACGCCCAACTTTCACCTGCTGGGAACTCTCGCTTCAACTGTCCGTTGTCCATCACCAATCCATGTGTATGAGTCAGCAGGTGTCGAAGTGTCGTTCCCCTTACGGTACGTTCATCCAACGATGGCAGGTAGTTCAAAACCTCGTCATCCAACGATGAAATTTTATTGCTGAAATGAGCATAGGCAAAAGCAAAACCAATGTAGCTTTTCCGAACAGATGCGACATGAAATTGACTATCCGCTTGAATGTTCCGAGCATCGGGTTCAAACGAATGTGTACCCCAATACTCTTCTGTTACAACTTTGTCATTGTGAATGAGTAAAATAGCTCCACCAGAGGCTCTCAAAGAACGAAAGGTCCCTTTTACTTGTTCAACAACAGGATCAAATTTTGTTTTGTACTCTCGATTTAACATCTAATCCACCGCCAATTTTTATAGTTAAGATAGAAAAAGCCCCCGTAAAGGAGGCACTCTGTAGCGAAAATCGTATGAAACGATCGGAACGCCAGTATAAAGCTCTTACACCTTACACCCAAATGAGATAGCTCATATTAAACATGAACTACCCTCCACTTAATGTACAAACGTAAAATCAAACAAAAATGTAGTAAATCCCGTCAACTTGCTTGAACTGTCCTTTGATATCTCCAAGTCCTCGGACATAAATGATACCATTGTGATCAACGGGCTTTTCAGTTAAGACCGTATGTAATTTTTCAATCGTTTTATATGGTTCCTCGTAGTATGCAAGTACTGGCAAACTACAATGATATTCCCTATTATCAATGAATACCTTTAGGAAGTTCTTATGTAATAGTCTCTTTTCATCAACAATTATATTCATTGGATCGTAGCCTCTTGAAGTAATATCACCTACAATATATAGATGAAACCCGTTCTTTGCTTCAAATTCTCCAAAAATCGTTTGCTTGTTTTTGAAGACTTTCTCCATGATTGTCAATGTCTCTGAACTCACCTCTACTTGTTCCACTGCTACACGTTCCCACATAACCACTTCTTTTACTAGATCATAGAGACCAGAGGAAGTAGCAAAAAAACGACTTTTCCAATCTGGACAGGTTTCATCCAACAACAAACAAAGAAATAGACCAGAGCTATAACAGCTTTTTCTAAGATTAACAGTTGCGCCCTCATTATCTAGTAAATCGCTGCCATAGTTACTTATAGCTTGCTCGTACGAAAGTGAGCTTACTTCTCTATACGCTTGAAATTCTACATAAAAAGCTGGACCTTCGATTGTTTCGATTGCTAGCTCAAAATCTAAATACGGATTGATAAGCCCGCGTCTCATTTCTCTATACTGTATGAACTTGCTCAGATGAGTCAGCTTTTCTGTTCCTGAAGATGAAAGAACAGCCATATAGAGATAATGTCTCTCTTTCCCGCGCAGCTCAACATTCTCTGCTATGAGCGGATAAGTCATTCCTAGTGTTTCGTTCGGAAACCTAGTTTCAGCATTTAGGTACTGAAACCCATGAAATAACTCATGACAGGCAAGTGAGTAGGCTTCCTCGAAACCTTGGCAAACATCGAGGTTTACAATGGCTGTCGGATATTCTTCAAACAAAATAAGTGTGCTGCCACTAAATTTATCGTTCCAAGCAATTTGTTCACTTTCGCCATATTTCGGATGATTGTATAAATAAACCTTCTCTCGATCATAAAAAGCATAGGCGACTAATGAAAATCCAGGCCAATATGACGGACTAGTTTCTACGATTTTCTCAGATATACTCTTCAAATGTAATGACACGTTGTCACCAACCTTTTAGTATGAAATCATCGCACCTCGTTCGTCGAAAACAGATGAAGGATTCCATGCAACTTCCCAAAGATTGTTCTCAGGATCTGCAAAATATGCCGTTCTACCTCCCCAAAAAGCGTCGCTTGGTTCTCTAAGAATTTTCCCACCTGCATGACGTACTTCTTCAATAGTCGTATCCACTTGTTCAACTGAGTCAACATTAATCGCCAGTGTCACACCTCGGAATTGTTCAGGGGTATACGTAAATGCAACACCAGCATCTTTCGCTAATTCCTCAATCGGGAAAACTGAGAGAATAACCCCCGCTGTTTTAAAAGCTGCATAATTATCTGAACTGATTTCCGTTTCTTCCCAGCCTAACTTTTTGTAAAACGCACGTAAAGTCGGTAAATGGAACGCCCCTATTGTCACTAAACTTACCCTTTGCATAACCATGTAAATCCCTCCAATTTTAGTAATTCTACTATATTCTCTAAATTCTTTGTTACTCCTGCTCCTCGGTAGGAAATACATCTACATCGGCGACTGCAAACTCTTGAATTTCTTTCATTACATCTGCAAGTCTCTCAATTGAACTAATAGGATCATTGATCAGCTCCAAGCTATGATTTCCACCTTGAACAACCATCGTTGATAGATTAGCCTTCTTTTTCAATTCAGAAAAACGGTCTTCGATAAAACAATAATCGGCATCACCAATAACACAAAGTCCCTTTTGTCCACTAGTAAGCATCGCCTGATACACATCATCCTTTTGTAGCAACGGAGTCATCCAAACCACTTTAGCTTCCTTAAACAGAGGAAAATTGATGAGATGACTTAAGGCAATTGTACCGAGTGATTTAGCCACTAGAATAAAACTATCATACTGTCGATCTTTAGTTGCATTATCAATAACAAGTTGAATATCCCTAGTAAAGTCTTCTTCGCTAAGGTTTGCTAGCTCTTTGCTATCATATTTATAGTTCACATGTAGCACATCAAATCCTTCGTTGTACAAGACGGAAGTCGTATAGTAAAGCAAAGGCTTATGGGTTGTGTACCCAGCACCTGGTAAAATAATTGCTAAACGACTCGTTGGTTCTTTTTGCTCGATCAGTTGAAAAGGAATATGGTCACCCATTTTTTACACCCCTTATGATTTTTATCTATTATACGAGAAAAAACTACCAAATTGGTAAATTTTTTGGAATTTTGACTATTATTTTTCACTTAGACAGCCTATGATAAGAGAAATGACTCGAAAAGGAGAAACTTTATGCAACCGAAAGCGATTATCCTAGATTTAGACGGAACTGTAATAAACTCAGCCAAGCGTTTTTCCAAGAGAACCATTGAAGCTTTACGTAATGTAAAAGCTAGCGGCATTCCATTACTATTTGCTACTGCTCGCCCCCCTCGAGTTACATGTTTTGAAGAGATAGATTTATCCCTACTAGGTACGATGATTTATTATAATGGAGCATTATTTGATAATGGTGAGACAATCCATTTTTCTATCCCAAATCTCAAATCAAAAGAAATTATCGACTATTGTCTGAGTTTAGAGCCAACAGCCAATCTAAGTGTTGAGGTCCAAGATCGATGGTATAGTCATAAGCTATTAGATTATCAAGAAATGATGAAGGTCGAAGTGAACCCAACAATCATTCCCTTCGATCAATTCGTCTCTTATGACGCTACGAAAATTTTAGTGACGGACTTCCCGTACTCGGACGAATTAGTATCAAAGTTTGAAGATGATGTGAATATACTTGTAACTGACTCTGGTCGCTTGGTCCAAATCATGTCAAAAAACGCTTCGAAAGAACGAGCTGTCGAACAAATATTGACTTCACTCAATATGAACCTGAGTGACGCTATGTGCTTTGGTGATGATTTTAATGACTTTGGGCTATTTCAGGCCTGTGGTTATTCGGTGGCCATGGGAAATGCAGTTGAAGAGTTAAAAGCGATTGCCAGTGAAGTAACTGAAACAAATGATCACGATGGTGTTGCTATCGTATTAGAAAGAGTTTTTTATAAGGAAAAGGCACTTTAATCAGTGCTTTTTCCTTACTACTAGTTTGCTATCCTCTTGTTTATCCCTACCACTATTTACCTCGCTTTCGCATTAGCCAAAAATGGTATGCTTAGTAAAACCATTTGAGAGGAACCTTTTTATGAAATCTAACAATAAACTACTCATAACTGCCTTACTCGGCTTGTCATTCATTCTGTATCTCCTCTATACGCAGCCATTACTGATGCACATCGTCGAACGAGGGGAACTCTTTTCCATTTATGCTGTTCTATCTCTTTTTTTCGAAGGGTACTTCTTACTCCCTCTGGCTGTTGCACTATATATCTATCTAAAAACAAAGAGCGAGGATATTTATCCGGAGTTTCGTCAAACGTATCTAAAACTTGCCAGATACAATTTTTTTGTTTATCTCCCGGTGTCCATTCTATTTTTCCTATTAAACTTCTTTTACTTGGGTTACTTTACCTATAGCTTATATGTAATGATTTTCGTCGTGATGTTTTTGCTGTTTACTTTTAACCTAATATCATTGCTAAAATATAGTCGGAATTATATTCAGGTGATTGCCATATCAGCCTATGTTTCAGTGTCGAGTGCTGCTGTTGGATTGTTATCCTGCTATCTACTATACAGATTAGTATGGGTATTCATTTTTTTGTTTTATCGTCTTTAATGTTAAAAAACCAGTTCAGAACGATAACAGGTTCTGTTCCCTAACGCAAAATCCTCATTTACAGTTTAAATTGTAGATTACCTTGGACCTATATTGGCACAGATATTTACGACAATTCTCAAATGTAAAATGGCTTAGTTCATTGCGAACTGAGCCATTTTAACATATTATTTTACTTTTATTGACCTACCGCTTCCCGTTTAAAAAGAAGTATTATTAATTGAGGAACTTATTCTCTTTTTAAAATTAGACTCTCTTCATAATCTTCCCATTCACCGATAATGAACGTTATTTCATTTTTCTTATCTAAATACTTACATCCATTACATACCATTCTCTCACTATAAAATACATTTGAATTTTTTAATGAAAATGTTCCACCCAAGGAACCATCTTTGTGACTTATTGAGTAGTGTAAGGAAGATAGATTTTTAAATTTGAGATCGCGGCCCTTAAACCTAATTTTGGTGTCGTATTCTACTTCGGTTCCAACTAGGTACATTTTGTGTACAACAATCCAATTTTGATTTTCTCCTTTAAAAGTTATTGATTTTTGTCGTCCGAACAAATTTGTTTCATCCGCATTTGTATATGTAGCACCTAAAAATAAAACCATTATAACTACAAATAATAAATTGATTTTCGAATTCATAAAAAATTTCTCCTATTTTTTAGCTTTATTATTTAGAATAAACAATAGAGAAATCTTCATACATTCTTTCATTACTTCAACAAGAAAAGGAGAATACCCCTGTTCAGCATTTGTTTATCGATAATACGTGCATTCGTTCGTAATTTACCGATAATACATTTCTTTTAATGGAAGTCTTTGGCTTTCATTTTTGAATAAACTTCAAATAGATTTGTGCATATCAATAAAAAACGCCTACCAAATTAATCAACAATTTGATAGGCAAACGATTGTACATATTCTTTGATTCCAATAGACAGCAGAATCTGTAGCTTCACTGTCCTAAGATTTTCTGCTAGAAAGACAGAACAATTCTGCAAAGTCATTAACGATGATTTTGTCAGGATTCGCTTTAAGGTCTTGTTTCATTCTTTCAAGCCCTTCTTCATACTCGTTATCATCAATTAATGTAAGGACAGAAATATCTCTATTCTCTGCGTAACTTATATAATCACTTACTCGAATATGTTCCATTCGATAGTTTATTTTTAACTCTACTTCAAAACCTCGATTTGATAGCTCCTGAAAAAGAAGATCCTTATCCCAAAATCGTTTGACATCTTCATCCTACGCCGATGGAAAATAATGATAAACCCACCATTTCGGCATATCTTGGATGGCAATATTGTGTAACCTATACATACCGCCGCTTCTTAAAACACGGTAAATTTCATTTAACGCTTGTCCTTTATCAAGGTAATGATGAAAGGCATAATTATTTGAGATGTAGTCAAATGTCTCCTCAGGGTAAGGCAATTGATGAACATCAGCTTTAGCAAATGTGACGTTATTCACCTTTTCGTATGCTTTCTCTAGCATTTGATCCGACAAATCTATTCCGTACCAGTGGATGTTACCGCTGTTAAAGTAAGCCACTTGCTTTTCAAGGTAAAGTCCTGTACCACAGGATAAATCCACTATGTGATATTCGTCTCTTTTCGTTTTTTCTAGGTAGTCATTTAAATCTTGATCGAAGCTAACTTCGGTAATCCTATATGAATTTTTCTCATACTTATCAGCGATCTTTGAATAATTAGTAGTCTTCATAATATCTCCTTTTTAGAGGTAAAATTGTAACTACTATTCATTCAATAACAGACATGAAATATCCTTCTATTTCACCCCTACCGTACATATATTACCGACTATTTGTGACCAGAGGCAATTTATTAGATTTCACTCGTAGAATAACTTCGACCTTATGTCGTTAGTAATTCACTTGTGCTTTTGAGATAGTCTTCTATTAATTGAATCGTTTCTTCTGGATGACTCATATGCGGGCAGTGACCTGATGCATCCATATACTTGATTGCACTGTTAGGTATATGCTGGTGAACGTATTCGCCTACCTCTTTTGGTGCAACCGCATCTTCTCTGCATTGTAAAACTAAAGTCGGGATCATGACTTGAGGAAGATCCTTACGATTATCGGAAAAGAAGGTTGTTCTCGCAAAGTTCTTTGCAATCACTGGATCAGTGGAACAAAAGCTCTCTTCTAATTCCTCAGCTAATTCTGGACGCTCAGCATTTTTCATGATTACTGGTGCCAAATAGTTTGCCCAGCCAATGTAATTTTTGTCCATAATATCAAAGAGTCCTTCCAAAGCCTCTTTATCAAACCCACCAATATAATCTGGTAAATCATTTAAATAACGAGGAGATGGTCCGACCATCACTAATTTAGCAAATCGATCTGGTTCTTTAATTGCTGCTAGTGCTCCAATCATAGAACTTACTGAATGACCAACAAATATCGTATCCTTTAGGTCTAGTGCAGAAAGGATATCCAAAACATCTTGCGCATAGCCTTCTAGGGTGCTATATTTCTCAGGGGCATATTTCGTAATATCAGATTTTCCTGCTCCGACATAATCAAATAAGACCACTTGATACATTTCTTCAAAATAAGGTGCGACAAAACGCCACATGTTTTGGTCGCAACCAAAGCCAGCAGCAAACATCATGGTTTGTGTCCCTTTCCCTGTGACTTTGACATGATTTCTTTTCAGTACATCAATCATTTGGTGATGCTCCTTTTTACTCATTTTACTCATCATAGCACATGTAAAACGAATTTTGTTGTGATACTATAAGGGATATTTTTCTTACGTTAGGAGTATGGCATTAGATGGATCAAACCAAGGTAATCGATACCCTTCCTTGTGGGTATCTAGCATTTGACGACAACGGGAATATTTTAACTGCAAATCAAACACTATTAACTTTGCTGAACTATGAAAAAGACGAACTGAACGAGAACCATATAGACGTTCTCCTTTCTCCATCTGCTCGACTTTTTTATCAGCTTTATTTTTTCCCTATGATTAAAGTTCAAAAAAAGATTGAAGAGATGTACATTTCATTAATGGCAAAAGACGGTACCGAAATTCCCGTCTTACTAAACGCATCCCGAAATACAAACGATACTACGATCATAAATGAATGTATCTTTGTCCCCATGTACAAACGCAATGAATTTGAAGAAGAGTTAATCAAGGCTAGAAAAGAAGCCGAAAGAGCCTATGCTGAAAAAAATGCAGCAAATGAGCGACTTGAGGAAAAGCATCAGGAGTTAGTAAAGCTACTCTCAGAAAACCAGCGCTTTCAAGCTAAAATTCAACAAGAGCTAGAATTAGCCAAAAAAATTCAAGCGGTTTCGTTATCCTTGCCTTTAAATAACGAACATTTACAATCAACAACATTCTACAAGCCTTCAAGTGAATTATCTGGAGATATATTTGCGATCTATCAAATCAATACGTATCAGTATGGCGTCATTATTATCGACGTGATGGGTCATGGAATTTCCTCAGCCTTAGTTTCTATCTCGCTGAGGTCATTGTATCAAACCTTTACTTCACAAGGTGCTTCTGTAGAAACAACGATTAAAGAGTTGGACCAATACCTTCACTCACTTTTTGAAAATAACGAGGATATCATGCATTATGCAACTACTATCCATCTACACATCGATACAGAAAAAAGAGAAATTCAATATATAAACGCTGGGCATCCCCCAGCAGTACTCATTGAAAACGAAGAACTCATTTTCCTAAACTCAACCTCGCCTCCAATAGGATTGTTTCCAGGAATTGAGTTCAACGTAAGCAAAATCAGCTATCAAAAAAACACAAGACTATTTTTATATACCGATGGCATTACTGATCTGCTTGCCATGGAGCAATTATCAGAAATCCTCAAAAATCACAAAAAAGGTCATCCTGCTGTGTTAAAAGAAGAAATTGTCAAACTCGTTGAGGAAAAAGAAGCAACTGTCGATGAGTCGGATGATCAATCATTTATAATTCTTGACTTATGATGGGATACTTTCTGCTAGTCTACTCTGATCTCTGCTCCATCATTTCTATTATCCCACACGGAATTTTTTTCCCTGTGGGATTTTTTTATCGACTTAATTCAGGACCAAATTCTCGAATACCAAAGATTATTGTATTTGTGATATAGTTTTCTTAGGTAAAAAAGGATGTGAAATGAATGAAGCTTTTTAATAAGTTATTTAGCAAACAAAGTAAGATAAAAATAGAATTTTGCCAAAAAAATCTTGACCGTTTCCTAGCTGAAGAAAACTATTCTGAATATGATACCTTCTTACAATCAAAGTACATCGACTATAAAGAATACGAATGTCAAAGTCATTGTAAAGAATGTAAGCAGGCACCTTATGCGGTGGTCGATGGGCAATTAATTTCAAGAGAAAATTCAAAAGAATTGTTAGAAGCTCTTCAACAAATGACTGATCGAAAAAGATGAAAATAAATGGATAGTATTTCCCACTTCTTCAAAAACACAGTTCATCTGCTTCAAATCGCTAATTATCCTTTGTTAATGAGTGTTTCTACCCTCCTATGATCTTCTGTGTCCGCAATTTGGACATGATGAAAAAGTTGTATCGTATGCATGGTCACAATTGTGACAGTTTATTGGTTTTATGTGAGACTGTCTCGTAAACTCATTTTGAACTTGTAACTGATGTAAAATGTTTAACTGATTATCAATAATGTGTGAAAAAGCAAATAAGATCATCGCGATCGTAACTCCACCCACGAAAAACAGAAACCCCAAAAAGGCGTGAGTAAATAAAGCTGCTATTGCACTAATAATGATCACTAACGCTCCGGTAATAATGAGTGCTGTACTCATCGAAACGACTCCCTTCTAACTGATTTTCAACCTTTACTATATCTCAATCTATTTTAACATAAAATGTAAATGAAGCTTATGAAATTTTGATTAACTACATAAGAAAAGTGTATGGCGCCTGAAGCTAGATAACATAAAAAAACGCACTGAGAAAAAACAGTGCGTTTGAGATCTATAAATTTGCGACAAGAGATACCTTATTACCTTTTCTATTAAATGAAACAGATTTTAGAGTTGTAAACATCAGTAAGATGCCTCTGCCTCTAGTTGAAAACATGTTTTCTACAAGTAGTTGGTCAACACCTTTTTCAGAAATCTGCTTCAGTTTTTCGTCCACAGAAAAACCTTGACCACTATCATTAACCTCTACTATTAACTCTTGATTAGATACGTTTTGTTCTACTCTAACAGTAATCGGGAACTTACCATGTTCAATGGCATTATGAAGTGCTTCGAAAATTGCAACCATCGTAAGATATATCGTTTTATCAGGATAGAGTAATTGAATCTCATATTCCAACTGTGATCTTACATGACTATATTCGTCCATATTCTTTAACTGAAAGGTAGATACATGCTTTAATGCTCCCATTAATCACTATCTCTCCAATCGATTTATTCAACTAAAGAATTTTACAACAAAAACAGGAAAATGTGGAGTGGTATTTAATGGGTCTAGGACCGCGTCTTTATGTTACTTACATAAGAATACGGGTGTATTTCTTAACGAACATATGGTTTTTTTTGGTAAAATAGAAAATAAGTAACATCTTGAACAAGATTTTGAAGGAGTGATATGAGTGAAACATGTAATTGGTTTGTATGTTGTTATGTCTTTGATGGTAGTTGTTATGTTAGCGAGCGAATTTGTTTTTAAAGGTAATTATTCCGCTATTGCAAGTTGGATTACAGTCATGTTATTTCTTTTCGGAACGATCTTTTTTGTTAATACGAGAAATTATTTGAGCAAGAAGTAAATGACTCACCAATTGACAGCTCTTTTTGTGTAAAAAAAGCGTGAATGGATCACGCTTCAGAGTTTTGTTCATGATGAACAGATTTTACTAGAAGGTTCTACCTTATTTTCAAAAGGATGTATCAACGAAGTAATCAGTTCCCAATTCCAATACTAATCTTTGATGATTAGACCCATGAGGGATGCAAACTGAAGAGCCTGAAGGGTCGATACTTTGCATCCCTTTAAATTATCTATGGAAACGGTTAGTGATTCGAAATTTGAAGAACTAATATCAATTCCTTTTAGTGACGTTTGCTCGAAGTTTGCTTCATCAAGATTACATACATCGAACTCAACTTTTTTTAATTTGCAGTCGTAAAAATCTGCACCTTTTAATGAAACATCTTTAAATATAACCTTTTCAAGTTTAGAATTTCCGAATGTGCTCAAATTTAAGACTGAATTTTCGAATTTTACATTCCCAATGTAGGAATCCGGAAATTCACAACCGATTAATTTGCAATTACTAAATTCGACCCTATGAATAGATGATTTACTCATATTCACATTGGATAAATCACAGTTTTCAAAACGAACATCAGTAATATCAATATGACTAAAATCGGTATTTGTAAATCTACAATTCTGTATCACGGCATGATAAAGTCTCACTTTATCTACAGCCTCATTTGTAAAATCAGAATCAGTGATTTCGCACATTTCAAGTATTTGATCTTCTTCATTAACTATATCGTGAAAATTCCTGGCTGTTAACTCTAGCGATATTTTTGGACTATCAATTTTCATAGTATACCTTCTTTCGATTACTCGTTTGCTATCTGCAAGTATAGTATATCAGTAAAGTTATATGGATAATAAGTGAAGTGTTGCCCACTAAGGAGTTTTATTATGACCCCCGTTACATTTTTTCTTTGTTCCTAGTTTGTCCTTCTTTAATTAAAATAGGAAAAAGCCAGTACATCACGTACTGACTTTCATCACTCATTAGGCTTATCGAACGGAAAATGCTTCCTCTTGCTTTTCTGCTAATTCAATTTCAAAACCTAAGTCTTCTAACATTTTATGGTCTTGATTGGATTCTTGTCCTTGAGTAGTTAAATAGTTTCCAAGGAAGATACTGTTGGCTGCGTATAGTCCCAACGGCTGCAAGCTCCCTAAGTTTACCTCGCGACCGCCTGAGATACGAATTTCCTTTGTCGGGTTAACATATCGGAATAAGGCTAGCACCTTTAAACAATACCTTGGATTTAACTCGTTCGTGCCTTCTAATTTTGTTCCATCAATGGCATGGAGGAAGTTAACGGGGATAGAGTCCGCGTCTAGCTGACGAAGGGCGCGAGCAATTTCAATGACATCCTCTTTTGTTTCTTTCATTCCAATGATCGCCCCAGAGCAAGGAGAAATGCCGTGTTTTTTGGCGACTTCAACAGTATTTATTCGATCTTCATACGTGTGCGTGGTTGTAATATACGAGTGATGTCGTTCCGAAGTGTTTAGGTTATGGTTGTAACGATCCACTCCGGCTTGTTTTAATTGAGCGGCTTGCTCGTCTTTTAAAATCCCTAAACAGGCACAAACCTTTAGCCCATACTTCTCCTTAATTTCTTCTACCGCTTCGCTAACCACATTCACATCTTTTCTAGTTGGTCCCCTACCACTTGCCACGATACAGTATGTACCCACTTTATTTTCAAAAGCAATTCTTGCCCCTTCCATAATCTCTTCTTTGGATATAAAAGGATATTTTTCAATTTCTGCAGTAGAGATTGAAGATTGCGAGCAATAACCGCAGTCTTCTGGGCAATAGCCACTCTTGGCATTCATGATCATATTTAATTTCACTTTCTTACCGTAGTAATGTTTTCGAATTTGAAATGCACCGTGTAACAGCGGCAATAGTTCATCATCGTCACAATTTAACATACTCATTGCCTCATCAGTGCTAATCATTTTTCCATCGATAACCTCTTGAGCTAACTGTAGCCAATCCATCATAACCTCTCCTTTTTCTATGTTTCTAGTAGTAGTGGTTTATTTTACCACCACTTATGTCAACCTATATGTTTTTAAAGTTAACATAAAATGGTTGTTTTTGGAAGGGGTAACAAACAAAAACCAGTTCAAGATGAACTGGCTTTTTTGACATACATATGGCCTTTTTTACTAGCAAGATTATTAATGGACGTATTGAGTGTATCGAGCTTAGTTTCGATTCGGTGTAACAGGTACAAAGTGATCATAACCGGAAATCCGTATTCGGTAATCAGCGGGATCCACATCTCCATTCACATTCCCTCCTTTCATGGAAACATCAAAGGGGAAGTCGACCTTCCCCGTTTGTCACTACGCTAGTTGAATTGGTTCTACGTTTCGCTCAACAACTCGAGCGCCAACCTTGCTTACAAGAAAACCACCGTTTGATACGAATGCTTGTTGCGCGAGGACAACATCCATTACTAAAGCCACTTTTCCTGGATCTACTGGTTCAATCGGATCATCTAGTGATATGGTAACATTTCTACCAATCTCATTTTTAAAAATGAGTTCCATCTTCTTTGCCATCTGTTTTCACCTCCGTTCCTAGTATTTTGAATACTGATTAAGATACAGCGTATTGGTTTGTGCGTGTAACGTTTTCAGCCGAATGCATTTGCAGCGAAAGTAATGCTTCTGCCGTTGTACGAAGCTGTGCATCTGTTGCGGTGTTATTAATGTTTGAAAAAGATTTAGTCTTGAAAATCTCTTTGCCGTCTTGGTCGTAGCCAGCTAACAAATGCATCGTTAATCGCGATTGTAAAATGTTTGCGCTCATCTCATCACCCCCTTCACTCTATACATACATCTTGTCGAGAAAAGAGGTGGGGTGATTGTACTAAAAAAATGATAGGTTAATTGGAGGCTAATTGATTTTGTATGTACAGATACTTAAGGCTAGTGCGATTACGTACGGTATAAGGGGAAATCTCAGTAGGGTATCGATGGGTAGAAATTTATTTTCTTCAAAGCCTGTCTATATTCAGGAAAGCATTAAGAAAAGCAGTAACAAACCTTACCTTTTTAGCGGTTGGTCGTTACTGCTTTTTGTTAGGAGATTTAAATTTTCATATAAAGCAACCTATGGATTGCGCTGTTAGACGATCATTTTTCCAGATGGCTTTGTTTTTTTACGGTGATTAAGGCGGATCCAAAATTCAATAGCTAATAGATTTACAACCCAACTCAACCATATCGCTGCTACATATCCTCCTGTAAAGTCATCTAGTGTATACCCAATAATTGCTGTCCACACACGAAACGTAAGAGCTGCAAAAGTAACAGCGTAGCTGCGGTACATCCACTCTTCATGGAGTGATTGTTGTTTGTTACGTATATACTTATAGGCTTTTAGAGTCGTATACAGCCAAGCCAAGCTTAGAAGCATAAAACCTAGCTTTCCTATAAAACCACCATGAGCATAAAATGCTAAATATATCCCGACGATTGAACTAATGACGATTGTTATTACATATACTTTGCCGAGATTACGATGAAGTTGTAAATGGCGATTACGCCACTTTTTTACGAACAAACACGGACCAATCACCAGTGGTAGGGCCGCAGTAATGATATGGATATATAGCCCAATGTTCCAAAGTTGATGTTCCATTTTAAACATCTCTAATCCTTCTTGAATAATAATCGCGTTACCCTCAACAGGATCTAAGATAAAATAACGAACAATTGCTGAAACTGATAGAATAACCGCTAAAAATAAAATGACAAAGAAACCAATTTTCTTCCCCATACCTCTCCCTATCCCTTCTCTTCCTTTTATTTGTAATCATACCAGAAAGTACTAGGGAGATGGTACCATATTTTTCGGGGTGTCACAGTTTTTCGGGATGTCACTGTGACAACCCGAAAGGTAGTTTTTCGCATCCTTTATCTTAAATCTTCAACACAAAAACCAGTTCATAACGAACTGGTCCTAAATCTGCCAAGCGTTTACTCTTCAACGTCTATTTTGGCAACACCAAACGCTAAGCATTCCCAAAGGATGTCTTCAACGACATTTGCCTTTTCCCTTTGGCATTCGATAACAAGTATGACTTCTGACCTTTTCCCCTTTGGTAAATTTTGGTTTTTATTCTTCGTTTTATACTTTAACCAATCAATCGCAAAACCCAAGCTAAATCCGCCACCCGCACCGATTAACCCCCAAATAATTGGACCCCATTCAAGAATAAATCCCCTACTTGCAGCAATGACGGAGAATACGACCGCAAGAAACATCCCTTTATTAATCAAAGAAACTCCATCCGATTGATGGATGCTATCAAATAATTTTGGGGTTACTTTACGGTTATCTAAAGGGATAGCAAAAATTTCATGGACGCCTTGGTTTTCTAACTTTTTTATCACGATCTCAAGATAGGACGAATGGTCAAAAGTGGCAATAAATTGCAAATTAGTTCACCTTCTTCCCTCTTTTTATTTTAATAAGTTTAGATTGATAATTACTTTTTAAATAATTGCGTTGTTCTATCTCATATAGTTTATTATTTTCTACAGTGTTACTGTACGAGTCGAAAATAGTAAAAAAATAGAAAGAAGGTAGATACATGAGCCATTGTACATTTAAAACCTCTGTAGACATCCGGATATCACCTAAAATTAAGTAGTGTAGACCTTCAAGGAAACTAGAGAAATGGATGATAATTACTGTCATTACTAGTGTAAATAACCCGCTTACAATTCTATGGATATATAATTGGCCAACACTAGGAATAGCCATAGACCACAATGCCGCTACTAAAGGTTTCCGTTTGTCTAGATAATTAATTTCAAATGGCGCTATTTTTTGTACTGGCAAGTAATTTGTATTTCCTTCCCCAAGAACGTACATCTTATTTAAATCTACTGTAGTACGGTAGCTATCCCAAATGGCAAATAAATAAACTGGGATATAAAGATGTAAATACTTAACATTCAAAACTTCTTTTGCTAACTCAAATTCCCCTATGAAGGTATAAACCATTGCCGTATTTAACTGAGTTGTTTGGTTAATAAATAGTTCCCAAATGACTAATGCAAAGCCACGTATATATTTACTTAATAAAAGATGGCCATACCCCGGAAATGCGATTGACCAAGCAGCTATCATATATGGATTTCTTAAATGTATTTGTGTTGTTCCAAATGTACTTAAATTTGCAATTGCCCAACGTCTATTTTTAGTCTGTGTCATGGAAAACCCCTGTATAGTTGAATACTTTTATATTAGCATCTTCATGTTTTTACCATTTATTCAACAGACAGAGAGGAAGTAAAATCAGGGGGCACTGCAAAAATCGGGGTGTCACTGTACACCCCGATTTTGCTTATATATCTCGTTTGTTATATCCGTTAAAGCCATTAATAATTAATATTAATGATAGAATTGTTAATAAAACAAGTGGCATGATCGAGTATTCTTCGATTGGAACTTGAGGCACATGACCGAATGGCGATAGTGCACCAATCCAATCAGAAAATTGAAACAGACCACCGAAATACAAAGCAATAAATGAATAGAAAATATAGATCCACACAATATTCGTCCATTTAGGGATTACACCAAGTAAGAACACGCTTAATCCAACCATGACCAGCATCGCAGGATAATACGAAAGTGCAGCCTTAATAATCAGCCCAAATGTAAGTCCTCCCTCAATCACAGCTGAACCAGCTACCCACAGTCCAATAGCTGCAAGAAAAATCATCACAAAACCATTAACAATACTAATAATCAAGTAACACCCAAGCAATCTTGACCTCGAAACAGGTCTGGATAATAAGTGGGTTATGAGATCTTTCTTCTCTTCTCCACGTAACTTATTCATAGCCATCACAGGAGGAATTGTCGCCATGAGCGAGATGACTATCATTAACATCGGTATAAATTGATCAATCAAAGAACCCCCTTCTTCTGGTTGAAGAAGCTGTTGCAACATCTCGTTATTGCTTAAGAACGACTCGAGGTCACCAAGCACAGAGCCATAAGACGCCCCTAAAACAAACATACCAATGGCCCATGCAATAAAGCCGGTTCGTTGAAGTCTTAAGGCTAATCCAATAGGAGTCTGCAAGAAACGCGAGGCGTTAGTTCGTCCAGGTTTTATGGCAATAAAGCCACTCCCTAAGTCGCAGATTGAATTTAAGTAGTAAGCAATGGCATATAGTACGAATGAAACTACTACCATTAAAACCAGTGGCCACCAATTATTCGTGGCATAGACATCAGCTTTCGTCACCCAGCCTAAAGGTGATAACCATGACAAGGACTGGTTGCTAACATCTGTTACGGCCCGAAAAAGATAAGCGATCAATAATACTGCAATTGAATAGCCTATTGCCCCACGCGAGGTTTGTGTCAACTGTGCAAAAACAGCTGTAACTCCTGCAAAAAACAGACCAGTAGCACCTAAGGCAATTCCGTAAAGAAGTGACCCTTCAAAATCCATACTCTCGATACCAAGGGCATATAGTCCAAAACCATTGATCAATGCCAAAAGACCACAAGTACTGATGATGACTACAGTCGAAGCATGCAGATAAGATAATCGTCCAGTTGGTAAAGAGCGTATGATTTCTAAACGTCCTTCTTCCTCATCGGCTCTTGTGTGCCGACTTACTAATAAAATACTCATTAAACCGACTACTGCTGCCGTCATAAGTAACATCTGATGTGCAGTCATGGCACCCATCGTATAATTATCTAAATTTCCCGGTCCGACCATCGCTATCATCGCAGGGTTAGACATCGTTTGTGCCATTGCATCTCTTTCCTCTTGACTACTGTAAAGTCCCGTAAATGCAATTGGTACTATTAATGTAAAAAAACTAATTCCAAATATCCAAAGTGATACTCTCATTCGATCTAATCGAATCAAAAGTCCTGACAGGAGACCCGTTTTGGCAACTAAATTCCTTACCATTAGTTATTCCCCTCCACTCCTACATCCTTAGCACCTTGGTAATGACTCATAAATAAATCTTCTAAAGTAGGCGGTGAGCTTTCTAATCTTACAATTCCAAATTGACTAAGATGTTTCATGACCAACTCCATTTCATCTGTATCAACCTGGAAAGCAAAGCCATTTTCATTTCTTTTTATTTCATAAATTCCTTTAAGCTCTTCTAAGCCCACGATCGATTGTTTTGTCTCAATTTCCATATGTGTTCGGGTGAGATGACGAAGTTCTTTTAATGTCCCACTTTCTATGATTTCGCCCTGACGAATAATACTCACTCGATCACATAATTTCTCGACTTCTGATAAAATGTGACTTGAAAGCAGAACACTTTTACCTTGTTGCTTGACTTCTAATACACATTCCTGAAAAACCTTTTCCATCAATGGATCAAGCCCTGATGTTGGTTCATCTAAAATAAATAAATCGGCGTCCGATGAAAAAGCTGCGATTAAAGCTACCTTTTGTCGATTTCCTTTCGAATAGGTTCGGCATTTTTTTGCTGGGTCGAAATCAAATTTTTTTATTAGCTCATCACGCTTTGTCTTATTTTTGATTTCATGTAAATTTAGTAATAAATCAATGACCTCTCCCCCAGTTAAGTTGGGCCATAAATTCACATCACCTGGGACATAGGCTACTTTTTTGTGAATATCCACAGCATCGTTCCAGGCGTCCTTTCCGAAAATTGAAACATTCCCCTTTGTTGCTTTTAAAATTCCAAGCAAGACTCGGATCGTTGTAGATTTTCCAGCACCATTTGGGCCGATAAAACCTACTACCTCCCCTTTATGAACTTCAAGATTAATACCTTTTAGTACTTGAACTTTCCCGTAGTTTTTCGTCAAATTTTTCACATGAAGCACTGACATCCATAACCACTCCTCACATTAAAATGAATGAAATGAATAAATTTTATTTAATTCATTCATAATATACACAAATGCAAATACTAAGTCAATATGTTTTGAATACAATTAATTGAATTTATTCAAAACATATTTTATGATAGTAAATGAGGTGAATAGCGTGGACGGGTATCAATTACGTACTGAAAAGAAAAAAGAACAAATTCGAAATGTTTCAATGGAGCTATTCAAAGAATTTGGTTTTGAAAAAGTTAGCCTTGCTGAAATTGCTCGAAAAGCTAATGTTTCTCCAGTAACGATCTATAATCATTTCGGGACAAAAGATGAGTTAGTTCGTGATGTAATTAAGACATTTTTAGAAAAAGAATGGAACAATCGGTTAAAAGTTATCCAACGTGATGACTTAACATATTATGAAAAAGTTGAGACTATCATTTTAAATACCGGAGAAATTAGTGGGGTAAATTCGGAGCTTCTTCAGAAGATGCTTGAAAGTGATCCTGAATTAAAGGAGTTTGTTCAAGATTTTTTTAAAGAACGCATGATCTATGTGATCAATTTTTTTGAAGAAGGCAAGAAATTAGGTTTTGTCCATCCAGATGTTTCTACTGAAGCGATAATGCTCTACTTAAATATTCTACAAAACGCTGTTAGAGACTCCCATTTTTTCAATGACAACAGTAGTAGAAATTCAAAACTTGGAGAGGAATTATCTCGACTCTTTTTTTATGGCTTTTTAGTAAAACCAAAATAAGTCGCCTATTTTATTAGAAATAGCGACTTATTTGGTATTATTGAATCGGGGTGTCACAGTGACACCCCGATTTATTATTGACCTTCACGTTACGTAATCCTTTATCATAGCTTTTGAGAGTCAGACTATGCTCTATCACTCTTATTAATGATGAGAAAAGGTGGTAACAATGAAAATACTAATTGAAAATACAATAGAACAATATCAAAAGTTGTTTTCGATGGCAGATGGTAGAGAAAACTATTTTCGGTATACTATGATGAAGCCATTTGAAGCGATGTGGAGCACGATTAATGTTCCCTTAAAAGACAAACAAGCGAATGGCTATGATGTAATGATAGCCACCAATATGCTAGGATACCTTAGTGTAACGGAGACGATTCTTGGAAGAAAAGCTTTAGAGGACTTAAAAAACATTCACGTACTTCAAACAGCTAAAAACACTCTAGAAGTTTGTGTAGATTTTATTGATAAAAACAAATTATATATAAATGCCGATGAATTAAGAATGGGAATTTATATAGCTGATCCGAAAAAGCTCGTGTTACAAAAGGGCTATTGTGGATTTGGTGGCATTCCTGGTTTTATCCAAATAACTATCAATCCGAATTCCTATAATACTCCACGAATTCCAGCTATTATTGCACATGAATTTCATCATAATATTCGTTTCTCATATTTTAATTGGGATCATGGGAATGTAACTGTTGGCGATTACTTAATAATAGAAGGTTTAGCAGAGTCTTTTGCAAAAGAATTATTTGGCGAAAGTCTGTTAGGACCATGGGTTTCCTCTCTAGATAATGAAGATTTGGAATACTCACGAGAAGTAATAAAAAACTCATTAGATATTCGTGGATTTGCGGAGGTCAGCAGTTACATGTTTGGTGATACGATTGCTAAGGAACAAGGTTATCAACCTGTAGGGTTATCACCTTTTGCTGGCTATGCAGTCGGCTACCAAGCAGTACAATCATTTATGAAAATCAACAATGTGAGTATAAAAGAAGCCACTCTACTTAGTACAAATGAAATACTTAAAAACTGCGGGCTGTTCTAAGTTAGGCAAGAGTTGTGCCAATACCCTATTAACGGTTTCTGTATCTATCACACCCACTAGTTACAGTGAATAGTGGAGGTGAAAAGCACACTATAAACATAGAGAAATGGCTTAGTTTTGAACTAGGCCATTTTTTTCCTATATTTATTGGCTGAAACATCATCCACTAAAGCATAGACTAAACCAGATACTCCGAAAATAATAATAGCACTACTCATGTTAAGTTCATATCCATTGATAAAGTATCCATCAGCGAATCCATATAATCGGTTGAATGTCCAAATCCCACTAAAAACACCGATAAGTGAGTAAATAACAAGCCTTACAATTAAAATATTTAGAAACTTGTTTATCAGAAAAGATAGAGGAAAAAAGGAAATCGGATAGATAATCAATCCAATTATGAAATGAAATAGAATAAAAATAATGCCCATATTCCTTAGACCGTAATATTCAGTTGTAGTAATTTTATTGCCTTCAAATATTTCCAACCCCAAAATAGCAAAAGTAAATAAAATCGTAAAAAATCCCCACATGATTAAGTAATGTTTAAAATGACCCATAAGAACTCCCCTTAAAAGCTTTACTCCAATAATAAAAAGCTAATCGTTTTTTCATGATTAACTTCTGTTAGCTCAACCTAGTTTTACCTATGCCCATTTTTCCTAGCTTGTCTATACCCGTAATAAGCACAAGTACCATTTTGGGTAAGATCTTTCACTTCAAATCCACATTTCTGATAGAAACTGAAATTGTTTGCTGATGTATGTGCAAACCAATCACCGTGTGGAAGTTTTTGAACGCAAAGTGCCACGAGCTTTTTTCCTATACCTTTTCCACGATATTCTGATAAAACTACTAAATCCATTATATTGGCAGCCATTATTTGGTCTGAGATAACTCTTACCATTCCGATCATTTTATTATTATCCCAAACAGTAAATGCCCATGTTGAATTTTTAAATATAAGTGAAAACTTTTCTTTTTGCCAATTAGGAGTATTACTTGCCCAACCAGCATCTTCAAATAGCGCTTCAACATATTCAGCAGGAACTCCATCTGTTCCTTCTCTTATAACTAAGCTATTAAAATATTGGTACATATTGACTCCCCTTTGTACATACATTTATTGGCGTTATATGATTCTTGTAAAAAATTACTACTTCATTCGCACGAAATTGTTACGCTATCGCTCGTTCATACAACCAGCTTTATTTCTCTCAAACCACTCATTTTCTAAAATGCTCATTTCCCATAGATTCCAATACTCATCACCTATTTTTCTGGCGTCTCTACACAATCCCTCTTTTACAAAACCTGACTTTTCATAACAAGCAATTGCAGAGGAATTGAAATCAAACACACCAAGACTAACTCTATGTAGGTCAAGTTCATCAAATGCTATCTTAAGGATTTCTGTCATCATTTGTTGACCTATACCTTTTCCCCTTACATTTTTATCACCAACTAAAACTTTTCCAACTCTCGCTGACTTGTTTATTCTATCGACATTTCCTAACGAAATATGGCCTATGACTTTTCCAGTTTTCTTTTCTATAACGCTATAAACAAAGGTAGTAGAATTGTCAGTATTTGATTTGTTAAGATAGTCTTCTAATTGCTGATCATCTAATGGAAAACTAAAATTTGGACCTCCCCATTGCAGAAGAAACTCTGGTGTTTCAATCCAATCTATTAGTTGCTTGAAATCTGAACGCTCGAAATATTTTAATTCTATCATGTTAAACTTCTCCTCGTCTTTTTTGTTTCCATTTGAAAAGCGTCAGCTCCTGTTCAAATCGCTCTTGATACTCTAATTGCTGATTCAAATTCTGTCGCTCATCTGTAATCAGGTTATTGAAAATATGAGTAATTATGTACTAACCCAAACCCCTTCTTACTCATAACAACACTCTTCTTTTGTCTTTGACGATAACCCGCAACATATAAACGCTAAAAAATAATATGATTGCTGATATTATAAATAAACCAACAGAATCTTCTAATTCAAGTAACATGTTATTAAAAATATTAAAAATAATAATCGTTAGTAAAAATCCCATGTATCTACTTTTTCTCTTTGAATCCCCAACAGCATCTTTACTATATTTTATATATGTTAATGATAACCAAATGAAAAATGGAAAATATAATACTGCTAAAATAATGTATAGTTCCAAGATGAGCCCTCCAATGTTTTGCATATCTAAAGCACGGGAATCAATTCATTTTATGTGTGTCCACTTAAAGAATAAGTTACCTCAAAAAACTGTCATTCTACTATTAACTGCTCAATACGTTAACTAGTAAATTTTAACACTAACTACCATTTTGAAAAAGGCATATATTAAGAAAAATAAAGAGACCTGGTTTACTAAGCAACCAGGTCTACCACTGCCAAATATTTCACTAAAGTTTTCTTTACTAGGGTTCAATATCTAGAATTCTATATAAAAAGGGTGGGTATTTTCATCCAAACAGTATTCAATTCTTTGCCTGAAATTCTTCCAATTCACCATTTCTAAACCTTTTTCAATAGGAAAAAAACCTACTTCTAAACTCTCTGAAGATGTCGTTAAAGTACCTCCAACAGGCTTGGCGAGGAACAGGGTATTGCATATGGAACTGTTTACATTTTGGAATATTCCACAGAATTTTACTACTTCAATATCAATTCCTGTTTCCTCTTTCGTTTCCCTTATCGCAGCACATTTCAAAGACTCGCCTTCTTCAACTTGTCCGCCAGGCATTTCCCATCCTCTTCTTGGTCCCTTGATTAATAGGATTTCATTCTGTTCGTTGATCACAACCGTTGCTGCCGAAACAATATGTTTTGGCGGCGAGTAATTTGTTTGTTGTTTTTGTCCCATCTAACTTCCCCATTTCATTGTATTAGTGTTCTATTTTTCAAACCTAATATAACCGTTACCCAAATACTTTTAGTAATGAGAAGTTATTAAATTAACTCACTATTCCCTGAATACAAGAATTTTTTTTCGGGGCGTCACAGTGACTAGATTAGATAGAGCTGTAGATAACATTCCGCAGTCTTGGTTGGTGGTAGGCTTCAAAGTTTGGCATCATTTGCTGCATATAGACAGCGGACAGTTTCTCTTTTGGATCAATTAAGACCCAGGTTCCCGCTAACCCACACCAGCCAAATTCACCTAGAGAACCATTTATGCCCCCAACGGTAGGATCTATCATTACTCGAACACCTAATCCATAGCCGTATCCTGATAGAAATGGCCAATTGAAGTTGGTTAATTGTTCTGAGTTTAAATGATTAGTAGCCATTAATTGAATTGTATTTTTCCCTAGAATTCGTACCCCGTTAAGTTCCCCGCCATTTGCCATCACATGAGCGAATTTACTATAATCACTGATTGTCGATAATAACCCACCTCCGCCACTTTCATAAGTTGCATCAGCTTGATAGTCCCTATCTAAGGAAATATTTTTAGTTAGTTCGTTTGAAGTGTAATCATATAAACTACATAAACGATCAACTTTGTCTTGTGGAATACGGAAAAAAGTTTCTTTCATATCGAGTGGATCAAAAATTTCATCTTTGAAGAATTGACCTAACGTCTTACCAGATACCACTTCAATTAGTGCCCCTAGAACATCGTGACTAAATGAATAACGCCACTGAGTACCAGGATCGAATGCTAGAGGAATAGATGCAAGTGTTTTTGAGAGCTTACGCAAAGTCATGCCCTCACTCTGTCCTTCTTTATTTGATAAGGATGTAAGTGCTTTTTGAACTTGGATTTCCGTCTCATCGTTTTCACCGGTATAAGTGATGCCAGAGGTCATTGTAAAAAGATCCTTTATCAGGATTGGCCTTGAGGATGGAGTCGTATAAATTCCTCCCTCTTTATCTCTACGGTATACTTGGGTATTTTTGAATTCTGGTAAATACTCTTCTAGCGGATCATTTAATAAAAATAATCCACGTTCATATAACATTAGAGCTGCTGTGCAAGTAACAACTTTAGTCATTGAATAAATTCTGTAGATTGTATCTGGTCCTATTGCTCTTTTTGAGTCAATGTCTGCTAAGCCAACATACTCCTCAAACAGTTGCTCGCCATGATGACTTACGGTTAAAGCACAACCAGCAGGACCTTTTTCCACAAAGCTCTTAAGTAATGGGCGTAACCTTTCTAAACCTTCCACTAGCATCGTTCCTCCTATTGAATGATTTCTATCATTCTTGTATTTTATCCAAAAGAATGGCTATTTTTACCTTCCTATATATTTTACTTTGCTATTCAGGTTTCGAGCAACAGTTTTTCGGGATGTTTCGGGGCGTAAACCGGGGTGTCACTGTGACATGTCGAAACTGTCATTCGGGGTGTCACTGTGACACGTCGAATCCATTCGGGGTGTCACTGTGACACCCCGAATTGCTATTTTCCTATATTTTGAAACTTTTATATTGATAATCTCTTTCAATTAGATTAAAATTTAGTAATTCTATATGGAGGGTTGTACAAATGATTAGACGTTTTTTCAGTTATTATAAGCCGCATAAAAAGTTGTTTATCATTGATTTTACATGCGCAGTTTTTGTTGGTCTATTAGAGCTTGGGTTCCCTCTCGCGGTATCATGGTTCATTGACAGTTTACTTCCAGAAGGAAACTGGAGTACCATTACCGCTGTAAGTGCTGGATTGCTTACTCTTTATTTACTTAGCTCAAGTATGCAGTTCGTTGTAAACTATTGGGGACATAAGCTAGGAATTAATATTGAAACAGATATGAGAAGAGAATTATTCCATCATGTTCAGCGCCAATCGTTCCGCTTTTTCGATAACACGAAAACTGGACACATCATGAGCCGTGTTACAAATGACTTGATGGACATTGGCGAACTTGCTCACCACGGACCTGAGGATTTATTCATTGCGATCATGACGTTTATCGGAGCATTTTGGATTATGCTGACGATTAATGTGAAGCTTGCACTTGTTGCGATTATCGTCGTTCCGTTTCTCGTTTGGTTGATTTCTTATTCCAATATTAAAATGAACAGAGCTTGGACTGCAATGTATGGAAATATTGCCGATGTTAACGCCCGCGTTGAAGACAGCGTCTCAGGTGCTCGCGTTGTTCAATCGTTTACAAATGAAGAATTTGAAAAAGAACGCTTTAACAAAAACAATCAATTTTTCCGTTCTTCTAAACTAAAAGCATATAAAGTAATGAGTTGGAACTTATCTGGTATTTATATCACAACTCGTATGATGACATTGGTCATTTTAGTATACGGAGCTTGGTTAAGTTTCACTGGGGCATTGACTTACGGAGAATTAGTTGCCTTTATTCTTTATGTAAACGTCTTGTTTAAACCAATTGATAAGATAAGTGCTTTACTAGAGTTGTATCCAAAAGGAATGGCTGGATTTAAACGCTTCACAGAGTTAATGGATCAAGAACCTGACATTAAGAACAAACCAGGTGCGATTGCAGTACCAAAACTTAACGGTAATATCGCCTTTCATAATGTGAGCTTTGGCTATGAAGAAAATCGACGAATCCTTGATGATCTAAGCTTCTCTATTAAAGCAGGCCAAACTGTCGCATTTGTTGGACCTTCAGGAGCTGGAAAAACGACGATCTGTTCACTGATCCCTCGTTTTTATGACGTTCTAGAAGGCTCTATCACAATCGACGGAATTGATCTCCGTGATATGACAAAAGAGTCACTTCGTTCAAACATTGGAATTGTACAACAAGATGTCTTCCTGTTTACCGGTACATTGCGAGAAAATATCGCTTACGGAAGACTAAATGCTACAGATGAGGAAATCGAAGAAGCAGCGAGACGCGCTCACCTTACTGATCTAATTGCCTCCTTACCAGATGGGTACAATACTCAAATTGGTGAACGAGGATTGAAATTATCTGGTGGACAAAAGCAACGCTTGTCGATTGCCCGTATGTTCCTGAAAAATCCGCGCATCCTCATTTTGGATGAAGCAACATCTGCTTTAGATACGGAAACAGAAGCCATTATTCAAGAAGCATTGACCGAACTTGCAAAAGATCGTACGACATTAGTTATCGCCCATCGACTAGCAACGATCCGTAGTGCAGACAGAATTCTTGTTGTTAATGAAGAAGGCATTGCTGAAGATGGTACCCATGCAGAGCTTCTTGCTAATGAAAACGGAATTTTTACAAAACTGCATGCACATCAACATGCTTCAATATACTAATGTCGAAAATAGATAGTTAGCCGATCAAAAAAATACATGATCTTGAAAAGCAAAAAAACTGTGTAATAAAAGAGATCGTCTCATTTACCTATATGTAAGTGAGACGATTTTTTTTCTGTCATTGCAAACGAAACAAAACATCTAATAGAGCTTACCTAATTTGATTAGCCGCCTTTCCTTCTTTTATTCCTATGCTTAGTCCCCTACTCTACAATAAGCTTATTCACCTCTTAAACTCATGGAAACGAATACGTTTTATGTATTTATCAAATTTACTTTTAAACCAAAAACATTTTTCGCATATATTTCCAAGGTTTGATTATCATAATAAAATCAGTATAAGGGTGATTAAATCATCAAGCCAAACTAAAAACATGTACATGTACAATTTTATATGAGATAGGGTGTTGGATTATGAAGCGTCAATCAGAAAGAGCTATCATGAATGGATTGTTCATTTTTGGACTAGTTGCAGTACCATTTACAATCTGGAAACACAAGGATATTAAGGAAATTCTTATTGTATTTTTGCTTAACTCATACAACAATATATTTGTAGCACCTTATCTGGCAAGTAACAAAGTACTTCAGTATCCACACCGATTTTTACCGAAGATATACAAAAGTAGCATACTGTATGATTACTTTCTTTGTTCATTAGTTTCAATGTGGTATGTTGCTTCCACACAAAAAGGAAAGCCACTTATGATTTTCCTAAAGGTTTGGCTGTTTGCATTACCTCAAGCACTTGTGGAACGTTGGTTAGAACGGCACACCTCGTTGATCAAATATAATAAAGGCTGGACTTGGGTTCACTCTCTTATTACAATTGCGACTGCCAAACTACTGATTCGAGCGGCCATTTCTTTTATTAATTATTTGCAAAAGTTAAAAACTACCTCACAAATGGGAAACTCTAATTAAGCCAAATCTTCTTCAAATTTACATGCATCTAAAAAGCCTGCTCCTTTTCTAAAGGGCAGGCTTTTTTCACTTATGAAATTGGCTTTACTCTTCGAACGAATAGCGCTAGAACAATCGCCGCTAGTGCTAGATAAAATCCAGTCGAAAAACTCAGTTGTGAACCGTGAGTAAGAGCCGCAATCACCTCTTGCTCATTTGGGTTAACAATACCATTGCTTTGAAAATAACTTTGTTGACCGTTTTCCATGACTGAAATAAATAACGCAGCACCGATTGCACCAGAAACTTGGGTTAGTGTGTTCATAATCGCTGTACCGTGGGGATAAAGTTCCTTAGGAATTTGGTTTAGTCCATTTGTTTGTGAAGGCATCATAATCATCGCTACGGCAACCATTAAAATCGCTTGTTGAACAATCACAATCCAAACAGGAATTCCTGTAGTTGTATAGCGATAAGTAAAAACAATGATTGCAAGAATAATTGTTCCTGGGATCAATAATGGTCGTGGACCGAACTTATCAAAGAGACGCCCCATTATTGGAGAAATCGCACCGTTCAATAATCCACCTGGCAACATGACAAGTCCAGCTGTTACCGCACTAAATAATAAGGCTCCCTGCATATAAATCGGCATGACAAGCATCATCGCGAACATCGTCATCATTACCATCATCACCATCAACAACCCAAGTGTAAACATTGGGTATCGAAATACGCGTATATCTAATAATGGCTTTTCCAGTTTTAACTGTCTCCAGCTAAATAAGACAAGTGATAAAAATCCGATAAGTAAGAACGAAAACACTAATGGATCAGTAAAGCTCGCATCCCCTTTTCCAGCTGCACTGAATCCGTAAACAATCCCACCGAAGCCCAGCATCGATAATAAGAAAGAAAAAACATCCAGTTTTGGTTTAGACGTTTCAGAGATATTTGTCAGCACCTTCATCCCAAACAATAACGATGCAACTGATATCGGTAAAATAAAGTAAAACAACCAACGCCAAGTTAAGCTCTCAACAATAAGACCTGACACAGTAGGGCCGATAGCTGGTGCAAACATGATGACAAGCCCGACCATCCCCATTGCTGCTCCACGGCGTTCGATTGGGATCACCGTCAGAATAATGTTAATAAGCAATGGAATCATGATTGCCGTACCAACTGCCTGTATTAATCTGCCTAGTAATAGTACTGAAAATACAGGACTCACCCCACAAATGATGGTTCCTATTGTAAATAAGGACATCGCCGCAATGAATAATTGACGAGTCGTAAAGCGTTGCATGAAATAAGCTGATATTGGAATTAATGTTCCAATAACTAACATATATCCAGTGACCAACCATTGTACCGTACTTGAGGCAACTCCAAAGTCTGCCATGATTCTGTTTAAGGCCACATTCAAAATCGTTTCACTTAATATAGCAACAAATGCACCTGATAGTAGCACTGCTAAAATCGGAATCGGATTTACCGTAGGTTGACCCGTTTCCGTTGTTGCCGTATTTTCTTGAGCTATAACAGCCATTGTTTCTCCTCCAATTTCTATATATATACGAAACGAACGCGTTCCGTTTTATATAGTACCACCATCAATTACGAAACGCAACAGTATCGTATTTGTAGAAAAAGTCTCGCAATGATACTATAGAAGAAAGATCGATGAAAGGTTGTGCATTGGCTATGGTAAAGCCTGAAGGTAAAAGAGGAAGACCGCTTGATTTGTCTCGTAATGATGTTATTCTTTCAGCCACACTAGATTTATTAGTAGATACCGGCTTTGATGCTTTGACGATTGATGCCGTAGCGGCACGGGCAAAGGTTGGAAAAGCCACCATCTATAGAAGATGGCCTTCAAAGACAGATCTAGTGATTGATGCCGCCACGATGCTAAGCCCTTTGCAAAGGCTTGAGGAAAACCTGAATAGAAATCAAGAGTTGCGTGGTCAATTAGTGGATATGCTCTCCATTATTTTCCAATGCGATGATGACAATGCCCAATCAAGGCTAACAGCTATTTACACTGCCGCTTCCTCTAATGAAAAATTGGACAAAGCACTCAAGAACGAATTCTACTGGCGCCATAGAGAAGCGATTAAATCGATTATTCGACCCTTTTTAAAAGAACCTCACACACTTACAGAAGCTGAATTCGACCTTCTTGCTGACATAGGCCCAGCATTGATTACTTATCGAGGAGTATTCATCGGGAAACCATTTGATCGAGACTATGTAGAAAGAATGGTAGATATGTTAATGATGCCGATTATTAATGAAATGTTGCAATAATTTGATAGGAGTGGACAGGTGTCTCTGAAAATGGCAATCTCCTTCCTCCTACTTGTTTACTATCGCAAGAAAGAAAACGACCGAACGAGTCAACGTCCGGTCGATCAATTACATCCATATATAAATATATGTAATAACCTTCATAATCCTACACTACAGGGTCCGTCACTTCAAACTAACTTAATCAAACATTAGGCTACATACCTGACAGCGCATTGGAGGTACATCATTTTGGCAGGATTTGTACCTCTTTCACTATTACTCTTCTTATCTCTTTTATTTTTCTTAATTAGTAGTTAGAAAGCTGCTACCTCTTATTACTTCCCTCGACCGTAAAATCTCCCGTATTTTCTATATTCTTTCAAAACACGCGTAAACCTTCTAGCGAATTATTTCTTTTAAAAACATTTCTTGCACTCTTGTTATGAATTATACTTATTACTTCCTGGAAGTTTCTTAATTTCATTCCAGGCTTGAATCGCCTCTTTTCGACCCTTGTCTTGATTTTTGGGGTCAGCAAAAAAGTCGCGAAAGAATTGATTGTATTCAAATTGAGGACCGATGCTGCGTTTGTATGAAGGGTCTTTTTTTCGTTCTTCCTCCTCATTCCAAGCATCGACAACATCACGATATGTTTTTCCTATGTTAGTTTTAAAGTAGTTTTGGATATAAGTAGAGAAATGAAAGTTTGGAAGAACTGTCTTAAAAAACGCACGAACCTCTTGACTACAACGATGGTTTTCCGTAATCACAGTTTCAAGACTTACATTCTCTACCTTTTTGTTTCTGTTTCCATTAGGTTTCCTTATTGGCTTTTGAATTTCTCCTGTACGGAGATAGAATTTAATCCTATTAGCGAGTTCTACCTTTGAACCAGCTGCACTTATACCATTTTCCCTACAGAATGTTAGTAATTCTTCTTTTAACCAATAATACTCATCAAAGGCTTCAATTCCAATATCCTTTGTCAAATTTGGTCTCACAGGCTAACCCCCTTATACTCTAAATCCATTATAGAACACATGTTCCTTTAATGTCTATATACTTCTTTACTCCCAGCGGGTTCGAATCAATAGGTTCCACTATTTTTCTTCGGACACTTAAACTATAGAGCTGCTTATGAGTTTTATTTCTGTATTTATGCGAAGGACTCCGCTGTGGTTACAGCCATGAGGTTTTACCACCCTTGCCATCTTTTTTACCAGGTTATGACAAGGTTCAATAGAAGTATGTCAACGGTCTTGAAGTAAAAAAGCCTAATCCTCCTTATCTTGACCGTAGGATTAGGCATATGTTTTCCATAAGTGCTAATTATGGAGTATTATTTTCTATTGAATAGTTTTGTTGTACTACCATGAAAATACTTATTTTCATTCTCGATGGTGTACTTCTGTTTTTAAAATACATGGGTGACTATGCAGCAAATGATTCTGCTGTTTTACCCTTTTATACCTTAATAATTTATTCCTCTGTACCGAGTTTTCCTCGTAGGTAAACCGTTTTAAATTATACATCATAATAAACTCGTGAAATTTCTCAATACTGAATGGAAGAACTTCAGTGTTGGACAGAGTTTAGAATTTCCTTTCCTTTATTCGCAACTAATACATAAAATCAAGAGGGCTGATTAGTTCAGCTCTCTTTTGTTGTTCATTGCCTCAAAGCCTTGCAACTTAGTTTATTTTCATTGAATAATCCTTTCACTCTTCATTCATATTTTTTACTAGAAAAAATACTTTGTAGGATTTTTGCTTTTTTTGTGTTTATTAATATGTAAGCAAGAAAATACGAGGAGGAGTTAAAAATGTGATTAAATTGTTATATGATTTGCGTAAAAAGAATTGATATCTACCCTTTTTAAAAATTAAAATAGGTTTAAATTATATTAAAATAGGAATGTCATTAGGTAGGGGAATTTAGATGGATGACAAAGAGTTATTGTTAGGGATTCGACATACAAATGAAAACTGCTATGAAATATTGATTGATAAATACACGCGATATATTGGAGCAATAGCTTTAAAAATTTCAGGAGATAGGCTCAATATGTATGATATCGAAGAAATATGCTCTGATGTATTTATAAGTTTATGGAATAAGGCTGACAGGATTACTTTAACAGGTGATAGCCTAAAGCCTTATATTGCAATAACTACAAGAAACACAACATTAAATGTACTTAGAAGTAAAAAGATGAACCTTGAAGAAGAGTTTGAAGAAACCGTATTAACAAAAGAATCAACAGAGAATGTTGTTATTTTAAATGAAGAAAAAAAGATAATTAAATCCGTGATAAATTCATTAACAGAACCAGATCGTGAAATATTCATAAGAAGATACTTTTACATGGAAAAAGTAAGAGATATTGCATCAAAAATTGGTTTGACTGAAAAAGCAGTCAGTGCTCGTATTTCAAGAGCTAAAGAATTATTACGCTCTCAATTTACAGAAAAAGGTGTCTTATAAAAAACACATAGGGAGGAATAAGTAAAATGAAAAAGAAAATTGTAGACCTGATGAAGCATGTAGATACCGAGGAACTTAAAGACATAGAACTACACAACAACGAAATAATAAACCTCACTAAAAATTTAGACTTAGAAACTGTAAAAAATCGAGCAATGCAAGTAATTCAAACAGACGGAGCTACTTCAAAAAATACAAAAAAACCAACTGGCTTCAAAAAAGTAATAGCAGTAGTAGCCGCTACTTTGGCTCTTAGTGGAACCGTATTAGCTGCTGATTACTTTGATGGCTTTAAATTCTTTTATGGAGAAAAAACCAATATAGCAATAGAAGATAAAGAATTTGTCAATGAAACCATAACAGCAGAAGGTATTAAAATGACTATAAGTGAAAGTGTTGTAAGTGATAGAGGTGCTATCATTATACTGACTATAGAAAAAGAAGATGGAACTGCATTGCCTAAAGAAGCTAGCATAAAAAATCTTAGCATCAAAGAACATGAAAACTTAGGTTATATGGTTATTCAAAAAGTAACAGAGGATGGTAAAAAATTAATAGCTAATTTTGAAATTGATTCAAGCGAAAAGCTTGAAGGTAAAAAAATAACTTTTTTAGCAGATGAAATTATTAATAACGAAACCAACGAACGTATAGCTAAAGGGCCTTGGAATATTAGTTTTAAAGTATTAGGAAAAGCAGCAGCAGTAGAAAAAATCCTGAATATTACTGTTGAACATGGAAACGAAAAGTTACAATTAAATAAGATGAATGTTTCTACTCTTGGCGTTTCATTTGATGGAATAAAAACTACTGGCGATATAGAGAAACTACCTGATTATCAACCAAAAGTTAAAATAATAACAACAGAAGGTAAATCCTTCGAATTAACACAAGGCTCTGCAAACGAAATTCATACTGGATTTAGAATGATGTATGATTTGGATTTGGAGTTTAACAAGGTATTTTTAGATATATCAACAATAAAAACCATTACAGTTGATGATATTATGATAAGCATTAAATAACAGCTTAATTAGGAGCATCAGAGTAAAAAAAACGGGCATAAACCGTAACGGGTTCAGTTTTGGGAGGGAATACGTTAATTCACAGGTTAAATAGCATTATATTTAACATTCGAATTTCAAAGGCAATTAACACTACAATTAGCAAACGAAAACGTACAGATATTCATCTGTGCGTTTTTACTCATATTTTTCCCTTGTTGAACTAAAGCTCACCGTTACTTTAAGTGTAGTGTTTCACAAAGTTCTTTTTTCTCTTTATTGACTAGGCATTTCATTCGTCCCGGTACTACTGTTTCTAGTGTATGTCACCTACTATTATGTACCGAGCTAATTGAAGCATTTCTTGGTAGAATTGTTCAGAAGTATTATTAATAGAAGAATAACCAATGTGGTACACATGCCCGTTATAGTAGCTGTAAAGTTCGTTTGCTCTTGTTACGACAATATTAATTTGATTGATTTTTTCATCAAACCGGTAATATTTATAAGTGAGAGCACTATTCGTCGTAATTATTTGATGATAAATTAAAAAATCCTCGATTAATGGTTCTTTTCGAAATTCATTTCCTACAGGGTCAACCCCATCTGCAGGAAAATTAAACTGAGCTAAAGGATTTTCGTCCACTTCAGTGACGGTAATGATAAAAAATTGGTTTGAATCTCCATGATAGGAAAACTGAACTTGCTCCTTCATAATACCATCTTCATCTTTCATGGTTACATGAGTTGCTAATTGTTCAACCGGTTTAAAAGGAAGTTTCGTAGCTTCTGGTAAATGGATGGAATTTTGTAATGACTGTGGTGCCATTTTCATCCATTCATGAATAGGGACAGGTTTACGATATTCTTCATTGAATTTCTCATCCAGTTTGTCTAGTGACTTAAAATATTCGCTATATGTAACCCCATTTCCTTTTACGGTATCCGTAGTAGTACAGCCAGTGAGAAGAAAGCTAACAATAATTAAAAGAATTCCGTATTGTTTCATCCTTATTCGCCCCTTTATAATGTATAAACAATTCCGTCAGTTAGATAGTCTTAACGGTATGATTCTATTGCCTAGCCCTCGGTTCACAATCATCGTAGTAGTTTCTTTCATGTAAGTTCTCGTTAATTGAATAAGGAATACGGCTACCAGTCTATTTCCTCATATATTTCTGTTAAGAGTTTTCCCTCAATTCTCCCTTTTTGAAAAAGCTCTTCTGATGTTTTGAACGTTTGAGTTATAGACCCTTTAACTTTTGTTAGGTGACATCCATTAAGATTTCGACTTATCCAATATTCCTCATTTTTATAATAAAAATTGAATTCTTCACCCCAACCAATCCGTTCTTGAAATTCTTTAAATTCGTCCTTAGTCATTTCTTCCCTCCAATTAAAGAATCACTCTTATTCAACATCTGCAATTCAATAGTTGAAAAGCGACTGCCTTATTGTGCAATCGTTCATCGTTACTTTAATATCCATTCGTTTCTTACGATTAGTTCCAGTTCTGCTCCTGCTTATTTTAAATTAATTGATGACAAATAATTGTTTAATTTAGTAACCCTATCAACGTATTCTTTGGCATCTTTTGCAACAATTCTTAGAGAGATTGCTAAGATTAAACAAAAAATTAAGAGTATAAAAGAAGTTGACAAAAATTTTTCTTCAATAATAAATCTCGGCAGGTTTAGTATTATTAGGAATACCAACACACCGCTTGCTCCAAATAAAATATTGGACAATCTTTTAACCCTTTTAAAGTTTGGCACATTATCCCTCCCGATTAAAATTCATTGGATTTATCCACAAGTTTCGCTTATTCAAGTAATGCTCACGTTACTTTCACAAACTTAGTCGTTACTATGGTGTTTATCTGGTAAACCATCCAATTATAAACAAGGAAACTGCTATTAATGCCCATACCAATGCATGCAAATTTTTCTTTAGCTTTTTATTCATTATAAATTCCCCCATCTAAAAATAGCGTTATGTTATGAACCTTCACACCACTATTGTATCAATGCTCTCGTTAATAAAAATCACCTATGTATTTCGTGTGGCTCTTTTATTGGCACGACGTTCTATTCCAAAAAAAACACAGGCAACTATAAACAGGATACTGGAAAAATGTAAAACTATTCGATACCACTCACCTTCAAATATAATTGCATTTACAAGTGTACTTAAATGCATAAAAACAATAACAATAAATAAGATAGTATAAGTTTTCAAGATAAAACCCCTCCAATATTTCAGCAAAAATCAATAAATACTTATTCAACTCTATGCTTCTTTAGTTTAACATTATATTCCAATAAGTGGATATAAAAAGACGAGCTCCATCTCTTACAGCCCGTAATTTTACTAACGCACCCGTTAATAAAGAAATTAAAATAGGTTCTTAATCGTAAAAAAAGCGATAACAGCAACAATAAGAATAATCATACAGCCAGGCTTTCCAAAGAAACCTCTATCAAATAAGTCTTTATTCTCCTCATTTTTTCTACTCATGTTTAGTCCCATCCGAATAGATTTTTGATTTGCTTAAACTTCTTAAATTAAATTACTTTTAGTACATCTTCACATTATGAAAAATTACCTTTTTTGTAGTAAGCGAACGAGTAACCAAATACCACCGATAATTGCTCCAAAAACAAATAAAATTAACATTAAGCCTGGTACACCGACACCTGTCATCATAATAATCATCCTCGTTTAAAATATAGATTTGATAAATAAAACGTTATCATATTTTGTTGATTTTTTTGGTCTTAATTGTAAAATATTGTGAAATTTTTATTACCCCTTTGTTCAACTAAACTGCTCTATATCGTAATAGCGCCGCCACACTCGACAGCCCCTTGTTAAGCTATTGCACCCTTTAGTTTCAGTTTAATAAGAATATCTGTTTAGACACTGACCTGTTGTTTTTCTTAAACAGTGCTTACTACTCTTTCGAAAAATTCATCTTAATAAAATAAGTTAGAATTAGAGTGAAAAGCCCAATACCGAAAAGTATACCTCCAGAAACTACAAAGTTATTTATATAGCTTTCTATCCTAATATGGAACATAACAGTATCCGCTCCACCCTGCTTCATAAGCCAATTGTCAGCCCTTGATGTCCCAAAATTAGTGCTGAAGAACAAAAATATAAATCCGATTACAAATAATGTAGCCCCAATAGTTACAAATCGATTAAAATTATATTTTGTCATATAACCCCTCCGATTACATAGTGTTTTATCGCTCTGGTTCTCAATCCCCTTCTTCAACTAAACTCCCCGTTTGTGAACTAGTGTAGCGACAACTTCTTGTGCTATCAGCTCTCCGTTAGTGAAATTAAAAAGCCCATCTATGGTTAGGTGGTAAGCACTCATCACAAAGCAACTTTCCATTATATGTAGCCCCATCATCTAATCCGAAGATTGGCTCATCTTTTTCTCTGTCTGTTACCCAACAACCACAGTTTTCACATGTACCACAATTCATGATATCAGCATCTAACACTCTCGAAGATGTTTCGTTCCATTTTAAAAGTAGCTGTTTATTACCAAACTCCATTGCTTTGTCATTAGATAATTGATTAGTAATAAATTCAGATTGGTCTTCCTTATTTTCTTCAATCTCTACTAAATAGGCAACCGAGATCAACATTGTTTTCTTCATATATTCCTCCATGATATTGTATTGACCTGTTCAAGCAAAACAAGTGGTAACGGTTGTTACGCTATCGCAATCCGTTAGTACAATAAGTTATATTTCCTTCTAATAATCGTTAAAAAGGTTTGTAGCATTTGCTACAGACTTCTTCGTTTTTTAGTATAGAACGTTAAAAGTGAAATTACTAACAAGAAAAAGATACCTATACTTATTAATGATTTGACTTCCCACTGATAACCGCTGTCAACCACTCCCAGGCTTTCGGATTGAGGTTGCGCCCTTAGATATTTCTCGAAATAGGCTTTTTTCTTTTTGTCTGGATGAATTATCTCACCTTCTGAAAATTTAAGGACACCGTTAATTCCTCCGACTGGTACTAAGAAATTGGCAGCAATCTCATTCCTTTCAAGAAATAAGAGAAATTCGCCGCCTTCCTCTTGAAATTCAGCTGCCCAACTAACATCGTGGACA
>WPCK01074050.1_pt1 | contig 93091 bp, 89 predicted proteins | sample 5399851 | NCBI WGS metagenome assembly WPCK01 (sample SAMN12869471, study PRJNA574797) | sludge metagenome | isolation source: wastewater treatment of pH11 | place: China:Beijing | collected 2019-05-20 | reverse complement strand
CCGAGGAACTTCTCGGCGAGCTGCGGCAAGTGCGCCCCGTTGTTACGGAGCGAGATCATGCCCGTCAAATAGTCGTGCACGGCCCCGGCGAAGATCGACCCGAAGACGATCCAAAGGAACGCGACCGGGCCGTAGAGCGCTCCCATGATCGGCCCGAAGATCGGCCCGACGCCGGCGATGTTCAACAGCTGGATCATCGAGTTTCGTTTCTTGCCCATCGGCACGTAGTCGATGCCGTCCTGTGACGCGTAGGCGGGCGTCGTCCGTTCTTCCTTGATGCCGAACGTCTTCTCGACGTAGCGGCCGTAAATGCGATACCCGATCAGTAAAATCGCGATGGCGATAAAAAATGTAACCATGATTGCTGTCCCCTTTATTGCGTATGTAGCCAATCCCCGCTGGCCCTTCAGTTCACATATTCTATGTAACCGATTACATAGATGATTATATAGCACTTCTTCCAATTATGTAAGGGGTTTCATTCACTTTTTTGACACAAAATAAAGCCCTCAAAACTGAGGGCTCATTCATTATTTAACGAAGGGCCGGGACACCGACATGTCCGGCTCCGACGACTTTCGTTTCTTCTTTCGTTTGACCGTCGAGTTCACTGACGACCGTCACCGTTTGGCGAAGCTTGAGCGGTTTCACAGACAGTGCATACGTGCCATCGGCTTTCGCTTTCGTTGTCGCGAGAACGTGCTTTCCGTCTTTCAACGTGACAGTCGCGTTCGCCGTCGTGACACCCGTCACAGCTTTCGCACCCGGCTTGATCGTGTCGACCGAGAGGACGAGCTCGACTTTCTCGGCTTCCGTCACCGGATCGAGTGCGATCGTGTACGATCGGAAGAGACGTCCGGCCGCGTCCGCACGTGTCGCGTCCGTCGCTTCGATGCCTTCGTATAGGTCGACGTACTGCTTGCCAGCGTCCGCCGTCTCGAACGTCGCGAGGCGTTTCGCGTCGGCGACGACTTTCCAGTTGTCATCGGCTTTATAATCGACGGCACCACGGCTGGCGATAATGTAGTCCGAAATGACGTTCCGTGTCTCATATGCCGAACGATAGACGATGCTGTTGCCGCCGTTAAGGCCTGGGAACGAAGATGAACCGGCGCGGTAGTTGTTCGTCGCGACCAAGAACTCTTGATCCATCGTGATTGATTCGCCGTTATATTCAACGTTCTTCACGCGGTTCGCCGAAGCGTTGACGAGTTTGCCGCCGACATCGAATTTCGCTGGACCCGTCACATCGATCTCATACGTCAATCCGTCCAAGATATCGAAGTTGTAGCTGCGGAACGCGAGGTTCAAGAGCGGTTCCCCATCCGCTTTCACTTCTTTGTAAGCGCCAGCCGACATCTCGAGCCAGTCCATGACGTCTTGCCCGGTCACTTTGACGACTTCGAGCGTGTTCGGATAGACGTACAAGTCCGCCACGTTCTTGAGCGCGATTTGACCTTTCGGGATGTTCGTATAGTAGCCCGCATCCGTCAACTCGCGTCCGCCCGCCTTGAACGGCGCACCGGCCGAGAGGAGTGGCAACCCTTTATACGGGGCGAGGTCCGGGTTCGTCTCGAGCTCTTTCTCGACGAACCATTTCTGCGCGTTCGTCACGAACTGCACCGATGAATCGTCACGGACGAGCGCGAAATAGCTTTGGATGTCGTCTTGAATCTCACCGACCGGACGGTTGATGTACTCGATCGTGGCCCGGTGGTCGTCTTCGATGAGCGCTTGAATCTCGGCATCGACCGGCGTGTTCGCCGTGATCGTGTCGAGCTTGGCTGTCGCGTCGAGGACACGCCATGCCCCGTCCACTTTCTCGAGCTCGAAGTCAATGACGCCTAAGTCTTTCCCTTGGTTGTTCGCCATGACGACCGGTTTACCGTTGATCGTCCCTTTCGCCATGTCGACGTTCGGGAACGAGGCGAACATGCCGTTCGCGTCCGGGAAACGGCCGTGCTGGTGACCGGTCATGACCATGTCGAGCCCGTCGATTTTCGTGAGGGCGTAGCCGACGTTCTCTTCATCGTCACGCTGCTCGTCAGCGAGGGCGGCACTTTCGCCGATCCCTGAGTGCGCGAGGGCGACGACGACGTCCGCGCCTCGTGCTTTCAACTTGCTGACCGCTTCACGCGCCGACGGGATGATATTCTCCGCCGTCACGCGGCCTTGCAAGTTCCCCGAGTCCCACGACATGATCTTCGGTGGCACGACGCCGAACACACCGACTTTGATCGTATGTGTCTCCCCGTCCGTATCCGTGACCGTCCGCTCGATGATTTGGACCTCTTGTCCGTCAACGTTGAACTTCGACACGATTGGATTCCCCTCTAAATCCTTGACGTTCGAGGTGACGAAACGAAGCTTCCCTTTCGACCCTTCCATCACGTCATACAAAAACTCGAGTCCGAAGTTGAACTCGTGGTTCCCGAGTGTGACCGCATCATAATCAAGTGCCGCCATCGCCTTGTACATCGGGTGCTCGAACGTTCCTGGGTTGTTTTGGTGCACTTCCCGCACGTAATCGCCGAACGGTGTCCCTTGAATCGTATCCCCGTTATCGAACAGGAACGTGTTGTCTGCCCCGGCTTCCGCGCGGTGCTGTTTGATAAGCGTCGCGACTTTCGTCAAGCCGATCGTGTTGTCGACTTTGTCTTGGAAATAGTCGTAGTTCGTGATGTTGGTATGTAGATCCGTCGTCTCTAGGAAGCGGAGCTTCACGACGTCCTCTGACGCGAGTACGTTCGGTGCGTGCAGCGGTAACGTCGCCGGCAATACGAGTGCCGTCGCAATCGTCCATTTCAAGGCTGTTTTCATGTTCATTTCCCCTTTTTGCAAAAAATGGCCTAACCTCCTTCACTATACCACCCGATTGTAAACGTCACCATTATTTTTTGTGAAAATTGACGGCTATTTAGACTAAGATGAAAGTAAATTATTTGCGAGGAGAGGGATCTCGTTGATTATTGAAATCGATGGCTATTGGGGGAGTGTTTACTTGAGCGGAAAGAAGTGCTCCAAACAGAGAATAAGTGAAATGTATCGACAAACGAAAGAAAGGGTGACCGACATACAAGACTTTCCGGACATGTTTTGTCGGCTCCATCGCTTTGATCGGATTTCGTGTTCAAGCGATGGAAGCATCGATTTCGTTTTAGACACGGACACAGACCGTATTTATACTCCGTTTGAATAAGTACACGAAAAAGCTCAACCACTCCAATCGGAGAAGTTGAGCTTTTTTCATTGCTTGATTCTGACCGTGAACGGCCCTGTTGCTTCAATCGCTTCAAACGTCGCCCGCACCGGGTAGGCGTGCTTCCCGCGCACTGCTTCTGTGAGCCGGACGACCGTCAAGGCGACTGCTTCGTCTCCGCTCATCAGTTCGAGCGGCAACTGTTCGACGTTCAAGTCTTGGGCGTAGCCGTTTCGGAGCAACAGCGTCGCCGTCACGTCCGTCTCGTTCGTCTCGACGTGGACGAGCATCATGTTGAACTCGTTCTCGCCGACCGGCGGCGTCGACACGTTCGTCCGGGCAAGTTGCTGCCAAGCGAGTGGTGAAAACGCGGCCCGTTCTGCGTCCGACACCGTCTGGAGCGGGTCGATCGGGTTCATCTGGAAGACGAGACGCATCGAATCGTTCAATTCGAAGTCACCGAACAACTCGTCAGCGAAGAAGTCGAGGTAGACCGGCTTACTCGTCCACGGCTCGAAGTTCGGCAAGTCGACCCGGTTCAGTACTTTCCGTCCGAGCGGCACGTTGTTCGCATCGAGCAACAACACCGGCAACTCATCGATCTCGAACGAGCCTGGGAGTGTGTTGCGGAACAAGGCGACGATCGACAACCCTTCCGACAACAGTTCGGCATTCAACAGCTCGATCGACAACTGGTTCTCGAGCAGGTTCGGGAGGCGTTTCGCATGATAGCGGAACACGTACTCGTCTTCTTTCGGGATGCCCATCTCGTCATCGAACACGAGCGTCAACTGACGCTCCCCTTCGGCTTTGTTCGTCTCAATCTGCTTACGTTTACGAAATCCTAACATCACGCTTCCTCCTCTACCGGCGCCGCGAAGTAGCGGTCGAGCTGGCATACTTCCATCGTCACGTCACGCGCGATGTTCACATACGTCTGTTCGAAGATCTCGAGACCTTCTTTGCCGAATAGACGGCCCGGGTCTTCCTGCGCGTAACTGCGAAGGCCGATCCCTTCTTTCAATCCGCTCATCATCGTCAAGTGATCCGTCCATTTCATGTCGAGGGCACGGAGAAGCGACTCTTTGACGAAGTGGACGACCTCGTCGCCTTCGAGGCGCGTCTCGGCCGTATTAATGATGTCATCCGTGAAGCCTTTGAGCTCGGCTTTCAGCTCGAACGTATCGGCGACCGCGTCCGACCAGACCGGCTCGCGCATCGTCAAGTAACGGAGGTCGGCCTTCAACTCGTCGATCGGCCATTCTTCTGGGACGAGCTCGTCTGTCACATGCATATCGATGCTGTTCTCGATGGCGAGGCGCATCATGCCGAGGACGTTCTTCTTGATCGCGTCCGCGTCGGCGTTGACGGCTTGGTCGCGAATCGTGTAGACGATGTTGCGCTGCTCGTTCAAGACGTCATCGAGCTTGAACAAGTAGTCGCGAATCGAGACACCGATTCCTTCAATCGTCGTCTGCGCGTATTCGATGATGTCGGCCGCCTCTTTCGCTGGGACTTCGCCATGCGCATCCGGCTTCAACTTTTTCTCGATGCGCTCAAGTTTTTGAATCGCATACCGTTTGACGATTTCGTCTTCAAGCGAGACGAAGAACTGGGTCGCCCCAGGGTCGCCTTGGCGCCCTGAACGACCGCGGAGCTGGTTATCGACACGTTGCGACTCGTGGCGCTCCGTCCCGACGACGAACAAGCCGCCTACTTCTTTCGATTTCGCGTCGAGCATGATGTCGGTCCCACGTCCGGCCATGTTCGTCGCGATCGTCACTTTACCGTACTGTCCGGCTTCAGCGATGATGTCCGCTTCTTGCGTGACGGTCTTCGCGTTCAACACCTCGTGCTTGATGCGTTCTTTCGAAAGGTGCTTGCTGATCGCTTCCGACTGGGCGATCGACGTCGTCCCGATCAACACCGGACGTCCCGTCGCGTGGAGCTCGACGACTTTCTCCGTCACGGCCGCGTATTTCTGGTCGACCGTCATGAAGATGCGATCCGGGTAGTCTTCCCGAAGGCGTGGCCGGTTCGTCGGTACTTGGACGACGTCCATGTTGTACGTCTTCAAGAACTCTTGGCGCGACGTCTGCGCCGTCCCCGTCATACCGCCGATGAGCGGGTACATGCGGAAGTAGTGCTGAATCGTGATTTCGGCCGTCGTCTTATTCTCCTCGGTAATCGTGACGCCTTCTTTAGCCTCGAGCGCCTGATGGAGCCCTTCTGACAAACTGCGTCCTTCCATGATGCGGCCCGTGAACAAGTCAATCAGTTCGATCTTGTCGTCTTTGACGATATAGTCGACATCGAGCTCGAACAAGACGTTCGCCCGGAGCGCCTGCACGAGGTAATGGTACAACACTTGATGCTCGGCGCTGAACAGGTTGTCGATTGCGAACATGTCTTCGATCTTCAAGATGCCCGATTCGGTGAACGCCGACGATTTCGACTCGAGGTCGACCTCGTAGTCGGCTTCGTCAAACTCGGTGACGACCCGCTGCGCGAGCGCCTTCAGGCGGATGTGCGAGCGGTCTTTTTGCGCGATGATGAGTGGCGTCTTCGCCTCGTCGATCAAGATGCTGTCGACTTCATCGATGATGGCGAAATGGAACGGGCGCTGGACGCGCTCTTCTGGCGCCCCGACCAAATGGTCACGCAAGTAGTCGAAACCGAACTCGGTCCCGACGCCGTACGTGATGTCGGCCTGGTACGCCTCCCGTTTCTCGTCCGGTTCGATCTCTGGCACGTTCAATCCGACCGATAGGCCGAGGAAGTCGTGGATCTGCCCGATCTGCTTCGCGTCACGCGTCGCGAGGTATTCGTTCACGGTGATGACGTGGACGCCTTTTCCTTCGAGCGCCTTGACGTAACTCGGGAGCGCGGCGACGAGCGTCTTCCCTTCCCCTGTCGGCATCTCCGAGATGTTCCCTTCAAGGAGGGCAAAACCACCGATGAGCTGGACGTCATAGTGACGCATGCCTAAGACGCGCACGGCCGCCTCACGGACGAGGGCGAACCCTTCTTCAGCGATGTCGTCGACTTTCGCCCCGTCTTCGATTCGTTGTTTCAATGTATCGGTATACGCCCGCATCTCGTCGTCCGAGAGGGATTGGATTGTTTTTTCTAAGTCATTGATGCGTGCGACGCGTCGTTCGTACCCTTTCAAGCGCCGGCTTTGATCATTCGTCAATTGTTTTACAAATTGGATCACGTTATAGCCTCCATCTATCTTACATTCGTCAATTGCATACCCGTCTATTATAGCGAAAATGAGACCGTTTCGGAGACTTTTTTACGAAATCTTCCTAAAAGATGGTTTTTGTTTTATGAAATTCATATAAAAATTGGGTAATTTTCAAAAAGTGTTTACAAATTTATTTTCAAATTCATATTTGAGACGGCGTGAGACCGTGTTACGATGATAAAAACAGAACATTTGTTCGCAAAAGGAGTGATGACGATGCGACGTCGGATTTTTTGTATCGACAGCGTCTCCTTCTATGCGAGCTGCGAATGCGCCGCTCGCAACCTAAACCCGTACAAGACGAAGCTCGTCGTGCTGTCGAGCCTAGAGGACCACGGCGCGCTCGTCCTCGCCGCGACGCCACCGATGAAACGGCTCGGCATCAAGACCGGGTCGCGACGGTTCCACATCGACCGCTTGCCGTGGCAGGACCGAAAGCACGTCCTCTACGCCGAGGCACGGATGAGCCACTACTTGAACGTGTCCGTGCAAATCGTCCATATCCTGCACCAGTTCGCACCTCCCGAGGCGATCCGCGTCTACTCGATCGACGAGACGCTCGTCGACTTGTCCGGCACCGAGCGGCTGTTCGGGAACGACGAGCACGTCGCCCGCCTCATCCGTTCGACCGTCTTCCGCTACACCGGCATCCCGGTCACGATCGGCATCGGGCCGAACAACGTCCTCGCCAAGCTCGTCCTCGACTTGCATGGGAAGAAGACCGGTGTCGCCCGCTGCCTCCTCCACGATGTCGAGAAGCTGATCCATCCGGCACCGATCGAGAAGATGTGGGGCGTCGGCGCGAAGATGGCCGTGCATCTGCAGCGACTCGGCATTTTCACGATCGGCGACCTCGCTCACTATCCGCTCGACGTGTTGCACGAGAAGTTCGGCGTCATCGGCGCCGAGCTGTGGCATCACGCCTGGGGGATCGACGAGTCACCGACGATCCTGCCCCCGAGTTCATTGTTCGGGGCGAAGCGGCAACACCCGCGTACGATCGGGCACGGCATCACGCTCATGAAAGATTACACGACGTACGCCTCGATCCGGCTCGTCTTGCAGGCGATCGCCGTCGAGGTCGGGATGCGCACCCGGCAAGCCGGACTCGTCGGCGGGAGTGTCCATCTCGGCGTGCGCTATACGCGGACGAGCGAACGGCGCGGCTTCAGTAAACAAAAAAAGCTCGACCGCTTCACGGCGGACGAGCAGGATTTCTTGCCGGTCTTGTTGGCGCTCTTCCTCGACGGATGGGACGAGACCGAGGCCGTCCGTTACGTCTCGGTCGCCCTCGGCAAGCTCGAGCCACGGAGCGACCATGTCCAACTGTCGTTCTTCGAGGACGAATGGGCGAAAGCGCGGCGGTACGACTTTCTCGACCTCGTCGATCAATTGAACGTCCGCTTCGGCCGCGGGACGATCCGGCCGGCGTCGAGCCTATTGAAAGACAGTCCGCTCCGCACCCGGCAGCGGTTGATCGGCGGACATAAACAAGGAGGCGATCCATCATGAGCAAGACCCGTTACAAAGACCGAGGCGAACTAAAATGGATCCCGTTTCTCATGCCCGAGCATGTGGCGCTGTTGAAGCGCTACTACGCCCAAATCCAAAAGATCGAGCTGCCCGATTTAGATGAGCAGCTCCTCTATCTGTGGCAGACCGAGCTCGAACGTGCCATCCGCGAAGGCGACGCCGTCGACGTCACGCTGTTCGAGAACGGTGCGACGCGCTCTTTGCGTGGCTACGTCCACGCCATCTATTACGCCGAACGTGAAGTCGAGCTGTTCGACGGTGCGGTGCAACGCATCCCATTCGCGAACATCTTGTCCGTCCGTTAAGACGCGTCGATCGCTTCTTGCGTCGTCTCGAACGTGTCGACCGAGTCGAGGACGCCGTAATGCGTGAGCGTCTGCCGCACGGGTGCCGACAAGTGGGCGAAGACGACACGGCGGTCGGCCGCTTTCAGTTCCCTGACGACGCGGCGAACCTCTTCGACGGCTGTCACATCGATGACCGGGCAGCGGTGGAAGTTGAAGATGAACACGTCGGGCTCGTCATGGATATGATGTAACACGTGCTCGAACATCTCGATCGCCCCGAAGAAGAGCGGGCCTTCGACGCTGAAGACGACTTGGCCGTCGCGCGTCACGTATCGTTCCGTCTGTTCGCGGACGTCGATCGTATCGGCCATCCGTTTCGCGAACAAGGCGAGCGCACAGATGACCCCGACCTCGACGGCGACGACGAGGTCGACGAACACGGTCAGACCGAGTGTGATGAGGAGGACGAGCGACTCGGCCGACCGATGCCGGAGCATCTCAAAGACATGGTGCCGCTCCGACATGTTCCAAGCGACGCGCATCAAGATCGGCGCGAGCGCGGCGAGCGGGACGTAGCTCGCGAGCGGTGCCAATACGAGCACGGCGAGAAGCACCGTCAACCCGTGGATGACGCCGGAGCGGCGGCTGACGGCACCGGCTTGAATGTTCGTCGCCGTCCGGGCGATGGCGCCCGTCGCCGGGATGACGCCGAAGAATGGGACGACGACGTTGGCGAGACCTTGCCCGAACAGTTCCTTGTCTGGGTTCATCTTCGTACCGGCCATCCCGTCCGCGACCGCACCCGACAACAGCGACTCGAGCGCCCCGAGGAAGGCGATGGCGAACGCCGACGGCAACAGCGTCCCAATCAGATCGAGGTCGATGGCGAGCCAGTTGAACTCAGGCAATCCGCTCGGGATACCGCCGTAGGCGCTACCGATCGTCGCGACTTCTCCTGGGATGACGAGACTGACGAACGTCGGCACGAGCATCGCCATCAATAGAAGCGGCAATTTCACGGGCAGTTTCGGCACGAGCCACAGCGTCAAGAAACCGATGGCGGCGATCATGATAGGCGATAGGCTCGCTTCAGGGAGCGTCGTCACGAGTTTGAGGAAGTTCTCGTGGAAGTGTGGCGCTTTCTCGAACGTGATGCCGAACAGTTCATCGAGTTGGTCGACGAAGATGACGACGGCGATCCCGGCCGTGAAGCCGATCGTGACGGCACGTGGCATGAAGCGGATGAGCCGTCCGACACGAAGCACGCTCATGAGGAACAAGAGCAGCCCGGCGAGGAACGTCGTCACGAGCAGCCCTTCGTAGCCGTGCGCGAGCATGACCCCGGAGACGATCGGGATGAACGCACCGGTCGGTCCCGCGATTTGAAACGTTGAGCCGCCGAACAGACTGACGAGGATGCCGGCGATGATGGCCGTGTACAGCCCGTACACTGGTCCGACGCCCGAGGCGATCGCGAACGCCATCGCGAGCGGGACGGCGACGACCCCGACGGTGATCCCGGCCGAGATGTCTTTTTGCCATCCTTGGCGTGATGTCATGAAGTTGTCCATTCTTGCATTCCTTCTTTCCATGATGTCGAAAACGAGTTCAGTGTACGCCTGTCCCTGTTCTTTGTAAACGACTCCGGCGAAACGTTAACATAATGGACAAAACAAGTGAGATAGTAGTCTTACTTCTAATCAAACTGTATAGAACTGAATTGAGATACAATGAGAAAAACAGTTTGGACATATCGACAATAATATTAATCAAGAAAGGGATTTACTTATGAAAAACCAGCTGAACATTCTAAAAGACCTTTCAAAGTACCGTTCTCCAAATGAAATGGATAGTTACTTCGAGGAAATAATCGGACTTCTAAAACGTGATCGGCGTGCTTTAGAAATTTCAAGGTTACGTAAAGGCTGGTTTAAGGAGTTTCAAGAAGAGTTTGTCCCCGCATATATATTTTCACTTTCTCCTTATTTTCCGGAAGGTGCAAAAACCAAAATCATCATAGGTAGCCAAAATTACGACTTTGTAGTTCTAAAACCTGATGGTGTAGAGGAAAAATATGAAGTGAGTTCTTACATAGATGGAGAACAGGAAGTAGAAATTGCTAAGTCCTTAAATAAAGATGGGATTTGGAGCTCACGCTTAAGAAGTTATGAGCAGTTAGAACAGAACACTGCAATTTATATGGAGGAAACGAAAAACAATATTAGAAAGAAATCCATGAAAGACTATACAGGTATTTCTCTGCTTTTCAGTGTCACTACCTTTCAATTCTCACCTGTAGTGGATACTAGACCAGAGTTTTCAGTCGAGAATTTGATTAGCTTTATCCGAAACACCACTTTTCGAGCAAAACATATCTATTTAATTGTTCAAGACGGTAAAGATAGCCATACAGTTGCTTCGAAAATCATTAAAGTAAAATGAGTACTACTATACGATCGTGCGAAAAATTTTAAAGAATCTAAAAGACGCAACCATCACACAATGGTTGAGTCTTATTTAATTCGTCGGTGCCTCGACGACTTGATCGCCCTCGTCCGCGTCTTCCCCGAGCAGACGGACGTGACGGCCGAACAGCCACATGACGATGAGGTGGGCTTTCGCCTGCGTCTTCGTGTAGAACCACCACGGCAGCGCCGGTACGAATTCATGGATGGCGACGAGCCCTTCGTCCGACTCCGGGAGCCGTCTGAACTCGAGTCGGCCCGTCTTGTCGTCCTCGGTCAGCTTCGTGAACAGTCCGCCATCAATCTCGAATGAGGCCATGTCGTCCGTTGCCTCGTCTTCGAGTGACAGATGGAGCGCGACGAATGACGGTCTTAGGAGCGCAATCTCCCAGTCGTCCTCTTCTTTCGTCGTCTGGATGAGCGGATAGGCGAGCCGGCCGAGCCACTCGAAGTACGTGTCAGCCATCCAAAGCGCCGACTTGTTCTCGGGCAGACCGAACCGTTGAATCGAGCGGACGGTATATTGCTGCGGCTGCTTTTTCTTTTTGCCGCCACCCGACTTCTGTTTTTCCTCTTCTTCGAGCGCGTGCTCGACCGCTTCTTTGAACGGGATCTCCCCTTGTTTGACGCCGGTCGTGTCTTTCGCGACCATGGCGTGACCCATGCTCTCGACGAGCGGATAGACGGTGTCTTTCGGTTCGCCCGTCACGGCCATGACCCAGAGGCGGGACAGTTTGATCGTCGGGAACGGGAAGTCGATCATGACGCGACGTTTGCCCATGACGTCAGCCGTATCTTCAATCATCTTGCGATACGTCATCACTTCGGGTCCGCCGATATCGATATGGTGGTCGTACAGCGCCTCAGCCCCGACGACCGAGATGAGCGCCTGGACGGCTTCGCGCAAATCGATTGGGTGCGTCTCCGTCTTCGTCCAGTTCGGGAGGATCATGACCGGTAACCGTTTGACGAGCTTCGCGAGAATCGGGAACGACGAACCTTCCGGACCAATGATGAGCCCGGCCCGAATCGTCGTCACGGGCACCCCTTGCCCACCGAGAATCCGTTCGACCTCGAGCCGGCTCTTCAAGTGACGTGACAACGTCTTCGACTCTTTCGGAATGATCCCGCTCAAGTAGACAATCTGTTCGATGTCGTTTGCTTTTGTCGCCCGGGCGAAGTTATCGGCGATGAGCGCGTCCATGTCTTCGAACGTCGCCTGCGTCAATCCGCCGTCCGGGATCATCGAGTGGACGAGAAACATAGCGTAGTCCGCCCCTTCGCACGCCTCGCGCGTCTGTTCGTAGGAGAACAAATCGCACGACCGCCACGTGATGTGGTCCTCGTCTTCCTTGTTTTTCGTCGAGCGGGACAAGGCGATGATGTCATATTCTTCTTTTAAATGGTCCATCACGTTCGAGCCAATATAGCCGCTCGCGCCCGCGATGACGATCGTTTTCCGCATAGTGGTCACTCTCCCCTTCATTTACACATAAAGGTACTGTACCCGTCTTGGGCTTAGATTAAATCAGTCGCGCGCCCTACAGTATGTATTGGAAAATTTATGTAAACTAAACGCAACTATAAGCGGAGGAGGAGTGAACATGGGGTTTTGGTATTTCTTGATGCTATTGATCGGTGGATGGCTCGTGATGCGCGGCTTATTCAAAAAGAACACAAGCGGACTCGTACGATTCGGCACACTCGTCATTGGAGGTCTGTTGGTCGCGCTCGGATGGTTCATGTTCCAAGACGGAAGCGATGCGATTGTGGCGGATATGTTTAACTTGTGGTGAGAATCAAAGACATAAAACGAGTCGAACCTTCCTAATCAGGTTCGACTCGTTTTATGTTTTCGGTGCCCAATTGGCTTCAAACCCATTCTGCACCGCATAGTTGTACAGGTGAATCAATTTCGTCTCTTTGTACGTCTCCATCCGCTCTGCTACTCGCAAATCATGGTTTCGTTCCACGAGCGCGTAAAGATAATCAACCTTCGCCATCCGATTGTTCTTGCTCGTATTACAAGTCGGACAAGCGAGGACAAAGTTCCATAATACATCGTTCTGTATGTAAGACCACGGTATGAAATGGTCGACATGAATCTGTTTGAGCGGTCTCATACAATAAAAACAGATGGGATGGCCGTGACTCAGTAAAATCTGTTTGAACTCGTTGAGCGACTGCCGGGCCGAGACAAACTCGATTTTGTTCAAGATTCGCTCCATCGCTTCACGAGTATTGTATTTTTCCAGAAAGACGGCGAGCTGATAGTTCGTCACGTTCATCAACACCCGCTTATACTTCTCAAAAAAGACGATATAACCAGGCACGAGTTTGACCCACTCTTCTTTCCGGTTGAATGAATAGACGGTCCCCTCGAACGAAGCATAGAACGAGCCGTACACATACTTCTTATAGAACTGGTTCACGTTTCGAATCAATTGTTGTTGCTGCTGAACAGGCAGGCGGTCAAAGTTCCATGTAGACGGAATCTCATGTGTCGCTTGGAACGTGAGCATCGTTTTCTCGATCGAGCTCAATTTTCCGATTTGATTCACTTGTCGCAATCCGTTCGTCACAATCAAATTCCAATACATCTTCGTCACATGCCTCGAAATTTGGTTGAACGTTAGTACACCAGAATCGCTTAATTCGATGGTACATTCGAGCAAAGCTTTCATGAGCATATGCTTGTACGTCGTCGTGTGTGTCGCGTTCATGAGAAACTGTTGTGTGTGACGCCACAAATCTGTTTCTGTTAAGTACTCGCTTTTCGCTTCAGCGACGCCTAACTCCCAACCCATTATATTCACCACTCTTAAGAATCAAGTCACTATGTCGAATAATAAAATCAAGCGAATATGCGAAACCAAGAAACGTTGATGCTTGAGTTAACAATATGCCCTATTCAGACAGCCTTCACCATTCCACGTGATTATAAAATTCAGATGGGTAATGAATTTCTGAAGGTAGACACCGATGTTCGATTGCCGCTTCGATTACGAGCCTTTTTTGGCGGTCATAATCTGATGTCAGCTGACAGGTGCGTTTCGCAAAAATATTGAAATTCTTTTGACGCTTCTCTATATCTAAATCGTTCCACTTACTGTTCAAGTAATCAATATATTGCATATAGATAATACGATTGACACTATTTTCAGTAATCCATTTTTGAAAACTTGCGAATTGTCTTGAAGTAACCGTTTCTGCCACTAGCTTAGTGATTGCGGATTGTAAGATGCGTGCCTGTGTAATATGCGGATCCCAATTAGTGGCCTTTGAAGATTTCTGATAATCCTTAATACATGTTTCTAATGAGAAGACGATATAAAGAATCTCTGGCCAAAACGTTTCAAATGAAAGATATAAATTTTGTTTCGGACCGACAAGCGATAAAAAAGCCAAATGCTCCTCATCAAATCCGTGTTCTGCAAAGGTCGCATTACGGTGACCCATAAACGTGTGTCTAACGTCGTAGCAAAAACCTAAAATCCGAAGTATCGATCCATCCTCTATATCTGGATCCACATTACCAACTAGCTTATGTAAAGACTCGTATAACGCTCGAAAATCGTCTGGTTCTCCCGAAAGTAAAACACCCGTCATATTAGGTGTGTGTGATGCCACTAACATCTAATCCCTCCGTTATCTAGGTATAGAAAGTATTATGAAAAGCTCGATAAAGCTAGCTTACCATGCAATGAAATCAAAAGAACATCAAATAATAAACTGAACTGAACACCAAGTGAAAACCTGTCATCAAGTGTGTTCCATCCCTCGGTTCAGTTCGTTTCAAATCTAGAGACACAAGAAAAGGATCACCCATGCATAAGCTACGCACGGATAACCCTCTTCTTTTATTTCAACTTCTCAAGGCAAAACACCTGAAGTCAGCTAAACTGTGTGATCACTCACCAGCTTGTTTCTTCTCATTTTGCTTCTGCAAATACGCTTCTCGAAGCTGATTGATCTTGTCTTTTTTATTCGAAACAGCTGGTTTCTTACCGTCTTGATACTTGGCAGCCGCCGCTTTACTTCTCGTATCTAATTGATATTTCCCCATTCGATTCACCTACTTTCATCTAATTGTGAGACTTGCTCCACTAAAATCAAAAGAGGCTGGGACATAACTAGCCGGTTTTAGAGCTTTTCAATAAAAAGAGGGGTCCGGTCACCGATTTTCGGTGGCCGGACCCCTTCTTTGCACTTCCCCCGATGCCATTGGCGATGAATTTCCGTAGGTTCACCGCCATGAGGGCGAAGCCGAGCTCGCGTTTCACGCGCTGTTTTCCCCTGACGGAGAAACGGGTGAAACCCAAATTGGCCTTCAGATATCCAAAAACTGGTTCCACGTCCGTCTTGCGTCGGGCGTAGAGGGCACCGGTTTTCTCATCCGAAAGCAGCGTTCTCGTCATATGCTTTTGTTCTTCCCAGGCCCCGTTCACGCTGACCTGGCGGTGTCTCCCCGACTCGGCCTTCGTGCACAGCTCCCGGAACGGGCAGCCGTCGCAGCTCTCGCACTCGTACACACGGAAGTCGCGGGTCAAACCGTTCCGGTCGGTCCTGTGGGACTCATGGCTGAACGGGAGCCGCCTCCCGTCCGGGCACGTGAACGTGTCGGTCTCGTCATCGTACGCCCAGTTCGCGATGTTGAACGGGTCCTCGCGCCATTTCTTCTTCTGTTCCTTCCGGTACATCGTATGCGGGATCAAGGGCAGGCGCCCCCGGCGCTCGAGTATGTCCGTGTAGTTCTGCTGGCTCCCGTATCCCGCGTCGGCGACGATGTGGGCGGGCAGGTCGAAGAACGTTTCGATTTCATCGAGGAACGGGATCAATGTCTTCATGTCGGTCGGGTTCGGATAGACGTCATAGGCGAGCGTGTACTGACCTTCGGTTGCGATCTGGACGTTGTAGCCCGGCTTGAGTTGGCCGTTCTTCATGTGATCCTCTTTCATCCGCATGAACGTCGCGTCCCTGTCGGTCTTCGAGTAACTGTTCCGTGTACCGAAGGTGGCCATGTGCTCCTCGTATCGGCGTTTCCGGGCGGCGAAGTCGGCGGCCTGTTTGTGGAGACGACGGGGCACCTTCCGTTCCGCACGCAATCGTTTCCGTTCGGCGACGTCGGTGGTCGAGGCGATCTCCTCGTCGATGGCCTCGATTTTTTCTTCAAGTCGCGCGGCGACCTGTTCGAGTTCTTGGACCGAGAGCGCGTCCGGGCTCTCCCGTTCGATCTCGGGGATGACCTGGTCGGCCATCAGTTCGTCGTACAGTTGGTTCGACTTCTCGACGAGCGCGGCGCTGTATCGCTCGACCGCCCTCCGCCAGACGAACGTATAACGGTTGGCGTTCGCCTCGATCTTCGTGCCGTCGATGAAAATCGCCTCCTCGTCGATCTCGCCGGTCTCGACGAGATGGCATCTGAATGCGACGAACGCGGCCTTCAGAATCGGGGCGACAGCCGGGTGGACACGGAAACGGTTGATCGTCCGATAACTCGGCTCGTGGCCCTGGGCGAGCCACATCATCCGAAGGCTGTCCTTGAGTAGGCCTTCGATCTTTCGGCCCGAGAATGCGGACTGCGTGTAGGCGCAGAGGACGATCTTCATCATCATGCGCGGATGATAGGCCGGGCAGCCCGTCGTTCGCCAGAACGGCTCGAAGGCCTCATCGGGGATCTGTTCGACAAGGTCGTGGACGGCGAAGGCGATATCGTTTTCCTGGAGACGGACTTCTAAATCTAGGGGCAAAACCAATTGGTTCATGGTATACTCTTTGTACATAGGGGCACCTCCAAAGTTATGGTTTGGTCACTTTAACTTTATCAGAGGTCGCCCCTATCTGTTTAGCCCGAAATGCGTGCACGAACCCATAAAAATGACAAGAGGCCACCTGGAGCGAACAAGTCGCTCCAGGTGGCCTCTTTGTTATAAATCTACTGAGTTATGTCCCAGCCTCTTCATTACAAATCATTGATTCCAGTCATTGTAGACTGTTTAAAAATGGAGACGGCGGGAGTCGAACCCGCGTCCGAAGGCATCGTAACGCATGCTTCTACGTGTGTAGTTTATCTATTGCATCTCAATGTGACACTGCCGATAAACAGGCGTTGTCGCATCCAGTCTGGTTCATCTCTTCTTCGCGCCCTCAGACGGCGAGGTTGAAGCGTAGCTTGCTTAGTTTGAGACCCTGAAAGTCATCCACACAAGCGATGGATGTCAGGATCCGCAGGGCACTTAGGCTGCTGCGAGTTGTGTGTTAGTTTTGCCAGTTATAGGCGTTTGCGTTTTTACGAGGCCGCCCCCTCGACACGCCACATACGACCGACCTACCCCCGTCGAATCCATAACGTCCCCGAAGTGGTAATTGGTACTATCACTACTATACCACAATCAGGTCTCGCTGTCAGTATTTTTGCCGGTCCCGGAGTGCACGGTCGACGTCACGCTTCGCGTCTTTTTTCTTCAAGTCGTCGCGTTTGTCATACTTCTTCTTCCCGCGGCCGATCCCGAGGAGACATTTCGCGAATCCGTTTTTAATATACACTTTGAGCGGGATGATCGTGTAACCGTCCCGGCCTTGTGCACCGATGAGTTGGTTAATCTGCTTCTTATGCAACAATAGCTTTCGAACACGGAGCGGCTCGTGGTTGAACCGGTTCCCTTGCTCGAACGGGCTGATGTGACAGTTATGAAGCGTCGCCTCGCCGCCGTCAAAACGGACGTAGGCGTCAGCGATATTGATCTTTGACTGGCGCACCGATTTGATCTCGGTACCCGTCAACACCATGCCGGCCTCAATCGTGTCCTCGATCGCGTAATCGAATGACGCTTTTCGGTTTTGGGCGAGCACGTTCGAATCTTTCTTCTTGGCCATACACCTTCAGTCCTTTTCCTCAATATAGAGGAGGGGTCACCCCCTCCCATTAACGACGCTTTTTCGCTCCGCGTTTCGCGTCGCCTGTTCGTTTTTGTTTATCTTTCTTCTTTAAGTCGAGTGCCGAACGGCCTTGTGACGGCTTGTCCTTCGGCTTCTCACCTGGCTTGGCTGCTGGTTTGCCGGGTTTACTGCCCGGTTTCCCTGGCTTGCCGCGCTTCGGACGTTTATCGTCACGGCCACGGCCCCCGCGCTTATCGTCTTTCTTTGGACGGCCTTCCGTCGCTTTGATCGTCGTCGGTTGACGACGGCGCGACTGTTCACGCTTCGGCATGCCGACGATCGTGAAGTCGATCGTCCGCTCGTCAAGGTTGACGGCGTCGACTTTGACGCGCACCGAGTCCCCGATACGGAACTGACGTTTCGTCCGTTCGCCGAGGAGCATGAGTTGCGACTCGTCGAAGTGGTAATAGTCATCCATCGATTGGAGACGAACGAGCCCTTCGATCGTGTTCGGGAGCTCGATGAACATCCCGAAGTTCGTGACGCCGCTGACGACACCATCGAACTCTTCACCGATACGTGATTCCATATACTCGGCTTTCTTGAGCGCTTGTGTCTCACGCTCGGCATCGACCGAACGACGCTCACGTTTCGACGCTTGTTCGGCGATCGGGCCGAGACGGTCCTCGTACTTCGCGATCGTCTTCTCTGACAAGTCTTGATTGAACGCGTACGTCCGCATGAGACGGTGGACGATCAAGTCCGGGTAACGACGAATCGGTGACGTGAAGTGCGTATAGAAGTCCGTCGCGAGACCGAAGTGGCCGAGGGAGACGTCGTCGTACTTCGCCTGTTGCATCGAGCGGAGCATGATCGTGCTGATGACCGCTTCTTCCGGCTCCCCTTCGATCGCTTTCAAAATCTTTTGCAGCGTCTTCGGTTCGACCGTCTGGCCTTTGAACCGTTCGATATGCACACCGAAGTTGGCGACGAAGTCGAAGAAGAAGTCGAGCTTATCCGACTTCGGATTGTCGTGGACACGGTAGATGAACGGGACGTCCATCTTGTGGAAATGTTCCGCGACCGTCTCGTTCGCTGCGAGCATGAACTCCTCGATCAACTTCTCGGCGACCGAACGCGGACGGAGGACGATGTCGGCCGGTTTGCCTTCGTCGTCGACGACGACTTTCGCCTCGGCGAAGTCGAAGTTGATCGCACCGCGCGAACCGCGGCGCTTGCGGAGCACCTCGGCGAGTTCCGCCATCAAGTCGAACTCTCCGATATACGGTTCGTAGCGCTTGAGCGTCTCTTCGTCATCGCGCTCGATGATCTCACGGACGTTCGTGTACGTCATCCGTTCCGTCGTCTTGATGACACTCGGGAACAGTTCATGGCTAACGACTTTCCCGTTTTGCGGGGAAATCTCCATGACACAGCTTAGCGTCAAGCGGTTGACGTGCGGGTTGAGAGAACAGATCCCGTTCGAGAGACGGTGCGGCAACATCGGGATGACACGGTCGACGAGATACACACTCGTCCCGCGCTCGAACGCCTCGATATCGAGTGGCGAGCCTTCCCGCACGTAATGCGAGACGTCGGCGATATGGACGCCGAGCTCATAGTTGCCGTTGTTCAGCTTCTTGACGTGGACGGCATCGTCCAAGTCTTTCGCGTCTTCGCCATCGATCGTGAAGATCGTCTCATTACGAAGGTCGACGCGGCCGATGAAGTCTTTCTCGTCCGCCTCGTCCGGCACGGCGTTCGCCTGCTCGATGACGTCCTCTGGGAACTCGGTCGGGATCCCGTGCTTGTAGACGATCGACAAGATGTCGACGCCCGGGTCGTTTTTATGTCCGATGATGCGGACGACGTCACACGCACCGGCGAAGCGTCCGTCGGGATACTTCGTGATGCGGACGACGACTTTATGGCCATCGACGGCACCGAGCGAGTTGCCCGGGTTGACGACCGGCCAGAAGTTGATGCGCTTGTCGTCCGGCTCGATGAAGGCGAACTGGTCGAGACGACCGCTCGGGAGCGTATACGTCCCGACGAATTCAGACAAGCCCCGCTTCAATACTTTGAGCAGGACGCCTTCGGTCTTGCCACGGTTGTCCTCGCGTTTTTTGACGAGGATTGTGTCGCCGTGATAGACGTCTTTCAATTGGTCCGGTGGCAAGAACACATCTTCTTTCTCGCCATCGACCGATAAGAAGCCGAAGCCGCGCTGATGGATCGAGATGATCCCGGCAGCTTGGCCGAGCACGGCGAGCGTCCCGTAACGGTTCGTCCGCGTCCGGCCGATCAAGCCTTCCGCTTCTAGTTCGTTCAATGTACGGATGAGCTCTTTAAAGGCATCCGTCGACTCGAGCGCTAATCGCTCGGTCAATTGGTCGACAGTGAGCGCTTTGTCGCTCGACTGTATGATTTCTAATAGTTGGTCACGTAAATTCAACGTGACACCTCCTTTTTCACACTGACCAGTCTAACGTTTCGAGAAAATCGAGCACGTCCTGGTGCAGTTTCTCTTTTTCTTTGTCGAGGGTGATCACGTGTCCCGACTGTTCATACATGAGCAGTTCTTTTTGGAACGCGTTGATCGCCTCGTAAATCTCGTGTGCAGATTGAGGATCAACCATGCGATCTTTCGCCCCTTGGACGACGAGCGCTGGAACGAAGATATCTTCTAGTTTCGTTGTCGTCTCGCGGACGAACGCACGAAGGTCTTTGAGCGTCGGCATCGGCTTGAATTCTGCCATCTCTTGCTCGATTTGCTCAGTCGTTTTTTCTTCTCTTGATTTATATTCTCGGGCGTACGCCTGGACTCCTTTATAGAGGCGGTCCTCGGCGTCGATTCCCGTCGGTGCGCACATCGGGATGACCCCTTTGACACTTTTCTCTGAGGCGAGGCGAAGCGACATGACGCCGCCGAGCGAGAGGCCACAGACGGCGATTTCGTCATACCCTTTGTCTTTTAGCGCTTCATACGCGTCTTGCACGTCTTGCCACCAGTCGGCTGGTCCGAACTGAAGCAATTCTTCCGGCGGGACGCCATGTCCCCGATACTGGGGTCCCATGCAAGTGTAGCCTTCTTTTTGTAGGAAACGGCCGAGCATGCGGACGTCCGCGCTCGATCCGGTAAAGCCATGTAACATCAACACGGCACGTGGTCCGCCTTCAAAGAAAAACGGTTTCGGTGCAGTCACTTTCATCGTTCAAGTCATCTCCTCGTACATTCCAATATTCCCAAAAAAAATTGTAAAAAAACAAAAGCTGACCGCCTCACGTAAAAATCGAGAACGATCAGCCTTTCATCATAATGATGCGACTAGTAATCCTAAAATGAAAAACAACGTGCCTAGTACAGCTGCAGTTCGGTTCAAAACAGCGTCGAAGCCGCGCGCTTTCTGGCGGCCGAACAACTGCTCCGCGCCACCTGCAATCGCCCCAAGACCTTGCGACCGACCTGACATGAGCAGTACGACGACAATCAATAAGACAGCCACGACGAGTAGGCTGATTGTAGCGATCGTTTGCATAGTAGTCAGTTCCTCCTTCTTTTTACACGCCTTTTATTATATAGAAGTTGACGTCAAAACACCAGCTTTCTAATTATCGGGACGGGTAGCTGAACCCTTCGCCGATGACCTCTTTCACTTGGTGGATGACGACGAAGGCACGCGGATCGGTCACTTCGACGATTTTCTTGAGCGGACCGACTTGGCGCTTGTCGACGATCATATAGAGCATGTTCTTGTCCTGCTTCGTATAGTAGCCATGTCCGTGGATGATCGTCGCCGAACGGCCGAGCGTCTCGGTCAAGACGACGGCGAGCTCTTCTTGTTTGTCGCTGATGATCGTGACGGCTTTACGGATGTTCAAACCTTCGGCGACGAGGTCGATGACCCAAGAGCCGATGATGATGGCGATGAGCGTATAGAGGACGACTTGCTCGCCGAGGAAAATACCTGACATCCCGACGACGATCGCATCGATGATGAACATCGACACGGCGACGCTCAAGTGGAGATACCGCTCCATGAGCCGGGCGATGATGACACCGCCCCCGGTCGTTCCGCCGACGCGGAGCACCATGCCGATGCCGACACCGATCATGATCCCGGCGTAAATGGCCGCGAGCAACTTGTCTTCGGACGGGCTGCCCCAGCTATGAGTGACGCTCAAGAAAAACGATGTCGCGACGACCGCGACGACGGAGTACACCATCGTCCGGCGGTCAAGCAGCTTATACCCGATGATGAACAAGATCCCGTTCCCGATGATCGACGTGACGCCGAGGTCCCATTCAAACAAATAGAACAAGATGATCGTCACCCCGAGCAGACCCCCTTCTGAGAAGTCGTTCGGGACGGTGAAGTAGTTCACCCCGAAAGCGAGGATGAACGAACCGGCGATGATCCAGGCGATGTCCTTCAGGGAGATCGATTGGAGTTTCTTCCATACTTGTTGACGCAATAGATGTTGTTGTTGACGTTTCATAAGTTTTCCCCCTTCCACAGAAAAAAGACCGCGGCCAAAACCGCAGTCTTCTCGTTATGCTGGTTTTGGCGCACCGTCTTTCATAATCGGCAACTTGCGGTCTGCGACGTTTGCGTAGACGGACAAGAGTGCCTCTTTTTCCAAATCCCAATTATATTGTTCCCGTGCCGTCTTCGTGTTCTCTTTCACACGGGCGTAAAGCGCCTCGTCTTCAAGCAAACGGTTGACGCCTTCGGCGATCGATTGTGGGTCGTGCGAGTCGACGACGACACCGACGTCGTTCCCGGCAACGACACGTTCGATTTCCGGGAAGTCGCATGACACGACCGGCACTTCGGCCATCAAATATTCGAACAGCTTGTTCGATGACGCCGAGTAGTGGTTGAAGCAGACGTTGTTCAACACTTGGAAACCGAGATACGCGTTCATCGTATAGTACGGTAACGCCTCAACCGGTACTTTGTCAATCATCTTGACGCGGTCGCGGACGCCTTCGTCCTCGATCATCTGCTTGATTGTCGGCTTCAGTTTCCCGTCCCCGATCATGACGAGCGTGCCTTCCTTGAAGTCTTTCGCCGCGAGGATGAGCTGTTCGAGACCACGACCCGCTTGAATGCCGCCTTGGTACAACAAGATCTTCTCATCGCTCGGCAAGTCGAGCAACGCATGCAAGTCTTTCCGGAGCGAGAAGTCGAGCGGACGATAGAACGGATAGTTGTGGAGCACATACGGATAGAAGCCGTACAACTTCTCGTTGTGCGCCGCACGCGTATGGTTCTCGACCATCATCGTGTCGACGTACGGCAAGAGCCACCCTTCGAGGTTACTTTGGATGTAGCCGTAGCCGGTCCGGTCCGTCTGGACTTCGTGCGAGTCGTAGACGATTTTGCCTTTGTTGACGAGCTTCCCGGCGATGAGTGCCTGCGGGAGCGTGTTCAAGTCGTTGGCGTGGTAGAAATCATACGACTTCTTCGTCGAAGCGAACACCATCTCGAGCATCGCGCTCAAGTTGACGATGTTTTTCCGGACCGGTGGGAGCAGGATCGCCCCAGCCGCGGCACCGAGCCCGATCATCGTCAGCGGTGCGAGGACGAACAGGCCGGCACCGACGAGACCGGCACCGATTTTACGTGTCTTCTTCTCAGATACCCACGTCCGTACCGATTTGAGCGCCTTCATCCCGTTGACGAGGAGTGACGGCTGGCGTTTCACGCGGATGACGCGGAATCCTTCCGGACGCATCTCTTCAGCCGGGAGCTCCTTGTTTTTCGGATCTTGCAGGGCGATCAGATCGACCTCATACCCTGCCTCGGCGAGCGCCGAACATTCGCGAAGGACGCGGGCGTCATTCGTGAAATGGTTCCATACAAACATACATACCTTCATCGTGTTTCCTCCATCGTTACTTTTTCGATCACGTCTTCGAGGACGTGTATATTGTTTTCCCAACATAAGTTGTCTTTCACGTAACGGACGCCGTTCGCGCCGTACTTGTCGCGCAGCTCAGGGCGTTCGAGCAACGTCCGGAGCGAGCGTTCAATCTCATCGATGTCACGTTTGCGTGACACGTATCCGACTTCCGCCGCTTCGATGACATTCGCCGCATGGCCTGACACCGCCGCGACGATCGGTTTACCGACCGCCATGTAGTCGATCAACTTGCCCGGGATGACCGTGTCGAACACGTCTTGGTCAATCAAGCTGACGAACGCGACATCCGCGTTTTTGATCGCCTGGAACGCCTCGGTCCGCGGCATCGCCTCAAGGAAGAGGAAGTTTTTGAAACCGCGGTCTTTGATCGTCTGTTTCAGCTCGTTCTTCCGATAACCGTATCCGATCAATTTGAAATGGACGCGCGGTTCGTCGCGGAACCGCTCCGCGAGTTCAAGCAAGAGCGACACGTCTTGGGCGAGTCCCATGTTACCGGCGTATAAAATCTCCATCCGGTCATCTGCCGGGACGGTCCGTTCCAAGTTGCGCTCGCTCTCGCGAATCGAGTTCGGCATATAGTGGATCATGTCGTTGTCGACGCCGCGTTGGCGAAGATAACTGCGGAACCCTTCCGAGTTGATGATGATGGCGTCAGCCGTTTTATACAGACGCTTCTCAAACAAGAACGCCGGCGTGAGCATCCAGTCGTACTTGAAGACGCCGACCCCTTTCACCGATTCGGGCCATAAGTCACGGACGTCCAAGACGAACGGCACGCCGTACTTCCGTTTCGCGTAAACGCCGACGAACGCCATAAAAAAAGACGGGGTCGTCGCGAAGACGACATCCGGTTTTTTGTCGAGCGTCCGTACGGCGGCGACGCCTTTGAACATCTGTTCGAGGAACAAGGCGAGACGGCTCACCATGTTCGACGTGTGCTTCCGTTTCTTCGTGATGAGTCGCTTGATGAACGGCTGGTTGTTGAGCGCCTTGTCATTCCAGAAGCGGTCGTCTTGATACAAGTTGAAGTTCGGATACGACGGCGCGGCCGTGATGACCTCGACGTCATAGCCGCGTTCTTTCATGAGATGCGTAATATTTTGCATCCGGTTGCCGGCACTGCCGATCTCCGGATAATAGTTTTGACAGACCATTAACATTGTTTTCAAAAATAACACACCTTACTGTTGTTCGAGTTCGTCCACGAATCGCTTCAAGAGCGCATGGACGTTGGCTTTTAAATCTGGGTCGCACAGTGCATGGGCGATCGTCGCTTCGATGAAGCCGATCGGTTCCCCGACATCAAAACGGCGCCCGTCAAACTCATAGGCGTACACCGTCTCGACCTCGTTCAGTCGCGCGATGGCGTCCGTCAGTTGAATCTCGCCCCCGGCCCCGACTTGTTGGTCCGACAACGCCTCGAAGACGTCCGGCGTCAAAATGTAGCGACCGAGGATGGCGAGGTTCGAAGGGGCCTCCTCGACCGGCGGTTTCTCAACGAATGTCCGGACCGGGATGAGCTTTCCTTCGACGGCAAGCGGGTCAATTATACCATATCGTTTCGTCATTTCATACGGGACGCGCTGCACACCGATGATCGAACGGTGATACCGTTCGTACTGCTCGATCAACTGCTGCGTCGCCGGCACGTCCGACTCGATGATGTCGTCCCCGAGCAGGACCGCGAACGGCTCGTCGCCGATGAACTTTCGGGCGCACCAAATCGCGTGGCCAAGTCCTTTCGGCTCTTGTTGGCGTATGTAATGGATGTTGGCGAGATTCGACGAGTGACGGACCGACTCGAGGAGCTCCGTCTTCCCTTTCGACTCGAGGTTTTGTTCGAGCTCGATGGCCCGGTCGAAATGGTCCTCGATCGCGCGCTTGTTCTTCCCGGTCACGATGATGATGTCCTCGATGCCGGAAGCGACGGCTTCTTCCACGATGAATTGGATCGTCGGTTTATTGACGATTGGGAGCATCTCTTTTGGCATCGCCTTCGTCGCCGGCAAGAAGCGGGTGCCGAGTCCGGCGGCCGGGATGATGGCTTTTCGTACGCGTGTCATGGACGTCTCTCCTTTTTTAGCTGCTGTATCTGATTATACCCAATTTGCCCCGATTCACGCATGTAAAAAACGGCCGTGACATGCGTCACGACCATTTCCGGTTGTCCATATACTTGTACAGGAACCAACCGCCGACACCGAGTGCAATCAGGAGTAACAGAAAACCGCTCATCATCATGACGACCGCCCCCTTTTACCTACACTATCCTATTCCCGGAATCGGAGGCGGATATGCTCCGCCCGAACGACCTCTTAAAACCATTTATGGCCGTTCGTTTGGATGAAACGATACTCTGTTTGATAGTGATCGTAATGCCCTTCGTCCATCATCGATTGAAACGCAGTATCCCCTTCCACCGCTTTTCTCTGTATCAACAGACAAAGCGCTTCTATCCGTAACAGCAGCATGTCCAGCAACTCCTTTGTCGAACCTTCCCAGCCGTACGCCTCAAAGAAGAGAGCGACTCGTCGTCGGTACGTCCCATCATCACGATTCGCCTCATAGTGAACGACTTTACCCGACTCGGCTTGATGACGCCGGCTGAGTGGGACGAACGTATAGAGTGCATAGACGATATCCCACGCTCGTGGTCCGGGCGCCGCCAAATCAAAGTCGATGACCCCTGCCACTTTCTCATCATAAAAAATCGTATTGTAGACGGCGAAGTCGTTGTGGCAAATCACTTCAAACGGTTCTGGCGTATTGTCGAGCGGCCGCCAGTCAGAAGGCCACTCGACATCCGCGGTCGCGTCATGAAGCCGGCGCATCAATCGTGCGACGTCTTGAATCGCCTCATCTGACCACATGTACACCTTTAACGGATAATCGGCCGTCTCGCCTTCGAGATACGTCAACACCTCTCGGCCCTGATTATCCACCCCGACAAATCGCGGAACGCCTGATACCCCGCACGCCTCCAAATGTGTTAACAACCAATGGATATTTGCACTTCCCTCTTTCTTCGTTCGATAGACGTGGTTGCCTTTTTTGTGGACGATTGACAAGTTCCCACCGCTCAACCTCTTCTCTTGCTCATGCGATTGGTCCATACGACTCCCCCTACTCCTCATACATAACAAGTTCAGTATACAGCAGGACGAAGGATTGATAATAGTTCTTGCCATCATGCTCGAGACGGGACGTACAATCCCGTCCAAGCGGCACCGTGACTCTTGCAGGAAAGCAATCTAACGGAGACCCCGCAAGCACGAAGTGCGAGGAGGCTCCGTGGATTGCCTGCAGAAAGCATCGGTGCCGCCAAGACGGGTGAAACAACAAAAAACAGGCCCGCCATAAGGCGAGCCTGAAAACAATCAATTATTTTTTGAGGTTGTAGAACGACTTGATGCCGTCGTATTTCGCTACATCGCCGAGCATGTCTTCGATGCGGAGAAGTTGGTTGTACTTCGCGATACGGTCTGTACGCGAGAGCGAACCAGTTTTGATTTGACCAGCGTTTGTCGCAACAGCGATGTCCGCGATTGTCGCATCTTCTGTTTCACCAGAACGGTGTGAGATAACAGCTGTGTAGCCAGCTTTTTTAGCCATTTCGATCGCGTCGAATGTTTCTGTGAGCGTACCGATTTGGTTAACTTTGATGAGGATCGAGTTCGAAATGCCTTTCTCGATACCTTCAGCCAATTTCTCAGTGTTCGTTACGAAGAGGTCATCCCCAACGAGTTGAACTTTGTGGCCGATCTTGTCAGTGAGAAGCTTGAAGCCGTCCCAGTCGTTCTCGTCGCAACCGTCTTCGATTGAGATGATTGGGTACTTGTCAACGAGCTCAGCGTAGAAGTCTACGAGCTCAGCAGTTGTCATTGACTTGCCTTCGCCAGCGAGTTCGTACTTGCCAGTCGACTTGTCATAGAACTCAGACGATGCAACGTCCATCGCGAGGTAGATGTCTTCGCCAGCTTTGTAACCAGCTTTTTCGATCGCTTCAAGGATAACTGTGATCGCTTCTTCGTTTGACTTAAGGTTTGGTGCGAAACCACCTTCGTCACCGACAGCTGTGTTGAGGCCCATACCAGAAAGAACTGATTTGAGGGCGTGGAATACTTCTGCACCCATGCGGAGCGCTTCGCGGAACGATGGCGCGCCTACAGGCATGATCATGAACTCTTGGAAGTCAACGTTGTTGTCAGCGTGCGAACCACCGTTGATGATGTTCATCATTGGAGTTGGGAGCGTCTTCGCGTTGAATCCACCGAGGTACGTGTAAAGTGGAAGGCCGAGCTCGTCTGCTGCTGCGTGTGCTGCTGCCATAGAGACACCGAGGATCGCGTTAGCGCCGAGTTTACCTTTGTTTTTCGTACCGTCGAGCTCAATCATTTTAGCGTCGAGTGCGTTTTGGTCGAAGACATCGTAGCCGATGAGTTCTGGTGCGATTGTGTCGTTTACGTTAGCAACGGCTTTAAGTACGCCTTTACCAAGGTAACGTGACTTGTCGCCATCGCGGAGTTCGACTGCTTCGTGCTCACCAGTTGATGCGCCTGATGGGACGAGGGCACGGCCGAAACCGCCGTCTTCTGTGAAGACTTCTACTTCGATCGTTGGGTTACCGCGTGAATCCAAAATTTCGCGTGCGTAAATTTCTGTAATCATTGACATATTAATTCTCTCCTTTTTGGTTGGAAATTATTTTTTTGTAACGATTGACGTACCGGTCATTTCAGCCGGTTGATCCGCACCGAGAAGGTCGATCAACGTCGGCGCGAGGTCGCAAAGCGAGCCTTTTAGAACTGGTTTCAGTTCAACGCCTGACTTCGTGATGATACATGGGACAGGTTCTGTCGTATGCGCCGTCATCGGTGAGCCGTCCGGGTTCGTGACGAGGTCAGCGTTCCCGTGGTCCGCCGTGATGATCGCCGCGCCGCCTTTGGCAATGAGTGCGTCCACTACTTTACCGAGGCATTCGTCGACGACTTCGACCGCTTTTTTCGTCGGTTCGAGCATACCCGAGTGACCGACCATGTCCGGGTTCGCGTAGTTGATGATATACGCGTCGTACGTATCCGACTCGATGCGCTCCAAGAGACCTTCTGTGAGCTCGTATGCGCTCATTTCCGGTTTCAAATCGTACGTCGCGACTTTCGGCGACGGCACGAGGAAGCGATCTTCGCCTTCAAACGGTGTTTCTTGTTGTCCGTTCAAGAAGAACGTGACGTGCGGGTATTTCTCAGTTTCCGCGGCGCGGAGCTGTTTATACCCTTGCGCGGCGAGCGTTTCGCCGAGCGTGTTCTTCAAATCTTCCGGTGGGAAGACGATGTCTGTGTCGATTTCATCCGAGAACTTCGTCATCGAGACGAGCAAAATGTTGTCTGGATGTGTGTTTGAAAGTTCGAAGCCTTTGAAGCCGGTCTTCTCTTTGAACACTTTCGCCAGTTCGATCGCCCGGTCCGGACGGAAGTTGAAGAACATGATCGCGTCGTTGTCTTTGATCGTCGCGATAGGTTGACCGTCTTTCTCGATGACCGTCGGGTTGACGAACTCATCCGTGAGGCCCGCTTCATACGACTGGTTCAAGACGTCGACGGCGTTCGTGCCGACTTCTCCTTTGCCGTTAACGAGGATGTCGTATACTTTCTCGACGCGCTCCCAACGGTTGTCGCGGTCCATGGCATAGTAGCGTCCAGACACGCTAGCGACTTGACCGACACCGAGTTCAGCGAGCTTCGCTTCCGTCTCTTCGAGGAAGCCTGCACCTGATTTCGGATCACAGTCACGGCCGTCCGTGAAAGCGTGAATGTATACTTTTTCAATACCATGAAGTTTTGCGAACTCAACGACAGCGAACATGTGTTGAATGTGGGAGTGGATCCCACCGTCCGAGACGAGGCCCATGATGTGGAGACTTGAATCGTACTTTTTCACATGTCCCGCCAAATGGTTCATCGCTTGACGGTCGAAGAAAGAACGGTCTTTGATGGCGTTATTGACGCGCGAGAGTGACTGATAGACGACTCGTCCGGCACCGATGTTCAAGTGACCGACTTCCGAGTTACCCATCTGTCCTTCCGGAAGGCCGACGTACTCGCCTTGCGCGTTGAGAAGCGTATGCGGATACGTTTCCCAGAAGCGGTCGAAGTTCGGTTTGTCCGCCGCAGCGACCGCGTTACCGAACGTCTCGTTCCGCATGCCAAAACCATCTAAGATGATGAGGGCGACTGGTCTTGCCATTTAAATCGCCTCCAACAACTTGAGGAACGAAGCAGCTTCAAGTGAAGCACCGCCGACGAGTGCGCCGTCGATGTCTTCTTGCGCCATATACTCCTTGATGTTCTCAGGTTTTACAGAACCGCCGTATTGGATGCGTACTGCAGCCGCTACGTCTTCACCGTAAAGACCTTTCACCACGTCACGAACATATTTGCATGAGCTTTGCGCATCTGCTTCGTCCGCTGATTTACCCGTACCGATCGCCCAAACTGGCTCGTAAGCGATGACGAGTTGTTTCACTTGGTCAGCTGAGAGGTCCGCGAGGCCACCTTCGACTTGCGTCTTGATGACTTCTTCGAACTTGCCGCCTTCACGTTCCTCGAGTGTTTCACCGACACAAACGATTGGCGTAAGACCGTGTTCGAACGCTTTTTTCGTTTTGCTGTTGATGAACGCATCCGACTCGCCGAAGTATTCACGGCGCTCTGAGTGTCCAAGGATGACGTACGTCACGCCGAGGTCAGCGATCATGGCCGGGCTCGTTTCACCTGTGTATGCCCCGCTGTCTTTGTCGTACATGTTTTGGGCACCAAGCTTCAAGTCTGATCCTTTTGCTGCTTCTACCATTGGAGCTAGGAAGACAGCTGGTGCGCCGATTGCCGCGTCAACTTTGTCTGTTGACGGGACGTTGTTTTTGACTTCCTCTACGAAAGCGACTGCTTCCGAGAGTGTTTTGTTCATTTTCCAGTTACCTGCAATAATCGGTTTACGCATCGATAACCCTCCTCTATTTTACTTGTCGTTGAGCGCCTCGACGCCTGGAAGTTTCTTGCCTTCCATGAATTCGAGTGAAGCGCCACCACCAGTTGAAATGTGGCTCATTTGGTCTGCAAGGCCGAACTTGGCAGCTGCAGCGGCTGAGTCCCCACCACCGATGATTGAGTATGCGTCGCTGTCTGCGAGTGCTTGAGCGACACCTTTCGTTCCGTTCGCGTATTTATCAAGTTCGAATACGCCCATCGGTCCGTTCCATACGACAAGTTTCGATTCGCGAATTGCCTCCGCGTAAATTTCGACTGTTTTCGGTCCGATATCAAGACCCATATGATCCGCAGGGATCGAGTCGATATCGACTGGTCCGACGTAAGTCTCTTCGCCGAATTCTTTCGTGATGACGCAGTCGACCGGCATCAAGAATTTCACGCCTTTGTCTTCTGCTTTTTTCATGAATTGACGTGCGAGGTCGAGCTTGTCTTCCTCAAGGAGTGACGTCCCGACTTCGTGCCCGAGTGCTTTCGAGAACGTGTACGAGAGACCGCCACCGATGATGAGCGTGTCAACGATGTCAAGAAGGTGGTCGATGACCCCGATCTTGTCAGCAACTTTCGAACCGCCGATGATGGCCGTGAACGGACGATCCGGGTTCGAGAGCGCCTTGCCGAGCACTTCAAGTTCTTTTTCCATCAATAGACCGGCAACTGCCGTCTCAACGTTTTGCGCGATGCCTTCCGTCGAAGCGTGGGCACGGTGAGCCGCACCGAACGCGTCGTTGACGAAGACGTCAGCAAGCGCCGCGAAACCTTTTGCGAGTTCCGGATCGTTTTTCGTCTCACCTGGGTAGAAACGAACGTTCTCAAGCACGACGACGTCGCCTTCAGAAAGTTTCGCTACTGCTTCTTCCGCGACCGGGCCGTAAGCCTCTTCGACGAGTGGTACGTCTTTACCGAGGAGTTCCCCGAGACGTTCTGCGACCGGTGCGAGTGAGAACTCAGGGTTCTTCTCGCCTTTTGGACGGCCGAGGTGGCTCGCCAAGATGACTTTCGCGCCGCCGTCAATCAAGTGTTTGATCGTCGGGAGAGCTGCTTGGATGCGCGTCTCGTCTTGGATGACGCCATCTTTGAGTGGAACGTTGAAGTCAACGCGGCAGAAGACGCGTTTCCCTTTTACATCGATGTCACGAATAGACTTTTTGTTCATAACCTTCGCCTCCATGTGTCGTGCATTTCAATTTCATAAATAGAGCGGAGAACAATCTCTTGTTTCCGCTCCTATTTGGTTCTATTTAGTTCACGAACTTACTTCGCGATTTCAGCGAAGTGCTTGAGTGTGCGAACCAATTGTGCAGTGTAAGACATTTCGTTGTCGTACCATGCAACTGTCTTAACGAGTTGCTTGTCGCCAACTGTCATGACTTTCGTTTGTGTCGCGTCGAAGAGTGAACCGTACGTGATGCCGACGATGTCAGAAGATACGATTTCGTCTTCTGTGTAGCCGTATGATTCGTTAGCTGCTGCTTTCATCGCTGCGTTGATTTCGTCAACAGAAACTGTTTTCTCAAGAACTGTTACGAGCTCTGTGAGTGAACCTGTTGCAACTGGTACACGTTGTGCCGCACCGTCAAGTTTACCTTGAAGTTCTGGGATAACGAGACCGATCGCTTTAGCCGCACCAGTTGTGTTCGGTACGATGTTCGCTGCTGCCGCACGTGCACGACGGAAGTCACCTTTCGGGTGTGGAGCGTCAAGCGTGTTTTGGTCGCCAGTGTAAGCGTGGATTGTCGTCATGAGACCTTCAACGATTCCGAACTGGTCTTGGAGAACTTTCGCCATTGGCGCCAAGCAGTTTGTCGTACATGATGCACCTGAGATCACTGTCTCTGTACCGTCGAGGATGTCGTGGTTCGTGTTGAAGACGACAGTCTTCATGTCACCTGTAGCTGGAGCCGAGATGACAACTTTTTTCGCGCCAGCTTTCAAGTGAAGCTCCGCTTTTTCTTTGTCTGTGAAGAATCCAGTACATTCGAGAACGATGTCGACACCGAGCTCGCCCCATGGAAGTTCTTCTGGGTTGCGGTTAGCAAGTGTAACGACTTTCTCGCCGTTTACGAGGAAATGATCGTCGTGTACTTCAACGTCTCCATCGAAACGACCTTGTGTCGTGTCATACTTGAGAAGGTGAGCAAGCATCTTCGTGTCAGTCAAGTCGTTGATTGCAACAACTTCGACTCCTTCGTTCTTGATGATCTCGCGGAATGCCAAGCGTCCGATACGTCCAAATCCGTTAATACCAACTTTTACTGCCATAGTTAATTTCCTCCTTAGGGTAGAAGCTATTTATTGAAGAGCCAACGGGGGTCAACTCTTTAATAACAAGTTAATAATTCTGTTGCTGCACCTTCGTCTGTGACGAGGATGATGTTCGGCGTGTGTTTCGCATAAGCGGCAATCGCCTGTGCCTTTGACTTTCCTCCAGCGACCGCGATGACGGTGTCCATATTGTCGAGCTCTTCTAATTGAATGCCGACTGTCTTGACCCGATGAACGATTTCACCTTCCGCGTTGAAATAATATCCGAACGCTTCGGCGACGGCGTCGTGCCGTTCGATCATCCGCAAATGCTCCGGCGTGGCGTGACGACGTTTTGCCATCGTTTCCGCCTCACCAATTCCATGTACCACTATTCGCGCCGCTCTAATCATTTCCAGGACATTTTTTATGCTAGGTTCCTCCACCATCCGCTCGAACGTCTCTTGCGAAACCTCGTCCGGAATGTGGAGTAAATGATAGTCGGCGTGTGCCCGGTCCGCCATGCGAGAGCAGACGGTGTTCGCTTGAAGTTCAAGCGTCTCTCCGAGGCCGCCGCGTGCCGGCACGAAATGCATCGGCCGTTCTTTCTTGTCGGGCGACATCATCGCCGCGACAGATGCCATCGTCGTCCCGCCTGTGACCGCGATGATATTGTCGTCCGGTGCCAGTCTCGCTTTTAACTGCGTGACGGCGGCCCGTCCGATATCCCGCTGTACCCAGAACGTCTCGTCCGAGTCTCCCGGTACGATGACGACTTGGCGAACGCCGAGCTTTTGCTCGAGTTCTCGTGCGACTTCTGAAATCCCTAGGATCTCTCCCATGACCTCATGCAAGTCCCGGAGAACGTTTCGGCCCGATTCTGTAAGGGAAATACCTTGAGTGGCGACTGCAAGCAGACCTTGGTCTTTCAAGAAGTCGACCTCTCGCCTTAAGATGCGTTCCGTCAGCCCGAGGCTCGTGGCTAATGTCCTGCGGCCGATCGGCTGCATCAAACGGACATAATGTAAGATGTCGTAACGATGTCGGAGCGTGTCGAGCAGGTCTGGGACGATTTGCTTCTGAACGTGAATCAGTTGCTGGATCATGCCTCATTCCCCCTCGACCTCAAGTGTGGACATTTTTTGTCCCACTTTTATTTTTACGTCCCACCGCTACGAGTTCATCTTATCAATCACTTTTCCGTCTTGCAACCCCTCTAAACGTTTTTTTTCGATGTAAGCGTATACTTAACAAAATCTTCAACTTTGCTGTCATCATATCGCCCTTGACTAATGACGGTGTTTTCGTGTACGACGACCGGGATTTCAAACATGTACTTCGCCTCTAGTCGTTCATCCTCACTAATGTCGATTTGTTCGAGCTCGAACGGATAGTCTTCTTTCAGCCATTCGAGCATGACGAGCGCCTCTTCGCAAAGTGAGCAGTTGTCCCGCCGGTAAAGTGTCAGTTTCATTGATTGCCCTCCTTCCATAGTTGCCGTTCCCGCTCCCTCGAGTTGCCGAAACCGAGCGCTTCCCGATAATTCGCCACCGTCCGTCTCGTCACATGGTAATCGAGCCGGGCAAGTTCTTCGGTGAGCGCCTTGTCGCTGAGCGGCGCCGTCTCTTGCTGAATCAGTTCGGCGATCGCCCGCTTGATCATGAACGGCGACTGTCCTCGCTCTGTCGCCCGGACGAAAAAGTCGCGCCACGCCATCATCCCGCCCTCGGTCAACGCATACTTCCGTTGAATCGCCCGGCCGACCGTCGACTCGTGCTTCCCGATTTGTTCGGCGACTTCTTTCCGAGTGAGCGGATGTAAGGTGAGTTCCCCTTTCAACCAGTCCATTTGTCGCTCGGCGATGACGTCCCAAATCGCCCGGAGCGTCTCCGCACGCATCGTGAGCGTGTCATGCCACCATTTCGACTCGTAATCCATCTCCGTTGTGCTGTCGAGCATCGGGCTGAACCACGTCGCGGTCAACTCCCCGTCCTTATAGACGACTTCGAGCTCCGGAAAAATCTGCTCAGTTTCTTCATATAATACCGGCGCTTTCGGCAACGTGGCGATGACCCGAGTGACGCGGTCAAACTCTGCCGGCGTGATGCCGAGTCGGTTCGGAACGTCGGTGACGCCTGCCTCGATGGCCTCGAACACGTCCAACACGAGCGGATCGTCCTGCTCGATCGCGTGGCGGTATTGGCAATCATGCTCATCTTTCGCCCCTACCCCCGTCGGTTCAAGAAACAAGAGCGCCCGGCGCGCCGACTCGATATCGATCGTTTCGACGCCGAGACGGGTCGCGAGCACCGCATCCGTTTCCGGCAGCAAGCCTCGATGGTCAAGGGCGATGACGAGTTGCCGTTGCAGTCGCTTCTCCGCTTCCGATCCGCTCCCTTCTTCAATCTGGGCGAACAGCCTTGCTTCGAAACCTGCCCCGGCCTCAGCGACCCAATCGATTGTACCGCTCCCTGCTGCGACCTTCTCGTTGCGTGCCGACAAGCGGGCAAGCTGAAAGACGAGCGCGGCCCGGTCCGCTTCTAAAATCGGCAACCGCCGCAACATGTCTTGCGTCAGTTGCTGCCGTTGTACTTGTTGCTGTTCTTGCCGTTGCATCGGTCTTCCCCCTCTCGCTTTCATTGTAGCCGAACCGCCCGAACGACGCTGAAAAAAAGTGACGATAACAGGATTGCTTTTTTAAAAAAACAAATGTATAATAAATCGTGTCAAAGAACATGCACCCGTAGCTCAGGGGATAGAGCACTGGTTTCCGGTGCCAGGTGTCGGGAGTTCGAATCTCTCCGGGTGTATCATATGTAAGAGGTCAGGCAATCGCCTGGCCTCTTTTTTCGTTTTAGAATCCGGGAATGGTGGAATAGGTGAAAAACGATGACTATCGTTTGACCAACATTGACTATAGCGGTATGATATGTTTACAACCTACATAAAAGGAGGCAGATTCAATGTTAATTCCAACAGTTATCGAACAAACAGGTCGTGGGGAACGCGCGTACGATATTTACTCACGCTTGCTCAAAGACCGTATCATCCTTCTCGGGAGTGCGATTGACGACAATGTCGCCAACTCGATCGTCGCCCAGCTCCTCTTCCTCGCAGCTGAGGATCCGGACAAGGACATCTCACTTTACATCAACAGCCCAGGTGGTTCGATCACTTCCGGAATGGCGATTTATGACACGATGAACTTCATCAAGCCAAACGTGTCGACGATTTGTATCGGAATGGCCGCATCGATGGGCGCCTTCTTGCTCCAAGCCGGTGAAAAAGGGAAACGCTTCGCATTGCCGAACGCGGAGATCATGATTCACCAACCGCTCGGCGGCACGCAAGGTCAAGCATCGGACATTAAAATCCATGCGGAACGGATCATCAAGATGCGTGAGAAGTTGAACCAAATCATGGCCGACAACACGGGCCAGCCGCTTGAAGTCATCGAGCGCGACACAGAGCGCGACTACTTCATGTCAGCCGACCAAGCGAAAGACTACGGTCTCATCGACAAAGTCATGACACGCTAATCCACGACCCCTTCTCTCTCGAGAAGGGTTTTTTTGTTACTCCGGGACAGTGACGCCGAACACGTAACGGCTGTCGCCGTGCTGCCATTCCCCGCCGGTCTCGAACAAATAAGTACCTGGCTCCATCGGAACGACTTGTTCAGAAGCGACGAGCTCCCCGTCAATGATTCGATGGAACGTCTCCTGTTTCGGTGTCTCATGGAACGTGACGTCGATTGCAGCACCCGGTTCGACCGTGACGAGTTGCAAATCGTCCGCCTCCGGCAAGGCGTGATCTTCACAGACGGCCTCGTCCCCGTTCGACCAACAATACGTCGACTGTTTCACTTCGGCCGTCACCGACCCGACTGTCACGGTCGGAAGCGGCGGTTTGACGCCGGAAGACGTCTGCCAAAACGACAGACCGTACACAATTCCCCCGACGAGCAGCAACACGATCACCCAAAACCACATCGTTTTTCGTTTCATTCGTTCCACTCCTTTGCCCCTCTATTCCCGTTCCAACAAAAAAAGACCCACTTTTCGTGAGTCTCTCCCGTCATTTCGGACGTCGTAGCCCTTTCAACATATAACCGCCTTTAAAGTCGACCGGGTCGAACGCGACGAGAAACGCTTTCGGCTCGTAATGCTCGACGAGTTCGCGCAACTCTTTCATCCGTGTCCGTGCCGCCAAGACGTCCAGTCGATAGCGGACCCCGTCACGGCCTTGGCCTTGATAGTGGGTCACACCGTAGCCGCTGTCACGCATCTTTTGGATGAGCTCGGCCGGGAACTCTTGCGTGTGCACTTGGATCATGTTGTAGCCGATGGCCAGTTTCCGTTCGACGAATCCGCCGACGAGAATCCCGAGTCCAAACCCGAGCGCGTAGACGAGCATCCCGAGCGTCGTCAAATCTTGGAACACGATCCCGAGCGCGAAGATGTAGATGAGCGTCTCGAGCGTCCCGAACATCGCCGCAATGACCGTTTTCCCTTTAACGAGCATAATCGTGCGGAGCGTGAGCACCGGAACGAACAGTAGTTGTAACATTAAAATGAGCAGCAGTTGGCTCGCTTGTCCCATAAGATTGCCCTCCAATCAATTCAATATCTCCACTATTCCAAATTTCCGAGGTGGATGCAACCAAAAAAGGCTGACCGCAGTCAGCCTTTCTCTCAGTTATCTAAGTTGCGGACACTTGTGAGCAACTCATAATCCTTACGGATGACTTGATAGATCGCGTTCGTGTTGCCCGAAAGCATCTCCTCGGCCCGCAATTGGTTGAGGAAGAGGCTCGTCGCAAACGTCACGAGTGCGCTTTTTGGAATCCCGATTTCTTTTGCACGCTCAGTCATGACGCGGTCTAGCTCAGCGTCGATCGTGAGCGAAAGTCGTTTCTTATCATTCGCCATAATCATAAAGCTCCTTTAGTTCGCTTTTCAAAATCCTATACACAATTGCTAATTATATAGGAAGAATGCTTTTGACGCAACCGGCGTCACGAAGAGCTGATCTCCTCACCGTTCCGTACTTTCTCGGCAATCTGGTCGATCTTCCGGAGCCGGTGGTTGATCCCCGACTTCGAGATCGGTCCCGTCTCGAGCATTTCGCCAAGTTCCTGCAACGACACGTCTTGATGCGTGACGCGCAGCTCGGCGATCTCGCGTAGTTTCACCGGCAATACTTCTAGGCCGACCGTCCGTTCGAGATACTTGATGTTCTCGACTTGGCGGAGTGCCGCACCGACCGTCTTGTTCAAGTTGGCCGTCTCACAGTTGACGAGCCGGTTCACCGAGTTGCGCATGTCTTTGATGATGCGCGCATCCTCGAAGTCGAGCATGCCGCGCGTCGCCCCGACGAGCTTCAAAAAGTCCGAGATCTTCTCGCTCTCTTTGATGTAGAGGATGTGCCCTTTCTTCCGTTCGAGCGTCTTCGCGTTCAAGCCAAAGCGATTCGCGAGGTCACGGAGCGCCTGGTTATGGTTTTCATACAGGCTGTACACCTCAAGGTGATACGACGACGTCTTCGGGTGATTAATCGACCCGCCGGCAAGGAAAGCACCGCGCAAGTAAGCACGGGCCAAGTTCTCCTCGCGCGTCATGTCCGAGTTGAGCGTCCGGATCATCTCGTAGTTCTCCCCAAGGATCTCAAGGTCACGCAGCATCGTCTCGGCGTGTTGTGAGACGCGGACGATGTAGACGTTATTTTTCTTCAACCGCATTTTTTTCCGGACGAACAAGTCGAGATGGTGGTCGTACAGACGCTTCATGAGGGAGTAAATCCGACGGGCGATGGCCGCGTTCTCCGTCGAGACGTCGAGTGTCATCCCGCGCCCGAGTGCGAGCGAGATGACGCCGTTCATCCGGACGAGGGCGGACAGTTCCGCCTTCGCCTCGGGGTCGGTCACCTCGAATTGTGTCAGTTCTTTCTTGACGTCTGAGGCAAAGCTCATCGCGTTCCCCTCCTTTCTCTGTCTCTCATTCTATTTCAATTCAAGCTCCTGGAACGAGCGTGGTTTCTTGATCCGTAGGACGCGTTGCATGACGAGCCCGGCAATCGCGTCCGAGTCGTGACGGATGTAATCGCGGTTATAGTCGACGATATCTCCGGCCAAGACGTTCGTGCCGTGGTTGCGGAGCTTCTTCCGGTCGAACCGGACTTCTTCCGAACCGTCCTCGAGGTACCGTTCTAAATACCCGTCCTCGATCGGCTCGTTGTTGACGACGATCGTATCGATCGTCGCCTTGCCGAGGTATGCCTCGACCGCCTTCAAGTGCTTCATCGCATCATACCCTTTCGTCTCACCTGGCTGGGTCATGACGTTGCATATATAGACGACGGGCACGCCGGCGTCGACGATCGCTTCCCGCACTTCCGGGATCAACAAGTTCGGGATGATACTCGTGTAGAGGCTACCCGGTCCGAGCACGATGACGTCGGCTTCTTTGATCGCCTCGACGACGCCCGGGGCCGGCTTGATGCCGTCCTCGAGCAAGAACAACCGTTTGATCGGCTTCTCGACGAGCGGGATCTTCGATTCGCCTTTGACGATCGTCCCGTCCTCGAACTCGGCCGCGAGCGTCATGAGCGTCTCCGTCACCGGGAGCACTCGGCCTTGGGCGTTCAACAGCTGCGACAAGACGTCGATAGCTTTGACGAACGAGCCTTCACAAATATGCGTCGCCGCCGTCAACATGAGGTTGCCGAGCGAATGCCCTTCGAGCCCGTATCCGCTGTCGAACCGATACTGCAAAATCTTGTCCATGAGCGGCTCGACCTCGGATAAAGCGAGAATGACGTTGCGGATGTCCCCTGGCGGCAACATGTGGAACTCGTCGCGGAGCCGTCCCGAGCTCCCACCGTCATCTCCGACCGTGACGATGGCCGTGATGTCGAGCGGATAGTGCTTCAATCCACGGACGAGTGTCGATAATCCGGTACCGCCCCCGATGGCGACGACTTTTCGATCGCGTCTCATCTTATTTCTCCTTCGTCGCGTGCGCAAGGTCGCGATGGACGGTCTTGACGTTGTAGCGCTCCGCGAAATGTTCCGACACTTTTTCGGCGAACGTGATCGACCGATGTTTCCCGCCCGTACAACCGAAGGCGACGACGACTTGCGTCTTCCCTTCCCGTTTGTACTGCGGCAACAAGAATTCGAGCATGTCGATCAACTTCTTATAGAACGCCCGCGCCTCGGGATGCGACATGACGTATTCTTGCACTTCGCTCGTCTGACCCGTGAGCGGACGGAGCTCCGGGATGTAGAACGGGTTCGTGATGAAGCGGACGTCGAACAACAGGTCGATGTCGAGCGGTACGCCGTGCTTGAAGCCGAACGACATGAAGTTGACCGTGAACGGGATGCGCTCTTCATTGAACTGCAGCAAGATGCGGTCTTTGAGCATTTGCGGTTTCAAATCGCTCGTGTCGTACAGCGTGTGCGCCCGGTCGCGGAACCCTTCGAGCAGTTCACGCTCCATCTGGATGCCGACGAGCGGCGCGTCTTCCGGTGCGAGCGGATGCGACCGGCGCGTCTCTTTATAACGCCTTACGAGAACTTCGTCGCGTGTGTCGAGATAAAGCAGATGCGGGTGCACGCTCTTTTGTTCCAAATCATCGATGACGATGAACAGACTGTCGATGAAGTCCCGTGTTCGCGTGTCGATGGCGACCGCGATCTTCGGACGGACCGAGCTGATGACATCGATCAATTGCGGCAACAAGACCGGCGGCAAGTTATCGACGCAAAAATAGCCGAGGTCCTCAAAGCTATTCATCGCGACCGATTTCCCGGCCCCGCTCATCCCGCTGATGATGATCAATTCTTCTAATCCTTTAAAGTCTTCCATATCGCTGACGCCCCCTTATTTTGACAACCGAGCCGTGTGTGTAGCTCTCTTCATTCTATAGTATAGCGAACGCTCGAAAAAAAGAGAAGGGATTGCGGTCGCCCGCAATGCCTTCTCCGTAAATCACGCGTTTTGTTCGTGCAACGCCTCGAGGAGTCCCTCGATATAATGTTGCGCGTTTTGCGCGGCGATCGATCCGTCGTTCGTCGCGGTGACGACTTGGCGGAGCGTCTTGTCGCGAACGTCGCCGGCTGCGAAAATCCCAGGGATCTTCGTCTCCATCGCTTCGTTCGTGACGATATAGCCTTGCTCGTTCGTGATGCCGAGGTCTTTGACGAAACCGGTGATCGGGTTCATGCCGATGTAGATGAACACACCGTCAATCGCATACTCCGACTCCGTGCCGTCGATCGTGCTGACGAGACGGGCCCCGCCGACCTTGCCGTCGACTTCTGTGATCTCTTGGAGCGTATGGTTCCAGATGAAGTCGATTTTCGGGTTATCGAACGCCCGTTTTTGCAAGATTTTTTGGGCGCGCAGCTCGTCGCGACGGTGGACGATCGTCACTTTGTTCGCGAAGCGTGTCAAGAACACACCTTCTTCGACGGCCGAGTCGCCGCCGCCGATGACGAACAAGTCTTTTCCTTTGAAGAACGCCCCGTCACAGACCGCACAGTACGAGACACCGCGGCCGCCGAGTTCTTCTTCACCCGGGACGCCGATTTTCTTATACTGGGCGCCTGAAGCGAGAATGATCGCCCGTGCTTTGTAGTCACGGTTATGGGCGTGGACGATTTTATACTCTTGTTCGTCCGAGATGCTCTGGACGTCGCCGTACGCATATTCCGCGCCGAACGCTTTCGAGTGGTCGAACATCTTCTGCGACAGGTCCGGTCCGAGGATGCTGTCGTAACCTGGATAGTTTTCGATATCTTCCGTGTTCGCCATCTGGCCACCTGGGATGCCTCGTTCGATCATGAGTGTCGACAAGTTGGCACGTGACGCGTAAAGCGCCGCCGTCATACCGGCTGGGCCGGCCCCGATGATGATGACGTCATAGATTTTTTCTTCTGTCATTAGGATTCCACCTCTGCATGAAATTGATTGACTTCAGTATATGAAACCTAGGGAGGTATCGTCTATCTTTATGCTCGTTCGAGTTGTTGCTTGTACGAGCGGATCGTGTCCGTCAACGTGTCGACCGTGATCCCGAACGCGTCGGCACAGTCGGAGAGGACGAGCGCGTCCCGTTTCGCATAAAACATCCAGACGAGCGCCGCGGCCGATGCCGTGACGTCATCGAACGAATAACCAGTGAGCAACAAGCGTGAGAACCGCTCATAGAAGTCACCTTCTAGGCTCATCTGCTCTGCTTCCGGGACGTGGCGTTCGGCCAAGATGAGCGCCTCATACGCCCGCTCGATCCGCACGTCGCCTTTAAACGGCACGGCACAGATGACGGCCTGGCACTTCTTCGCGAAGGCGATGACCGTCTCGTCGTCTGTGACCGTGTTCGTGAGCGCGAGCGCCTCGAACGCCTCGTCGTCTTCAAGCTTCGAGATGATCCGGATGATCTCGATGCGCGCCAAATCATCTTCTTGACGCAAGCCTTGGACGAGCGCCGAGCGGAACTCCAGGTTGTCTCGGATATCGAACGACTGCTTGTCCTCGATTTGCTTCGATTGCTCACCATTCAAATAGGTCGCCGCTTCTTCAAGACGTCCGGTCTTGTAGGCGGAGACGCTGAGCCAATGCCCAAACAGTGAATCCCCACGGAAGCCCCGCTCTTGCAAGAGACGGAGTTCTTCGTAGGCGTGATCGTAATGCCCGACGAGTGCGAGCGTCGTCGCGAGTTTATAGCGCATCTCGAATTGGAGCGGACGGACGCGTGTGAGCGGTGCCGACAGATGAAGCGCCGCGACCGATTGTCCGGCCTCGTGGAGCAACATGATCGTGTTCAAGATCGCATGCAAGTTGCCCGGGTTCTCATCGAGCACGTATTCGAGTGTCTCGAACGCCGTCTCATCGTTTCCGAGATAAAAGTGGACGATGGCCAAGTTGTTATACGCCGGCCAAAACGCCGGGTAGCGGTCGATCAACCGTTCGAGCGTCGACTTGGCGGCGAAGAGCCGGCCTTTGTCGATTTGACGCTGCGCCTCGGTGTGCCACGTGATCAACTCGTCTTCTTCCTCGTCCTCGAGCTCTTTTTCGAGTTCGATCAATTCGAGCAACGACTGGACCGACTCTGCGTACGGACCATGTGCTTCTTGCTCGAGGTAACGGCTCGCGTACGTCGCCGCTTCTTCATATTGAGAGATGTAGGCGCAGTTGCTCGCGAGGTGGTAAAGTGCCTCTGTCGCCGTATCATCGAGTTCAAGCACCCGTTTCCACACGTCGTTGGCGTGGTAGACCTCTCCTACTTCAAATAACAGTTCAGCGTACTGTTTATGATAGTCGACGCGATGCGCTGCGGCTGTCGTAGCTTCAGCCATGAAAAAAGTCGCTTCATCTAGGCGACCTTCTCGTAACGCACGACGACCTCTATAGTAGTGGAGCTCCGCAGCGAGCGGAGATTCTGGTTCGGGTAGCGTCATTAGAGCTTCATAGTTCGCTTCCATATTCTAAATCCCCCACATCAGTTCTTAATCATTTTTTAGTTGCAGGGTTAAGAATACCGCACTCAATCCGCGAGAGCAACTGAAAAACTTAAAAAAAATCGGGACTATATTCCTTCTATAATGAATATATTTTATAGGGTCTTATAAATGCTTTTCAGCAAAAACATGCATCCACGCTCAAGGCGCATGAAGACACAAAAAAGCGGCATCACTTGTTTAAAATGTGATACCGCTCAAGTATTTTCCAGCCGTGACATCTGTCACAACGGTAAAATGATTTCGTGCTAAATTGTGTCTATTTCGTGTCAACGGTCTGCAGTTTGGCACCGATGACGTGTTCGCCCGGCAAGACGTCGCGGTGGACGACGGCACCGGCACCGACGACGGCCCGATCCCCGATCGTGACACCCGGCAAGATCGTCACGTTCGCCCCGATCAACACGTCGTCTCCGATCGAGACGTCCCCGATCCGATACTCATCGACGAGATATTCGTGGCAAAGGATCGTCGTGTTGAAGCCGACGACCGTGTTGCGGCCGATCGAGATACGTTCCGGGAACATGACGTCCGGCGTCACCATGAGGGCGAGCGCGCTATACGGACCGATGCGCATGCCGAGGAACGTCCGGTACAGCCAGCGCTTCGCCTTCACAGAAGGAAAGAACCGACCGACGAGCACGACCGTCGTGTTTTTGAACACACGGAGGAACCGGATCGTCCGGTACATCTGCCAGAGCGGGTTCGGCCCATCGAGACGGAATCGCTCCGTCTTACGCATGGACCGTGACCTCGTCGAGCCACGCCTCGAAGTGTTCCATCGACTCGATGATGACGTCCGGCTCGAGCGACTCGAGGAACGCGCGGCCCTTGAGCGCCCAACCGACGGCGACCGTCTTCGTGCCGGCGTTCTTGCCGCTGAAGATGTCCGTATCGTTGTCCCCGACCATGACGGCCCGGTCCGCCGTCGAACCGAGCGCCCGGAGCGCTTGCTCGACCGGCTCGGCGTGCGGCTTCTCGTTCTCGACGTCATCGGCTGTCACGACGACGCCGAACAAATGGTCGATGTTGAACAAGCGCAAACCGTGCTCGACGACCGGGCGCCCTTTCGACGTGACGACGCCGAGCTTGTACCCTTTCGCGTGCAGACGGTGCAACCCATCGATCACACCTGGATACTCGGCGACGAGCGCGTCGTGCATCGCGATGTTGAAGCTGCGGTAAAACGCCTGCATCTCTTTCCACTCCGGCTCGTTCAATTCGCGGAACGACTTCTCGAGCGTCGGCCCGATGAACGGGTACAAGTCTTCATCCCGATACGTCTGTTCCGGGAAGTAGTAGCTGAGTGTGTGACGGAAGCTCGCGAGGATGAGCGGATTCGTGTCGAGCAACGTTCCGTCCAAATCAAATAACAACGTATCCATCAATCAAACAGTCCTTTCTCTGAAGGGTCATTGTAACGTTTCGCATGGCGGCGCACGACCATCATGACGATCCCGAAGATGATCATCGCGATCGAGACGAGTTGGGCCGTCCGCAGGTCACCGGCCATGAGGCTGTCGGTGCGGAGTCCTTCAATGTAGAAGCGGCCGATCGAGTACCAGACGAGGTACGACAAGAAGATGTAGCCGCGCGGCGGGTTGCCGACCATGCGCCAGACGACGAGCAAGATGACACCGATGATGTTCCAGACGCTCTCGAACAAGAACGTCGGCAAGTAGTATGCCCCGTCGATATACATCTGGTTGACGATCCAATCCGGTAGGAACAACGTCTCTTTCAAGAAACGACTCGTCGTCTCGGCCCCATGCGCTTCTTGGTTCATGAAGTTGCCCCAGCGCCCGACGGCTTGTCCGAGCAGGAGCGATGGCGCCAAAATGTCCGTCACTTTCCAAAACGACATCGACTTGCGCATGCTGTAGATGACGACGACGAGCAGCGCCCCGAAGATGGCACCGTGAATCGCGATCCCGCCTTGGCGGATATCGATGATCTGTCCGAGATTTTGGCTGTAGTAATCCCATTGGAAGACGACATAGTAGAGACGGGCGAAGACGATGCTGATCGGAATCGACCAGATGACGACGTCGACGAGCCGCTCCGAATCATAGTTGATGCGTTTCGCCTCGAACAAGGCGAGCACGAGTCCGAGCATCGCCCCGAAGGCAATGATCATCCCGTACCAGTAAATCGGGAGCGACCCGATCTCGAACGCTACACGGTCAAACGTCGGTTCCACCATTATTCCATGTCCCCTTCATTATCGTTGATCGCGTTCGCGAGACGTTCGGCGAACTCTTCCGCGGTATTGATGCCCATGTTTTGCAGGCGGTAGTTCATCGCCGCGACTTCGACGATGACGGCCAAGTTACGTCCCGGACGGACCGGGATCGTGAGGAGCGGCACTTCGCTGTCGATGATTTTCATCGTGTTGTGGTCGAGCCCGACGCGGTCATACACTTTGCCCGCATCCCAGTTCTCAAGGTTGATGATCAAACTGATCTTCTTATGTGACCGGACGGCTCCGGCCCCGAACAGCGTCATGACGTCGATGATGCCGATCCCGCGAATCTCGAGCAAGTGACGGATCAGTTTCGGTGCCGATCCGACGAGCAATTGGTCGCCCGTCTGACGGATCTCGACCGAATCGTCGGCGACGAGGCGGTGCCCCCGCTTGACGAGTTCGAGCGCGGTCTCGGATTTCCCGACGCCGCTCTGCCCTTTGATGAGGACGCCGACGCCATAAATGTCGACGAGCACGCCGTGCATCGCCGTCATCGGTGCGAGTTCCATCTCGAGGAAGTTCGTGATCTGCGACTCGATCGACGTCGTCACCGCGTTCGTGCGCATGAGCGGCACGTTCGCCGTCTCAGCCTCTTCTTCGATCTCTTTCGGGATATCGAAACCGCGGGTGATGAGGATGCCCGGTGTCGATTCCGTGCACAAGATCTTCGCCCGCTCGCGCCGGCTCTCTTCAGACAGGCTCGCGTAGAACGTGAGCTCCGTCTTCCCGAGCACTTGCAGGCGATTTTTCGCATAGTGGGTATAGTAGCCGGCGAGGACGAGTCCCGGACGACTGAGGTCTGGTGTGGCGACCGGACGATGGAGTCCTTCTTCACCGGAAATGACTTGAAGTTTGAAGCGCTCAACGAGTTGAGCCGTGCGTACGATATTTTGCATGAGTATCTGCCCCTTTCACGCTCATTATTGTATCATAGCTCTCACGCGTTCGTGTCAGCGAAAGTGAGTCGCGGCGTGTCAGAAAAAAGAAGTGAAACTAATCGGCCAACATTTCGTAGAACGGGTATAGACCATATGAGGAGGTGAAAAACGCATGAACTCACTATTTTTGATTGCCATCGTCTTTATTTTTATCGTCGGGATCGCGGCGCTCGTCTATTTGATCAAGTCGCTCATCGATATGTGGCGCGAATATACCACGACGAAAAACGAAACCGTGCTCTTGTTGTTCATCTTGAACATCGTCGGCGTCTTCTTGTCGGGCTCGCTCCTGTCGATGATCGTCGCCATCATCTTCTACTGGAACCGGTCGAAGAAGATGCGGAACCTCGGGATCTTCTTGCTCATCGCCGGACCGATCTTGATCATCTTGTTGATTATCGGCTCCTTCACGTTGTATGATGCCCCGATGATGGATTGGGAACAGATGGAGTATGAAATGAATCTGTGACGAAAGAACGCCCGAAGGCACGATGCCTTCGGGCGTTCTAAGTCTCATTCGCTCGGCATATAGCCGATCACTTCGTTCGTCTCCGGCGCGAGCAAGACGGTCGGGACGCCGATGACGCTGTCAGGTTCGGCCTCGAACGACACCTCGAGCACCTCTTCCCCGATCCACGCATCATCGAACAGCTCGACACCGTCCGCGACGACGATACGACGCACCTCGGCGCTTTGCCCATCATCGGCCGCCGTCCCTTCCCAGTTCCGCGCGGTGACGTAGGACCAGGCGACGGCGATCGCTTCGTCATCAGCCGGCTCGTTTCCATTGACGACGCGTTGCTCCTCGTCGCATCCGACGAGCAACAGCACCGCAATCATCATCCATCCGTACACGGAAACAAATCGTCGCATCTCATCCCTCCCCCTACAAAAGAACCCGAAGGCTAGGCCTCCGGGTCATGCGTCACTTCTGATGGAACGGGTTGTTCAAGTCGCCGGGATTGACCGGATCGACCGGGTCAACCGGTTCGTGCTTGTCTTCCTCGAGGAACGTCGACGGCGGGTGCTGTGAACCGTGCTCGAGATCGATCGTGCCGGTACGTGTGCCGGCCTCGACTTCGATGCGCGGCGTCTGCCCGCGGCCTGATACGAATTCGAGACGGCGCTGTGCGACGTCTTTCCGGTCGCGGACGATTTCGAGTTCGTCCAAGTTGCAGTGGAGTCCACCGAAGTTCGTCTCGAGCTCCCCTTCGACCTCGACACCGTGCGGCAAGACGAGACGGACGTTACCGGCGAGCGAAGCGAGTTCGAGCTTGGCCGCACGTGCCGTCGCGAGCTCGGCCCGGATGTTGCCGTTCCCGGTTTTGAGCGACGCCTTGTCATACTTCCCGCTCACGATGACCGCACCGTTTCCGGTCCGGACGTGGACGAGTTCCGTCTCGACACCGTCGACCTCGACCGTGCCGTTGCCCGTGTTGAGCAACAGTTCCGACGCATGCACGTCATGGAGCACGACGCGGCCGTTCGCCGTCTGGACGCGGACGCTCTCGACGTCGAGCCCGTCGGCACGGACTTCCCCGTTGAGCGTCTGGACGTGAAGATGGTCGAAATGATGATGCGGGACATACAGTTCGACGTGTGCGCGGACGAGCTTGTCTCGGAGCGACACGACGAGGCGGTCACCGATGACGGAATGCTTCACCGCCGATTGGAGCTGCTCAAGCGCCTTGTCCGCATCCTGTTGCCGGAGCGGGCGGCCCGTGACGATCAGTTCGCACTCCTCGTTGTCCGACGAGACGATCGTCGCCGAGGCGTTGAACAAGTCGAGCGAAATGTCTTTCCCGGTGAACGGGAACGATTTCGAGTACGTCACTTCTGGCCCGAAGTTCGAGCTGAACGAGAAGTCGCTGTCACGAAGCTTCGTGACGAGCCCTTCGACCGCGGACGTCAGTTTCGTCGTCAGTGACTCGACCGAGTACGCGTCGACCTTTTCCGTCTCTTGATACTCTTCGAGCGCTTGGACGCGCTCCGGCTCTAACTTCTCGAGCCGTTCAAGCTGGGTCATCCCTTCCTCGATCGTCAACTTGCCGTCTTTTACTTGCTGGAGAATCAGTTCACGCATTTCTTGTTTCACGTTCGTTTCCCCCTTCGATTTGGTTACACGTCAATCATGTTCCCGTTTCTCATCATTTCTATACCTTACTTCCGTTTTCCTGCTTTCGGTTTCGCCCGAGCCGCATCGCGCTCTAACACCGGCTTCAAATACTTGCCGGTGTAAGAACCCGTCACTTCGGCGACTTCTTCCGGCGTCCCCGTGGCGACGATCATCCCGCCGCCGTCCCCGCCTTCAGGGCCGAGGTCGATCAAGTAGTCGGCCGACTTGATGACGTCGAGGTTATGCTCGATGACGAGCACCGTGTCCCCGTTCTCGACGAGACGCTGCAGCACTTTCAACAAGCGCGCGATATCGTCGACGTGGAGCCCGGTCGTCGGTTCGTCCAAAATGTAAATCGTCTTCCCGGTCGACCGTTTATGGAGCTCGGAGGCGAGCTTGACGCGTTGCGCCTCCCCGCCCGACAGCTCGGTCGCCGGTTGGCCGAGTTTCATGTAGCCGAGACCGACGTCATGGATCGTCTGGATCTTCCGCTTGATTTTCGGAATTTTGTCAAAGAAGTCGAGTCCTTCCTCGATCGTCATGTCGAGCACGTCGGCGATCGTCTTGCCTTTGTACTTCACTTCGAGCGTCTCGCGGTTATAGCGTTTCCCGTGACACACCTCACACGGGACGTACACGTCAGGGAGGAAGTGCATCTCGATCTTGATGATCCCGTCCCCGCGGCACGCCTCGCAGCGTCCGCCTTTGACGTTGAAACTGAAGCGGCCTTTCTTATAGCCGCGCATCTTCGCCTCGTTCGTCGTGGCGAACACGTCGCGGATATCGTCGAACACGCCCGTGTACGTCGCCGGGTTCGACCGCGGCGTCCGTCCAATCGGGGACTGGTCGATGTCGATGACTTTGTCGATCTGGTCGAGCCCTTCGATCTTCTTATGCTTCCCGGGCTTCGCTTTCGCCCGGTTGATATGATGGGCGAGCGACTTGTACAAAATCTCGTTGATGAGCGTCGACTTCCCTGAACCGGAGACGCCCGTCACGGCGATGAACATGCCGAGCGGGATCGAGACGTCGACCCCTTTCAAGTTGTTCTCTTCCGCCTTCAAGATTTTGAGGAACCGTTCGTCCGGCACTTTCCGTTCCGCCGGGAGCGGGATGAACTTCTTGCCGGCCAAATATTGACCGGTGAGCGATTTTCGGTTTTTCATGAGCTGCTTCGGCGTGCCGGCGGCGATGACTTCGCCCCCATGCTCGCCCGCCCCCGGTCCGATGTCGATCAAGTAGTCGGCTTCCATCATCGTGTCCTCATCATGCTCGACGACGATGAGCGTGTTGCCGATGTCGCGCATCTGCTTGAGCGTCGCGATCAAGCGGTCGTTGTCGCGCTGATGGAGCCCGATCGACGGTTCGTCCAAGACGTACAAGACGCCCGTGAGCCGTGAACCGATTTGCGTGGCGAGACGGATCCGTTGCGCTTCCCCGCCCGAGAGCGTCCCGGCCGCCCGTGACAACGTCAAGTAGTCGAGCCCGACGTTGTTGAGGAAGCTGAGCCGCTCGCAAATCTCTTGCAAGATCAGGCGCGCGATGGCGATGTCTTTCTCGCTCAGCTCGTTCATGATCGAATCGAACAGCTTGATGGCGTTGACGACGGACAGCTCGGTCACGTGCCCGATATGTTGCCCCGTGATCTTGACGGCGAGCGTCTCTTCTTTCAGACGATAGCCGTTACACGTCGGACAGGCGTGTGTCGCCATGTACATCTCCATCTGTTCGCGGATATAGTCGGACGTCGTCTCTTTATAGCGGCGCTCGATGTTACGGAGCACCCCTTCGAAGAAGATCGTGTTCGTCCGGACTTGACCAAAGTCGTTCTCATAGCGGAACAAGAACGACTCTTCGTCCGTCCCTTTCAAGACGAGGTCCTGGTCGCGTTTGGACAGGCGCTCGAACGGCACGTCCATGTCGATGTCGAAGTGGTTGCACATCGCGGCGAGCAGTTGCGGGTAGTATTGTGAACTCGTCGGTTGCCATGCGGCGACCGCGCCTTCTTTCAACGTCTTCAACGGGTCCGGGATGACGAGTTCCGGGTCGACGTCGAGTTTCGTGCCGAGACCGTCACACGTCGGACAAGCGCCGAACGGTGAGTTGAACGAGAACATGCGCGGTTCGAGCTCACCGATCGAGAAGCCGCAAATCGGGCAGGCGTGATGCTCGCTGAACAACAGCTCGCTACCGTCCATCTTGTCGATGATGGCCCGGCCGTCGGCGAGTCGGAGCGCCGTCTCGAGTGAGTCGGCGAGACGCCCTTCGACGTCTGGTCGGACGACGAGCCGGTCGACGACGACTTCGATCGAATGCTTCTTGTTTTTGTCGAGTTCGATGTCCTCCGTCAATTCGACCGTCTCCCCGTTGACGCGGACACGGACGAACCCTTCTTTCTTGAGTGAGTCGAACACTTTGACGTGCGTCCCTTTTCGCCCGGAGACGATCGGCGCCAAGATCTGCAGACGCGTCTTCTCTGGAAGCTCCATCACTTGGTCGACCATTTGCGAGATCGTCTGGCTCGAGATCTCGATGCCGTGGTTCGGACAGACCGGTTTGCCGATGCGGGCGAACAAGAGCCGTAAGTAATCGTAAATCTCGGTGACCGTCCCGACCGTCGAGCGCGGGTTGCGGCTCGTCGTCTTCTGGTCGATCGAGATGGCCGGACTGAGGCCCTCGATCGTATCGACGTCCGGTTTGTCCATCTGTCCGAGGAACTGACGGGCATAGGCGGACAGGCTCTCGACGTAACGACGCTGCCCTTCGGCGTAGATCGTGTCGAACGCGAGCGAGGACTTCCCGGAACCGGACAAGCCCGTCAAGACGACGAGCTGGTCCCGCGGGATCTCGATATCGATGTTTTTCAAGTTGTTGACGCGCGCCCCTTTGATGACGATCGCATTTTTCTTTTCAGCCATTTAACTCCCTACCTTCAACTCCAAGATTAAGTCACGCAATTCGGCCGCCCGCTCGAACTGGAGGTCGCGGGCCGCTTGTTTCATCTCTTCTTCTAGTTTGGCGATCGCCGCCTCGCGCTCGGCCGGTTTCATCGAGCTGAGCGACTCGAGCACTTCTTCCTCGGCATCGACCGTCGCGCGGATGACGCCGCGCACTTCTTTCCGGATCGTCTGCGGCGTGATGCCGTGTTCTTCGTTGTACGCCTGTTGGATCGAACGCCGGCGGTCGGTCTCTTCGATCGCCCGTGTCATCGAGTCGGTCATCTTGTCGGCGAACAAGATGACGTGACCGTTCGAGTTCCGCGCCGCCCGGCCGATCGTCTGGATGAGCGAACGGTCCGAACGGAGGAACCCTTCCTTGTCGGCGTCGAGGATCGTGACGAGACTCACTTCCGGGATATCGAGCCCTTCCCGGAGCAAGTTGATGCCGACGAGGACGTCGTACTTGCCGAGGCGCAGGTCACGGATGATCTCAATCCGCTCGAGCGTCTTGATTTCCGAGTGCATATAGTTGACCTTGATGCCCGCCTCCCGGAGATAGTCCGATAAGTCTTCGGCCATCTTCTTCGTGAGCGTTGTCACGAGGACGCGCTCGTCGCGTTTGATGCGTTCGCGGATTTGGTCCATCAAGTAATCGATTTGGCCTTTGATCGGGTGGATCTCGATCGTCGGGTCGAGGAGTCCCGTCGGCCGGATGATCTGTTCGACCATATGCGGTGTATGTTCGAGCTCATACGGCCCCGGCGTCGCCGAGATGAAGATCGCTTGACTGAGCTTCTTCTCGAACTCATCGAATTTGAGCGGTCGGTTGTCTTTCGCCGATGGCAACCGGAAGCCGTGATCGACGAGCACTTGTTTCCGGGCCTGGTCTCCGTTGTACATCCCGCGCACTTGCGGGAGCGTCACGTGCGACTCATCGGCGACGAGCAAGAAGTCTTTCGGGAAGTAGTCGATGAGCGTGTATGGCGTCGCCCCTGCCTCCGTCAAGTTCAAGTGTCGCGAATAGTTCTCGATGCCTGAGCAGTAGCCCATCTCACGCATCATCTCGAGGTCATAGTTCGTCCGCTGCTCGAGCCGTTGCGCTTCGAGCAGTTTTCCTTCCTCCCGGAACTTCGCGAGCTGCTCTTCAAGCTCGGCCTCGATGTTGACGATCGCTTTTTGCAGCTTCTCGTCGCGGGTGACGAAGTGGGATGCCGGGAAAATCGAGACGTGTTCCCGGTCGGCGATGATCTCACCGGTGAGCGGGTCCATCTCACGGATGCGGTCGATCTCGTCACCGAAAAACTCGACGCGCAAGCACTGCTCGTCGCGTGAGGCCGGGAAGATCTCGACGACGTCTCCGCGCACACGGAACCGGCCGCGCTGGAAATCGATGTCGTTCCGCTCGTATTGAATGTCGATCAGCTTGCGGAGCATCTGGTCACGTCCGAGCTCTTTCCCGACCCGGAGGCTCAAGACGAGACTGTTATACTCTTCCGGGTTACCGAGACCGTAGATGCACGATACCGAGGCGACGATGATGACGTCTTCCCGCTCGAACAAGGCCGACGTCGCCGAGTGGCGGAGCTTGTCGATCTCGTCGTTGATCGAGGCGTCTTTCTCGATGAACGTGTCGGTCGAAGGCACGTACGCCTCCGGCTGATAGTAATCGTAATAGCTGACGAAATATTCGACGGCGTTGTTCGGGAAAAACTCTTTGAACTCGGAATAGAGTTGGCCGGCGAGCGTCTTGTTGTGGGCTAGGACGAGCGTCGGCTTCTTCACTTCTTGGATGACGTTCGACACGGTGAACGTCTTACCGGTACCCGTCGCACCGAGCAGCGTCTGGTAACGGTCGCCTCGGTTGACCCCTTCGACGAGCTCTCGAATCGCCTCCGGCTGGTCACCTGCCGGACTGTATTCCGATTGTAATTCGAACGGAACGTTGATCTTGTCCATGTATATTCCTCGCTTTCTGTTCCTTGCATATTGACTTGATTATAGCACATACACGAACAAATATTCGCTTCTGACACGCTTCCCAAACCGTCCCGCTTTTCAGTATGATGAAAAGTGAATCTACTGAGAAACGAGTTGGTCGTCATGTGGTCATTGCTCTTCATCCCGCTCGGTGCCCTCGTCGGCGCGTTGTCCGGATTTTTCGGCATCGGCGGTGGTGTCATCATCGTCCCGGTGCTGCTCTTCAGTGGATACTCGGCGGCCGAGGCCGTCGCGACGTCCCTTCTGTTCGTCGTCGGAACGAGCCTGTCAGGTGCGAAAAAGCATACGTCGCTCGGCAACGTGTCGTGGCCGACGGGTGTGACGATCGGACTCGTCGGTGCCGTGACGGCACAACTGTCGAGCCGCCTCGTCCTCGCCATCTCGGGGACGTACGATTGGTTGCTCAATCTATTTTATCTGGCTATCCTATCTTATTTTGCCGTTACGCTATTAAAGAAAACATCTAAACCGCAGAAGCCGAAAAAATCATCGCTGCTTGCCGCCCTCGTCATCGGGATGATGGCCGGGCTGTTGTCGGCACTCCTAGGCATCGGTGGCGGTTTCATCATCGTCCCGCTCCTCGTCAGTTGGCTCGGCTTCTCGACACATCGCGGGGTCGGGACGAGCCTGGCTGCCGTCCTGTTCATCTCGCTCGGCGGACTCGTCGGTTATCTCCCATCGCTGTCGCTCGACTACGTGACACCGCTCGCGTTGGTCATCGGCGCTTTCATCGGGGCCCCGTTCGGCGCCACGCTCACGAATCGCTATCACGATAAAGAAATCTCTAACCGACTCGCCTGGTTGTATATGGCCGTCATCACCTCAATCGCGCTCGATCTTGGTGCCGCCGTCTATGCGCCGCTCGCGTACGTCAGTTTGGCGGTCCTGCTCGCTTTTCTTGTCGGGATTGGACTCGACTTCAAACGGCGTATTGTCAATCAAAACCACTTTTCATAAGAAAAGTGGCTTTTTTTGCATATTCGGTTTTGAAACGCTTACATTTGGGGCATATAATGAAGTGGTAAGCCAAATTTAATATGGAAGGAAGGGAGTATCACATGTCAGCATTCGTCAGCGAAATTATTGGTACAATGCTACTCATCTTGCTCGGTAACGGTGTCGTCGCCGGCGTCGTCCTCCGTCATTCGAAAGCGGAGAACGCAGGTTGGGTCGTCATCACGTTCGGTTGGGGCTTCGCCGTTATGATCGGGGTATACGCAGCCGGAATCTACGGAGGGGCGCACTTGAACCCTGCCGTCACGGTCGGGCTCGCGACAGCAGGCTCATTCCCTTGGGCTGATGTGCCAGCCTACATCTTGGCACAGTTTATCGGGGCGTTCATCGGGGCCGTCCTCGTGTTCGTGCACTACAAACCGCACTATGATGTGACCGACGATCCGGGTGCCAAACTGGCCACCTTCTCGACCGCACCAGGGATTCGTAGCACGCCGTTCAACTTGATCGGGGAAATCATTGGTACGTTCGTTCTCGTCTTCGGAATTTTGTCATTCGGGGCCAACACGTTCACGGACGGCTTGAATCCGCTCATCGTCGGTTTCCTCGTTGTCTCGATCGGTCTCTCACTTGGTGGTACAACGGGATATGCCATCAACCCGGCACGTGACCTCGGGCCGCGGATTGCGCATGCGATTCTTCCAATCAAAGGCAAAGGGACGTCGGACTGGGGCTATTCATGGATTCCGGTCGTCGGACCAATCATCGGGGCGGTCATCGCCGCATTGGTTTACGGCATTCTTGTCCCATAATCTTTCTAATTTCTAAGGAGGCACTCTCATATGGAGAAAGAAAAACGTTATATCTTAGCACTTGACCAAGGCACGACAAGCTCACGCGCCATCATCTTCGACCACGACGGCAAGATCGTCACGACCGCCCAGCGCGAGTTCAAGCAATACTTCCCGAAGCCAGGCTGGGTCGAGCATAACGCCAACGAGATCTGGGGTTCTGTCCTCGCCGTCATGGCCGAGGCGTTCGGTTCGGCCGACATCGACCCGAAAGAGATCGCGGCCATCGGGATCACGAACCAACGGGAAACAGCCGTCGTGTGGGAAAAAGAGACGGGACGTCCGGTCTATAACGCTGTCGTCTGGCAATCGCGTCAAACGGCCGGCATTTGTGACGAACTGAAAGAAGCGGGCCATGCCGACTTGTTCCGTGACAAGACGGGGCTATTGATCGACGCCTACTTCTCAGGGACGAAAGTGAAATGGATCCTCGACAACGTCGACGGCGCCCGTGAGAAAGCGGACAATGGCGAGCTCCTCTTCGGGACGATCGACACGTGGCTCATCTGGAAACTTTCCGGCGGCCACGCCCACGTCACCGACTACTCGAACGCGTCACGTACGCTCATGTACAACATCTATGAGCAGAAGTGGGATGACGAGCTCCTCGACATCCTCACTGTACCGAAATCGATGCTCCCGGAAGTCAAGCCATCGAGTGAAGTGTACGCCCATACGATCCCGTACCACTTCTTCGGCTTCGAAGTGCCGATCGCCGGCGCCGCTGGTGACCAACAGGCCGCCTTGTTCGGGCAAGCGTGCTTCGATTCAGGGGAAGGGAAAAACACGTACGGCACGGGTTGCTTCATGCTCATGAACACGGGCGAGGAAGCCGTCAAATCGGACCATGGCCTGTTGACGACGATCGCCTGGGGCTACGACGGGAAAGTCGAGTATGCGCTCGAAGGATCGATCTTCGTCGCCGGTTCGGCCATCCAATGGCTGCGCGACGGTCTCCGGATGCTCAAGTCGGCGAAAGATACGGAACAGTACGCCAACCGGGTCGAGACGACAGACGGCGTCTACGTCGTCCCTGCCTTCGTCGGTCTCGGTGCCCCGTATTGGAACTCGGACGTCCGCGGCGCCATCTTCGGCCTCACGCGCGGTACCGAGAAAGAACACTTCGTCCGGGCGACGCTCGAGTCGCTCGCCTATCAGACGCGTGACGTCTTGACGGCGATGGAACAAGACTCAGGGATCGAGTTGAAAACGCTCCGTGTCGATGGTGGCGCGGTCAACAACAACTTCCTCATGCAGTTCCAGGCTGATATCTTGGACGTCCCGGTCGAGCGGCCGGAAGTGAGCGAGACGACGGCACTCGGGGCCGCCTACCTCGCCGGTCTTGCCGTCGGATTCTGGAAAGACCAAGCGGAAATCAAGCAACAGTGGAAACTTGACCAACAGTTCGAACCGAGCATGGACGAGTCGCACCGCGAAAATCTCTACAAAGGTTGGCAGCACGCCGTCGAAGCGACGATGGGCTTCAAACCGTCAAAACTTGAATCGTAAGCACACGAAAGGGAGCCTCCGCGGAGGCTCCCTTTTTCATGGACCATTTATAGTTTGCGTAACCGAAGCCGTGGGCTCATCGGCTCTCCGACGAACAAGATGCCGAGCTCATGCGGGTCGGTCTCGTACATCGCCCGTTGCACGAACCGGATGTCCCCGTTCAAGTTGAGCACTTCGAGCTTGATGTACGGTTTATGGATTTGGAGCGCCTCATAGAAGCTGCTCCCGCCTGTGATGACCGTACCGTTCACTTTGTAGATCGACTCGCCCGGGATGAGCTGCATCGTCTCGCCCGGTGAGCCGGGGAGCGTGTCGACGATGACCGCCCCGCGGTTGCCGTTAATGAACACCGGCGTCGTCGCGCGGTTCTCGCGTTTGATGAGCTGCAAGGCGAGCTCATAGAGCACGTAGAGGGCAATCAGGACGTAACCGGCATACGGCACGTCAGACACGTACGATACCCCGTACAAGCCGAGCGCGACGATGGCGAGGACGCCCCGATACAGGCTCAACCGACCGAGCAACGTCCGTGGGAGCGCGCCCGTCGACAACAGGCTCACCCCGATCGGAATCGGCAAGATGACCGGGACCGGCCCGTCGAATCCGAACGATGGCGGAAGGAACACGACGAGCGGGAAAAACCAAAGCCGCTTGACGACGTGGCCGCCGATGAACTGTCCACGTTTGGACAAGATGAGCGTCGGCGACGTCTCGACGTTCCCGTTCCAGCGCAAGAGAATCGCCTCGGCGAGCGTGACGATCCCGAAGACGAGCGCGTACACCGGCCAGTCGACTTCGGCGACCCGTTCGACGACACGGTCGAGCGGTCCGTACGAGACGACGTCTCGAAGCGCGACCGCCACGAGCATGACCAAAAACGGGAACGCCGGACTGCCAAAGCGCGGATGCATCGTCAATACGACGAGGGCGTACAGGACGGTGAACGTGATGAGCCACTCGACGTTGACGGTCGTCTCGAGCAAGATCGTCGCGACCGAGCCGAGCACGGCGAGGAGCAGACTCGGCCAAATGAAGTGGCGCCAGTCTGACTTCGGCGAGCGCCGACGCGACCGAAACATCGCCCGCTCTCGTTTGATGCGTGTCATGGATATGTAAGCGAGGGCGACGAGCGTCACCCAGAGCAGCGGACTACCGATCAAAGTCAACAAAACAGATACACTCATTCGTAGAACGTCCACACGTGTCCAATCCTTTCCCTAATCCTTATTTTGCAGCTTCTTCGAGCGCACGGTTCAATTGGGCGTCGTTCGCCTCGTCTTGGATGACTTCAAGCAGACGCGATTCGAGCGCCGACGCCGTGTCCTCATCGACGACCCCGTTCGCCGTCAAGTTGTTGTCTTCTTGGAAAGCAGAGACGGCGCGGGCCATCGTGTCACCGTAATAGCCCGGCTGACCGCCCGGCTCGTAGCCGAGGCCTTCTAAGACGGTATGCAGGTTCGATACCGAATCGCCGTAATCGCCGACCTCGAGCGTGTCCGTCTCGGCTAAGATCCGGTTGACGCTGAAATAATCCGGTTGGTTGATCTCGATGTCCGGCTCGATGCCTTTCTCGTTGATCCAATTGCCGTCCGGTGTGAGCCATTTGCTCGTCGTCAGCTTCAAGTTGCTGCCGTCCTCTAAGTCGAACGCCGTCTGCACGACGCCTTTGCCGAACGTCTTGTTGCCGATCACGGTCGCACCGGCGCCTTCTTTGAGCGCACCGGCGAGAATCTCGGACGCGGAGGCCGAGCCTTCGTCCGTCAAGACGAACAGTCCGTACGGTTTCGCCTCACGGGCGCGGCCGCTCTGCGATTCGCGCTCCCCTTTGGCGTTCTCGATTTGGACGACCGGCTTGTCCATCGGGACGAACCCTTCGACCATCGTGATGACCGACGGCAAGAGACCGCCCGGGTTGCCGCGCACGTCAATGATGAGACTATCGATGTCTTGGCTCTCGAGCTCTTCGAGTTGCGCTAAAAACTCCTCATCGGTCGGTTCCGAGAACTGCGTCACTTGCAAGTACCCGATCTTTTTACCGCCCTCTTCTTTCACTTCCGACGTCACCGTCTCGATCGGGATCGTGTCACGCGTGATCTCGTAGTCGGCCTCTTGGCCGCCTCGGCGAATCGTGAGCGTCACGACCGTCCCTTTCTCCCCGCGGATGAGGCGGACCGCCTCTTCGACGGCCATCCCTTCGATCGACTCGCCGTCGACGGCCGTGATGACATCTCCTGGACGGAGCCCGGCCGCTTCGGCCGGCGCCCCTTTGATTGGAGCGACGATTAAGATGTCTTCTCCTTTCTTCTCCAAAGTCGCGCCGATTCCTTCAAAACTCGACTCGATCGAGTCGGTGAATTGGGACGTCTCTTCCGCGTCGAGGAAGTCCGAGTACGGGTCATCGAGTGCTGCGGTCATGCCGTCGAGCGCCCCGATGAGCAACGCTTCGTCTGATATATCTTTTAGCGAGTGTGCCTCGATGAGTTTGCGCACTTGTTCGACTTTGTCCCAACCCTCACTGCGAGGTTGGATCGCGGTCGGTAAAGCGGCCGTATCGGTAAACGCCATCGTCGCGAGGCCTGCACCGGCCCCGGCGACGAATGTTGCGCCGGCGAGTAGTCCAGCGGTTGAATTTTTCACGGGTAGTCCCTCATTTCTCTTTGTCAGTCTTTCATTCAGTATAGCAAAAAGTTTAGAAGAAAAGACGCGTTCCACACATTTGGGGACGCGTCCGTCAGTTAGTAGCCGATATATGGACCCGGGTCGACCGCGTTCGGTTGCCCTGGTGCCCATTCACCTCGGTGAAGCTCAAAATGAAGATGCGGTCCGGTCGACCAGCCGGTGTTGCCGAGCGTACCGACCGTCTGACCGGCGCTCAGTCTCTGTCCTGGCGCGACCGTGATCGAATCAAGATGGCCGTACACCGTCGTCCACACTTGACCTTGGATCACGTGGGAGACGAAGACGACGTTGCCGTAACCGGTCGCCGGCGCCGCCTTGATGACAATGCCTGGTGCCGCCGAAACGACCGGGGTGCCGGTCGCGTTGACGATGTCGATGCCGCGATGCGACTCCGGGGCGCCGGTGAGCGGGTTCGCCCGCGGGCCGAAGCGGCTCGAGACATACCCGGAGACGGGACGGACGAACGTCGACACAGGCGCCGTCACGTTCTCGGTCACTTCAACAGGTGGGACGGGTGGCGCGGCAGGAGTCGTGTTCGACTTCGCGTCCGCCGCGGTTTTGGCCTCGGCCTCTTGACGTGCTCGCGCCTCGGCCTCTGCTTTCGCCTGTGCCTCAGCGGCCGCTTTCGCTTCCGCTTGTCTTCTCGCTTCCGCTTCGGCCGCCTCGCGTTCGGCGACGGCGATCGCCTCGAGCTGACCGGCGATGATGCGGCGCTGTTCATCCATGAGCGCTTGTTCTTCCTCGCGCGTCATCTGTTCGAGTTCGAGTAGCTCGACTTGATCGTTTAGCTCCGACAGCAACGCCCGCTTCTCTTCAGCGGCACGGTCGAGCGCTTGTTTCGTGATGACGAGCTCACGCTCTTTTTGTTTGACGAACGACAGTTGCGTCCGTTGCGCCGTCTCGAGCGATTCGAGCCGGTCGACTTCGGTCATGAACGTATGTATGAGGTCCCGGTCCTGTTCCGCGATCGATTGCGCCGTCACTAGGCGCGCCACGAAGTCACCGAATGAACGGGACTCGAAAATGACTTGGAGATAGGACCGGTCCTCGTGAATTTGAAGCACACGAAGACGCTCACTAAGGAGCGCCTTCTGGCCTTCGAGGTACTGCTCTTGGGCAGCGAGTTGGCGGCGGGTCGCCTCGAGCTCGGCACGAGCCTCGTCCGCCTCTGACTGCTGGACGGCGATCTGTTCGCTGAGGCTATCGAGCCGTTCGTTGACGGCGCGGACCTCGGTCGACACCGCGTCTCGCTCGGCTTCGGTCAACTCGAGTTCGACGTCCGTCTCCGCTTGCGCTTTTTTCGATGCCTCTAGCTGTTTGGATAGACGATCTTGTCGTTCCCGTAACGTCTCTTTCTCCGTCGCCATGACCGGCGCGGCGAGTAACGTCATACATAATCCAAGCGCGAGCGAACGTTTCATCCGCCAACTCCCCCTCATCATTTAAGTTAGACTTTTAAGAATCGACCGAGCGATGTCGTCGATCCCCAGATCCCGATGAACGCGCCGAGTGCAAGCAAGACGAGCGACACTTGCGTCGTGAGCGTCGATGGATCAATCAACTTAAATATATCACTATTCAATTGATCTAGCGATGGTTGTAAAGCACTATATGCGACGTCGTAACCGAAATAGACGACGGCAATCGGGATGAGCGCACCGAGAACACCGAGGAGGAGTCCTTCGATGAAGAACGGCCAACGGATGAAGCCGTTTTTCGCCCCGACGAGACGCATGATCTCGATCTCACGGCGACGTGAGAAGATCGTCATCTTGATCGTGTTCGAGATGAGGAACATTGCCATGAGCGTGAGCCCGACGATCAACACGAGTCCGCCGATGCGGATCCCGTTGAAGAAGGCGAACATCTTGTCGATATAGTCCTGTCCATACGTGACTCTATCGACGTTCTCAAGCGACTGGACCGCATCGGCGACCGTCTCGGTCTCGAGCGGGTCTGACGCCTTGACGATGTAACGGTCGTGGAGCGGGTTGTCTTTCTCGACCGCGCCGTACGCGTTCGCGTCTTCCCCTAGCTGGTTGCGGAAGTTTTCGAGCTCGTCATCTTTCGAGCTGAACACTACCGACTCGACGCCGGGGATCTGTTCGATGTTTTGCCCGAGCTGTTCGACGTTTGCCTCTTCGGCGGTACGGGTGACGAACACTTGGATCTCGACGTCGTTCTCGACGTTTTGTGAGATCTCGTTGACGTTGAACATGACGAGGGCGAATACCCCGACGAGTAACAATGTGATCGTGACGGCACTGATAGCCGCAAACGACATCCACCCGTTGCGAAGTGTTCCTTTGAACCCTTCCCGTAAGTGACGGAGTCCACTTTTAAATATCATAGCCGTATGCTCCTTTCTCTTCGTCACGGACGACTTTTCCGTTCTCGATCGCGATGACGCGATGACGAATCTTGTCGACGATGTCACGGTTATGTGTCGCCATGACGATCGTCGCCCCACGGCGGTGGATCTCTTCGAACACTTCCATGATGCCCCACGCCGTGTCCGGGTCTAAGTTACCGGTCGGCTCGTCGGCGATGATGAGCTTCGGCTTGTTGACGATGGCACGGGCGATCGAGACGCGCTGTTGCTCCCCACCCGACAGTTCATCCGGATAGTTGCGCGCCTTGCTCTTCAATCCGACGAGGTTCAACACGTCCATCACTTGTTTGCGGATCGTGCTCGCGTCGGCTTGGACGACTTCTAGGGCGAAGGCGACGTTCTCGTACACGGTGAGCGACGGCAATAATTTATAGTCTTGGAAGATGACGCCGAGTTGGCGACGGAGTTTCGGCACGTGGCGGTTCTTCAACTTGCCGACGTTGATGCCGTCGATCAACAGTTGACCGCTCGATGGCTTCTCCTCCCGATAAATCATCTTCATAAACGTCGATTTCCCGGCGCCGGAAGGTCCGACGACGTATAGAAATTCGCCGTCTTGGATCTCTATGTCGAGGTCATCGACGGCGACGACGCCGTTCGGATACACTTTGCTGACTTTTTGCATCGAAATCATAACGTATTCCCTACCCTTTTTGTATATTTTTCATGCATCTATGACGAATGTCCATTGTTTTAGTAACTGTATATTTCGTCTAGCCTATGTTCTACAGGAAACGCGGCGCGCTGTCAAGGCACGCTTTTCACGCTGCACCCGGAATCCATATGATCCAAGGCGGTAGTACAAGCGCCTATAATTATAACAACCCGACTTTTAAAACACCATTACAGGAGTGTTTCAGTTCCGTTGAGTTCGGTGGGAAATTGTCGCGCCGAACGTCCACTTCACCGATTCGCCATATTATATGAAAGAAACATTCAAAAGGCGCCCATCGAGATGGACGCCCCTCCCATTATTCAGGTGGTTTTTCTTTCAACGCATCGAACGGCGACCGTTTTTTCTTCCGGTACTTGATGTGGATCGTCGGCGACTCATACTCTTCCGACGCCCGGATATCCTTGCCCGAGACGCGCATGAACGACCAGGCGAGGAGGATCATGATAAAGATGAGCGGGAACCCGCCGACGATGCTCGCCGTCTGGAGCGTGTCGAGTCCTCCGAGGAACATGAGCGTCAGCGGCATGATGCAGAGCGCGAACGCCCAGAACAGCCGGTTCCAGACGAGCGGCTCGTCCTCGACGTGTTTTTGGGTGACCGACGCCAAGATGTACGACGACGAGTCGAACGTCGTCGCGAGAAAGATGATGGCGAGGAGCGTGAACACGGCGACGACGACCTTGCCGAACGGGAGCAGCCCGATGATGGCGATGATCGTCGCCGGCGGCCCGTACGTTTCCATGTAGCCGATGACGTCGAACGCCCCGGTCAAGTGCATGTACAGTCCGAAGTTGCCGAGGATGCCGAAGAACAGGATGCAGCCGAACGTCCCGTACACCATCGTCCCGATGATCATGCCGCGAATCGTCCGTCCCCGGGAGATCCGGGCGACGAACAGGCCGACGAACGGCGCATAGACGAGCCACCACGCCCAGTAGAACACCGTCCACGCCTCCGGGAACCCTGTCTCGTTGAAGCCGCCGAGATTTCCGAACGGCTCCATCCACGTCGCCATGAGGAAGAAGTTGTCGAGCAGGATGCCGACCGAGTTGAACGTCGTCTCCATGATGAACCTCGTCGGCCCGAAGATGAACACGAACGCGAGAATCGATAGCGACAGCCAGATGTTCAAGTCACTGAGCACTTTGATGCCGCGCTTGAGCCCGACATACGAGCTGACGGCGAAGATCGCCGTACAGATGAGCATGATGACGGCCTGCATACCGAGCGTGACCGGGATACCGGTGATCTCGTTCACCCCTTCGGCGATCATCGGGGTACCGAGCGCGAGCGTCGTCCCGGCCCCGCCGAGGAGCCCGAAGATGAACAAGATGTCGATCAACTTCCCGACCGGCCCGTCCGCCCATTTGCCGATGACCGGCCGGACGGCCTCGCTCACTTTGAGCACCGACTTGCGCCGCACATAAAAGAAGTAAGCGATCGGCAGCGCCGGCAGCGTGTAGATCGCCCAGGCGATCGGGCCCCAGTGGAAGATGCCGTACGCCGTCGCCCATTGGATCGCCTCGGTCGACTCCGGCGTGACCCCGAACGGCGGCCCTTGGTAGTAATACACCCATTCGATGACCGACCAATACAAGATGCTCGAGCCGATGCCGGCCGCGAACAACATCGCCGCCCACGAGAACGTGCTGAACTCGGGTTCCTCGTCCTCACGCCCGAGTTTGACGTGTCCGTTCTTGCTGAAGGCGACAAAAATCAAGAACCCGAACGCGCCGAGTCCCATCGCCAAGTACAGCATGCCAAAGTTTTGGGTCATGAACGTGTTGGCGGCGCCGACCCACGCCTTCCCTGCCTCCGGGAACAAGACGAGCGGCAGCGTCACCGCAATAAGTAAGCAAAATGCACCGACAAACGTCGGCCAATCGATCAGTTTCGTTTTCACCATGACCCTCTCCGTTCTGAAGTTGTTATTGTTTTTTTACCAACATATTAGGAATTTGAAACAAAAAAAAACCACGGTCACCGCCGTGGTCCCATCATTATTTCTTCTCAGCGAGCCAAGCCGATACGGCTGTGATCTCGTCATCATCTTGAATGACGTTCGCAGGCATCGCGCCTTTCCCGTTGCGAATGATCCCTTCAATCTCTTCAGCTGACAATCGTGCACCGACGTCTGTCAACGCCGGACCGCTCATGCCTTCCAAGTTCGCGCCGTGACAAGCCGCACAGTTTTGTGCGTAAACCGCTTCCGCGTCGACCGACGCCGTGTTCGAGCCTGTATCCCCGTTGCTTGACGTGTCTTCCTCATCGCCGCCGCCGCACGCACCGAGCGTGAGCATGGCGCCGAGGCCGATGGCCATCATCCACTTCTTCATATAAGGTTCCCCTCCTAAGTTGTAGAAATAACCTACAATTACCATTATAGCCGTTCTGAACCGCTTTCTAACCTAATCTCACGAAAAGTACACAAAGATTCCACAACTTACGGCACGTTGATGTAACGCTTGTCCGACGTGAACCCTTGCCCCATCACCTCGTGCGCCTCGCTGAAGACGAGGAACGCCTCGGGGTCGATGCGGCGGATGATCTCTTTCAACCGGCTCACCTCGTTTTGGCGGACGACGACGAGAAGCATCGGACGGTCGAGGCGCGAGTAGGCACCGATCGCTTGAATCTCTGTCGCCCCGCGGTCGAGCTCGTCGAAGACGGCGCGCGTGATGACGTCACGCTGCTCCGAGATGACGTACGCCATCTTGTCTTGCGTGAAACCGAGTTGGACGAAGTCGATCATTTTGATCGTGATGAACAGGGCGATGAGCGCATACAGCCCCGTAGTGAACGAGAACGTGACGGCGGCGACGAGGACGACCGCCCCGTCGAGGATGGCGATGCACAAGTAGAGCGGGATGTGCGTGAACTTATGTAGGATCTGGGCGATCAAGTCCATCCCGCCGGTCGAGGCGCGCCCACGGAAGATGAGGCCGAGCCCGATCCCGACACCCGCCCCGCCGAACACGGCCGCGAGCAGCGTATCATTCACGGCGGCACCAGCGTCGATCAGTTCATAGAACAAGATGACGCCCGGCAAGAAGATCGAGCCGACGAGTGACTTGACGCCGAAGCCGAGCCCGAGGATCATCCAACCGATGAGGAGGAGCAACACGTTCGCCACGAGCTGGAACGCCCCCGGCGAGATGCCGAACAGCTCGTACGTGATGATCGAGATCCCGCTCACGCCGCCCGAGGCGAGGTTGTTCGGAAGTAAAAACAAACTGAACGCCGAGGCGACGAACACGGACCCGGTCAGTAAATAAATATAGTCTTTGACGATTTGCTTCATTAAAGGTTTTCTCCTCTACATACAACGTGGCCCAAAGACGTCCGTCTTTGAGCCACATGCATCACATATTTGTCTTGCGGAGGTACGCGTCGATGAAGCCCATGATGTCCCCATCCATGACGCCGCCCGTGTTTCCGACTTCATAGCTCGTGCGGTGGTCTTTGACCATCGCGTACGGGTGGAAGACGTACGAACGGATCTGGCTGCCCCAGCCGATGTCCGTCTTCTCGCCGCGAATCTCGTCGAGCTTGCGTTGCTGCTCGTCGAGTTCACGTTGGTAAAGCTTCGCCTTGAGCATCTTCATCGCCGACTCGCGGTTTTTGATCTGCGAGCGCTCGGTCTGACACGAGACGACGACACCCGTCGGCACGTGCGTGATCCGGACGGCCGAATCGGTCGTGTTGATGTGCTGACCGCCGGCGCCTGACGCGCGATACGTGTCGACGCGAAGGTCCTCGGTCTTGATGTCGATCTCGATGTCGTCATCGAACTCCGGCATGACGTCGCATGAGACGAACGACGTATGACGGCGGCCTGATGAGTCGAACGGCGAGATACGCACCAAGCGGTGGATCCCTTTCTCCGCCTTCAAATAACCGTAGGCGTTATGCCCGATGATTTGAAGCGTGACCGACTTGACGCCCGCCTCTTCACCCGGCAAGTAGTCGACCGTGACGACTTTCCAGCCTTGCTTGTCCGCGAATCGCTGATACATGCGAAGGAGCATCGACGCCCAGTCTTGCGACTCGGTGCCGCCCGCGCCCGGATGCAACTCGAGGATGGCGTTGTTGGCGTCATACGGACCGTTCAACAAGATCTCGAGCTCGAACGCGTCGAAATCGGCTTTGAGCGCCGTGACCATCTCCGAGAGATCGTCTTGCATCTCGGCGTCCGGCTCTTCTTTGATGAGTTCGAGCGTCACTTCGCCGTCCTCGTGTCCGTCGGCGAGCTCTTGGTACTTGTCGACCATCGCTTTGAGCGCGTTCGACTCGTCGATGACTTTTTGCGCCTTCTCTTGGCTGTCCCAGAAGTCCGGGTAAGTCATCTCGTTCTCAAGCTCGGCGATGCGCGCCTGTTTCTCTGACAGGTTGAGCGATTGGCGATAATTCTCGAGACGTTTCGCCATCGCCTCAAGTTCGTTCCGAATATCTGAAATTTCCATAGTGTAAGTCACCTTTCCGTAGGAAAGAGGCGAGCTGGCTCGCCTCTTTGAAATTAAGCCTGTTGTTTGCCGTGGCAGTTTTTGAACTTCTTGCCTGAACCACACCAGCACGGGTCGTTGCGCCCGAGCCGTTGGTCTTCCGTACGACGGACCGGCTTTTTCTTCACCGGCGTGTCGTCCTTGCCAGACACCGCCACTTCCTCCTCGACGACTTTCTCGCGTCGGAGGTTGTCGCCGACTTCGGCGCGGAGCACGAAACCGGTCACTTCCTCGGAGATGGCGACGTTCATCGCATCGAACATGTTGATCCCTTCCGCCTGGTACTCGCGGAGCGGGTCGTTCTGACCGTAAGCGCGCAAGTGGATCCCTTGGCGGAGCTGGTCCATATGGTCGATGTGCGACATCCAGTGCGAATCGACGGCACGGAGGACGATAATCTTCTCGAACTCGTTGAACCGCTCAGGCGGCGCGAGTTGACGCTTCGCCTCGTACTGGGCGTTCGCGCGCTCCAAGAGGAGCTCCGTGATCTCTTCACGTTCTTTACCGAAGAAGTCTTTCCCTTCGACCGTCGTCTCGAGCGCGAGCGTCTGGTTCGACCAGTGCGCGAGCTCCTCGATGTTCCATTCCTCAGGGACGAGTTCGAGCGGCGTGTATTGCGCCACACCGGCCTCGACCGTCTCACGGATCATCGAGCGGACGATGTCAGACACCGACTCGTTCTCGAGGATGCTGGCCCGGTCTTTGTACATGACCTTCCGCTGGTCGGCCATGACGTTGTCGTAGCCGAGCAACTGTTTCCGCGCGTCATAGTTGTTGCCTTCGACGCGTTTTTGGGCCGACTCGACCGCTTTCGACACCATGCGGCTCTCGATCGGTTGCGTATCGTCCATACCGAGGCGCTCCATCATGCTCTGGAGGCTGTCGGTACCGAAGCGGCGCATGAGCTCATCTTCGAGCGACAAGTAGAACTGGGATTTACCCGGGTCCCCTTGACGACCGGCCCGTCCACGGAGCTGGTTATCGATCCGGCGCGACTCGTGGCGCTCGGTGCCGACGATGTACAGACCGCCGAGCTCGATGACGCCTTCGCCGAGCTTGATGTCGGTTCCGCGTCCGGCCATGTTCGTTGCGATCGTGACCGCGCCTTTTTGACCGGCGTTCTCGATGATCTCGGCCTCACGGGCGTGGTTCTTCGCGTTCAATACTTCATGCTTGATCTTCTTCTTCGACAAGAGCTTGCTCAAGTACTCAGACGTCTCGACCGCGACCGTCCCGACGAGCACCGGTTGGCCTGTCGCGTGCGCTGCCGTGATCTCTTCGACGACGGCCTTGAACTTGCCTTCCATCGATTTGAAGATGAGGTCGGAGCTATCGTCCCGCAGGATCGGTTTGTTCGTCGGGATCGTCACGACCTGCATGTTGTAGATGTTACGGAACTCTTCTTCCTCCGTCTTCGCCGTACCGGTCATCCCGGCTAGCTTCTCATACATGCGGAAGTAGTTCTGGTACGTGATCGTCGCGAGCGTCATCGACTCGCGCTGGATCTCGACGCCTTCTTTCGCCTCGATCGCCTGGTGCAGGCCTTCCGAGTAGCGGCGCCCGTCCATGACACGGCCCGTGAACTGGTCGATGATCATGACTTGACCGTCACGGATCATGTAATCGACGTCGTGATGCATGACGGCGTTCGCACGAAGGGCGAGCCCGACGTGGTGGTTGACCGAGACGTGCTCGAGTGCGAACAAGTTGTCGATGCCGAAGAACTTCTCGGCGAGGTCGACCCCTTTATCCGTCAAGAGCACCGATTTCGTCTTCACGTCGACCGTGTAATCGTCCTCGACTTTGAGCGTCCGGACGAACGCATCGGCGCGCGTGTAGAGCTCGGTCGACTTTTGTGCCGATCCCGAGATGATGAGCGGGGTCCGCGCCTCATCGACGAGAATCGAGTCGACTTCATCGACGATCGTGAAGTAAAGCTCGCGCTGGACACGGTCTTCCTTATAAAGGACCATGTTGTCACGCAAATAATCGAAACCGAGCTCGTTGTTCGTCGAGTACGTGATGTCACAGTTGTACGCTGCCTGCTTCTCCTCGCGTCCCATGTTCGAGACGTTCAGCCCGACCGAGAGGCCGAGGGCGAAGTAGAGCGGTTCCATCAGTTCTTTGTCACGCTTCGCCAAATATTCGTTGACCGTAACGACGTGGACGCCGCGGCCCGTAAGTGCGTTCAAATAGACAGGGAGCGTCGCGACGAGCGTCTTCCCTTCCCCTGTCTTCATCTCGGCGATGTCGCCGTTATGGAGCACGTAGCCCCCGATGAGCTGGACGCGGTAGTGCCGCATTCCGAGTACACGCTCTGACGCCTCGCGGCAGACCGCGAACGCTTCCGGGAGGATATCATCGAGCGTCTCACCTTTGGCGAGACGGCCGCGGAACTCTTCAGACTTCGCCTGCAACTGTTCGTCAGACAACGCCTTGATCGGCTCAGCGAACGACTCGACGAGATCGGCCGCTTTCTCTGCTTTTTTCAGTATCCGTTTCTGTGGAGCAAATAAATCTTTCAAAAAGTTCGCCATACTCATATCTCCTCAGCATTCCTCTAAAATGCATGTTTTTTCCCTAATGTACAGTTTAACCGAAGTTACCCGTGCTTTCAAGGAAAGGCAAAACGAAACGGCCTCCCATGGAGGGAGGCCGTGTGATTGTTAGGTTGAGATCATTCTGGTTCGATCAAGCCGTATTTGCCGTCTTTTCGACGGTAGACAACGTTCGTGTTGCCCGTCTCGGCGTCTGAGAAGACGAAGAAACTGTGGCCGAGCATGTCCATCTGCAGGATCGCTTCTTCCGTGTCCATCGGTTTGAGCGTGAAACGCTTCGTCCGGACGAGTTCGAGCTCTGACTCTTCATCGTCATACACTGCCACGTCATCCGGGCCTTCGAGTGCTTTGAAGTACTCGCCGATCCCGCCTTCTTTGGCGCGTCCTTTACGGTTGAGTTTCGTTTTGTGTTTACGGATTTGACGCTCCAACTTGTCGACGACGAGGTCGATCGCCGCGTACATATCGAGGTTCGTCTCTTCAGCACGAAGCAACAAGTTCGGCATCGGAATCGTGACTTCTACTTTTTGCTTTTCGTTGTACACTTTCAAGTTGACGTAAGCCGTCTGTGCATCCGTAGGAGTTGTGAAATACCGAGTCAACTTCTCCAGCTTTTTCTCGACATAGTCTTGGATGGCTGGTGTGACTTCAATGTTTTCGCCGCGAATGTTATAGATCATCTGAACTCCTCCTTAAAATAACCGCTTGACCCAATGATTCGTCGCATGTGACGGAATCTCCTGCTTCATTTCTGAAAAGAAAGTGGAACCAGGTGGCTCATATTTAGTATACCCCGAATCCGTTTGCTTTGAAAACGTTATCATCAGAAAATAATGACAATTTTGTTCCGAATGATCCGTCTCACCGCTGAATCGGTTGGTATAAAAAGAAACTACCCGTTCCACGTATTTTTAAACGCGATTTTTTGGAGAAAGTCACTATTTGAGGAAAATAAAACGACGCACAAAAAAAGCCGGCTCCACGCGGGAGCCGACTCACGGTTTGAAATTATAATTTTACAACGTTAGCCGCTTGTGGGCCACGCTCGCCATCAACGATTTCAAACTCTACCTCTTGACCTTCGTCAAGTGATTTGTAGCCGTCAGTTTGGATTGCAGAGAAGTGTACGAAAACGTCTTTGCCGCCTTCTACTTCGATGAAACCAAAACCTTTTTCTGAGTTAAACCATTTTACTTTACCTACCATGTGTAAATCCATTCCTTTCACCATTGAAGAATACAGAGGCTTGCCCTCTATCGGTAATCTTACCACCTTCTGGGTGGCGTGACAAACACTTTCTCAATATTTTGCAAACGTTTTGCTTTTTGGCTTACATTGGAATTGTATTTCCCTACTTTTCATATTGGCTTATTGAATTTACATTTTTTGTGATATATCATGGAAGAGATGATTTAGGTTTGTGCCGTTTATCAAGTAGCCGATCCTGAAAATCCAATACGAGGAGGATGGTGCAGCGTATGCGCCCCTACTATTCCGAGGAAAAATATCGCATCACGAAGCGAACCGTGGCGATCCTGCCTTGCTTTGACATGATGAAGCAGTCGCGGATCATTCTCGAGGATGGCACCGAAATCACGACCCCGCTCCGGCCGTACCAGTTGCTGCAGCTCTCTTGCCGCCAGTACAACAGCTCGATCGAGGAACGGATCTTCGTCGCCAAGCGCGTCGCCGGCGTCAAAGGGAAAGTGCCCGTCGTCATCGAACCATCGACCGGGCTCGTCTTCTTCCCGACGAAATCGCCGAAACGCGACGACTGCGAATGGTACGCCTGGTCCCACGTCCGTGAGATCATCAGCGTCGAAGGGAATCCGAACGGGATCATCGTCACGACTGACGACCACCGGATCCAGACGAACGCGACCGCGTACGTCCTGAAGAATCAATTGAAAGCGACGGGTGAACTCGTCGCCCGGTTCCAACAACTGAACTTGAGCCCCGCGCTCGAATCTTGACCCGCCTTCCGTCGTCCGAGAGGGCACTGAAAAACCTCCGCTCTATCCGAGCGTGAAAAAAAAAGGGGGATTGAACCGACTCACGTCGGGACAATCCCTCTTTTTTCCTTGCCCTCATCCTGTATTTTCTTTTCGAAGGGCGATGATTCGCTTCAGGTTGACCGCAATGATTGCCATCACGCCCTGTAACGTCATGCCTTTCAGGTCTGACGTCTTGTTGCGCGCCAGACCTTGCGGGTTCTTCAATTGACTATTTTTCGCCTCGATGGCGAAGCGCTTGCGGCGATAGTCCTTGAACTCATCCGTCTGCTCGTACTCGTACTGTTCGCTATGCTCCCTCGATTTCAAGGACACGCTGTACGTTTTCGATTTTGCACCATTCTTGTAACAGCCATTGCGCAACGGGCATTGCTTACAGAGCTCAATATCGAAATAATGCGTTTCTTTCTGGTTTTTACCGATGTCCTTTGTCCCTGTCCGGGCCTTCCGGATGGCCATGTGCCCGGCGGGGCAGACGTAGCGTTCGGCATCCTTGTTGTAGGTGAACCCCTCACCGCGGTTATCAGCCGGCGAATAGACACGCGGATTCAACGGGGCGACAAGCTTACATCCTTGTGAGGCAGCGTAAATCAGGTTGTCACGGCCAGAATAGGCGGCGTCACCCACGATGTGGTCGAACTCGGCACCGGCTAGATGGCTCTTCTCAACAAGACTCGCCAATTGTGGCCCGTCTGCCACCTCGCCAGATGTGACGACGACAGCCGTGATGATGCCCTCCTCCGTCATCGCGAGATGGTGCTTGTAGCCGAAGAACGACGAGTCGGCACTCTTGTGCCCTGTCCGGGCATCGCTGTCTTTGGACACCTGCAGCTCGACATGCGCATCCTCCGCTAGCTCACGCACCCGGTTCACCTGGTCTCGGATGTGCTCGCGAAACATCAGCTCGGGCATCCCGGTCTCGACGGTCTCTGCGACGGCAAGCGCATAGGCGAGGAGTTGGTCGATATCCTCCTCGTCGACCTTTTCCGGGAAACGACCTTTCGCATCGACCGATGATTGGTAGCACGCTTGTCTCAGGCGTTTCGTCTCGTCGATGATTGCCTGTCTGATCGGTTTCTGCCCGTACCGGGCCCGTGAATGGGTCGCGTCGACGATCAATGTCCGTCCCTTGAGCAGCCCCATCCCTTTCGCGACCTCGACCGTGTGCCCGATCAACTTGTCGAGCAGCTCGTCGTCGTCCATGCGCTGACGACGGAACTTCGTGAGCGAGGAGGGGTTGATGACGTCATCTTCCGGTGCCAGGTCCAGAAAATATTTGTAGGTGAGGTCGGTCTTCGCCCGTCTGACGAGGTCGACGTCGGACAGGTTCGAATGCGCCTTCAGGAACAGATATTTGAACATCCGGACAGGATGGACGGCCATCCGACCGTTGTCGTGGCAATACGTATCCTCGAGTAGGTCCGTGATAAAATCGAACGAGACGAGGTCATGGATGAGCCGCAGTTCGTCATCGGCCGGGATTAACAGGTCATAGAGGGCCGCACACGGGCTCGGCGGCATGTTGGGCAGGTCAGGCATCATCGGGATCGCCTCCAGATTGGTTGGTTACAGTCAGTATAGTCCGGAATGTCAGGCGCGTATAGCGCCGCCCGAGGGCACGCCGACTCCCGGGGAATCAGCGGGCAAGGCGAGACCCAGCAGCGACGACGTCGCGATGCGGCTCGGCGCCCGCCCCCAGGAAAGCGGCGTGCCGGACAGGGCGGCTGAAGGGCAATGAAAACAGAGGAGCGCCATCCCTTCCGGGACGACGCTCCTCTGTTCAAAAACATTTGAAGTTTTTCAGTGCCCGCGCACGGAGCGGGGGGAGGTCAAGCTGCTTTCGCTGTAAGAGTGACGTCGACGTTGCCGCGCGTCGCTTTCGAATACGGACACACTTGGTGTGCCGCTTCGACGAGGCGGTCAGCTGTCTCTTGGTCGACACCTTTGATCTCGACTTCAAGTTCAACAGAGATGAAGAAACCTTCGTCGTTCTGGTTGAGCGTGACGTGGCCTGTGACGCTCGTCCCGTCCGTCTTGACACGTTCTTTGCCGATGACGAGGTTCAAGGCGCTACCGAAGCAAGCCGCGTAGCCGGCTGCGAACAGTTGCTCCGGGTTCGTCGACTCGTCCGCTTGTTTCGAGCCTGGCATCGCGACGTTCAAGTCGATGACACCGTCCGTTGATGTGACGCGACCTTCGCGGCCACCAGTGGCTGTTGCAGAAGCTGTGAATAATGGTTTCATGATTCATTTCCTCCGTTTCATTTTTAACAATTGTATTGTGCACAATTTAATTATAAGGCAGTCAAATGAATGTGCAAATGATATGCTTGGTCTAAGACTACAGCCGGAGGAAATAATATGAAAAGTTCGTTAACATTAGAGCATCAAATCTGTTTTCAACTCTACACCGCATCGAAAGAGCTCACTCGCTTGTACCGGCCAATCCTCTCCCCATTGAACCTGACGTACAGCCAATACTTGGTCATGCTCGTGTTATGGGAAGAGGACGGCATCGACATGAAACAGCTCGGTGAACGGCTCACACTCGACTCGGGAACGTTGTCGCCGCTCGTCAAACGGTTGATGCAAATCGATTATGTCGAGAAAGTACGGGCGACCGACGATGAGCGCCGTGTCCTCTTGACGTTGACCGAGTCTGGCCGCACGTTGCGTGAGCAGGCGGAAGAGGTGCCGCTCAAAGTGAGTGGTATGCTGAACATAGATGAAGCGACATACGTCGACTATATGAAGGTGCTCATCGATATCAAATCGCGCTTGAAAGCATTCGGTGAGCAACAAGGGTAAGGTTTTCCACGAAAGGAGTCAACATGTTCCGTAAACTCATCATCTTATTGATGGCGATCGGTGTCTATGCCGCTTGGAAGTACGAGGTGCCGAACGTGTCGGCGCCGACGAGCGTCCAAGTGAAGTCGGATGCCGTAGAAGAAGCAGGTGAGACGGAAGACGTCGCCACCGACGCGCCCCGTTTCGCTAGCCAATACGCCGGGAACGACTGGTATTTGCTCGAACGAAACGGTGACCGCGCACTCGAGTTGATTGACGCCGACGGTGCGAAGAAAGGGTTTTATCAGTTCGAGACGGGTACCACGTATGAAGGGCTCATCCTCGATGAGACGACCCGCCAGGACGTCGAACGGATCGGCTTCGACCCGGTGCGCTCGTACGACAAAGGGATGCGCCGCTACTTGATCCCGGACGACCCGTCGTTCTCGGTGTATGCGATCAACGGCAGCTACGTGACGTTCTTCTTTGACGAACACGATGGCGACAAGTTGAAAGCCGTCCTCGCCGTCGACCGTCGTGTCGAGGAGTCGAGCGACGGTTACTACGGGGACGTCTCGGCAGAAGGAACGGTCGCCAACGAGACGCTCATGCGCCTGCTCATGAACTGGGACCGTCAGAAGTTCGGTTTGTCAGCGCTCGCCGACTATGAACCGCTGCTCCCGGTCGTCCGCGCCCACAGTGAGAACATGGCGGAGAACAATTTCTTCAGCCATACCGATCCGGAAGGACGGGACCCGTTCGAGCGGATGAACGAGTACGGCCTTACGTATTCGTTCGCCGGGGAGAACTTGGCAATGGGTCAGATGAGCGTCTTTCACGCCCATTGGGGGCTCATGAACTCGCTCGGCCACCGCGAGAACATCTTGAAGCCCGATTTCAGCCACGCCTCGGTCGGGCTCGTCTACAATGACGACAATAGCCCGTTCTATACGATCAACTTCATTACGCCACGCTAAAAAACAGGAAGGTCACCGTTCGTTCGGCAGACCTTCCTGTTTTTCTGGTTGGAGCGGCTTTAAATACTTATCTGATAACCCGAACGACATCATGACACCGAACGAGACGAGAAACGTGAACGGCCAGCGTGGTTCGACGTAGACGGCCGTCAAGTAGGCGGCCGTGGCGACGAGCGCGACGAACAGTTGCAAAGCGATGAAGTGACGGACGTATGCGGACGAGCTGTGCTTTAAATAGACGCCGCTCGACACGATGAGGTCGACGAATAGGATTGTCAGGACACCGAGGTAAAGGACGAGCAATGGGTTTGATGTCCACGCCTCAGGCAGCCAGTTCGGGTTCGTTTCCGCGTAGCCCATCGTTTGGTCCGCCTCTTGGAAGGCGAGCTCGAGGCCGAGAAACAAAATCGTGAGAAATGCGATGGTGCGGACGACGTTACGTCGACGTGTATACGTATGAAACATGAATCCCATCCCCCTTTCTGTACGTTACGGTCGGAGGATGGGACTGGTTTCATTTAAATCAATTTTTTGACGGCTTTTTCGATTTCATCAGGCGTCGTCTGCGGCGAGAAGCGCTCGATGACGTTCCCTTGCCGGTCGACGAGGAACTTCGTGAAGTTCCATTTGATCGCTTTCGAGCCGAGCAGTCCCGGCGCTTCTTTCGCTAAGTATTGGAAGAGCGGGTGGGCGTCTTTGCCGTTGACGTCGACTTTAGCGAACATCGGGAACGTCACGCCGTAGTTCAGTTGGCAAAACTCATTGATCTCTTCGTTCGTCCCTGGGTCTTGGTTGCCGAACTGGTTGCACGGAAAGCCGAGAATTTGGAGTCCCTTGTCTTTGTATTGCGCATACAATTTTTCAAGGCCATCGAGTTGCGGCGTGAACCCGCATTTGCTCGCCGTGTTGACGATCAACAGTACATCCCCCTCGTAATTCGACAACGGTTGGAGCTTGCCGCTCATATCGGCGGCTTCGTAATGATAGATCATGTTGATTCCCCCTTTTCTTTCATTATATCAATTCCGTTTTATGGATTCGACTTTGAATCGGTTGTCCGCAATCAATTTGTCACGAAACGATGATGTCGCTGTTACAATGAAATGTGGAGAAACTCTTATAATGAAAGTCTTGAAGAAAGGAACGGTGTTATGTACATATTGAAAAATGAATTTATTTGGATCACCATCATTCTCGTCGGCTTGTTCTTCTCGAGCTCGACGCCTTATTCGGATCAAAGCATCGTCTCGCCGCTCGAACGGTTCGACTGGGGCTGGGCCGAGCCGGCGCTCGAAAGCGTCGACTTCGATTATGCGGGTAGCCCGGTCTCGCTCGAAGCGAAAGGAACGGTCGGCTTGATCGAGTTCCTCATCCGAAAAGCGGCGCACTTCACGATTTTCTTCATCCTTGGGGCGCTCTTTGTCAAAGCAGTGTCTCGCGTCCGTCTCCATGCCGGACTCATACTCCTGTTCGCTTGGACGCTTGCCAATACGGTCGCTGTCTACGATGAGTTCCACCAAAGTTTGACGCCGGAACGGACACCGCTCATCCAAGATGTCGTCTTGGATAGCGTCGGTGCGTTGTGCGGGGTATTGCTCGTCGGAGGCATCTATTTGGTGAAACGAAAAGGGAAAAGACGGAGTCGGGCAGGATATATCGCGACTAGGTGAAACAAAAATGTGATAGGTTGTTATGTGAAAAGCGCTTCCACGAAGCGTTTTTCTTTTTTTATAAATCTTCTTTATGACAAGAAATCGAGAAAATCCCCTTATATACCCACGTTTTTTTAACGATAAAACCTAAATCAGGTCAATGTAATGCGAATGAAATATAAGTGTAAAATAACTTTAGGTTTAGATTGCTATAATGAGTCACAGGGCGAGAATGGTTCTCGTCATGAATCGACAAACATTGATCTATTATATATAGAAATTCACACGACTCAGCGGAGGGAAGCACATTGATCAACTTGAAGAAACTTGCGGCAACCGTCACTCTAGGGACTCTTCTTATCAGCGGCACGACTCCTGGTTTTGCGGCGTCACTCACAGACAAGCAAAAGAAAGTCCAGCAGCAGCAACAACAGAATAGTTCTGAACAGTCAAAGGCGAACTCATCGATTCAATCGCGTGAGCGAGCAATCAGCAAAGAGCAGCAAGAGATCAACAAGTTAGACGCTCAACTCCAAGAGGTCATCAACGACGTGGCTCAAAAGAAAGCTGAGATTCGTGCGACACAAGAAAAGATTAAAGAGCTTGAGGCTCAAATCAAAAAGTACGAAGCGAAAATGAAAGCTCAAGAAGAACTCATGAAAGAGCGCATGGCGACGATGCAAAAGAACGGCGGCACGTCGATCAACTGGGCGGAGTTCATCTTCGGTTCGAAAGACTTCGGCGACTTGATCACACGGATGATCACGGCCGGTACGATCCAAGAGAACGACAAGCAAATCTTCGAAGAGTATCAAGCGACGAAAGAGAAGCTCGCAGCTGCACAGGCGGAGCTCAAATCAGAGCGCGATGCCCTCGTCACACAAAAAGAGCAGCTTGAAGAACGCAAAGCGGCACTCGACAAGAAAATGAAAGAGCGCGCAGCGAAAGTTAAAAAATTGAACGCTGAGAAAATCAAATTCGAATCGAAGTTGATGAGCTTGAAGGAAATGGAGTCGACACTCCAAGCCCAAGAAGCGTCAATCAAGGCTGAGATTGAAGCGCAACGTCGTGCGGCCGAAGAAGCGAAGCGCAAAGCAGAAGCTGAAGCGGCAGCGGCTGCGGCAGCAGCGAAGAAAAAGCAAGCTTCGAACGCAACCGCGTCTTCTTCATCGAGCGCAGCGGCAGCGACGCCAGCAGCGTCTGCTCCAGCGAGCGGTGGTATGTTCCAACGTCCGTCTGGCGGCCGTCTCACACAAGGATGGGGACCAGCGAGCGGAGTGAACGGTTATACGTTCCATAACGGTATTGACTTGGCTGCACCAGTAGGCACGCCGATTCGTGCGGCACAAACGGGTACGGTCACGACTGCAGGATGGGGCGGAGCTTACGGGAACCACGTCATCATCACACACGTCATTAACGGACAAGTGTGGACGACAGTATACGCTCACTTGAGCTCAGTGTCGGTCTCGGCCGGACAACGTGTCTCACAAGGCCAACATATCGGTGGCATGGGTAGCACAGGTAACTCGACAGGGTCACACCTTCACTTCGAGATCCACCGTGGCGGTTACTCGTACTCGTCTTCGAGCGCGGGCAACACGGTCAACCCAGCTTCATTCTTCTAATAACAGACAAAGTGATCGACGAACGCGTCGATCACTTTTTTGTTGCCCGGTAACTGATGAACGTCAACAAGGCGGCGCCGAGGACGCTCAACCAGAGCGTGTCCCAGTTCGGGTCGTCAAGGACGCTCATGCCGCCGACGATCATCATATAAGCGACGACCGAGCCGATGAGCACGGTCGCTACGACGAGACGGACCCGTTTCGGGATTTGATTCCACCAATGCCTCATAAAAAATCGCCTCCACCTATTAGTATAGGGGAGTCGGGGCGATTCATCTAGCGAGTCGGATCCATGAAGACTCCATGATCGGTTCATAGCCGACTTCTTGATAGATCTTGTTCGATGTCGGATTGGTCAAATCGGTGTAGAGCGTACAAAAGCGTTTCGTCTTCAATAGCTCACGGCTGAGCTCGGCGACGATGGAGCGGGCGTAGCCGTTCCCACGCCGCTCGGGAACGGTGTAGACGAACGAGACGGTGACGCCGTTCTCGGTCGGCCTTGAGCGTTTGGCGCATGAGACGGGCGTGCCGTCGACTTCCCAAATGACGGCGTCGTCGTTCTCGATCATCATAGTGACGGTACGGACGACTTTCTCCGTCTCGGACGGGTCAAGTCCCGAATCTCGTTCGAAGGCGCGATACCAGTCCTCTAACAGTGCTTGATCGTCTGTCGTCGCATGGCGCATCGTCCCTTCGGCCATCTTGATCTCGTTCACGCGCTCGAGACGGTACAACCCTTGAGCCATGAATGGCGAGACGTTTCGTCCTGTATGTTCGCGCCAGAGGGCAGCGAACGACTCGGCGTGGACTCGTTCCGACACGATTTCGGTGAACGGGATGTCCCGTTCCAATAATGCCGGAATGGCCGTTAAGTGAACGTCTCGCGCATGTGAAGCGTCCACGATGATGTAGTTGAGCGGATGCGGGGGCGTGACTTGCATGATGGCGAGCAGCTGCCCGTCGTCCTCGACCGTCAGCTGGTGATATGTAGGGTAGACGCCGCGCTGGATGTTACCGAGGATACCGATCATCAGACTGTGCTCAGCTTCTCGCTTCATCAATTCCGGCAAGACGCGCTCTGCGAACGCATCGGGATTGGTCCAAACCTTGAATTCCATTCCGTTTTCCCCCTTGTATGTATGAAAAACGGGCAAACCGTTAGGCTTGCCCGTTGAGCACGTTATGCGATTTCTTCGCGTGCTTTTGGATCGTCGAGAAGTTTCGTATGACGTTTGAAGTAGTGGACGATTTTCGCGATGGCACCGTCACCTGTGACGTTCGTCGCTGTACCGAAGCTATCTTGCGCCAAGTAGAGCGCGATGACCAAGCTTTGCATCGTCGCGTCGAAGCCGAGGATCGAGCCGAACAGTCCGAGTGAGGCCATGACGGCTCCACCAGGGACACCTGGTGCCGCGATCATCGTGACGCCTAGGGCGAGGATGAACGGGAGTACGATCGCGTATGACATCGGCATGCCGTTCAAGTACATGAGCGCGACACCGACCGATGTGAGCGTGATCGTCGAACCAGACAAGTGGATCGTCGCACAGAGTGGAACGACGAAGTTGGCGACGCCTTCGTCGACGTTGTTCGCTTTCGCTTGGCGAAGCGTGACCGGGATCGTTGCTGCCGATGATTGCGTCCCGATGGCTGTGAAGTAAGCCGGCATCATCGTTCTGAGCAACTTGAGCGGGTTCTCTTTGTTGAGGCCGCCTGCGATCGAGTATTGAATCATGAGCATCGTCGCATGAAGGACGATGATCGTGACGAAGACGAGCGAGAACACCGAGAGGATCTCGGCGACTTGACCGGCGTACGTCATGTTCATGAAAATTCCGGCGATGTGAATCGGTAAGAGTGGAATGATGACTTTGCTGATGACAAGTTCAATGATATCGCGGAAATCCATGGCAAGGTCGAGTGAGCGCTTGCTTTCAATCGCGGCAATCCCGATTCCGATCACGAAAGCGAGAACGAGCGCGGTCATGACACCGAACACGGGTGGAATCTCGAAGTTCAAGAATCCGCTAAGTAGTGCTTCTTCTGGGTTTTCAGCTGACGCCGTATCGCGAGCCAAGATTTGCGGGAACAAGTTGCTCGTCGCAAAGTAAGCGAGCGTACCGGCGACGATTGTCGACAAGTAAGCGATGACGGCCGTCAAGCCGACAAGTTTGCCGGCACCTTTTCCGAGCTCCCCGATGCCCGGGATGATGAAGGCGAGAATGATGAGTGGGATAGCGAAGCCTAAGAACTGTCCGAAAATCGTGTTGAACGTGACGAACGTCCGTACAATCCAGCTCTGGCTTTCTGGTACGAGGCTACCGATTAAAATACCAAACGCGATAGCGATGATGATGCGACCTAGAAGGCCAATTCGTAATTTCAAATAAATCATCCTTTCTAAATGTTTGAATTGTTGCTATTTTCGCACATTTCCAGCGCGATTGCCACCCTATCTTTTCATTTTCAACGAAGATTGACGTTTGACAACTTTGAAATAGGGTAACATAAATTGTTGACGCATAAAAGGAAGGGGCTTCTTCTTTTCCTAATATACAATCGATGTTATGATTAATTTTGAATAGACGTAAAGGAGGGGTGACGCGTGCAGGTACAACGAACAACGATCCACATCGCGGGTCAAGATTATACGATTGTGAGCGAGGAGCCAGCCGATCATGTGAGGGAAGTGGGCTTTCTCGTCGATAGTAAGATCCGTGAGATTCGTGAACAGTCCCCTCATTTAGACGCTCGTCAGGCGGCGGTTCTCGCGGCCATTCAAATCGCGAGCGATCACGTCAAATCTAAACGAAATACGGGAGAATAAATTACTATATGGTTACTCTACTTATACTGTTTTTCTTGTTTATCGGAATCGTCAACGGTTTCCGCCGTGGGGCGATTCTACAGCTCGGCCATTGGGTCGCGCTCATCATCAGTTTTATCGTCGCCAACGCCTATTACCGGGACCTCGCCGAAGCGTTCAAACTATGGATCCCATATCCGTCGCAACTTGACGGGACGCTCCCAGGCGGTGTGCTCGACTTGAACTCGCTCTCAGGGATTGAGATGACGTTTTATAACGTCTTCTGGTTCGTCGTCTTGTTCGTCATCACGAAACTCGTCTTGCATCTCATCTTGTCGATGCTCGACTTCTTGACGGACTTGCCGATTTTGCGTCAATTGAAAGGGATCATCGGTGCCGTTCTCGGATTTTTCGAGTCGTACGTCATCACGTTCTTCATCCTTTGGGTGATCGCGTTCGTCCCGATGGCCGGTGTACAAAACGCCGTCGACAACTCGTCGCTTGCGACGTTCATCATTCAAGATACACCGTATCTTTCGGAATGGTTCTCGAATAAGATGCTGTGACACGACAGGCCGGAATGCAAGCAAGTGCTTGTGTCTCGGCCTTTTCTGTATGGATAAGGGGGAAAAGTTATGAATAAAGTTGAAGCGATGATGCTGCTCGAAAAGATCGCACAATACATGGAAATAAAGGGTGAGAACCCGTTCAAAATCAACGCCTTCCGGAAAGCCGCGACGGCGCTCGAGAACTCAGAACAAGAACTCGATGAGATCGAGGATTTGACGACGATCCCAGGCATCGGTAAAGGCACGGCGGCCGTGCTCGAAGAATGGCGTGACACGGGGCGGAGCGAAGTGCTCGAGTCGCTCCAAGAAGAGATCCCGTTCGGTCTGATGAAATTACTCAAGATTCAAGGGCTTGGCGGCAAGAAGCTCGCGCAACTCCGTGAGATCGGGGTCGTCGACTTGGAATCGCTCATCCGCGTCCTCGAAGACGGGACGGCTTCCGAGCTCCCGCGCTTCGGCGCGAAGAGCGTCGAGAAACTGCTCGCCGCGGCGAAAAACCTCGAGTCGCGCCCGGAACGCCTATCGTACGCGATGATGCGTCCGGTCGTCGAAGAGATCGAGACCGTGCTCGAAAGCGAACCACTCGTCCTCCGTCATTCGGTCGGGGGCAGCTTCCGCCGGGCCGAAGAGACGTGTAAAGACTTGGACTTCATCATCGCGACCGAAGAACCGGTCGCCCTCCGGGACAAGTTGCTCGAGCTCCCGTTCATCAATGAAGTCATCGCGGCCGGGGAGACGAAAGTATCGCTCGTCCTTGAGCGCGAAGAGATGGTGTCGGTCGACTTCCGGATGGTCGAACCCGGCGCATTCGCCGCGACGCTCCACCACTTCACCGGCTCGAAAGACCATAACGTCCGGATGCGCCAGCTCGCGAAAGCAAAAGGCGAGTCGATCTCCGAGTACGGCGTCGAGACAAAAGACGGCCTCTGGCAACCGGAGACGGAAGCGGAGCTGTTCGAGCGTTACGGCCTGCCGTTCATCCCGCCCGAGCTGCGGGCAGGAAACCTCGAGTTCGAGCACGACTTGTCGAAACTCGTCACACTCGATGACATCAAGGCCGACGCCCACATGCACACGGTCTGGTCGGACGGGAAGTTGACGGTCGACGAGCTAGTAGCGGCGATGAAAGCGCGCGGCTATGAATGGATCGCCATCACCGATCACGGCAAGTACATGACGTTCGTCAACGGCTTGACCGAGGAACGTCTCGAGGCGCAAGGGGAAGAGATTCTCGAAGCCGCGAAGAAGCACGACATGCACGTGTTGCGCGGCGTCGAGATGGATATCCGGCCTGACGGCACGCTCGACTATGAGCCGGAGTTTTTAGCGACGCTCGACTACGTCGTCGCCTCGATCCACTCAAAGATGGACCAATCGGTCGACGAGATCATGTCCCGGCTCGAGAACGCCTGTCGTTCGCCTTACGTCAACGTCATCGCTCATCCGACGGGCCGACTCATCGGACGCCGTGACGGCTATCCGATCGACGAGGAGCGCTTGATCGCCCTCGCGAAAGAGACGGGCACGGCGCTCGAGTTGAACGCCAACCCGAACCGCCTCGATTTGACGGCCTCGACGTTGAAGAAAGCGAAAGCGGCCGGCGTCAAAATGATGATCAACACCGACACGCACCACCCGGACATGATGGAAGATATGGCGCTCGGCGTCTTGCACGCCCGTAAGGCCTATCTCGAACCGTCCGACATCATCAACTGCCTCTCGTTTAAGGACGCCAAGGCGTTCTTTGACGCGAAGCGACAGAAAGGAACATGCTAGATGGACCACGCGTTACGCGTTTTAGAATATGAAAAACTACGCCAACAGCTCGCCGCCCACGCCGCGAGCTCGCTCGGGAAAGACCGGGCGCTCACGATGCAACCCGATTACTCATACGACCGGGTGCTCGCCAATTTGAACGTCACGAAGGAGGCGACCGAGGTCGTCCGTCTCCGTGACCGACTCCCGCTCGGTGGACTGACCGACGTCCGCGCCGAAGTGAAGCGGGCCGCCATCGGCTCGGTGCTCTCGACGAGCGAACTGCTCGCCGTCGCCGCCGTCATGTACAGCGGCCGGCAAGTGAAGAACTTCTTCGAGAAGCTCCACGAGGACAATGAGGACCTCCGTATCCCGCGCCTCGACGAGTATGCGGAGCGTTTGACGAAACTGATCGAAGTCGAGCAGTCGATTCGACACGCCATCGACGACCAAGGCACGGTCCAAGACTCGGCGAGCTCGCAACTGCGCGGCCTGCGGACGCAACTCCGTAGCTTCGAGGGCAGCGTCCGCTCCCGCATCGACAACATTCTCCGCAACAACGCCAAGATGTTGTCGGACGCGATCGTCACAATCCGAAACGACCGTTACGTCGTCCCGGTGAAACAAGAGTACCGCCAAGCGTTCGGCGGGATCGTCCACGACCAGTCGGCTTCCGGTCAGACGCTCTTCATCGAGCCGCAGGCGATCGTCTCGATCAACAACGAGATTCAAGAAGTGCGTTTGAAAGAACGCGCCGAGATCGACCGCATCTTGAGCGAGCTGTCGAACCTTGTCGGCGGTGTCGCCGATTCGGTCGTGACGAACCTCGACGTGCTCGCCACGCTCGACTTCGTGTTCGCGAAAGTCGCGTACGGTCATGAGTTGAAGGCGACCGAGCCGAAGTTGAACGACGCCCGAGAAATCAAGTTGAAACAGGCGCGTCATCCGTTCATCCCTCGCGACGAGGTCGTCCCGATCACGGTCGAGCTCGGCGAGGATTACACGTCGCTCGTCATCACCGGTCCGAACACCGGCGGGAAGACGGTCACGCTCAAGACGATCGGTCTGCTTCAGCTCATGGTGCAGTCAGGTCTCTACGTGCCGGCCGACTTCGGGACGGAGCTGTCCGTGTTTGACGCCGTCTACGCCGATATCGGGGACGAGCAGTCGATCGAGCAGAGTTTATCGACGTTCAGTTCGCACATGACGAACATCGTCAGCATGCTCGACAAGATCGACTTCATGTCGCTCGTCTTGTTCGATGAGCTTGGGGCCGGGACCGACCCGCAAGAAGGGGCCGCGCTCGCCATCGCCATCCTCGACGAAGTGAAGCGCCGTGGGGCCCGTGTGGCCGCGACGACGCACTACTCGGAATTGAAGGCGTACGCCTATAACCGGGAAGGCGTCATGAACGCATCGATGGAGTTTGATATCGAGTCGCTCAGCCCGACGTATCGTCTGTTGATCGGCGTGCCGGGACGCTCGAACGCGTTCGAGATCAGCCGTCGTCTCGGATTGTCCGACGACGTGATCGACAAGGCGCGGAGCCATGTCGGCACCGATGCCGAATCGGTCGAATCGATGATCAACGAGCTCGAGTCGGCGAAACAACGCGCCGAACAGCTCGAACAAGAATTGATCGTCAAGCGCCACGACCTTGAAGAAGAACAGGCGGCGTTCGAGGCGAAGATGACCGAGTTTGAGAAAGAACGCGACACGATGTATAGCGAGGCCGAGGCGAAAGCCGACAAGGCGGTCGAGCAGGCGAAGCGTCAAGCGAACGAAGTCATCGACCGTTTGAAGAAGCTACGTGAGCAGGGCATCGTCAAAGAGCATGAGATCATCGCCGCGAAGAAAGAGCTCGAATCGGCGAAACCGACGCTCCAAGATAAAAAGATCCAAAAAGTGAAACAAAAAGCGCAACAGAAACGTACGTTCAGTAAAGGCGAAGAAGTGAAAGTGACGACGTTCAATCAAAAAGGCTATATCGTGAACCAGATCAACGACAACGAGTACAACGTCCAGGTCGGGATCATGAAAGTGAACGTCAAAGCGGACGACCTTCAGAAAATCGGACCGTCGAAAGAGCAGCCGCTCAAAGCGAAAGGCAGCTCGTTGAAGCGCCAGAGCACGACGAAGTCGGAGCTCGATTTGCGCGGTGTCCGCGTCGAAGAAGGACTCTCACGCCTAGACAAATATATCGACGAGGCGCTCGTGTCGGGTTACGACAACGTCCGAATCATCCATGGGCTCGGTACGGGCGCGATGCGGCAAGCGACGCAAGAGTTCTTGAAAGGACATCGCCACGTGAAGAGTCAGCGTCCGGGCGGCATGGGCGAAGGTGGACTCGGGGTCACGGTCGTCGAGTTGAAGTGAGGACGAGATGCTATTGGGTAACGTAACGTTTAACGTCATGCTCGAGTCGTTCGGTCTGTATACGATCGCCGGGCTCATGATCGTCGTCGGGCTCGCCATCTTCGAGGTGACGACGCCGTACAGCAATTGGCGCGAGATTCAAAAAGGGAACATCGCCGTGGCGCTCGCGACGGGCGGGAAGGTCGTCGGCCTCGCCAACATCTTCCGTGTCGTCGAGAGCCACCACGATCGGATGGTCGACATTTTGGTCGGTGGTGGCTTCGGTTTCTTCTTGCTTCTCGTCACGTATTGGTTGTTTGAATTTTTGACCCCGTCCTTGAAGGTGAACGAAGAGATTGGGAAAGGGAACATCGCCGTCGGGCTTTTGGCGTTCCTCCTCTCGATCGGTGTCTCGCTCATCGTCGGTGCGGCGTTAGTGAGGTGAAGACATGGTATATGAACGATTAGCGAAGATTCTCTTCATCGGCGCCGGGTTGTTTTTAGTGGCAGCGGCACTGTGGTTTATCTTTTATTGAGGGAGAGCGACGTTTGCGAACGTCGCTTTTTTTGAAAGGGGGAAACGGTTTGACCATCGATTTGAATTTTTTGATGACGACGGAGGGCTATGTGCTCGACATCGAGTCGTTTCAGATGAAAGGCGAGATGTACTATCCGCTCGAGTGGACGTGTTTCGGAGCGGAGGATGCGACGAGGTTGTTGACGTGGGGCGCGGAGCGCGACCGGATCCTCATCCGCTTTGAGCAATATGCCGTGTTTCTTGGGACAATCGAAGACCACGCCATGGATGAAACGGGGCTTCACAATGCTTATCCGATCGTGAAGTTGAAGACGTCTCAATTCACGCGATTCGCCGCAGAAACGATGTCGACGGAACGCGTCAACACGTACCGGGGGTCGTTGTCGCATTACGTGATCCGCACGGTCGAGCAAGAATTTCACGTCTTGGCGTACGAAGACCCGACCGTACTCGACTTGGGGAAAGTCGGGGATACGGGTGTCGTTGTGACCGAAGTTAACGAGGTGGACAAATTTTGAGACGAGACGGCAAAGAGCGGGTAAAGGATAGCAGATAGGCTCGCTATCCACACGAAACGGAGGAGACAGCATGAAATCGTACGAGATTGAGTTTCATTTGATCAACGAAGAGATTTTGACGTATACGGTCGAGGCGGAGAGCCGCTATGCGGCGCTCGAGTCGATTTATCAATCGTTCCGACACGCGTCGGACGGGTTCGTTCAATTCGATGAGGAGATGATTTTGTTCCTTGATCACGTGGCGTATGTGAAGGCGTTTGAGATTGTGGAGTGAGGAGGGGCTATCGTGAAGCATAATAAGCTAGTCCGTGACCGGGTGCCCGAAATCATAAAAGCTTCAGGGAAGCAGGTCATCGTCAAACAGTTGAATCAAGCCGAGCACTTTGAGCAGGCACGTTTAAAGCTGTATGAAGAATTGAAAGAGTATGAGGACACGAATATCGATGAGGAGTGTCTCGAGGAGTTGGCGGATATTTTGGAGCTGGCCTATGAACTGGGCAGAATGCACGGGGCTTCATTTGACGAGATGAACACGATTCGGGAAGAAAAGCGGGAGCGGAAAGGCGGATTTGAGAAAGGGTTGTTTTTGGAAGAGGTTTTAGAGTGAAAAGAGACAGCCTGCAAACTTTTGATGAGTTTGCAGGCTGTTTCATCTGTAGAGGGTATAGTGAAGGATTATAAGTCTTTTAATAACTCATCTGCTGACTTAGGATTCATAGACAAATGATACTCTTTCATAAAGTCAAATGAGTTCTTAATGTAATCTAATTCTGTAGCACCTTGGACAATTATTTTTTCGTAAAGGATTTCAATACCGCCAAGAACATAGGAGTTAAATAAGTCCATATTATTTTCGTGTCGTTTACCAACGTCATTTAGAGTATCATCATCTCCATAGGATAGAGCATCATCTCTAAAAGCCCTTGTTATTCTTTCTTCAATTGGCATATTCTCAGAGTCATCTAAAAGCATGATAAGCCTAAATATAAACTCTAAATTATTTGCTTCACTCATCACTTGCTCTAAAAATATGTTGATATCTTTATTAGCATATTCTGACGTCTTGTCGTGTGAAGAGCTACGCCCATATTGGAACCCTATAAGAGGTGCATGAACATAGACATCAATATATCGGTTGAAGAAATTTTGGTTTTTGAGTTCTTCCACATAATAAGAATGTACACCAGAAATTTTAATATTTTTATCAAACATTTGAATCAACTCCAATGATTTCTGTAAAGATTTCTGATTGTTTATTTAAATAATATTCTGTCCCGACTTTATCAACTAATGAATCTTTTGCATAATTCCAGTCTTTGGCCATAACAATAAGTATTAATTGATTGGCGACATTTGGAAGTACTTCAGAAATATTCTTAACATGCTTTTCGTCAGCATTTGAAAAAGGTGCATCTAATATTAAAGGATAAGCCTCTGCATTTTTTTCGTAATCGTCAGCTAGTTTCTGTTTAGCTAAATGTACTAGACCGGAAATAAACGCAAAGTTTTTAACGGTTTCTAAACCTTGAGATTCATCGGTTTGAATATCATTTGATAAGTCTGTTGTGATTAAATTCACTCTGAATTTATCGTCAATCTCTACTTTTCGTTTACCGTGATACATTTTTTCAAAATAATAGTTCACTTGTTTTTCAAGCTGAGATTTAATTTCATGCTCTTTAGTATCACGGCGGTTTACTACCCAATCTAAAATATTTTTTGCATATTCTAAATAGAGTAAGATTTCATCATTTTTAGCAGATGATTGAATACTTTGATCATACTTCTCTTCTTCATCTTTAATTGTTTTTTTTAATTCACCTAAGGTTTGATTCAATTGTTCTATATCCTCTGTTATTGATTTTGCTTTTTGTTCGGCACCAAGCAAATCTGCTTGGTGCATAGAAACATTATCCTCACCAGAAATTTCCTCATTTATAGAATGTATTTCATCTTCTAATTCTCCAATATTCATGTTATGAAAAATAATTTGTTTGTAGTGTGTCTCTAGAGATAAGAAATAACTTTCCGCAAAGTTTAAATGAGTTTCTGCTTGTTGCTTAAAATTGTTCATCAATGTTCCTATAGATTGAGGAGGTAAATACCGAATTTCTTCTAAAAGATGCTCATAATGAATATCACCTTTACTAATTGCAGTACCGCAGACACAACTACCTCGTTCGATAATATCTCTAATTGCAGTAGCGTTCATACCTTGAATAGACTTTTTATCTAGTTTTGCAGTCGATAATTCATTTATTGCTCTTTTGCACAAGTTGTAACTTATAAATGAAATTGGTGAGGATTTAAAAAAATCTTTATAGGATCTCAGAGAATTTTGCAAAGCTTTTTTTCCGGATTCGATTTGAACTACTTTTCTTTCTTTTTCTTTTTGCAATTGTGACACTTTTTCTAGCTCATACAAAATATTTCTTTTCTTAGTTATAATATCGTTGAAATATTCAAGTTCAGATTTTTTTTCAGTTTTTCGGTTCTCTGTATGTGTATGGAGAGTCTCTAATTCTTTTAACTTATCAAAAATATTTTGTCTGTTTTTATCGCCTTCATCTTTTACACTTGAACTAAACTGGTTCAAAACAGTGCCTGATCTAGTAGTACTTCCTAGATGTTTTATCATATTGTCTAAGACAGTAAGACCTAAAATTGCTTTAACTGACTTAGTTACGTCGGCTCTAGACGTAATATTGCCAAATCGTTCAGTATCATATAAAAAGTAGATAGATAAATCTTTAGGTAGGATTTCTTCAAGTTTGTTTTCTACTTGATACTGTTTGAAAGATTTAATTTGACCATTTTCTTTCGTGGTTAGTGATGGGGTAGAGTAGGTATCACTAACAACACTTCCGTTTTTATAGTAATACTTTTGTTGTCGAATTAAATGATAATAAGTGCCCTCATGATCTAGCTCGATAGCTACGGAAACTTTTGAACTTTCAAAACTTTTTGATAGTTCCTGACTAATTTCTGCGTTTAAAAGAGAATCTTTTGATTTAAAATTTGCCACTCCATAGAAAGCCCATAGAAAAGCTTGTAGTAAAGTCGTTTTTCCGCTAGTGTTGTCTCCTAAAATCAATGTAATATTTTTATCGGGATTTTGTGAAAAATTGATTGTTTGCTCACCCTTAAACTGTCTAAAGTTTGTTACTGTAAGTTTCTTGATAATCATAGTTAATTATTCTCCTGATATGTTTTTTTAGCTTCTTCCATTATGATTTTTCTAATACAATCTACTAAATCAGATTCAGTTTTAGATCTAATTCTTAAGTTTTCTTTTTCGGCTTCGATTATTCTAATTTTCATCATTTCTAAATTAGTAGCTCTTAATTCAATATTCTTTGAATTCATCTGTCGGTATCTCCCCTTTATATAGTGAAAATGAATTTTCAATCATTTTAATCAATTTGTCTGATACAGAAGAATTTTCAGCAGAATTTGTGAAATCTCTCATTCTTTCAATTTCTCTAAATAAAAGAGACTTTATAGAATTAATTTCTCGTTCTGAATAATTACCTATTTCTTCAAACCGCATTGGTAAAGTGATGAAATCATAGATTTCAGCGTACTGTTTACCAGGACTATTCCTAAGCACACGTCCTCTTCTTTGAATGTATTCTTTAGGATTTGTACTACTAGCTAAGATGAAAGCTCTTTGAATACTTGGTATGTCTACACCTTCGTCTAAACAACGTATTGCAACTAGTGCTTGTAGGTGATTACTGTTAACAAAGTTATTCTTTATCGTTTCACGCTCGAGAGCACTTTCTTCTGAAGTAAACTTCGAGACTTTCATGTTCAGTTTATTACCTAATAAATTTACTACCACATCGATTTGTCTTTTTTCATCAGCATCTGGAGAAAATTCGTTGTATTCAATATCATTTATTGTTGTAGCTCCGCAATAAATCAGAGTATGAGATGCATCCTTGTACGGATAAATGGTTTTTTCTAATTCGTGTATCTTGTTTGTTGCACCTGCTATTAATTTAGCTCTTTTAAGCAAGAGCATTTTAACTGAGTCTGAAAACGTATGAGTTCCGTTTTTGTTAATGTGTGTTAGTTTACCTATTTTTGAGGTTAATATTTGATACTCACTTAATTCTTCTGTAGTCAAGTAAACTGGAATTGGATAATAATAATACGGAGTCAACATGCCGTTTTTAATAGCCATTTCTAGTGTGTAATTAATACAGGTCTCTCCGAAATAATTCATTAACGATTCGGTGCCCTCTATATCATTGTGTCGCTGTATTGTCGCTGAAAGTGCTATTCGAAATTTCGCATTAGTAGGTAATTTTGAAGACAGGTTATTTGCTCCAAAATTATGGGCCTCATCGACAATCAATAAATAATTTCTGTCTATTTTTTTTATTTGGTCTTGAACATATTTTGTTGCTAATGAGGCGTTAGTGGTTACAAAACAGAAATTTTCTTTTATGCCTAAATTATATGCTTCGACGTGCGTTTTTAATCTCTCTTTCCAAGCTTTTTGTTTTGAGGAAGAATAGCCGACGATAGGTTTAAGATTAAAATCTTTAATGCTTTTCACCCATTGTTCAACGAGGTGTTGATAAGGACAGACAACTACTATGGCTAAATTATAGTTTTGCAATTGAGACAGGCGTGTTGCAGCTGCAAGACTAGTAAAAGTTTTACCTGTACCAGTAGCCATGTTGAAAATCCCTTGGAAATTATTTTTTTCCCATTGTTCAATTGCTTTTTTTTGATAATCTCTTAATTTAAATTCCAGAGGGAAGGAAGGTTCTTTTATTTCTTCTGTTCCTACCGCCATTTTTTTAAGGTAGTAGTATTCATTTTCATCTAAATCTAATTCTAAATCATTAGATTTATATTCAAGCAATTTTTCGCGTACAGCATGAGGGAAATCAATAGTAGAAATTCCGTTCACGTTATTATTCCAAATGGATTCAAAAACACTTTGTTTAGATTTAACTCGTTCCCAATCTGCTGTCCAAGATTTAAAAACATCAATTGCTTCATAGTTATGTGAAAATGCATTACTCGTTTCGTTTAAAGATCCAGAAAACGCAATTACGTTCCCTTCAATATCTTCAATGATACCGAGCTTTTCATGAAACATTCCGAAACTATTGCTTTGCTGAATTAAGGCAATTTTAATTTCTAAATAATGATTACTAATTAAGTACGCCAATAAATTTAGTCTTTTTGTCTCAAAAAAATTAAATTCTCTATTGAAATCTTTTAATAAGCAATTTTGTAGTACATCTTCTCTATTCATGTATCCGATTCTGATTGATTCTATATCTTCCGCTGAAAGTTTAGGTGAAACTACTAAACGGATTTTTCCATTGTTTTTAATTAGAGTTCCTATTCCTTTAGTAATATCTATTAATGCAGTAGAAGAAAAATAACCGACAGCGCGATCATACTTTACTGCATACTGAAGAGATGGAATATAAAAATCGAGTACTATATTATCTTGAAAAGAACGGTACTCGTTCTTAATACTCAAGTCTTTAAAACTCAATAGAATCACCTACCTACATGTTGTTCTTTATTAAATAGATTATCACATTTAGTAGAAGAGTTTATTAGATTTTTAGTGGGAATTTTGATTATATTTACTATATATGTTTATTAGTATATGATGAATTATAAAATTAAGTGCAACACCTGAACGTGAACGCAAAAAAAGCCCATAGCGACGGCCTCGTGTAGAATGAAGTTACCACACAAACATTCAGACGGAGGAATCGCTATGAGCTACACCCATCTTACCACA
>WPCK01321193.1_pt1 | contig 94150 bp, 83 predicted proteins | sample 5399851 | NCBI WGS metagenome assembly WPCK01 (sample SAMN12869471, study PRJNA574797) | sludge metagenome | isolation source: wastewater treatment of pH11 | place: China:Beijing | collected 2019-05-20 | reverse complement strand
TCACTGGCGGCTCGAACTGCGCAGGCTCTCGGCGCACGGCGCGACCGGCGGGCCGGGGCGCGGGGCGCTCCAGCGCGGTAGCGGGCAGGTCGTAGCCGCCCCAAGGTGAGTAGGCAGGAACGTGGCGGGTGCCGAACTGTTGACGCTCGGTGATGATCGGGGCACCGGGTATCTGCATGTGCTGCGGGTAGCGCTGCTCAATCCACCGCAGGGCCACTTTCGACAGGCCCTTGTCGGTGCGTACACGAATCTGGCGGGGAACCACGGGGAGGTCTCGCCACCCCGGTACGGCGTGATCGTGCCACGCTTCGACCGCATCTGACTCGCCGCCGGCGTCGGACTGCCACGCGCACGGCTCGCACACGATCTTCTTCAGCAGGTCGCCCGGCCCCTCCGCGTCAGGCTCGGGGCGAAGATCGGCGAAGAACATCTCCGCGCGGTGCTCGCCGAACTCGACGGTGGCATGACCGAAGCGGTGCCACATATGGCTACGCGCGAACGAGCCGAAGCTGCCGTTGATGAACCGCCAGTGCTCGAACGCCTCGTCCAGCATGGCCGGTGGGTAGTAGTCGTCGGTGAAGCGCAGCGGCGCTCCAGCCCACTCGGGCAGTTTCGCGCGGGCGTCCTCGCGGGCGAACTCGTCGAAGTCGAACGCCAGTTGTTCCATCTCTGCCATACGGGTAGGTGCCCGGCACGCGACGACCGCTCTTCCCACAACCGCGTGCAGGCGCTAAACTCGGGGTAGGCGACATCAATGTTCAGCTAGTCGTCACCAGCCCCAGGCAGGTGGCAGACGAACCGGGGAAGCCGCCCCGGTAAGTCCATCCCATAGGAAGCGTCGCCGCTTCGGGAGGACTTGACCATGATCTGGCTCATCTTCATCGCAGTCATCATCCTTTTCCGCGTGCTGCGGCCTTGGATACCCTCGACCATCCTGCTCGATCGGTTCCGCACCCAGCGAGACCCCAAGTGGGGCCTGTGGGCCATGCTCGTCGGGGTCGCCTACTTCGGTGCCGCCTACGGCTGCACCGTTCTGATCGACAACGGAGGCCCGGAGTGGCTCCACCTCTTCGTTCTGATCGGGATCTGCGAGGGCTTCCGCTTCCTCTTCCACGGCTTCGGCATCTACCTCCGGCTCAGCGCAGCCCGCCGCAAGGAGCGCCGCGCCGCCCGTGACGCTGAGGGCCAGGCAAGTTCACCTGGCGGGTATGAGGCACTACCGGGTGACGAGCACGGGCCGACGCATCTCGGCCGAACCTCGGGTGCGCTCCAAGCCTGACAACAATCAACTGATCGCGCTGGTTCTGCACATCGCGGATGGACTTCACGCCCAGGAGCTTGATGAGCAGCAGCGTCGCATCGGTGATCGACACAGTACCGAAAACACGACGGACGCCCACTCGTCGTCGGGCGAGCAAGGAGACCCACCATGACTCTGGCAATGCCGATGGACGATACAGATACGTCACCGCTTCTGACAGCGGTGACGTATCAACGTGTCTCGACCAAGGAGCAGGCGACCAAGGGAGGTCGTGACGAGGGGTTCTCCATCCCTGCCCAACGCCAGGCGAACGCGCGCAAGGCCGAAGACCTCGGCGCACGCATCGTCGCTGAGTTCGTGGATGCCGGAGAGTCCGCCCGCTCAGCTGACCGGCCCGACCTGCAACGGATGCTGGAGTACATCGCCACGCACCAAGTCACCTACTGCATCGTCCACAAGGTCGACCGCCTCGCCCGCAACCGCCTGGACGATGTGGAGATTCACCGCCGTCTGGTCGAAGCCGGAGTGACACTGGTGTCTGCGACAGAGAACATCGACGAGACGCCCTCGGGGATGCTGCTGCACGGCATCATGTCCTCCATCGCCGAGTTCTACTCCAAGAACCTCGCATCCGAGGTCAGCAAGGGCCTGAACCAGAAGTTCGAGACCGGCGGAACCCCCATGCGAGCACCGATCGGCTACCTCAACGTCCGCAAGCGTGACGAGCAAGGCCGCGAATACCGCACCGTCGAGATCGACGCCGAGCGCGCCCCGCTAGTGCGCTGGGTATTCGAGCAGTACGCAACCGGCGATCACACCGTCGTCAGCCTGCTCACCGAGGCCACCGCGCGCGGACTCACCACCGTACCCACGCCGAAGCGCCCGTCCGGGCCGGTGGGCCGTTCCACGTTCTTCTCCATGCTGCGCAACCCGTACTACATCGGCATCGTCCGCTACAAGGGAGCCGAGCAGTCCGGCACCCACGAACCGCTGGTCGACGTCGAAACCTGGCAGCAAGTCCAACGCCTACTCGACTCCCGCAAGATCGCGGACGAACGCCGCCGCACGCACGACCACTACCTGAAAGGCTCCCTGTTCTGCGGCCAGTGCGGGTCACGGATGCAACTGGACTACCCGGCCAACAAGCAAGGCGTGCGCTACGCCTACTACGTGTGCTCCGGTCGCGCCTCCAAGCGGAAGAACTGCACCCGGCGGGCTGTGCCAGTCGGCATCGCCGAGCAGCTGGTCGCGGACTGCTACCGAGATATCTCCATCACCGAAGAGCAGTACGCCGCGCTCGCGGCGCAGGTCGAGGCAGCGTTCGATGAACGGCTCGCCTCCCGCTCACAGGAACTGGCCGAGCTGACAGAGAACCGCAAGCGACTCCAGAACGAGAGCGACAAGCTGCTCGCCGCGCACTTCGCCGACGCCATCGACCTGGAAACCCTCAAACGGCACCAAGATCGCATCCGGGCAGGGCTTGCTGACATCGACCGCCGCCTCGCCAGCGAACACGATCAGCACGAGGGTTCACGCAAGCACCTCAGCACCGCGCTCAGCCTGCTCGTTGACTGCGCAACCCTGTACGCGCGCACCGACGATCAAGGCAAGCGACTGGCGAACCAAGCGCTCACCAACGGCATCGAGATCAGCGAAGACGAAAAGGCGACGATCCGACTCGCTGAGCCGTTCGCCGCCCTCGCACCAACAGAGGCTTCCACCGATGTCAGGTGTTCTAGTACGTCTGAAATTGTGGAGCTAGGGGGATTCGAACCCCCGACCTCTTCATTGCGAACGAAGCGCGCTACCAACTGCGCCATAGCCCCTGTGCACTAACCGGAGCAGCAGAAGTGTGCTGCAACTTGTGCGGCAACAACTTTACCACCAAGTCGAAGCTGATTCGCACGCACCAGCCAGTGACCTAGACAGCGTCACTGGTCACCCAAGTGATCGCCTGTTATTGAGCCCGACGTTGATCTAGAACAGCGTCCAGGTCAAACCGGAACGCCGGACGGGCACCGGTCTCAACGAATGCCGTCGCCTCATCCGCGTAGCCCGAGGACACCCCCAAAGACACTCGCGAAATAACTGCGGCTGCTGCCGTTGAGGTCTCAACGCTCGAAGTGGACTTCGTTGCCCGGATAGGACGTCCCGGTACAGAAGCATGCGAGCGTCCGACCTGTGCAACCCCGCGAATATCGGTGTCCGCGTGAACCTTCCGGTTGCGAACGACAGGCTTGCGCAGGTGCAACGACTTGGGAACTGGGACGTAGTCCCATTCGCCACCGCTCGCGCGGGAGAGTCTGGGTTCCTGGGCACCAGCGGATTCCTCGGCAGACAATTCGGTGGATACCTCGGCCACCGCGTCCGAGGAAGAGCCAGCTGAATCATCAGGCTCGGCAGCGAGCCCGGCTGCCTGCTCGGACTTTGGAACCTCTTCCTTGGCTTCCACGTTAAACGTGGATTCGGCGGACGCGGACTTCACAGGTACAACATCCTGGTATGCAGCGTCGCCGCGATCCCTCAGCTTCCCGCGGAGTTCGGAGAGTCGAGATTCCTCAGCAGCGCTTTGGGTGACGGTCCTCTTCCCAGCGGCAATCGAAGCCGCCAACGTACCGACCAGGAAACTGGCGGGCAACAGCAGCCACAGCCAGCTCATCACGGAAAGCAGGGCGAGCACCGCAAACAGGACTGTTACGGTCGTTCCAACCCCGGCGGTCACAAGGCGACGCTGGGCGGCTGCCTTCTCACGCGAAATGCGGGCGGCACGCTGTGCTCGAAGCGCAGCGTACTCGCGGGCCGCAGCCTGCTCGGTGCCCGGTTTGGCGTCGCGGGGGCCAACGTTGGATCCTCTAGCGGCACCTCGAATAGGACCTCGAACAGGATGAGGAGCCGAAGCGGCGGTTACATCGCTCATTGCTTTTCCTGTCGCTATTGGTTCGGGTATGGGCCGCGTCAGTAACGGACGCGAGGATTGGTCGGACCCGGTGGGAGTTTCCGGTGCACGAGCTTCAACCAAAGTCAGCGACCCCGAAAACCGGTCACCCTCCCTGGAACTGATGATCGCATACCTTCGATCCACCAGCGACGGGACCGCGTAGACGATGACGGTAACTACAATCATCGCCAAAATCAGTCCCGTTACTTCCACTCTCCCAAGATAGAAGCGGGGCGAGGAAAAGTGGCGTCGCCACACCGGGATGTCGGCTCACTAAGCAAGTGTGAAACGCTACCAACGGTGGCGATCTCGGATTCGAGTGTCCACCAGCGACCCCTTCTTCAGGTCTTGCTGGTCTACCCCGAAAGACACATGGTCGCGCCACTGTCCTGCGATGGACATGTAGCGGGGCTTGTAACCTTCCTCGCGCAGACCCAACTTCCGGCACAGACCCAAGGAAGCTTCGTTCTCCGGGCGCACATTCACTTCAATTCTGTGGAGCCCCAGTTGCCCGAGGACCAAGTCGATCACTGTTGCCACGGCCAACGAAGTCACTCCCTGCCCCGCCCACTTCTCAGCGATCCAGTATCCGAGGATGCCCTGGCTCATCGCTCCGTGCTCGACGGCACCAAGGGTGATCAGACCTGCGGCTTCCTCGTCCACTTCGACCAGCATCGACAATCCCTTGCCATCTCTCATTTGCCGGTCCATCCTTTTGACATACTCGTTCCAGGTGGGCAGGTGTTCGTCGGTATCCACCGGCAACGTGGCTTCCCAGGGTCCCAACCATTCACGATTAGCACGGCGAACCGACTCGGAGCGGATATGGTCCCCGCCCAGTGCCGGGCGAACAACCACCGAGTAGATCTCCGTGTCGGGATGAAGCAACGCTCGCAGGTCAGGCCCCTCATAGCGCACCTCAAGATCCGCGGCCGGATATCCCCATACTCGGCCACGCCTAAAGATCCCCTGAGGTGGCACACAATTCCTTTCGCCCAGTTCTCAGCTCAGCACTCAGTCCAGCAGCAGACACGTCAAAGAGTCTCCCGCTTGCACTTCCGTCACTTCCTCGGGGACGATCGCAAGCGCATTCGAAGCGGCCATCGCTGACAGCCACAGTGCATCTGGTCTGCCCTCGACATTTGCAACGTACCCCTCGCGTGGCGAGCCAACCAGGCGGACGCGAACAAACTCACGTCGACCACGCGGCGAATACCATGACCTGTTCACCTCAGCCATTACCGCAGACCTGCTGACCTTGCTCCACCCCTGCATCTTCCGCAGTGCCGGCCGCACGTAGACATCGAAGCAAACCTGTGCCGAAACCGGGTCCCCGGGAAGACAGAAAACAGGTGTCGGGCGTCGCTGATCGGTTCCGATCGTTCCGACCCCCAGCATGTTGCCCGGCCAAGCCGCAACCTTGTCGAACCGCACCTCACCTAACGTGGAGAGGACCTCTCGGACTGTTCCACCCGAACCAAACGAGATCCCTCCCGTTGTGACAACCAAGTCTGCACGCATCAGTTGGTCTTCGAGAACGTTTCGCAAAGCCTGTCGCTCGTCGCGAATGGGTGCTACGCGGAAAGTCTCGGCGCCAGCTTCCTCTGACGCAGTCGCGAGCGCTGGTCCGTTGGCATCGAACACTGTCCCAGGGCGCGCCGGCATGCCGGGCTCGACCAATTCGTCTCCGATGGACAGAATCACAACGCGCGGCCGCGGGTGCACCACTACACGAGAGCGTCCAACAGCCGCCAGCGCGGCGATCTGCGGCGGTCCCAATCGAGTTCCCTTCTTGACCACAACGGAACCCGCACTCAGGTCTTCCCGCTTGAAACGCACGGATTCGCCGCGGGCCACCTGGGACGTGATCCTCACATCTGTGGTGCCAAGGTCAGTGAACTCAAGGCCAACGACGCAGTCAGCACCGATTGGTAGTGGTGCACCGGAAGCTATTCGCACCACAGTTCCTTCGATCAGCGCTTCGAGTGTGACGCTTCCGGATTGGACTTCCGCCGCCACCATTAGGGTGATCGGGGTTGACGAGGACGCCCCCGCCAAGTCTTTACTCATTGCCGCATAGCCATCGCACGCTGCGACATCTGCAACTGGATGGTCGAACGGAGCCACGACGTCCTCGGCCAGAACGCAACCCAAAGCGTTGGCGAGAAGTAAGTCCAGGGGTGGCTGTTGGGAGACCGCAGCAAGGCAGTCCTGATAGAACTCGGCAACTGAACGCATGGTGGGAACTCAGGAACCGAACTCGCGGAGAACTTCCTCGATGAGCCAACGCGTCTGGTGACCCCTTTGCTTGTCCGTGAGAGCCGCCCGCAAATAGGCCTCCAGATATCCTGCGGGGGTCCCTGTGTCATAGCGAAGTCCCTCGTATATAACAGCGTGTAAGCCTCCGCCATCCGCTGGGTCCATTCGTGCCAAGATATCCAGGGCGTCGGTCACTTGTATTTCTCCGCCGCGTCCAGGCTCCAAGTTCTCCAGCACGCCGAATACGGCCGGGTCTAGAAGGTAGCGACCCGCGACGGCACAATCTGAAAGGACATGATCAACGGAAGGCTTCTCCACAAGGTGAGTAACTTTGACTACTCCACCAGGGGAGATGCCGGATCCCTCAGGGCTGTCGGCCAGATCGTAAGCAATGGACCCGTACGACGTGGCTTCTTCCGGAGTTACACGAATCGCCGCGATGACCGACCCTCCGAAGGCCTCCCGAACAGCAACCATTTGCTGCAACAAAGGGTTCTCCGACGGCACCAAGTCATCAGGGAGAAGTACGACAAAGGGATTGTTGCCCACGTGCTGGGCCGCCTGCGCGATCGCGTGCCCCAGGCCTTTCGGGTCACCCTGGTCAACCCCGGAAATGGTGGCGCTAGTCCGGATTTTCAAGACGTCATCGACGGCATGCGCGTAGTGGGTGCCCTCCACAGCTGCGGAGAGATCCGGGTCTTCAGCGAAGTACTCCAGGATCGCTTCCTTACCTGAACGCGTGATGAACAAGATGTCGTCGATACCGGCATCGATCGCTTCAGAGACTACGTAGTCAATACATGGCCGGTTGCCCAGTGGCAGCAACTCCTTTGGAACAACCTTCGTTAACGGAAGGAATCGGGTTCCACGCCCCGCTGCGGGAATAACGGCATGGGTTACTGTTCCGGAACTCTCTAACATAAGACACAGGGTATCCAATGGCGCTCGCCAAGTCGTGCCGAAGAGCCGGAAACCACGACTACGGCGTACGGCCACTCAAAGCAGCTGGCGCGTGTGCTTTGAGGACTCTGCGGAAAGTTGGGATGGTTTGGACAGTCTGGGTGGATTTGACACCGCCGAACGCAAACGCATGTGGAGGCGCGCCTACCTGGCACGCCGGTGCGCGCGGATGGCGATTGGCTCTTCTGACGTTGCACGAGGACCCAGCGGAGACTCCCTCACGCGGAACCTCGAATCTATAATTGGCCCATTCCTGCGGGTGGACGACAATGGCGAATGCGCAGTCGCCATCTATGAACCCTTTGCTAGCGAACCCGACGTCGAGCCGCTCATCCGCGTGCTGTGTGCGGCACCCGGAGTAACGGTCTTGGTTCCCACCACTCGGTCAGCGCACAGTTCCTCTGAACTCCCGTTCAAAGAGTTGGTTGCGATCCCGGACGACCAGGGCGATCAGGAAGGCCGCGGAGGGGATGCCGAGCGTCCGACCAACAGGATTCCTCTGCGAGCCGTCGTCGTCCCGGCCCTCTGCCTTAGTGCAACTGGTGAACGCTTGGGACGTGGTGCCGGATGGTACGACCGCGTGTTGGCTTCACTTATGGCTGTGCCTGGCGCCCAGGACAGCGAGCCCCCGGTCCTGATCGGCGTCTGCTTCGACGACGAACTGGTAGACGGCGGACTGCTTCCTACCGATCGGCACGACCAAAAAATAGACATGGTCGTCACTGAACGACGCGTCGTTCACTGCTGACCACACCGCTGACTTCAGGGGTTGAGTGCACCAGACTGGGCGTCGAAAGTTTCCCCCAAGCTCTACTGCTGGGACTTTCCCCAAGTGTGGATAGAGCCGCTCACAGCCAAGCGAATTGATCGCGATAGTGGTCTCATGTCGCTCTCAAAAAACATGGTTTCCTTCACGTCGACGCTCTGGCGCCATGGAAAGCTTCTGCTGATTCTGCTGACACTCATTGTCGCCTCTGCCTTCGCCGTCCTCGGACTTCGACCAAGTCCAGAGGGAATCCCCGTCTATGTGGCAGCCAAGGACCTTCAGGCCGGTTCTCTTCTGGAACCCGGATCTACGACAGTAGTGCTGGTTCCCCAGAGCGCAGTGTCCGACAATGTAGTCACTCCACCCGCCCCTTTGGAGGGCTTGGCGATCACGCGCGATGCTTCAGCCCGAACTTTGATCACAACGGATCTTGTCCTGCCAGAAGACGCTGAACTACCGTCCGGTTACTCACGGATAACACTCTCAGTTCCAGGGGCCGCAGCGAAGGTCACTGTCGGTGAGATGGTGGATGTGTGGGGACTGTCGCATCTGTGTGAGTTGGAATCATGTCGTCCAACAGTCCTCTCCCGTGATGTGCGGATTCTTGATCTGAATCAGGAATCTAGTGGAGTTCTCAGCGGTATTGACAACCTGACGCAGATAACTCTGCTGATGCGATCAGCCGACGTTGCAGCAGTCCTCCACACCAATGCGACGGGAACGTTGCATTTCGTTTTATCTACCCGATAACGCAACAATGGGACTATGAGTGAAGAAAGTACTGGAAAGCGCATCCGTAAACACCGAGTCCGAAAAGCCCTGGACGGCTTCAAAGAGTTCATCAGCCGTGGAAACGCGATTGACCTGGCGGTAGGTGTGGTCATCGGGGCTTCTTTCAGCGCGGTGATTACTGCGTTGACGGAAAAATTCCTCAGCCCCCTGATCGCCGGACTGTTCGGACAGCCGAGCTTCGACACCCTGGGTCAATTCCACTTGCAGCTGTTTGGTGGCGCGCCGGCATTGGTTCAACCCGGAGCCATCCTCACGGCCCTGGTCAATTTCCTGCTAGTCGCATTCGCGCTCTACTTCTTCATGGTCTACCCGATGAACTTGATGAACCAGCGCAAAGAAGCCTCACTGGCGATAGCGTCCGAGGGCGACGAAAACACGCTAGAGGTGTCCCCTGAGGTTCAGCTACTTACCGACATTCGCGATGCATTGGTAAAGCAGAGCTGACCGGACAACAACGCTCACCAGTGTGGAGGTATGTTGTCCAAGAGCCATGCATCTCTCACGCTGTCTCTCGTCTCTGAGCTCTGCTTGCCCGTTAACCCAGTGTTGCCCGCTGAGTTCTCTTTCAGGTCCGGCTTCTTCTCAGCTGTCTTCGTGAACTTTCGGCCAGTGTGCCCTCTACCTGCCTGATCCGGAAGTTGCGGTTCACGTGTATGAGGATCGGGCTCAGTGACAGCCTGACTCGGATCCTTGATCTCTCCACGATCAAGGCGCTCTTGGTCGATTCGACTTAGCCGAATCACCTTCCGGTGTCTTGGCCCCGCTTCCTCACTCAACGAGTTCGCCTCGCCACATTCCGAAGGACAGCATCTGTCTGCGCTCCGCGGCGGGTCACCCCAAGGAGATCGCGGAGTTCAGAGACCAACTGGTCATCATCACGTTCTTCACCGTCAGAACGGATCCATACCGCCAGTTCATCCAGCTGGTCGTCACTGTAGGCCGCCAACGGTAGGCCGGAGGCTATGGGCGGACGTGATCCGCGACCGCCGCGCTGCACCTCGCCCGCTGCGTCCTCGAACAGTGTCGGCTCGTGGACCTGCGAATCGTCAGCCGGAACGTCGCTAGTCGGGGCATCGTCAGCCGGAACATCGCTAGTCGGGGCATCGTCGGCTGGAATAGCGTCGGTATGCTCGAATCCAGCGGACTCAGAAGACAATCCAGCGGGCTCGGAAGATCCCGTATCTAGACCACTTGTCCCCAGCTCGTCACCATCAGGATTGAACCCCAATGCGGCCGCCGCCGCAGGAGTTCGGGGAAGACCGATACGCGCATAATACTCATCCACCGCATCCAGGGTCAGGTCGACGATCTGCTGCGCCTCGTTGTTTGGATCGATGAAGACGCCCATCGACAAAACGGTCCTGACTTTCCAGCCATGCTCCTCCAGAGCTTGCGGGAAATGACGAGAACGGACACGGTGAGAGGGCTCGGAAACGTAAGACTCGTTGTCGGTAAGCACTGCCACCAGCAACTCGCCTGGGACCTCCGGATGTCCGATTGCCAACGGAATTCGCAATCCACCTTCCGTGCCAAGGTTCGGCAAGACAGTAAGTCCAAGTCGGTGCAGTCGTTCGGCCAAGTCAATGAGCAGATGCTCGGGAGCGTCGTCTGTCACAGGGTGCTCCTCGACCTCACCTTGGGCAGACTTTTCTGCAACTTCAAGTAGATCTACAAGCAGGTGGGCACCCTCTGTGTTGAGGCGTGAACGGTCAATATCCTTCGTCTTCAATGAACTGACAACGGTGATGTCTCCCGCAAGACCGGCTGCAAGGTCCTCGAATATGCGCGCTCCCTGAGGCGTCGATAGATCGCCAAAGTCATGGATAATCCGGCCGTGCGGCGTCCTTGCGAAACCAACCGAAACGATGACACTGTCAGGATCAAGACCACCCAGCTCAGACGGGGAAACCACAAGGGACTTTGCCCCACCGATGGCCTCCAGCGTGACCTTGAATCCGACGTCTTCATTGGCCCGTCGGCGAAGCTCAGAAATGATTCTCGTCGCGTGGCGATCGCTGAAGGCAACAACAGCCAGGTCCTCGTTGGGGCGGGTCGAAAGGTGATCCCTTACCAGCTCGACCACGCGGTTCACTTCAGCGGAAGACGACTCAATAGCGTGTACGCCCGGTGCGGGCATCCCCGTGCCGTCAACGCTGATGAACTCGACAGTTCCGAGCGGACGCGGCGACGGAATCGCAATCTGAGCGTCGTAGCCTCCACGCTTAGCGAGAATCTGAGCCAAGATAGGGTTTATGGCACCCTGAGTTTGGAGGGTAACGGTTGGCAGTACCCCCGCAAGTTCAGCCATTACAGAGCCTGCTGGCGCCCCACCTATATCGCCGACGGCGACAGTCTGTTCCGCTCGCGCAACCGCGGGTACGAGGACCGCAGTGGGAATATCTTTGAGCCCCGCGAAGATCACGGCATCCACTGTGCGACCATGACGTATAACTCGCGCTACGTCGGAAGGCGAGACAACAACAATCGGCATCAGGTCCCAAGCCAGATTCAAACGGCGGAAAATGTCCTGCGTATCCTTGCCGGACTCGAGGGAAGCGACCAAGTCCAGGTTCTGCTCCGGGTACATGCCCTGGGCTTCACGGGCACGGCGCAGAACTCGCGTGACCAGTTCAGGCCCCAGCGAGTCAATCTGCTTCCCGTCCAACTCTCGGCTTGCGGACAAGAGACCCTGAAGGGTAGCCGGATCAAAGCCTCCTAGACGAGGCTCTTCGTGGAGCATGTGTCCGAGGGCCGATGCCCACCATGCCAGATCCAACTCGAGGCCCAGAGACTCACCATAGATGCCACGATCACGGAGATCGACCACAAGGTCACCAAGTCCAACGCGCTCCAGAGCACCCAGGACATTCAGCAATTCGGGCACCTCTAGAGCTCCATCGGGATCCTGGTAGAGACGCTCAATGATGGATGTCAACTCGTCTACATAGACGGTGTCCAGGCTGCCATAGACCGGTTCCAGATAGGGACGCAGAACGGACAGGGCTTCTTCGACCTGCTCCCAAGTCGCGACCAGATCATCCAGTGAGTCGGGAACCACCGGCCACGAATCTCCTACGCTTTGAGAAGTCCAGTCGTGACGGATCTCCTGTGCTCGAACCAGTTCCTGGTGTAGATCAGTGACGTGTACCCCCGGGCGGACCATGTCTCTAGCGTGGCGAACCAAATCGCGGCGCTTCGAGGCCCGCAAGTTGATGTTCTTCTGCTTACGCCACTGTCTAGACGCTGTTGCCACAACCATGTCAGCAGGGGAACGCTCGAGCACTTCGGGCCTGAACGTATCCAGCAGCCGACGTACTCGTTCCAAGAGAGTCAGCTGCTCGCGCCACTGCTTCAAGGTCGTTGCCTGGCGTAGTTCAATGCGGCCCGCGATGCTACTCATCTGCATGCGAATGGCGGGAAGTAGGCTGTTCGACAGCCGACCAAGGGCCCCCAGAAGAGAACCGACTTCTTCTCCGTCCTCAATGGTCACACCCTGCCAGGGACCGGGGGTGTCAGGTTCGGAGAACCAACCGAGTTCGGAGGCCCGTTCAAGCAGTTCACGGGCTGCTTGCCCGCCGTCTGCAGACAACTCGGTCAAGACATCTCGCCCGAGACGAACCGATGTTGTTGGCGGATCGGCTAGAGAAGTCAGATCTGTCAGGACCTGGAGCGCATCATACGGGGACAGACCCCAGGGCTCGAAGGTCTCGTGAAGCGCTTCCGTATACTCCGCCAGCGCCTCGCGGGTACGACGCAATTGAGTCCGCGTAGCCTCTAGTTCGGGGTCCTCTGCCAGATCACGATCACTGGTCGCGGAGTTGAGGAGGTCAGCTGCCGTGCGCTCGGAATCCTTCTCAGTGACCAAATCGGCGATGATGGGCAGGACTGCCTGGTCCTCGAAAAACTCGGTCAAGTCCCTGTGGAACCGAGGATCATTTGACACTACCAGCGTACGTTTGCCTGCACCGGCGAGGGCAGCCGCAATCGATGCGGTCGTTTTCGCGGCGTTCTGGCGACCACGGATGTCAACAGCCAGGGACTGTCCCTCCGCTATAGCCTCTACGACGCTGAGTTGATCGGGTGACTGATCTCCAAGTCCAGATTCTTTCCACGGGTCACGGTCATATGGATTGTCCACAAGATCAATGACTCTGAGTTCCTCAACTGCTTCAGGATCGCCTGCGAGGGCACGAACTGCCGTCGATTTACGCAGCCAATCGAGGTCTCGCAACTCCCGGTACAGGGAACCCGCAGGGTGGGTGAAAACACCGAGAACTAGATTGTCGTCAATCTGGAAGCCTGCGAGGGCCTTCCCCACGTTACCCAAGAACGCTAAGGCTGCCGCAGACGTGAATCCGTCAACCGTGTGCATAGAAGCCGCGAGCGCCACCGTATCGATGGGAGTCCCAGCGGCCGATAGAGCACCTATCAGGCGAGAGTTGACCTCCACACCGGGAAGCAACTGCAACGTGATCGTTCCATCGTTGCCCACTTGAAGCAGTATGCGACGCATAAGCAACGGCACCTCGTCGCCTGGCAGGCCATCCCATCTAGCCGTACCTATTGCCAAGTGGACCGAGGCGCGCCCATGTCGATTTCGAAGTTCTGTGGAGTCCGCATCCAAAGCAGCAATTCGTTCTGACATGTCCGCTAGCGCAGATTCCTCGCGAACCAAAGTATCCAGACGAGTCGGACGCTCTGAATACAGTTGGGCTATCCCTCCCGGATGCAACTCCGTGAGACGGACGCGACGTTTCAATAGAAGATCGGCATCATCTTGGAGCAACCGTCGAAGGTCCGGAATCCACTGCGCTGCGGATTCCTCGAAAGTCCATTGCACGGCGATCTCGGACGCTCCAGTCTCCTCCTGTTCATCGACGTCGGATTCGTCGACAGTGTTGGTTGCGCTACCAGTTGGGAGATGGGTCGCGGGAGCCGTCGAAGGACTGTCCGTCAGAGGGCCGTTGGATCCACCGGCATTCTCCAAAGGATCACCCGGATCGCTCACCTCAGTCTGGCGCATACCAGTGGACGGCTTGTCACCTTTGCCCCGCTTCCAAGGATCCTGTCCTTTAGGGGAAGGGTCATGCCGTTTCCTGGAGAAAAAGCTACGCACCACACTGTTAGGGTAGCGACACCCGAGCACTATCATGCAGTGCCGTGCCGAAAAACTACCAGAACATTACGGCAGAAATCACCGGAGCCGGAATCACCTACAGCAGTTGATCGGCCAGCAACTGCAATGTGTTCTCCCGCCCCACACCCCTTGCTGGATCGTCCGAAACCAAAGATCCAGCAACAGGGCTAACCATGATTTCGTCCACAGAATACTCGGTGGCAAGCTCCTGAAGGTCTGCGGCCACGGACTGCGGGGTTCCGACAAACAAGAACGGCACACCGATCCCCCGTGTTGCGATTTCTGCAGCCGACCAGTCGTAGGACTCGACCTCTTCAACTGTTGCCTGCGCCTCCAATCGACCACCGGTCCTGAGGCGAGCAGTCGTCAAGCGGTAGGGAAGGGCTCGTCGTTCAGCTTCCTCGTACGTATCGGCGACAACCGCATTGACGGGAACGAACGTCTTTGGTCGAGGAAATTGTTTGGACGGCACATAGTTTTCAAAATAGGTGTCGAGGATCGCAGACAACCCGGGGATTCCGAAGTGGTTGGCAAAGACGTAGGGCAGGCCCATTTGTGCCGCCAACTGCGCGGAGTGGGCCGAGGAACCCAGAAGCCACAGCGGCACTGGGATGGAGGCGGAGGCAGTTGCGCGGATCTCATAGAACTTCCCGCGAACATTCAACGGTACCGGGTCCTCGATGGGCGTTCGTCCTCCTCCCAAGAGTTCGCGAAGCAGCTCAACGGAGTCCGCGTATTCAGCCACGCCGTCAGTCGGCAGTCCCTGCCGAAGAATCGCTGCGGTCAACTGGTCGCTGCCCGGGGCCCGGCCAAGTCCTAGATCAATCCGGTCGGGAAACATCTCTCCGAGCAGTGCGAACTGCTCTGCGATGGAGAACGGAGCATGGTTCGCCAGCATCACTCCGCCGGACCCAAACCGAATTCGCTCAGTGCCCTCCGCCAAGAACGGAATAAGGACGCCAGGGACCGTCGACGCGATTGCCGGCATGTTGTGGTGTTCAGCCACCCAGTAGCGCGTGTAGCCAAGTCGGTCGGCGAGCCTCGCCAGCTCTCTGCTGGCTAAGAGGGCGGACCGCGTAGATTGCCCGCGCCTAACTGGGATCAAATCAAGCACGCTGAGTTTTAGTGCTACCACTGGCTTCCTCGCTCCCTACCAAGTTCGGTCCAGAATACTCGAGGCTTCGCATCAGCGCAGAGGCGAGTCTGCACGAAGGCATCGGAGGCTTGTGGTCGCTTATGACCCCGTCTTGTAGCTACATGCTGCAAAATCGCGCTATCGTCTACTTTTCATAGTCGTTTTCCGGCGTCCTCTTCACAGGGCCCCAACCAAGGAGAATAAATGGCAAGAATTGTCGTTGCCATCGGAGGCAATGCCCTGGGCGACAACCCCGACGACCAAGTGAATCGCATACGGCAGGCCACCACGTCGCTAGCAGATCTAGTGGAGGAGGGGCACGAAGTGGTGTTCACCCACGGCAACGGTCCGCAGGTGGGAGTCATCAGTTCAGCGTTCGAGAAGGCGCACGAAGTCAGCTCCGCAATACCGGCGATTGCCCTCCCTGAGTGCACCGCGATGAGCCAGGGATATATCGGATACCACCTTCAACAGCAATTGGGTGACGAACTTCGACGACGAGGAATTTCAAAGCCGGTCATCTCCGTGGTGACGCAGGTGGAGGTCGATCCCAGGGATCTAGCGTTTAGTGATCCCACCAAGCCCATTGGACTGCACGTTGACGAAGCGACCGCTGCGACCCTCATGTCGGATTCCGTGGAACCGCCCATCGTCTACAAGGAGGATTCAGGTCGTGGTTGGCGACGAGTCGTGGCTTCTCCCAAGCCTATCTCGATCATCGAAAGCGAGACCGTGAGCAAATTGGTCGACGAAGGAGTCATCGTGATCGCATGTGGCGGCGGCGGTATTCCAGTGGTGCGCAGCGATGACAGTGCCAATGACAGCGACCGTGGAAACAGCCGGGGCAATACAGGATTTCGTGGGATTCCCGCCGTTATCGACAAGGACTTGGCCTCAAAGACGCTGGCTGAAGCCATCAACGCCGACACCCTGGTAATCGCCACAACGGTTCCGAATGTGATGACAGACTTCCACGGCCCCCAGCCACAACTACTGCACCTGATCGATGCGGACAGCCTCGAACAGCTAATTGCCGAGGGCCAGTTTGCCGAAGGCTCAATGCTGCCCAAGGTTCAAGCAGCAATCGAGTTCGCGCGCAGCAGCCGAACCCAGGTGGGTAGCGACGGCCGCCGTGAAGCGATCATCTGCTCACTGGGTCAGATTGGCGACGCTGTCGCAGGCAATGCGGGAACGCATGTTCGAGGCTAGGTGAAGCCGCTATCGGCGTGCTCGCACCTCCGCCGCGTGGGGGTCCAAAGCAGTTTCACAGTAGACGCAGCGATACAGCTTGCGATCTGGGTCAACCAGGCGGAAGACTTCATCCGCTTCGTCCTCGACCGTCGTAATGCAACGCGGATTGTTGCAACTGACGATGTTGCGCAGTTCATCGGGCAAACTCAGAGACTTCTTCTCCACCAGTTCGCTGCCCCTCACCAGGTTCACGGTTATCCGTGGGTCGATGAAGCCGATAGCGTCCAGGTCCAGATCCATTTCCTCATCGATCTTGATGATGTCTTTGCGACCGTACTTGTTGCTCTCAACGTTCTTGATGATGGCGACCGTGCACTCCAGATCATCTAGACCCAGCAGGTCGTAGAGCCGCATGCACTCGCCGGCCCGGATGTGATCAATAACGATGCCGTTTTGTACGCCGTCGATGTTCACTTGGCTTCCTCCAGCAGTTTCATAATCAGGGCCATCCGAACGATCATTCCATTCTTGACCTGGCGGAAATAGGCCGCACGAGGATCATCGTCCACTCGAGCTGAGATCTCGTTGACCCTTGGCAGAGGATGCAGGACGGACAGGTCCTTCTTTGCGCTGCGGAGCTTCTCCGGGTCCAAGATAAAGCGATCCTTCAGACGCACATAGTCGGCTTCGTTGAAGAATCTTTCTTTTTGGACGCGCGTCATGTAGACGATGTCCAGTTCGGGCATGGCCTCTTCTAGCTGGTCTGTCTCCACGTACGGAACCGAATTGGCCTTCAGAGTGTCCTCGCGGATGTAATCGGGTACACGCAACTCATCGGGTGAGATCAGCACGAACTGAATGCCGTCATAGGGCACCATCGCATTGATAAGCGAGTGAACTGTGCGGCCAAATTTGAGATCACCAACCATGCCGATCTTCAGGTCGGTCAACCGTCCCTTCTCGCGATTGATGGTCAGCAGGTCCGTCAGTGTTTGGGTCGGGTGGTTATGTCCACCGTCGCCCGCGTTGATCACAGGAACCGACGATCTCAGTGACGCCAGGTGCGGTGCGCCTTCTTTCGGGTGCCGCATGGTGATGATGTCGACGTAGCACGAAACCGTTTGAATGGTGTCGGAGACTGACTCGCCCTTCTGCGAGGAACTCGAGTCGGCACTCGCGAAGCCCAGAACAGACCCACCGAGTGCTTGCATCGCCGCCTCGAAGCTGAGCCTCGTACGCGTTGACGGCTCGAAGAAGAGTGTGGCTATGCGCTTGTGTGCGCACGCGTCTTGGAAGCGGACAGGATCCGCAATGATTTCTTCAGAGACCTGAAGCAGTTCATTGATCTCATCTGTGGAAAGGTCCCTAATGTCAATTAGGTGTCGCATGTCAGTTGTCTCCCCGCGGGCTGCCTGCCGGAGCCCAACCTGCCGGATTGTCACGGAACGCAAGGACTTGTGGCGTTTGCTCCGGGGTGAGGTAACCCTGGTCCTCGGCCACCACAACAAGCGCATCAAGATCGGTGAGTGCCGCGTATTCCAAACCTGCCTCAACCATGGTCTGTTCGGCGCGAAGCATGTTGTACGTGAAAATCGAGACGATAGCCAGAACCTCTAGGCCCGCGTCACGCAGGGCTTGCGCGGCCTCCACGGAAGACCCACCGGTGGAGATCAAATCCTCCACCACGACCACTTTCTGGCCGGGAACGACCAAACCCTCGATCTTGTTCTCGCGGCCGTGACTCTTGGATCCACCACGCACGTATCCCATCGGGAGCCCCAGGATGTCAGCCACCAGGGCCGCGTGGGCGATACCAGCAGTAGCCGTGCCCATGACGCATTCGCACTCCGGGTAGTTGGCCTTGATCAAGCCCGCCAACCCCTGCTCCACGTGGCCGCGGACCTCCGGGTATGACAGCGTGAGGCGGTTGTCGCAGTAAATCGGGCTCTTGATCCCGCTGGCCCATGTGAATGGTTCATCGGGGCGGAGGAACACGGCTTTGATGTCTAGCAGGTCGCTGGAGATCTGCACGCGAACCTGTTCATGGTTGAAGGAAGTCATTCATTCTCCAGTGTTCGGTTGGCCGAGGAATTCTGCGCAGCAGCGCAAGTAGGCAGCCTCGGGGTCCTCGGCCGCGGTGATCGGGCGCCCAACCACGATGAAATCGCTGCCCGCCTCGCGAGCGGCCTCCGGCGTCATGACACGGACTTGGTCGTCCGTCGCAGCATCAGCGAAACGGATCCCCGGAGTAACCGTCAGGAATTGCTGTCCGCAGGCATCCTTGACGATCTGAGTCTCTCGCGCCGAGCAGACAACCCCGTCGAGTCCAGAGCCCTGTGTGACTCTGGCGTAGTGCGCGACCACCTCGTCAACCGGGTGCTCAATCAGAAGTTCGTCGCGAAGCATGTCAGGACCCGTGGATGTCAACTGCGTGACTGCAATCAAGAGTGGTCGGGTGCCATCCGAACGAGTCAGGCCCTCGCGCGCCGCCTCCATCATCTTTGAGCCTCCGGCAGCGTGAAGGTTGACCATGTCGACACCAAGCCCGCGCAGAACCGACATCGAACGTCCCACGGTGTTGGGGATGTCATGAAGCTTCAGGTCCAAGAATACGGAGTATCCGTCGTTCTTCAGGCGCTTAACCAGTTCTGGGCCAGTGCCGTAGAACAGCTCCATTCCGACTTTCAAGTACGGGCGCTGCTCACCTAGTCTGCGAAGAAAATCCCAAAGCACCACCTCATTCGGGAAGTCAGCTGCGACGATCACGTCCCTAGCCGAAGAAGTTCCCTCCGTTGAGCCCTCAGTTCCTGTTTGCATGACCGGTCAGTTCCTCCCTATTTCCACACAAGTTGAAGCAAGCCATAGTCTTGGCGGCAGTCAGTTGTCATGTGCCACGTTGATGACTTCGCTTATGCGATCTACGCCAAGCGTGCTCAAAAGCGGTGGCAGATCATCAATGATCTGCGGAATCACAAGCGGGTTGCGAAGTGACTCCGCGCCAATCTGAACGGCAGAAGCTCCTGCCATCATCATTTCGACAACGTCACGTGCGGATGCCGCTCCGCCGCTGCCGATGATTGGGATATCTAGAAGAGTTCGAACCTGGTGGATCATCCGCACGGCGATCGGCAGGATCGCAGGCCCGGAGAAACCACCGGTCTTCTGAGCGATCACCGGTCTGCGGCGCTCAATGTCGATCCGCATGCCCTGCAGTGTGTTGATCACGGTCAGGCCGTCTGCACCAGCTTCGGCGCAACCCACCGCGATCTCTCCGATGTCGGCCACATTTGGGCTGAGCTTCACGAAGAGCTTTGACTTCTTGACCACCTCACGCACCGCTTTAGTTACGTCGCTCGCGGCGCTGCAAGTCGCCCCAAAGCTCATTCCTCCACCGTGAACATTGGGGCATGAGATGTTCAACTCGATGAACTCGCTGCGCCCATCTGCCAATTCACAGCAGTAGACGTACTCGTCAATTGTGAATCCGCTTATGTTCATCATGACTGGCTGGTGATAGAACTCGGCAAGTCGTGGAAGATTCCGGTCGAGGACCGCGTGGATTCCAGGATTCTGAAGACCAATCGAGTTGATCATGCCGGCTGGAGTCTCCGCGATTCTGGGTGTTTCGTTTCCTTCTCGCGGCTCACTGGTGGTGCCCTTTAGCGACACGGCACCAAGGATGTTGGGATCGTAGAAGTCGAGGAATTCTTCGCCGAATCCAAAGCAACCGGATGCGGGGATTAGGGGGTTTCGCAGTCGCACTCCGGCGAGATCGACTGACAGGTCGACTGTGTTCACCACGCCAGATCCTCCCGCTTGAAAACCGGACCCTCTTTGCAGATGCGTTTGTAACCCTCCAGAGTCTCAGTCACACATCCCATACATGCCCCGAAACCGCAAGCCATTCGCTCTTCGAGGCTGAACTGACCAGGCAGATCAACGCTGCGGTAAAGCGCGTGGAGCATCGGGTCAGGCCCGCAGGCGTAGAGGTAATCCCACGGCAGGCTGTCACCTCCCGCAGCGCCCGCCAACTCCGCGATTGCATCGGTTACGAACCCCTTGGTTCCCGCGGAGCCGTCGACCGTTGCCAATGCGACGTCGACACCAAGCTGCTGGATCTCATCGACCAGCGTGACCTCCGATGAGCTTCCGAATCCGAAGACAACCTGAGGTTTCTTTCCCTCCCGGACTAGCTCTGCGCACAACGCGTACAGCGGCGCGATTCCGATCCCCCCTCCAACGACCAGGGGATACTCCATGTCTCGGGGCACATCGAATCCATTACCCAGGCCGGACAGAATACTTAATTCGGCGCCCTGGTCGATCTGTGCCATAGCGCAGGTACCTTGGCCCAACTCCTTGTACAGGAGAGCAAGAATGTCGCCATCCACGAAACAGACGGAGATTGGGCGCCTCAGATAGAACCCCGGCACCTCGACATTCACGAACTGCCCTGGTTTCGTGAGCCCCGAGCAATCCCCCCTAAGCCGCATGACATGGGTGGCTTGCGCTACCTCGACGTTGTCGAGAACCGTGAAGAGTTCTACCGAGCGCAAATCAGACTTCCGTCCCGTCAGCGTCCACACCGAGCAGGTCCCACACCACGGTTCCTTGGCAAATCGTCAGGTCGACTCGACCGTATAGCTCGGCACCGGCGAAAGGTGTTGCGCGGCCCTTGCTTTGGAACAGTGAAGGATCGACGGGGGCCGAGTACTCGGGATCGAATACGATCAGATCAGCCTTTTCGCCCTCTTCGATCAGACCACCACCGAGTTTGAATCGCTCACGTCCAGCCGTGCACATGATTCGCACGAAGTCTTCCATCGCGATTCGTCCGGTCTTCACGAAGTGCGTGTAAATCACGGGAGCTGAGATCTCCAGCCCCACGACACCATTCGCACTGCCTCGAAGCCCCTTCGATTTTTCCTCGGCCGAGTGCGGCGCGTGGTCAGTGGCGACCATGTCGATGGTTCCATCCACAAGAGCCTCGGCGACCACTTCGTAGTCGGCCCTCGAGCGAATCGGAGGGTTCATGCGGAAGCGGCCATCGTCCTCGAGCAAGTCGTCCCACAGGGCCAGGTAGTGGGGAGCACTTTCGGCAGTTACCGGTAGCCCTTTGGCCTTAGCCTCGCGAACTAGTTCCACACTGCGGATCGTCGACAGGTGGCAGGCATGGTAGTTGCAGCCGGTTTCCTCGACCAGCTTCAGGTCGCGCTCAAGCTGAGACCACTCGCTGATGCCGGGCTTTCCGAGGTGCCCGTTTGCGCGGGCGTAGTCACCATCGTTGATGTAACCGTCTCCGGACAACTCGAGATCCTCGCAGTGCTGCGCAATGATTCCTCCGGTCGGAGCAATCAGCTCCATGATGCGCCGCATCTTCTCTTCGAACTGGACTCCGAAACCATCGTCGGAGAAGCCAACAACCTCGGGGGCAAGCGCAGTGTAATCGAGCAGTTCGCCGCGCCCCGTTCCACCGGAAGTCAGACAGGCATAGGGAAAGACCTCAACGAGGGCGTCTCGGTCATAGGCACTGATCTGGCGAGCCAGTTCTTCAACGTTGTCCGGGGCCGGATCCAAGTTCGGCATTGCGCACACGGTCGTAAACCCTCCACTCGCCGCAGCCGCTGTGCCAGTGCGAATGGTCTCCTTATAAGAAAACCCGGGTTCTCGGAGATGAACATGAACATCAGCGAGACCCGGGAGAACGAATTTCCCGTCAATATCAATGACGGAGACTCCACCAACCTTAGGAGTGAAACTATCTGCGGCATCAGTGGATGAGGGATCTGCGGACGAGGGATCAAAGAGCTTGACCAACACCCCATCTTCAAGGACCACGTCCAGACGCCTGAACTGTCCCTGATGAAACACTTGACCGCCGCGCATAAGAGTCTTCATACGACCGCTCCTTTGTCACCTGCGGGACCGCTCCTACCCTAGACGATCTGCGCGTGATCGACAGTTACCTTTTCAGGATTCCCTACACCAATCACGTGTGAGATTAGGCAACCGATCCCAAGTCGTGAAGTCGGATAGCACAGTTCGGTTGGCACGGCCGAGCCATACTGTCATGAGGAAGTCCTGCTACCACCGCGCCCAAAGAGCCGGATCAGCAGGAACATGCAGACAAAACCCGCAATGTAGATCAATGCGAGGTTGACTCCTATGCCCCAATGCAGACCTCCAGAACTCGAGCATTCAGCCCCTGCCGCATCCCCCAGCAACGAAGATGCGAACAATGCCACGGCAACGATCCCAAACATTATCGGGGCCAGTCGGCTAGCGGCCAATGTCGCGAAAGCAACCGTGAGTCCAAATGCCACCAGGACTCCCAGACGCGATTCCCCAACGAGGCTTACCCCCATCGGCGTGTTCAAGAACAGCACTAGCTCTACCGCGCCAAACAATTGCAGTCCGACCAGTGGGAACTCAGAAAGCACCCAGCGAAGGTCTCCCATCTTCCCAAGGATGATGGTGAAGATGTAGACGACGGCGAAGGTCAAGACCAGCGCCACCGCCATTCCGATCATCTGCGCACGACTGACCGACGCCGCGCTGCACACGTCACCGCGGAACAATGCGATGACCGCTGGGATTGCCGCGACAGCACCGATGATCCCGAAGAACCAGTCCACAATGGTCTTCAGTGACATTGCCAAAGTGGATAGCGCTGCAGCCACCCCGACAGCCAGAGCAACCGGTGTTCCAACCTTCCCTGAAACCGCACCACCGCCGTAGATGGTGACCACCGCGAGCAATGCCACGGCTCCAACGCTGAACGCGGTCAAGGTAGCATAGCCGGTCCCCGGCGTGTCGTTGTCCCTCTTGGATTTGTCGCTACGAAAATCGTGCAACATCAGGTAAAAGATCGCCACGAGAGCCAGAAGCGTGGCGACGGCGGAGATCATGAGGCAGGGTCCTCACGCACCAAGACATCGACGACGATCACTGTCAGGTTGTCGGGCGCACCCGCTTCCAAAGTGGCCTCGACTAGGGCGTCTGCCGCCTGGCTTGCGGAACCGGAGCTGAGGATGCCCCGAACGACATCGGGCTGGACTTCGTGATGAACCCCGTCTGAGGTAAGCAGAAAACGGGTGGACCCGCGAGCGTGTGGAATCTGCAGATAGTGAGGATCCAGGGCGATAGCCGGCCCTCCGAGAGCCTGCGTAACGACCGTAGAACCTAGTAGGAAAGGGTTGGGGGCACGGTCTTCGAGCGTCAACTCTCCCACTGCCCCGGACACGAAGCGCGCAATGCGACAGTCGCCCAGGTTCATGACCTCGATTCCCTCAAGTGATACCACCATCATCGCGAAGGTCGCCCCCATCTCGGGCATCTGCCATGCGGCGCCGGCCGCAGAGACTCGGTCGCTGAGTCGCTCCAGTTCCTCACCGATGGCTTCGGGGACAACTCCTTGAATGTGAGGAAGCCCAGTAGCGACAAGTGCTGCGGCTTCTGCTCCTCCCGCGTGTCCTCCCATTCCGTCAACGGCCGCGAATCCCATCCGGTCAGATCCCGTCAAGGTGCGTATCTCATTGAGATGAACACCGTGCGAAACTCCGATCCATTGACCAATGACAACGGCATCTTCGCACCTGGGACGCACTAGGCCGACATGGGTCCTAGCACTGTAGTTCAGTTCTATGCTGCGGAGATTGTCGCGCGACATGGCACTCATCAGCCGCTCACCAAGGAAATAAGCAGACCTATCAATAGGACCCCGATCGCTACACCCAAGACGATGGTTCCCACTCCAACACCGAGAGCAACTATGCTCCACGGAACAGCAAAGATCAGGAGCAGACCGGAGATAGTCCCGATGATCGCGACTATCCACCCAAAGTTGGGGTTGATTCTCCTAAGATTCGGAGCCAGCGCCTTCAGCACCGCGTTGACGAGTCCCAATCCGACAACCACCCAGGGCAGTGACTCTAGAGACAGCGGATCAAAGTGGGGCATACGTTCATTGAGCCAAACGTAAGGTCCAGCTCCGCCGGCGACTAAATCAAAAGTCTGGCGAGGGCCGTCCGCGAATGCTGGAACGGCGTTCAACATCAGGTAGAAGACGGCACCTGTCACAATCGGAACCCACGCCAGAACAGCCCCGAAGGATTCAAAGCCATTGGATCTAGGTGCAGGCTGTGCCGGCTCAACCATCGGGGCGGCCTTCACGTACACCCACTGAACGCCCAATCCAATTAGGTAGCCACCTAGCAACCACAGTGGGGCAAACATAATCGCAGACCGGGAGAAGAAGCCGTACTGGGATGCGCTGGCGATTATCGGCCCCAAACTAAGGAACCCACCTATCGCTGCGAAAACCCAAGTCCTGTCCATCATGGCCTGGCCCGCGATTGATCGATGCACCAGCGTCTGAGCTGCCAGGGACAGGCCTACCGCGATCAGACCCACAACGGCCACGGAGACGGCGCTCGAGGAATCCCATTGGAAGGATGGCTGGGATCGTAGGCTCAACGTCAATACGAACCCCGCAATGCCAGCCCAAGCCAAAGCCGCAACTGAACGTTTCCAGGCTGAGGATTTGAGTCTGCCAACCAACACTTGGTTCGCCTCAGCCCTAGCCTCAGCGCGCGCTGCTTCGCGAGACCGTCTCTCTTCGGCAGCGGCAAGTTCGCGTTTCGTGTCTTCCTCGGCTCTCGCAACTTCAAGGCCGATCGAGGCATACAGGCGAGCCCCTAGGCCACCGTTTGACTTAGCCGACACCGCTAGCGAACGGGCCCAAGACGTATCAACCGGCTTAGAAAGGGACTCGGAGATGCGAGATTCCATGTCTGCTGCACCCGTGCCAAAGGCCGCGGACACCAGGGCGGCCTCCTGGGTGAGCAGCAAATCTGATACCTCACCTGCGATGCGCGACGGGGTCTCTTTAGACATCAGGTTGATCTGTGAGGCCCAGGCATCCAGTTGCGCCGCCGCCTTTGCTGCGGTCTCGTTCCCCACGAGGGCAAATCCGCCTACGCCCTGCTCCTCACGTAGCTTGCGCAGCCACCTTTGAGAAGGCTCATCACCACTACTGGCAAAACCGATCACGGAGGGGATCTGGGAGAACTCGACTCCGCGGAACACCGGTTCGGTAGACGGATCGAGCACGCCTTGTAAGGCAACCAGGGTGGCAGAAGGTGCATATCCAGACCGAAGGATCAGGCTGGCCTCCGCACCGCCTTGAACGTGTTTGAGCCATTCGGTCAATGCGCCGTCGGGCCGACCCGCCAGCAGCGCCATGGCCCCGTTCCAGTCAGCGCGAATCGCATCTGCCAGATCCTTTGGGGTACGACAGAGCACAGATCCCAGTCGGTAGGCGACCTTTGGCGTGCTCGATGACGCAGTGCTCGTAGTACTTGATGTAGATGTACGTGAAGCACTCGCGGAGCTCGCAGCCACTGCCGCATCTGCCACTACGGGCGGCGTCTTCCCAGCGATCCAATCGGCAGTCTGCTGGCGCCCCCACCGATTCTCTGGATTCTTAGTCAACAGGCCCCTGAGAAGCAGCCACTGCCGGTCAGTACCAACTTTCTTCAGCTCGTATTTCCCCGTGGCGATTTGATTGCGAACCACGTTGTCATCTGGCAGTCGTCCATCGGTTCGTGCGAGGAAGTGGCGTCCTTTCAACACTTCAAAAAGGATCACACCGGCCGCCCACCAATCGCTGGCGTTGCCTAGTTCTCCGGCATATGACTCAGGAGGCTGGTAGGCGAAAGTTCCCGCTATGGAACCGATGTCACGAGACAGCGCCATCTGCCGTGACAATCCGAAATCGGCTAGAACCAAGTCGAACGGCCTGTCGTTGCGAATAAGTATGTTCGCTGGTTTGAGATCGCGGTGAACGATGTTCAATGAGTGCAAATATGCGATGGCCTCAATGAGTTCGGTAGCGATCTGTCTGAACTCTGTATCTGTGAGCTTTCGGCTCCGGTTTTCGGCCAGCCAGTCGGCGAAGTTTCCGTGGGTGCAGAACTCCTGGACCTCCCATGGAAGCCCGTCGCTTTGTCCACGGTGAAGGACTTCCACGACGTGTTCCTTAGCGGCAGAATCGAGCTTCCTCTGCATGGAGGACTGATCAGTGCGGTCCTTGTACCTGTACAGCTTGATAACGACAAGCCGACCATCCTCGCGTCGTTCGCACAGAAGCACGTCAGCTTCAGCGCCCGGAGTCAGATCCCTCAAATACTCGAACTCTGCCGCGAGTTCTTGGGGCAGAATTCGGCGTCTAGCACCGTATTTGTGTCCGTGAGGACTCAGGGTGGAAGGAGAGCCATTGCCGTTCTCGCGCCTTGTGGCTGATCCGGATCCCGCGGAGCCTTCTCGGCGTGTTGTGGCACCCGTTGACGAAAAGGTCTCCCTGCGGGTTGTAGTACTTGTTGCTGTAGTCTCTCTGCGCGTTGCAGTGCTAGTCGTTCCTTGCCGTCCCTTGCCCACTTCGATGCGGGTAGCTCCTGCTAACGATTCACGGCGTGTTTTGCCCGATGTATCGCTCATCGTATTTCCACCTCTACGGAACGGCCCAGACCCACCTTCACTGGAAGGGAGCGCTTCACGGATACGGAACCTAACTGACGACTATCGACAAAGGTTCCGTTGGCAGAACCCATGTCAGACAGCTCCACTTGGTGCCCCACCAGCGTTACCAGTGCGTGTCGTCGTGACACCGTGTCCAGCGCCGCGAGAGCCCCCGCAATCACTGCCACCGGGCTTTCGCGACCCAGGATGACGGGTTGTCCTTCGGTGAGTTCAAAAGAGGTGCCTCCGGGCAGGATCACGGAGCAACCATTTCCGGTTGGTGATTCCGCAGAAGAAGTGCGATTTAGGGGACTGCCGCACACTGCACAGCTGGGACCCGCACCGGGATTCTGCTCGCCACAGACCACACACGGCTGAACAGTGCGGTCCAAGTTCGCGGGATTAGCTGTGGGCAGAGCCACTGATTCGTCAGCCACGGACTGGTCGATAGGTGCCGTAGGAACTTCCACCTCCGAACTCGATGTGACGTCCATATCTTCGATCGAGACCGGGAATGCGGCTATCTGCTCCGAAACCGCGATTTGAAAGCACACAGGGCACATGGTTCCAACGGGCACCATCGTCTCACAGCCACCGGTTCGACACATCACATCTGCCATGAAACGGCTCCTAACTCCACGCCTCGTCTGCGTAGCGCGTCTCGGAATCGATCTAGATCTCCGGAAGCAGGCAAGCCCACCATTGTCAGCTCACCGTCGTGCACAACTAGCTGAATTCTTCCCACATCCGAATACTGTTCAAATACTTGCTCACCTTTTTCGGTCAGATAAGTAAGGGTTTGATTACGACTTGCCCGAAGGGGTCCCTCCGGAGGTAAATCTGCTCTATAAGGGCCGGCGACCAGAGTGTCTACTCGGTCCAGCAGCGCAGCGCCACGACTTCTGGCAACCGGAAGCGGGTACCCGGTAAACAGGAGTACATCGAGCTGCTCGCCGATCTGGGTGCAGCGCAGTTCGTCCAGCATTACTGCCAAGCTGTCGGCCTGATCCACCGGTTCACCGCCGGTTAGGGTGATCCCCGTCAATGAATACTCACGCACCAAGCTCAATATGTCCTGGACGAGGGCTCCGATCTCGACTTCGGTTCCACCATTTGGATCCCACGTGTCAACAGACGCACATCCGGGACACGCTAATCCACAACCCTGCACCCAGACACCAAGTCGGGATCCGGGACCGAGCACCTCTACACCCGGCACTAGGCGGTTCACTCGGATCATTCGGGAGCCCCAGCGCAGATACTCAGGACCTCTGCAGTGGCATGCGGATGCAGCCTCACTTCAACCTCACGATCGGGGACCCATCCGAGTCCTGAGCCAACGCCACCACCCTCAAACTCGTAGCTTCCGGCTGCGCGAAGACCGCCCGAGCCAATGGATTCACGTAAAGCGCTTCAAGGTTGATTCCAACCCCGCGCCCTCCCTTTGACAGGTCTTTGGTCACCCGCTCGATCAGCTCTTCTTCAACTGCGGAGTCGATCGAAAGGGTGATCGACATTTGCTCCTGCATGCGCCGGCTGACATTCGCCAAGTAGATCGTTGCCAGGCGACGGGCAACGTCACGTTGCATGGGCTGGAACACGACCACGTTCCCATCGCCTATACGTCCGTAGAGTTCCGGGCGGTTCAGCTCTTCGTTGAAGTGCTGCTCGACCGACTCACGCATGGCCGCTTCGAAGGCTTCGGCCTGCTCTTCCTCGGGCAAGTCCGAAACATCAACTCCAGTGGCGCCGAGATTCGAGGTGAACACGATAATCGACTCGGAGAAGTACACGGTGTCACCCGAACCGTCCGTCAGTCTGCCGTCGGAAAGAATCTGAAGGAACTTGTCCATGATCCGATCGTGGGCCTTTTCGATCTCATCAAACAGCAGCAAAGTATGTGGCCTGCGACGAAGAGCATTAGTCAACTCGCCTCCGCCCCCGTGCCCGACGTATCCAGGAGGTGAACCAAGGAGCCGCGCCTCGCTGTGTTCCGAAGAGAACTCGCTCATGTCAAATCGAACAAATGCACGCTCGTCACCGAAAACCAGACGTGTTATGGCTTTTGCGAGTTCGGTTTTGCCGACACCCGTTGGACCGGTAAAGAACAGTACCCCGCGCGGTCCTGTTCCAGGTCTCTTCTGATGGGCCGCAGTCAGTCCCGTGGCGGATCGGACCAAGAGGTCCAGTGTTTTGCGAATTGCGCGCGGCTGTCCGAGAACCTCGCTAGACAAGAACTCTTCGCCCGACCGGATCCGCTGCCGCAGATAGTCCGCCTGCCAGGGATTCTCCGTCAGGCCCACCCGGTAGGCACGCACTGAATCATCGATTCGACTTACGTCAGCGCCCGAATCCCGTGCTAGTTGGACCACTTCAACCATCGCACGCACACTCAGGCCCTCGGTCGTATTGGCGAACTTGTCGATTACGTCCACTCGGCGTTGAACGTCAAGTTGTGCCCAACCCGGTAGTGCAGACGAGAGCAATTCGGCTGCACTACGCCGCAAGTCTAGATCCGGGGTGGGAACTGGTACCTGTCGCACTCCATCGCCAGTCAGCATCCAGGTAGGCAGATCGCCTGGACGGTCTACCAGCCAAAAGATCGGGTGTCGAAGAGCAACCGGACGGAAGTCCCGATGCAGATGCTTGGTCCCTGCGTGCACTGAGGCCAATGAGGCCAACATCAACTGGTGAAGTTCTTCGGAGAATGGCTCCCCTACCGGCTGGGCCTGAGAGATGTAGTCGAGGACCATGGCAACGGGAACAGATGACTCAGTCACCGCTCGGACTACGTAAGGTAGTTCCGTAAACCCTGTGTCCGACGAGATCAGATCCGCACGGGAACCGAGAACCTTCTGAGCTGCCTGTACGGCATCGGGAGTTTGCGGCCACACGCTCAGGCCCGCGGGAGAGTGGACCAGGAGAGCCTGGAACCCACTTCTGCTGAGAGTCTGGAACAAAGCATCGTGAAGGTTTGCAAGTGCGGGCCGAGAACCTTCCGCGTTTAGGGCTACCAGCTGCAAGTCACGTATTGCGCCGTGGACCACGTACTGCCCTGTGGTTGGCAGCGACGCATCAATGTCTCGAAGCCACAGAGGTAATCCCAATCCGCGCGCTCTTGCAGATTGTGCCGAAGCGTTCATAGCGATCCTCCAACTGATCGTTCATTTCGACGCCTGGTCGAGGAGCTTCGCGTCTTCGAAGACCGCTGATGCTCCTCTGACGCCCGATCCAGGTCTCTTCGCTCTAGTGGCATCCCGGAGATTCTGGCCACGGGGACAGCACCAACATGCTGAGCGTGAACTCGCTGCGACCTAATTCCACTTCGTTCCAAGCGCTGCGCCAACCCGGCACTGTCGGTGCACGTCGCTTGTTCAGCCCTCAGGTCCTGGGTTTCAGTGGTATCGCCGGTTGACACCACTCGCGTCAGCATCATTTTGCTATCTGGAAGGAGTCGAACCTGCAGCGCATGATCCGGAAGGTCGTTTCGGCGGGCCAGGATCTCCCGGCTCAGGGAGTTAGGCGGAGTCGGCAAGAGCTCGACGCTGTATCCCATTTCTACCAGTGCTTCTTGGGCCGCATTGGTCACGTACGCATCGTCAGCGTCAGCTTCGTTCTTCCGTTTCAGGGCCGCGACATCATTGACTAGTTGCCGCAGTTGCTCACGTGTCCTAATTGATTTGGAACGTTGGATAAGCAGCGCGGAAGCGCGATCCGAAGAATCAAGGGATAAAACTGTTTCTTCAGCTTCCTCAGCGATCATGCGCACCTCCTGCTGGATGCGGTACTCGTGATTGATCTGCACACCGATCACATCCAACTCCGAACGCGAGGAACCGGCACTCTGGATCTGGGCCAGAAGTGTCTTGCGCATAGAACTGTCATCAAGTTCGGCCACAGCAGCAACCATTTTGGCCACGCGCTCGGTGTCAGAGTGACTTTCGCTGGAAGAAGACGTTGGGCTAGGCTCTCGAACTTCGGGTTGACTCTGTTGCAAAACAGTTGTTGACTTACCGGCCTGCTTTTTGAAGATCTGCTCGAGTTCGACGCCAACTTGAGAAGTGATCGACGTGGGCATGGAATGAACGACCGCCTGGATCTTCGCCCGGCGAACGAGCTTGTTGGCAGCCTCAATAGCGGTTAGCAGTTCCGCTTCAAAGCGCGTGGCAACCTCCGCACTTTCAGTTGAACCCGCTGGTGTCGACACCAGTTGAGCGCTCTCTTGACGAAGCACGTCATTGGCAGCCTGCAGACGAGCCACCAAGTTTCTGCATCTAGTGCGAGCTTCAGCTAGCTCTCTGCGAGCGCGCTCTTCGGGCGACTCGACTCTTACGCTGTAACCTTTGGGACCGCTCACGCCTATACCTGGTCTCAGTTCGTTTTCTAGTTCTACCAGCCAGTGGTTCTAGTACTACCAGCTAGTGGGCAGAGGACGCCCCTCCTGATAGCCTGCCGCCGTTTGCACCCCGACGATCGCGCGCCGCGAGAACTCTTCAAGAGTCCTGGCTCCCGCATAGGTGCATGCAGAGCGGATACCCGAAGTGATCTCATCAATCAGATCCTCGACGCCTGGACGCTGTGGATCCAAATACATGCGGGATGAGGAAATTCCTTCCTCATACAGTGCTTTGCGTGCGCGGGAAAACGAATCTGATCCAGCGGTCCGGGCGGCTACTGCGCGAGCCGAGGCCATGCCGAAGCTCTCCTTGTAATGCCGCCCATTTCCGTCCGTATGGATGTCACCAGGGGACTCGAACGTTCCTGCAAACCAAGAGCCGACCATTACTTGGCTGGCACCGGCCGCAATCGCCAGGGCAACGTCACGGGGATGGCGAACGCCTCCGTCAGCCCACACATGTTTGCCCATCGCCCGAGCTGCGGCAGCCGCGTCCAGAACAGCGGAAAACTGAGGGCGACCAACACCGGTCTGCATACGGGTGGTGCACATAGCACCCGGCCCTACACCGACCTTGACTATGTCAGCACCCGCGTAAATCAATTCCTCGGCACCGGCTGCCGTAACGACATTTCCAGCAACTACCGGGACCTGCGGTTCCAGTGAACGAATCGTCTCCAGGGCCTCAAACATCTTCAACTGATGGCCGTGAGCGGTGTCGACGACAAGTGTGTCGACACCGGCCTCAATCAGAGCCTCTGCCTTTGCGCGAACGTCGCCGTTGATACCCACTGCCGCTGCGATGCGCAGCTTTCCGTTCGCATCGAGAGCAGGACGATAGATGCTGGAGCGAACAACACCGGTATCCGTCAGCACGCCTATTAACTGGCCGTTGTCGACAACTGGCACCATGTGCAGACGCTTGGCACCAAGTTCCTCGTATAGAGCTTGCATCCCGGCATCGGAGGCTTCCACTTGGGAAAGTTCAACTACCACAGGATCCTCGGACATCACCTGTCCCACCTGGGTGTAACGGTCAACACCAGCACAGTCCGACGTGGTGACAATGCCTATCGGGCGACCGGAATCCACAACAATCGCGGCGTCGTGCGACCGCTTGGGAATCAAGCTCAAGACGGCACTGACCGGCATTTCGGGACTCACAGTGATTGCAGTTTCGACAACCGGGTGACAGGTCTTCACACTGGAGATGACATCAGCCACGATCTCCACCGGAATGTCCTGCGGGATAACAGCCATACCACCGCGACGTGCGACCGTCTCCGCCATGCGTCGTCCCGACACAGCGGTCATATTCGCAACGACCAGAGGGATCGTCGTGCCGGTACCGTCATTGGTCGATAGATCCACGTCAAACCGCGAAATAACATCCGACCTTGAAGGAACCAAGAAGACATCGTCATAGGTCATGTCATGGGCATGCTCTTGTCCAGGTAAAAACTCCATGGGCTAAAGCCTATGTGCCGGGACCGACAGATATGAACCACGCTCATGTACGCATAGACCTAGGGCATTATCCCCAGAGGGGTTGTAATCCCGTGTGGAGAGAGTCACACTGATTGGGACGAAAGGACCAAAATGACAGATTCTGGACTCGGAGACAAGATCTCAGGAACCGCTAAGGAAGCCGCCGGGAAGGTAACAGGAGACAAAGACCTGGAGGCAGAAGGCAAGCTCGACAAACTGGAAGGTGCCGTCAAAGAGAAGCTTGATGATGCCGGAGCAGGCCTAAAAGCTGTCGGTGAGAAGATCAAGGACGTATTCGACAAAGACAAATAGTTCCTCGACTAGAGAGACTGGCGAGCAGTTCGGGCCGTCGCGGTCCTCGTCATCCTAGCTAATGGGCTCAAATTCGAGTTCACGGTACTGATTCACGGTATAGAACACCGAGCGTCAAAGAGAACAGGATGGCGAGGACTGCGACGGCCCCTACTGGTCTATGAGCAAAATCATCGGCGCCAAGATGCAACCACCGGCGCTGTGGCGCAGACCGTACCCACGATAGTGTCAGAACATGAGCATGGACTTTAGGCATTTGCTGCTGACTGCAGGCAGTGTAGCGGTATGCCTGATTGCTGGCGGGTGCAATGACAGCAGTACTGGATTCGACACGATCTCATCTGACGGACTTGGAGTTGTCGATGCCGAAACGGAGTTGATCGGCACCGTCGTCGATGACCGGGGATGCTTCAAGTTCCGAGAAGAAGGTTCGGATCAAGCCCTCTGGCTGCTATGGCCCGAGGGCACCAAGTCGGTCAACGACAATAGGTCTGTTCGGACTAGGGCCGGAACCGAGTTCAGCCCAGGCGACATTATTGTGGTCGATGGAGTGCTTCTGGGCCGCGAAGGGCTTCCTGACGGGAGCAATCCAGACAGCATGTGGGGTTCATATGCAAGGTTCTGCCTGGGAGCCGACGAGTCCCAGGACGACGAAATTCTACGTGCCGTGACGGTCGAGCACGTCGAATAACTAGGTGCTCGATAATAGAGCAATGGCAATGCGTTCCCCGCTCCGACCACGCAATGGTGTGGGAGCGACTCGACTCCGCGTGCCGCAGACCGGCCAGTGGTCCACGATCAGCGAGTACGTCGTTGCCCGTTTTGCGTACCTGAACACTGAAGTTCTGCTGACTCGATTCGATCGCGGTGGGGTTGTGAACGCTGACGGCAACCCACTTACACGAGACACACCTCTCGGTTCTGAAACGTTCATCTGGTACTACCGTGACCCACCCATCGAACACGAGATCCCCTTCGAACCTGAAGTCCTTTATCAGGACGATCATCTGCTGGTCGTGGACAAACCACACTTTCTGCCAACAACCCCGGCGGGCATGTTTGTGCAGAACACTGCACTTGTGCGCCTGCGAAACCGGCTGGAAAATGATGATCTGACCCCGATTCATCGTCTTGACCGGCACACAGCTGGCATCGTGATGTTTTCGACCCGCCCTGAAACACGCGGGGCATATCAGACGCTGTTTGCGCGGCGAGAGGTCTCAAAGGAATACGAGGCGCTAGCGGGCAAACCCAACGATTGGGACTCGAAAGCCCCGACCCTCGACGGCAGACCCTTTCCAATCAAAGTGCGCTCCCACATCCACAAGCAACGAGGCGTTCTGCGGGTGCAAGAACTGGCCGATAAGCCACCAAACGCTGAAACAGTGATCAAGCTGCTGGGCGAAAACGACGACAAGTTACATCTTCTGCTGCTTCCTCGAACCGGGCAGATGCATCAGTTGCGCGTGCACCTTGCTTCCCTCGGGGCAGGGATCGTTAATGATCCGTTCTACCCCGTCCTGCTAGATGAGGCTCCTGACGATTTCGACCGACCGATGCAATTGCTTGCTAGGAGCATACGTTTCGTCGATCCGGTGACGAGGACCCGGCGGGAGTTCACCAGCAGGCGTTTGCTATCAGGTGTGGCATAGCACTACGCAAGCCGCCTAGGGCAGTCGTGCGAGTCGTAGGATCAAGAATGTGAATCGCCAATCACGCTGGACAACAGGCCGCAAGAGTCCTGCTGCGCCGAGGCATTTTCGTTGCGAAAATCCATTCCCCGCTAGTCCGTCGTCCTTCGCTGGAACTTCAGATCGCCGTCGATTACCAGCACGTCGCCGTCTATCGTCGCTGAGTTTGGCTTTCGCAACGTCGAGGACACAATGTCCCAGGCGCCGTCAAAAGGCTCGTGGCACTGGATGCCGTCAGACTCAAAGGGACCGAACTCCACGGTGCCATTCTCATCATCGACCGTAACCGTAGAACCTATCGCGGTGCATCCGCGCGAACCGCCGACCACGCCCGCCCGGTCTACGCCTATCCAGATCTCAGGGACTTCCTCGTAGACCCACTCGCCGGAAAGGTCCGAAATACTCTTTACCGCCGATTCGGATACGTTGTCCGCGGCGCAACCGGCAAGAGCAACCGCCCCAAGCGTTGCCGAGAGACCTAGGCTGAGTGCCACTGAGGACTGCCTACCACCAAGCATTTGAGTAACGCCTTCCCGGAGCACCAAGGCGGCCTCCCCTGCAAATGTATATGTGCTGAAGTCCCGGTTTCTTGCACAGAATCACATAACCCGTCCTGCATCAGCTTCTCCCGATAGGCACTCATCTTCCTCGGCCGCGGAAGTCCGATTCCTGTTCCAAGTAGCTGATGAACGTGTCTTTGCAATCCCGATGAGCTCGCGGAAACTACCAACTTATGCGGTGTTTGCGAGAGGGGCCATGCCTTCTTCTGCTCTTGATCTCAGTTTCGTCCCAAGGGGACGACAGTGGGAAGGTCATCGCCACCGGTAAAAAGAAGATCTGTTGACGGATCTCCCCCATAGGTGATTCGTAGCAGCGTTCCCTCGCATGAGACCTCCACATTCGAACCGTGGATCGGTACCAGCGAACGTATCACCTCGGAAATGTCGCTTTTGTCAGTCATGCCCGGATCGAGACTTCCCGTGGACGAAATCTGTTCGCCAAAGATGAGGTTTGATCCGTCTAGCTTGTACTCCATTGTCACTTCTTCGAGGATGCCTGTCTGAACAGGATTCACGGGACCACTTGATGACTCTTCGACAAAGGGAACAAAGAAGTTGTGGGTGATGGTCGACTCATCGATCCTCATTGAGTATTCCACTCGGGACCCAAGCAACAGGATCTCAGCGGCGCTCGGATCGAGTACCCAGTGCCCGAGAATGCAATTGCTGAGAGGAATAGGAGCGGGGTCCACCTCCCGGTCCTGAGAACACGCCACCAGGAGCAGTGGCAGGCAAACCAAAAGCCACATTGGGAGCAGCCCCCGCAAGGAATGAGCGGGACTTGTCCCCCTAGGACCTACAGACCGGGTCGGGCTCATGCTGTCCATGCGAGTGACTATATGTCACCCATTATCGGTCTCGCTTGAGGAAAGTAGCAGATCGACTTATGAGTACGAAGCGAAAACTCGCTGACTCTGGCCATCAATGGTTACCTCACCGCCGTAAGGCATGATCCACTGAGGTTTTGTGTGCCCGAAGGAAGGTCCGATGCACATGACCACATCGGGGTTGTAGGTACTTACTGTTTCAATGACGACGTTTTTCTGTGCTTCCCGCCATGCTGCGCGAGTCTTTGCATCCGGAACGGGTTTACCTATCTGCGATGCGGGTGACCTAGCAAAGACGACAGCTTGAATGACTTCAAGAGTGCCCCGCTCGCCGAGCCCTCGGAGCCACCAACGAACCATGTCAGCACTTGGCAGTTCTTCACTGGTCTCCAGCAGAAGAACCGCACCTTCCAGCTCGTCGTTCGAGGGCATACGGTCCGCTAGAGCCAACCAGACTATGACGTCGAGACAGCCGCCCCATGTTCGTCCGGTTATAGATCTGGAAGGGCCTGCCCAGGTCCAGGGTTCGACCCTCTCTCGTTCAACGAGATCCGTAAGTGCCCGAGGATCTCCCCAATCAAATCCGAAGTCCTCAGAGAATCCAGGTTCAGTAATTTCCAGCTGGTTTCCAGTGAGTAATGCAGCAGTGAGTGAGGTTTGTTGCTCAGGATCTACCGAAGGAGCTGGTCCCAACTGAACTTGAGTTGACCCACCATAGAATCCCGCAACTCCATTCATCCACATCCAGTTGAGAATATTAGTGTTGTCGCTGTAGCCCAAGAACGGTTTGGGGTCGTCGTGAAGAAGATCTATATCGAGGAATGGAACCACTTGGATCTGATCCTCTCCTCCGATCGTCGCTAGAATTCCACGGATCTCCGGATCCGCAAGCGCAGCGTTGAAGTCTTCCGCCCTCTCTCGTGGTGTTGCGCCAAGCTTTCTCGTGGTTGGAAACTCAACGGGGACCAGACCTGTCATCTTGGTCAACCGACTCAAAGCTTGCTCATGAACAGCCGGAGCCACGGAAGGAGCCGCAAACGACGGCGAAAGGATCGCGACCTTCTCGCCAGATGCCAGTTTCGGAGGTTGCACGAGCTGTTTCATGCTCAACAGGGTAATCCCTTGCCCGGAGCGAGGAGTCTCGGGCCTGGTGACACAGGATTTGGCTAATAGTTGTCGGGCCAGACCTTTAGGGCACCGGAACGCAGCGCAAGACCCTGAGGAGCTGATTGTTCAACACCCGCAATTCTGTCGGCATTCAGGATTGCCTTCCCACCCCGAACCCTAGAGATCCCGCAGCTGCAAGATAGCTGGCAGCGACAACTGCGAGCGCACCAACTCCGACGACTAGACCGTAGTAGCTCTGCGCCCCAAGGTTATAAAGCCATCCTAGATCTGCTGGAAGGGTCATGAAGAAAGCCTCACGACTGGCTTGCCTAGCGACTCAGCATAAGCGATTTCGCGGCTGGTCGATTCCCCTATATAACCACCTGGATCGACGACGTAGACCCAGTCCGCCAGATCAATCTTTCGAAGGTGCAACTCACCTAGCCGCTCCTTCTGCTCTCCGGTGAACTTGTCACCACTATGTTGGAACAAAGCGGGGCTCAAGACGATTTCTCCGCCCAGAGTTAGTCGGGCATAGGCTTCAGCGATCTCCTCACGGAACCTCGTTGAGCCACAGATGCATACGATCGACGTTTGCGGCCTTCCAAGAGGTTTGACCATGAACAGGCAGGGCGAGTCCTCGCCCCACAGATCAGTTTCCTCCAACGGGACGAACCCCATCTTCTTGTAGAAGTGGCGAGTCTTGGAATACCCCTCATCTGGATGCGAAGCACCCAGGGTCTTCACTTCCATGAGTTCCACTCCACGCTCGATTGAGTCACGTTCGACCGCTTCAACCATCGCGGTTCCAACACCGCTGCCGTGGACAGACCGATCAACGACAGTCAGGTAGATCTCGACAACACGGGGAAAGTGCCGATCAATCAGGGTCACACCAATGACTTGTCCCGCATCGTCTCTAACTACCCAAGTCTCTTTGACTCGAGCTGCTTCGATGTACTCGGTATTTGCATCAGGAAGGCCAAACCACTCAGGCACAGTGGCAAGTAGCCGTGCTACATCATCCGGAACTGGATCCGAACGCACTGCTTCCCGTTTGTCACTCACAAATCAACTTCACCTTCGACGATTGAATGAACTGTCAGCACGATTCTGTGATACCCACTCTATCGGCTGGTGCTCGATGCAGGGTTTCGTCGCATCAATCGAAAACAAGAACGGCGGAATCACGCCAGTTTGTGCACCTGCGGAGGTGCTTCTCAAACCAATCCGGAGCCCTGAAATCGTTAATTTCGCGGGTATTACGCGGGAAACACGACCTCTCTTCCCGCCCGGCGAGGACGCCCAGGAGGGATATTCGAGGCCCTGTAGTGGAGAAAAGACTCGGAACTCAAACTCGTTTGAGCGCCCCGTTACGTCAAGAAGTCCTTACCGCCTACGCTGCCGGGACACCCGTTAAGGAGATCGCACACGCTCTTGACGAACAAGACTTGAGAATGACACTAACAGCGACGGAGGTGTTACGAGAGGGTGTCGGCCTCTGCTTCGCTAAGTCACATCTACTGGCCGCACTACTGCGAGCAGAAGGAGTGCCAGCAGGACTTTGCTACCAGCGGCTCGGCGACGGTCATTACTATGTCCTACACGGATTGGTGGCCGTCTATCTTTACGGCGCTTGGCATCGCCTCGACGCGCGCGGGAACAAATCTGGGGTGAATGCGGAGTTTTCGCTTGAAGTTGAGCAACTGGCCTTCATTCCCGATGAGGCAATCGATGAACTGGACTATCCAACTGTCTACGTCGCCGCCAATCCCAGCGTAATCAAGGCATTATCTGAAGCCGACAACACGATGGACCTATGTGACGGAAATCTACCGACTCAACTGGACCAGGCTCAGAAATCAGAGTGCGGAGCGGACCTTGCATCGGGCGGCTGACTCCGGACACGCCTTCCAACACGTATGCGGGGATTGCTAGAAGGGATAGTCGATCTTCCGCTCGCTAGCCATTAGCCTTGTGTGGACTCTACGCGTCGATAATGGTTGAGATGGTGTCTCTGATCTGCCGTAGAACCACCGCTCCAACGTTGCCCATCTGCTCACCGACACGCAACACCGCAACGGAGCGAATGTGTTGACACTGAGCGGCGGAAACAGCGGTGAGCCCATTGAGAGTGTCGGGAGAAACAACAACCTCCGCGCCGCTTTTCCGGATAGTCCGCGTCAACGGAACAACTTGAATGACATTGGGTTCGCCACGAAGAATCTGTTCAGCAGTGACAACGACCGCCGGTCTACTCAGTCCGGCTTCGGAACCGGTAGGACTACCTAGGTCAAGCTCAACCACATCACCCGGCGTCAGCATCCAGCCACTCCAACTCATCGTCCCGCAAAGAGGCAGCAAGATCTATCCCGATTGCCTCTTGCTCAAGTAGACGGACCGCGCGGTCAACCGTAGCGGTGACGGTTTGACCAAGGCGAGCTGCCAGGTCGTTAACAGCGTCCCTAGTGGACGTGGAAACTCGAATTGTCGTGGTACTCATAGCTCAACCCTACCGCTTGTAGACATATCCGTCTACAAGAAGGGCCATCAGCACACTAACCTGGAGGAAACATGCAGTCACCCGTGCGCACCATGAAATCAGGTTTGAACAACGCGCATTGGTTGTGGCAACAGGTAATTCACCACGCTTAACCAAGGCAAGAGCCCATCTGACCAGGCAATTCACCTAGTCAGCGGATCTTGAGAGTTTGTGCAGCTCCGTAGAGAGCTTGAGAACCCCGGCCCCTGGCCCGGCTCTGAAAACCGTGGCTTCTCACCCATCTCGGGGTGGCTACAAGTACAGCGAGCCGCCTTCCGAGCTCTCGGTGACCGCCTCTCGCGGTCGTGTGGTGCCCCCGAGACGATTCGAACGTCCGACACCCGCTTTAGGAGAGCGGTGCTCTATCCCCTGAGCTACGAGGGCGGGGTGACTGCCTTCCCGGCCCCACTTGGGAGCCTACGCAGTCATTTTGCGGATTCCATACTAGCTGGATCGTAGTCACCCCCAAAATGGCGGCGTTCGTTCGCCCACGCGAACACGACAATCTGGTTGAAGTCACTCAAACAGACTCACGATTCGGAACCACTCACCAGAAGGGTCCAGCTTTATCCAGTTGGGGAACAGGTGCGGATCGGTGATGTGGCCGTCGAACTGGACTGTAGTCGCGCCTTTGGCAGCGACTGCGTCTAGCGTTCGACGCAAGCATGCCTCCACATGCCGCTCTCCATCGGAGCAGTTACGGGAGATTGTTTCTGCCACCACAATCTGGGGAGAGGAATCAGTAAAGACTACTGCAACCGCTTGAACAATCCCTTCACCATCAAGCGAGACTGAGGATGATTCCAGATCTACGTCCTCGGGAAAACCCATCTCCGATGCAATGAGTGAGGTATTCTCAGCCCTCACAGGAGCCCATTCCTCGTGCGTCCACAGGTACATTGAGGTGAGGGCACCGCGAAGATCCTCGACGCTGACACCGTCAGCACGGACGGTGCTGCCTCCATCGCGAAGTGCGATTCTGTGGCTGACATCCACCGATTGAGGCGGGACCATCTGGATCGTGCGAGCTCCCACGAGATTCATCACTTCGAGGACCGAAGAGCCTACCAATCCACCAGCGGTGCCGGGGATATCCTTCGCCCTAAGGGAGCCGAGGTGGCGTACAAGTTCCACTTGATCGTCAATGCTCGTGCCCGGAGCGGCAGAAACCATGATGTCGTAATGAGAATCGTGCATTTGCGACAACGACATCATCGCGGCGGCAATCACCTCTCCTTTGGCGGTGGCGACAACAGAACGCGTGTCCTCTGAGAGCCAACGATCGGGAAGCAGCCCAGCTTCAACCATCCACGGCTGGGCGTTCGCGAGGTCCTTGAGCGCGGTGGGGTGGATGTCCAAACTCAGCGACGCTCCCATGCATGGGTCGGGCTGGGAGTACGCTCACGGTGCTTCGAGGGAACCGTCATAACCGGGCATGTGGAATGGTGAAGAACTGTTTGCGAAGTCGAGCCTAACAGCATTCCCGCGAAGCCACCCCTGCCCCTGGTGCCAACAACAACCATATCGACTGCTGTGGAGAACTCCGTCAACAGTGCAGCGGGTGCCCCATCTAGCGCGTGTCGGGCAACCCTGACTTTACGGTCACCTACAGCATCCTTGATGCTGCGATCCATTGCCAGGCGAATATCCGCAATCATGTCTTGACGATCAATCGCTGCGGGCATCCACGACATGATACCGCCACCAGTTGCAATCGGTACTGCCGCAACCACGGTCAGATCGGCGTTCCACAGGATCGCTTCATCAACAGCCTTCTTGAGAGCCATCGATGCCACGTCCGACCCATCGACACCCACAACGATCCGCTCGATGGGAGTGAATGGACGGCCCGATCGGTGCATTGGCACGACTACCACCGGGCAGCGTGAATGGGCAGGCAATGCCGAGGAAACGGTGCCGAGGAAACGGTCAGCGAAACCTCCGCCTCCACGCGAACCGATCACCATTAGGTCAGCTTCTTCTGACAGTTCAGTCAGGACGGTTGCAGGATCCCCCACTTCAGTAACAGTACGAACACGAATCTCACGGTCCGACACCGCGTAGCGAGCTTCTTCTACGACGTGCTCCGCGCCCCGGCGAAGCGCCTCATCGTCAAGGACCGCCAGTCCACCATCCAACGCGGCAGCACTGTAAGAGGCTACTGCGTAAGTGCAAACGATAGTGAGTTCACCCCCACACTTCGCTGCGCGGTCAGCTGCCCACTGGGCAGCAAGCAAAGCTTCCTCGGATCCATCGACCCCCGCGATGATCTGCTGTGTGTGTGGCATGTGTCCTCCTGTGCTCGCACTTGTCGAACAGTTCCATTGTGCACCAAGTGCTGCCGGTCACACACAATTTTGGGTGGAGGGAACATTGCATTCCTCATGCCACGGGAACACCTATCCAACGAGGACCTCCGCAACCGGACTGAAACCCATATATGGCGCAACACCGACAGCCGCAGACCGGATGTAAACGTCCAAGTTCACAAGTGTGTGACCTGTAGGCGGATTTGACGCAAAATTCTAGGATTTTTGCCTATAACAGTCGCACTTGTGGAAGCAGGACGCAAACCGACAGCCTTACCCGCGCCTTAGGCTCCGCGCGATCCGTTAACGCGAATGCCCCCTCACCTAGAGGGGGCATTCACTATTCTAAGCTTCAGATACGTACGAAATAGTACGAGCCGTAGAGGCCTGAGATCTTCACGCCAGTCGCCGGCGTCGAAGCGTGAACAATCTGTCCATCACCCATGTAAATCGCAACATGGCCACCACCATTCAGGATGACCAGGTCCCCCGGTTGAGCGTCAGCCGCCGAGACGATGGTACCGGCGCCGCCCTGATCGTAGCTGGTACGAGGAAGCGCGATTCCATGCAGACCGAAGATGTACTGAGTGAAACCGGAGCAGTCAAAAGCATTGGGACCTGATGCGCCGTACACGTAGGGGTAACCCACGTACTGCAGGGCAGTTGCAACTACACCAGAAGCGCTTGCCGCTGGCGGAGGAGTCGAGACGTATTCGTCAACGGCCTCACTCTGATCGTTGCGGTCGTAGTCGCGAGTTGCGGCTTCCACCACTACCGGTTCTGGTTCGAGGTCTGGTTCTTCGACCTTCACAGCGAACTCGTCGCCAGAATCCCATTTGATGTCCAAGGAAACCAGAGTTGCAGAATCCGTAACCTGCAGATTCGACACAAAGTCGCCAGAGGGCGCCTGAGGAAGAACTGAAGGGAGGGATTCTGCGGTTGCAGTCGATGCGACTGCTGCGGTCAGAGCGAGACCAGTTGCGGATGCAACTGCTACGCCGCGAGAACTGATCGCGCGGAACTGAGCGGTGTCAGCAAAGTCTGAAATAGGTGTAACGGGCCTGGCATCACTACGATGCCGTGCTACCTGCCTAGTGGTCACGTACCAACTCTCCTGCTAGAGCCTACGAAGTGAGCTGTCGGGTTAGGGCCGGAGCGCCCCGTCCTTTTCAGGACTTAACCCCAAGACCTAGCGGTCAAAGGTGGTTCCCCCGCTCTGCGTCAAGTGCTTTCAGCGATCCGAACGACGCAGACTCGGCTGTTTCGGACCACTAGTCATCAGCCAATCCGGCTACGACCAAGAGCAACAGTAACCCGCCCGTCAGCAAATGTCACGTAAAGATAACGACACCACACTCACAAACCAGCAAAATTACGATTTCTTGGGTATCTCCAGGAACAAATGGGGTGCATACAGGGACGAGAGACCTAATTCCGCCGTATCTTCGTTGCTCACACTGTCGGTTTTGACACTGTTTTGAGACTCCAGCGAACGCATGACAAAGGCGTCACCGTGGTTGCTAACGGCAACGCGAGCACCCGGTTTGATTCCCCGCTCAAGTAGTCCTTTGATGACCATGCGGTCCGCTTGGATAGGTTCACCGATACGCGTTACGACAGACTCAACGACCTGGTCATCGCGGCATATGGATTCGACGTTGACTTCCTCGACCATCGACGCAAGGGCACCCGGAATACTATTACCGAAGGGGTCACGTTTAGGATCGTTGAGTAGGCCGACCAGCCTGTCTTCTACCTCTGTAGACATGACGTGCTCCCAGCGGCACGCCTCTTCGTGGATGTCGGCAAGGTCCAGTCCGATGACTGACAGCAACAAGCATTCCGCCAGACGGTGTTTGCGCATGACTTCGCGGGCAATGGCATAACCACGTTCGGTGAGCTCGAGCTTCCGATCCTCACGGACCGTCACCAAGTCGCTACGCTCCATACGACCAATCGTCTGGGACACTGTCGGGCCGGAGTGGCCAAGGCGCTCAACAATCCTTGCGCGAAGAGGAACAACACCGTCCTCGGCCATTTCGTAAATGGTTTTCAGATACATCTCAGTCGTGTCGATCAGGTCGATTGCTGCCAATGTCGACCCTCCCCTCAACTGTCTCGATCTAAATGACCCTGCGCTATACGATACGTGGACTCTCATGAACGCGTCCGCGTGGACGAAGCCCAATTCTTTTCACTACCGTTATGGGGTGACTGAGATCCCGCTCCCCCCAGAATCCATGCTCCCACTCGACGGCCGTTTTGGCGCGGGTCCGTCGCTAATTCGTGGCGCCCAGGTTTCGGCTTTGACACACGCTAAAGAGCTGGGTACCTCTCACAGGAAAGGTCCAGTTAGGTCCCGTGTTGCTTCGATTCGTGAGGGCTTGACAGACCTGTTTTCGCTACCAGCCGGTTACGAAATCGCCTTGGGTAATGGTGGAGCCACCGCGTTCTGGTCAGTTGCCGCATCCAGTCTTGTCCGAGAGCGTGCCCGGTGCGCCGTGTTCGGCGAGTTCGGGGCTAAGGCCGCTGCTGACTGGTCTGCTGCACCATGGCTGGAAGTTGAGGTAGTAGACGCCCCTGCAGGGTCACTGGCAGAAGTCCGCGATGACATCGCCCGCGCCGATGTCTACGCCTACACCCATAACGAAACTTCGACTGGCGTTGCATCGCCCCTCTATCGGGGCGCACCCGGAGAGGCACTAACCGTAGTCGATGCCACGTCGATTGCCGGGGCCATCCCCGTGGATTGGAGTCTGGTCGACACCTATTACTTCTCCCCTCAAAAGGCCCTGGGCTCCGAGGGTGGACTGTGGTTGGCAGTCGTTTCGCCCGCCGCCCAGGAACGTGCCCGTGAACTGGCCGAGGACGCAGCTGCTGGAGGGACCCCCAGTCGGCGCGCCGCTACCGGACAATCCGTCCGATACATGCCGTCGTTCTTGAACCTTGCGGAAGCGCTCAAGAACTCTGTCGCTGATCAAACACTTAACACTCCGTCCATCTCCACACTGGTACTGCTCGATGAGCAAATCAAATGGCTCCGAGAACTTGGAGGCCTAGCCGTGTCGTATCAAAAGGGTAGGTCCGGTGCCGAGATGATCGCGGAGTGGGCCGAGAATCGCCCATTCGCTGAACTCTTCGTAAAAGACCGAGATTTGCGGTCACCGGTGGTAACAACGGTCGACCTAGATCCGAAAATCCCTGCAAGTGATCTCGCTTCAGCCTTCCGATCCGTAGGAATCCTGGATATTGATGGCTACCGCAAGCTCGGCAGGAATCAGCTTCGTATCGCTTCGTTCCCATCCGTGGCAACCTCTGACATTCAGGCGCTTCTTGCTTGCATCGACTGGGTTGCGGAACGTCTCTACTGAGATCCCTCTTCCTCATCCTCCGGTGTCACGATGTTTAGGTGGCGAGTTACCGGGTTCACCCGCAAACGTATGTTCCAGTAGAAGAATCCCCAGGCTGCCGCCCCCGCAGCAATCAAAATTGAGGCAATCGCTCCCACTCCAAGTGACCACCGGGCGCCGAAGACCTCTCCAACCCATCCCACGATTGGTGCCCCAACGGGGGTTGTCCCGAGAAAAATCATGGAGTATATGGCCATGACTCGTCCACGGAATCTGGGTTCCGTAGAAATTTGGACTGCTGCATTCGCGCTGGCGATCAACGTCATGGACAGCAGGCCCGTGGGCACAGCTATGATCAAGAACCACACGTACGACGGTGCCAGCGCGAGTCCGGCGAGTGCCATCCCAAAGAAAAGTGCAGCCATGACTATCAGCCGCAAACGCGGATTGTTGCGCCGGGCAACTCCCAGTGAACCGGTAACCGCACCGATGGCCAGCGCCGTGCTCATAAGACCATATCCACCTGCAGGTAGACCGAACTCTTCTGTCGCCATCAGGGCAGAAGTCATCTGGAAGTTCAGGCCGAAGCACGACACCGTCCCCATGATCACCAGGATCAAGATGATGTCGCGGCGCGAACGGATGTAGCGCAGTCCTTCGCGAATCTGCCCCTTCTCACGAGGAATAGGGGCAGGCTTATCGAGTTCAGCCCTGCGCATCAACGCCAGCGTCAAGACCGGTACCAGGAACAATCCCGCATTTACGATGAAGACCCAGCCGATCCCCACCCAGTCGATGATCAGACCGGAGACAGCCGGGCCGATGAGGCGCGCAGAGTTGAATCCCGTCGAGTTCAAAGCTATGGCGTTCGGCAGCATTCGAGGCGGTACGAGTTCGGAGACAAAAGCATTGCGAACCGGATTGTCGAAAGCAGCGGCACAGCCACCCGCCAAAGCCAGGATGTACACCATCCATAGTTGAGCGGTCTCAGTGAGGACGAGGACTCCCAAGATCAGACCAAACAGGCCCGTCAGAGTCTGCGTTACTTGAAGTAAATGCCGCCGATTGAATCTATCGGCAGCGACCCCTGCAATGGGGGAAAACAACATGATCGGCAAGAACTGCAACGCAGTTACGATGCCAACCTGGAGGCCCCGACCTTCCGACAGAACTGTAAGAACTAACCAGTCCTGCGCGACACGCTGCATCCACTGGCCCGTTGCGGCAAACACGTTGCCACCGAACCAGAGTCTGTAGTTGTACTGCGTAAAGGACTGGAAGGTCTTGGACACGAAAGGTCGGGCCTCCTTCCAAACGGCGGACTAGCCCCCGATCATCGACTGGATCGGGCCGATCGCGAAGTAGATCACGAACAGAATCGATACCAGCCACATGAGGGGGTGGATCTTACGAGCGTTGCCTCGCGCTACCTGAATCACAGTGTAGAACACGAATCCCGCACCGATCCCAGCAGTAATCGAGTAAGCAAACGGCATCAGAGCAATGGTGAGGAACGCCGGGATGGCGAACTCGACATCATTCCACTTGATGTCCGTCACTTGCGTCATCATCAAGAAGCCCACAAAGACCAGAGCGGTCGACGCAGCCTCTGCGGGAACTAGTGCCACCAGTGGCGCGAAGATGATCGACACAAGGAAGAACAAGCCGGTGAAGACCGACGACAGGCCTGTGCGAGCTCCCTCACCGACGCCGGCAGTTGACTCCACATAAGCGGTGTTCGAGGACACGCCACCGAGCCCACCGAAGATCGCGCCAAGCGAGTCAACGATCAGGATCGCACGTGACTTCTCGGGGACACCGTCCTTGTCCAGCAGCTTGCCTTCTGAACCGACGGCGACCATTGTGCCCATCGTGTCGAAGAAATCAGCAAGCATCAAAGAGAAGATAAGCAGTAGGACCGGGAACCACCCGAGCTTGGTGAAGGCTCCAAAGAAATCGATCTGGAACAGGGTCATGAAGCTGGGAGCTTGGATCAAGCTACCGGAGACCTCGGGAACTGTGGACTGCCAGCCAGTCGGTAGTTCTTCCGACGCAACGGGAACCTTCGCAACCCACTGAATGATGAAGGCGATGGCCGTGGCAACGACGATGCCGATCAGGATCGAACCCTTCACCTTGCGTGCGTGCAAGATGATGATGGTGACCAGACCCAATACGAAGACAAGCATTGGCCAACCGGTCAGCGACCCGTCGATGCCCAGTTGAACGGGCGTGCCGCCGGGGCGAACGATGCCGGCGTTGATCAGACCAACGAAGGCGATGAACAGGCCGATTCCGACTGAGATCGCGCTTCGAAGTTGACGTGGGACAGCTCGGAAGACAGCTTCACGGAAGCCGGTGAGGACCAGAACCAGGATGAGAACGCCCTCCCAGAAGACAAGGCCCATTGCCTCCTGGTAGCTCAGCCCCAAGCCCAAGCCTAAGTTGAATGCGACAACGGCGTTCAGACCCATGCCTGCGGCCATTGCCATTGGGAAGTTGGCGAAAACACCCATTGCGATAGTGAGAATCGATGCGATCAGGGCAGTACCTGTGGCGATTGCCGGAATCCACGTACCGGGATCGGGGGTGTTAACCGAAAGAATGATGGGGTTGAGAATCAAGATGTAAGCCATCGTGATGAACGTGACCAGGCCACCACGGAATTCTTGACTTACGGAAGTGCGGCGTTCTGACAGCTTGAAGAATTTGTCAAGGCCGCTGCGCTGAGAAGGGATAGTTTTCTGTGAATCATTCGATGAGTTGCTCACTACCCAAAGTTTGAAGGGGTTGTTCCGGCTACGACCCTGCGTTCCAACAGGTGGGCGATCGGACTCCTTGTGGTAGAATTGATGTCCAATACCGCCAGTTCCTGCCGGTTCTTTTTTCGCCTATTTTGCCATTTGAGACGCGATCCTCAGTCTGTGGTGCTGAAGTCGATCTCCATATCATCGATTCGCGAGGGGATCACCGGCCACTGCGGTCGTCGTTTCGATTGATCGGTCTCAGAGTGTGCTCCACATGAGTGATCCAGGCTCACAACTGATCCGTCGTCTGGAGACCAACCGTTGGCGCAGACCCCGAACACTGTGCCCAACGATCCGCTGATCTTGACCAGGAACCCGCAGTTCGCGCACATGGCCTTCGACCTAGTTCCACTCACTGGACCGCGCGGCGAGTCATACCAGCGCTTCGCTGCCTCATCGATGCCTTCTGGAGACAAAACCCTCGGACGCCCGTAGCCTATCTGATCGATCGCCCTGCGATCAGCGCCCTCTTCCTCCGTCTGCTCAAATCCAGCCATGAGGCGCGAATCGTTGGCTTCATACGGCAGTGTGTCCGTTCGAGACACATCTCCAGGCTCCAGGCGGTCGCTCCACGGCACCCAGGGCGGAGCCAACAGAGCCCCTGATCCCGGAATCAAATCAACTTCGCAAATCGTGACCTTCTTCGATCTGGGCGCCCGAGCAACCGAGACCTCCCACGCCCAACCCGGATAGCCCTCACTGAGCGAAGCGAAACGATGAATCGCCAGGCGCTCCCCGACCATGGTTGCGCCCAAGTGCTCGCCAACAGCGCCCTCCCGGACGACTTCTCGAGCGGCTTCCTCGGCAATCTCCACTGCATCGAGGACGGCCGCATCCCTGCGGAATGGCTTAGTTCTAGGCACCGAACTCCTCCGCTACCGCACGCAGAACCTTGGCGATCTGACGCGAGTTGTCTGGGTACCGGCCACGGCGGAGCGAATCCGATGAGCTGTCAAGCAGCTTTATCAGGTCCTCAACGACAGGAATCATGTCCTGCGCCTTGCGTCGCTTGGCGCGGACCACGGACTGTTGCTCCTCAAGAATGCGCACAGAGATCGCCTGCGGTCCTCGGCGACCATCGGCAACTCCAAACTCAACGCGGGTTCCCGGCCGCGGGTTCGGCACATCCGGGGGCAGGATAGATGCGTGCAGGTAGACGCGCGAGCCATCGTCTCCCGTGATGAAACCGAACTCTCGGTCCGGGTCAAAGAACTTCACTCTGCCGGTAGGCACTTTTCTCACCTTTTCAAAGACGTCTTCAGAGGTACGCCGCCAATGTCGTTCCTGCTGCATGCAATGCATATTTCCGTGCGTTGTTCCAGCAGAAGCTGTATCCATCCGCTAGAACGCAGTTAACCAATGATAGTGCGTAAGGGCTGCTCTTGTTGTTGAGCCGACGGCGGAACCGAACTAATCGACCATTGGATGTGACTGGGACCTCACTAGTATTGGGACCAATGGGAATCTCGGATACAAGAGAATTTACGACAGTTAGGGGCGGGTAGATGGTCGCGACCAAGACCGCAGGCAGAGCAGTGCTCGCAACACTACTGACCGCTGCAGTGGCGGGGTTGGTCATAGCTAGCGCCACCCCCGCACTTGCATCAGATCCCGTCCGGATCGGAAGTTATGTCACTGATCCTTCGGGGTTCCTTAATTCCGGTCAGATCTCCAAGGTCACGAATGCCTCTAGCGATGCTTCTTTGAAAGGTGTCGAACCGTACTTCGTGGTGGTCTCCGACTTTTCCGGATACGATCCCGAAGAATGGTGCATCGAATCCGCCAATCGGTCGTCCCTGGGTGACAACGCCGTAGTTCTGGTGCTTGCTTACGAGGAACGTGATTCCGGGTGGTGCACGTCTTTGCCCGAGAGTGGCGGTCTGATTTCAGATGCGCAGATTGATGCTGCGTGGGGAAGTGCCCTCGATATCGCTGCGGATTCCGATCCGCTCGAACCTGCCGATGCTGCCGATGCCGGGGTTAGTTGGGCCAATGACCTGGCCCAGGCTGCCGGTTCTTCCAGCGGGACGGGAACCAACACCGGAAGTCAACCGACCTCAAGTTCTTCTGGGTTAGGCGGGCTCCTGGTGAGGTTGCTGGTCGGAGTCGCCATAATCGTGGTCATTTGGACTGTGATTGCCTCGCGGAGGAAAAATAAGAAGTCCGGCAAGTCCAGCGGTCCGCAGGGTGACGTCAACACCCTAGTTGGCCAAGCCCAGCAGCAGTTGCTCTATTCAGATGAAGCGTTGAGGAACGCCGAAGACGAAGTCCAGTTCGCACGTGCCCAATTCGGGACTCTTCAGACCGACAAGTTTGCCAACGCTGTCACTGCGGCCCGTAACGGACTCACTGCAGCCTTCGAAACACTTGGACGGATGGATAACACCGCCGACCCGGCTCAGAAGGCCACCCACGCAAACCAGATTCTGCAGACTATCGCGACCGTGATGCCCCCGGTCAAGCAGACTCAAGATGAACTGAAAAGAGCACGGGAACGCCAGGTCAGCGCAGATCAACGCCTGTCCGAGATGGTGGAAAGAGTGCACGAAGTGCGCTCCCGCATAGCTCCAGAGCAGCAACGACTTTCCGACCTTTCTCTACGCTTCACTCCAATCCAGCTCGAATCGCTTAGGAACAAACCAGAGCAGGCGCGAGCTTTCCTCGATTCTGCTCAAACACATCTCGACAACGCACGAGCCCAACTAGGTGGCGATCGATCCGCAGCAGTAGAAAGCCTTGACTCCGCTGCAGCACAGCTTGCACTTGCAATGGGGGCGCTTCAGGCGATTTCCTCGGCAGAGGAGTCAATCGGTCAATCCGATCAAGTGCTTAATGCAGCGATCGCATCGATCTCCTCGGACATCGATGATGTGAGCCGACTGGCCGCCAACCAAGGCAGCTTCCAGGCACTGGTTGCCGAAGCTCAGGCCGCCATCGCGCAAGGACAGCAAGCTCGTAGAGGCACATCTGATCCGCTCGCCGCATTGGCACGGCTTCGTTCAGCCGAGGACGCCCTAGATACATCGCTTGCTCCCCTTCGTTCCGCTGCCGATCAAAATGCACGCTTACAAGCACAGGCTCACGAGCGACTTGCTGCAGCTGAAGCGCTCGTCAGTCAAGCCCAAGCCCAGGTCCAGTACAACCGCGGCGGCGCCGCACTTCAAACACGAACGGAAGTCTCCAACGCTACCGCACAACTGAATGTGGCAAGGGAGAAAGTCTCCACGGACCCCGCAGCATCAATCAACTCATCCACCGCTGCCGAGCAGTACGCCAGAAATGCACTGGCGCAGATCAGAACGGTCCCAGTCGTCCAACCCCATCACAACTCCGGGGGTAATAGCCTGCTTTGGGGCATGGTCCTGGGACAGATGATGGGCGGCAGCGGACGGAGTCGCGGTGGGAGTTGGGGTGGCGGCTCCAGTTGGGGTGGCGGACGCTCATCCGGGAGTAGTTTTGGCGGCGGCGGATTCCGCAGTGGTGGTGGAGGCGGAGGGTTCCGTGGAGGCGGTGGTGGGTTCCGCGGTGGCGGCGGTGGCCGCTCCGGCAGGTTCTAGATAGCAATAAATCCATAAGAAAAGAAGTAGCTCTTACCAAACAAGAAAAGAGAACAGTAATGGCTCAGAAGCAATCAACCTTCGGACGTATCTCCCAGCTGTTGAAGGCAAACGTCAACGCTCTCATCGACAAGGCAGAAGACCCCGGCAAGATGATCGATCAGCTCATCCGCGACTACACGAACGAAATCGCAGAAGCTGAAAAGGCCATTGCCCAGACAATCGGAAATCTACGTCTTGCTGAGAAGGACTACCAGAGCGACGTGGCAGCCGCCAGTGAGTGGGGCAACAAGGCTTTGGCAGCTTCAAACAAGGCGGAGGAACTTCGCGCTTCCGGTAACACCACTGAAGCTGATCGTTGGGATGGTCTGGCCAAAGTTGCCCTGGGCAAGCAGATCTCCTTCGAGGAACAGGCGAAGGTCGCCGAACCCATGATCGCCAGCCAGAACGAAACGGTCGAGAAGCTCAAGGACGGGCTCAACCAGATGAAGCAGCGTCTGGCCGACCTGAAGACACGGCGCGACCAGCTGGTGGCACGCCAGAAGACCGCCGATGCTCAGTCTCGTGTCAACGATGCAATCGGCAGTATCAATGTCCTGGACCCTACATCCGAGCTGTCGAGGTTCGAAGAGAAGATCCGTCGTCAGGAGGCTCAGGTTCAGGGGCAGGCCGAGATCGCAGCATCTTCCCTGGACACACAGTTCGCAGAGTTGGAGACCGATGCTTCAGCCCTCGAGGTTGAAGCACGCCTTGCAGCCCTGAAACGCAAGGCTGTGGATCAGTAGTCATCTCTGATTTACAGAACTCGGAACTGTGAGAACTTACTTTCTGGTCGATGGGGAGAACATCGACGCAACCCTCGGCATGTCGGTTCTCGACCATCGCCCGACACCCGAAGAGCGACCTCGCTGGGATCGCGTTCTTGAGGCCGCCCACGATGTTTGGGGCGACTCGACGACCGCGCTGTTCTTCCTGAATGGTTCTTCTGGATCGCTTCCAATGCCGTTCGTGCAGGCGCTCATGGCCATGGCCTACATACCGATTCCGCTGTCCGGGCCACCTCACATGAAAGTGGTTGACGTAGGCATTCAGCGTACTTTGAAAGCAATCTACGACAGCGGTGAGGGATCAGTAATCCTGGCAAGTCACGACGGCGACTTCACACCGGAGTTGCGCGAGCTCCTAGATCAAAACCACCGCGTGGCGGTCGTGTGCTTTCGTGAGTTCTTATCGTCCGACTTGCAGGAACTCACCGAGCACGGACTTGAGGTGTTCGACCTGGAGCACGATTTCGATGCGTTTCAGGTGAGGCTGCCGCGCTTGCGAATTATCGACATCGACGAGTTCGATCCATTTGAGTACCTGGGCTCATAGCAGCCCAAAGGCCATAAACACAGAGGCCCCCGGCAATCAAACAGCAAAGTGCCGGACCTGCAGAGTGATCCTCTGCCGGTCCGGCACTTACCTTATTGAGCCAGCGAACCTAGGTTCCCCTGGGTTCTACTGCATTCAACTGCCAGTTCTACTTCCAGCTGTTGGGATTGTCGAAGATCGATCCCAGAACCATCTTTCCACCGACAATGCGAATATCGCGCTCCTGGACGTTGATGCTAGGAGCCTTCGCCGCGGCCTTGGCCGCAGCAGGAACGACATCCCTCTGCGCAAGGAACAAGCGCTGGTTGCCACGCCCGGAAGCGGAAGCGGCAACATTCGCGTCAGCGAAGCTCTTGCCCGAAGCTACCCACACGCCCGTCACAAATCCCGGTCCGTAAATCTGCTTAGCATCCAGGAACTCGTTCACGGCGACGTTCGTCTCGTAGCGCGTGGATCCACTCAGTCGATCGACCGAGAAGCCGCGACCGGCGATCGCATTCAAGAGGTTCTCACTTACGGCAGCCTTCCCACCGACAACGTGCAGTTCGGTGACACCAGCTTCCTTCAGCATCTTCTCAGTCGACGCAAGCATCTTCGACGCCTTGCCATCAACCAGGACAACCGGAACACTCAGGGTTCCAGAAACGGATGCGGCTGAGAGTGCATCCGGGTAGGCGCGACCTGTAGCCAGGAATGCTTCAGAGACCGTCGGGAAGAACTTCTTCGCGACCTTCTCTGAGGTGGCGTAACGGGTCGTACCCGAAATGCGCTCCACCTTTACCCCGGGAACGGCCTTCTCAACCTGTGTCTTCACGGAGTCAGGAACAGCCTTCGCCCCACCCACGATGTAAACCTGCGTGGGTGCAGCCTTCTTGAGGAAGTTGACTGTTACAGTATCCAGGCTCTTCGTGCCAGAGAGCAGCAGAGAGCCCTTGCTCCCCGCGACCGCAGGAGAGGCAGACAAGGCGTCCGGGAAGCTGTTACCCCTGACGATGAACACCGGGGCACCCTCCACCAGGTTCTCGTATGCAACCTTCACAGCAGTCTCGAAACGGCTCGGACCCGACAGTCGTTTGATATTCACATGTGGTTTCTCGGGCGGAGGAGTCCCCTTGCCCGTCAGCAACATGAACAGGTGAGCGGCGCTCCAAGCAAAGTTTGTCGCACCCTGCATGACGCCGGTTTCCGGGTTGTAGTTCTCGCGGATGGGCTGATCGCCTTCAAGCCCTTCTGCGTTGGTAAAGAACTTGTCGGTCAGTTCCGCTGCTTCCTCGTCGTACCCGTAGTTCTTCAAACCAGCAACACCGAAGTAGAACTGATCCACCCAAACGCGTCCACGCCAGTAGATCGTGGGATCATAGGCCGGGTTTGTTTGGGAGGCAGTACCCAGCGGCACCTTGGTGTTGAACTCGGTCGGGTCAACCATGATGTCGCGCACACGAGCAGCGTGCTCTGGGGAGGCAATGCCAGTCCACAGTGGGCTCCAGCCTTCTGGTCCACGTCCACGAGCAGTCAGAAGGGTTCCCTTACAGCCGTTTTCGTCGGCCTCGACATCACCATCAGGAAGCTGGCGGTCATAGTAGAAGCCAGACTCCTCGTCGAACATACAGGTGGCAACGTAGTCTGCGACATACTTGGCATCCTGACGGTCCTCGGCAGCCTGCGCGGGATCGCCCAGCAGATCGGCCATGTTGGCTAGGATCTCCTTTTCCTTCGCCAAGTACGCGTTCAACTCAACCGATTCCTGGTTGATAGAGAAGCCAATCAACTCGTCGTCATCGTTGCGGTTCTCAAGGAACAAGACGTTCCAGTCCTTGCGAGCACGCTCAATGTCTCCGCCGTACACCTTGTCGGCGTAGGCCTGCAGTTGATCGTTGTTGATGAACCCGAAGCGCGCAGCGTTGTCCATGCCGGACTCCCAGCCAGCCCCATCCTGGGCACCGACGTAGAGGTCGACAAAGCCGCCGGCGTCAAGCACCTGGCGGTACAGTTCGTTGCCTGCACAGTCGAACCAAGTGCCACCGCTCTCCGCGTAACTTCCGCACGAAGAGAGATCGAGTGATGCGGGCGGGGGTGCATTGTACTTCACCGAGAAAGTGATGTTGCCGTCTTCGTCATTGTGCTCAGGGTGCCTGGTCGCTCCGTACTCGGCGACGCCATTATGGTCGTGATCTCGAGCCATGTACCACCAGTCGTGGTATGCGCGGATCTTCGGGTACATCTCTGCGACATAGTCCAGATCACCCGTTGACTCGTAGACGTCCCAGACGGCCCAAGCTGAAAGCGGAGGCTTCGTGTTGCGCTCGTTCCAGTTACCACCGTCACCACCGCGATCATCCAGCATGTTGTAGAACACCGCGTCAATGACCATGCCGACATCCTGTGGACGAACATCATCATCCGCTTCGATCTGGTAGTCGTACATGGCGCGGATGGAGTCCTTGGCGATTTCCGGGTTGAAGTAAGTCATCGCCGCGGCACTCTTCCACGTGTCCCATGCCCAAAAGCCATCGAACCAACGTGCGGTGTTCGAAGGTGTCACACCGTTGCTCAAGATCTTGCCAGCGGGCGAACGCCAGTTGCCGTTCAGAGTCTCGATCGACTTTACAATGACTCGCTTCTGCGCCTGAGTTGCACTGGCAGCAGCATCGCTAAGGCCCTTCGAAAGGTAGCCTTCCCAGCGTTCAACATTCTCATCGAAGTACTTGCCCGGTTGTGCCTTGATATCTGCCAATGCTGCAGCGTGGTTAGCCGCATCTTCGGTCGAGTGCGTGTAGGTGTGCAGCGAGTAGAACTCGTTCGTTTCTCCCGCGGGCAGTGCAACCTGGGCTTTGCTGGTGTAGCTGAGATCCGCCGTATCAACAGTAGTCGTCGACGGGATCGTACGGTCGATCTGGTAGGACGAGCTACCGCTCTGCATGATGTTCCAGGTGCTGCGCAGAACTCCAAACGAGTAGCGAACATTGGATCCATCAGTGCTAACCGCACGAGTCCACGACGGATACTGTTGGGCCAGCGTCCTGGTAGCACTCCACTGGTCCAGTAGGTCGCCGGTCCACGTGATTTCGACATTTGCCGGATTGCTGGTGTTGTTCACTAGCTCCGTGCGAATCAGGGCCGTGCGATTGTCGCCAAAACGCAGCGTAAGAGCAAGCTCTATATCGCCCAGATCGTACTTTTGAACTAGAGAGCCAGGGATGGAGTAGATCTCTTTTTCAGTCGCCGAGGACAGATCGAGTGCAACCCCATCCTTCTTGAGCGTCATACGGTCCAACTGGTGGGCGAAATAGACGCTGTATTCTTCGGCGATAATCATCGGGCCGGTGAAGCCGCCGTACTCGGCCTCTTTGGCCGGCAGGTTGAAACCGTGCCACGCACCGTCGTCAAGAAGGGGATTCCACTTCTGGTTACTGTACAAACCGAAATCCTGGAAGGCCGCTGGGCTTCCCTTCCGGTCGATGACATCACGGAACTGCTCAGCAAGTTCCGGAGTTGGACGTGCACTGTCGGCATCCGAAGCGGGCGCGTTCCCTTCGGGAGAAGCAAAAGCTGGCACCGAAACAGCCACTACTGTTCCTGCGGTGAGAGCCAGTGCTCCAAGCACTGACGCCACCTTTCGGGGGTAGTTCCTAAATCTGGGGTTCATTCTCTTCCTTAGCGTGGTTTCCCGATCTGAAAGCCGAATGAATGCGTTCCCTCAAGGTGAGAGTCCCACCCCGATGTAGCAATCTGACTCTCCAAACCGGAGGACCGGGCAAGACACAATATCGTGTCTTGTCGACCCATCATCCAGTAGACGTACAGTTTTTCAGTTCCTCCATCCAGTCCAGGTGAACCGCGCCATCATCGAGCTCGGTCTAGCAAGATTGGGAGCAACTACTCGCCAGCATCAAGATAGGTGACGCCAAGCAACCCCGTCAACAGGCGAACGGAACTGCACTCCCAGTTAAAAAGATCCTCCCAGCAATCAACAGACAAATGCCGGACCAGCAGAGATCAATCTGCCGGTCCGGCACCTACATCAGAGGTAGAACTACCCGTTTAGTTGCCTTTGGCATGCATGCAGTTGGCAACCCTGATTTCCAGGTTATCGAGTCGGGTCAACTGGACTAGTTGACGTCCTCGTCCACCCAATCGAAGGAGCGAGTGACTGCCTTCTTCCAAAGGCGGAAGGTACGGTCAACTTCAGCCTGATCCATATCGGGCTTCCAGCGCTTGGCTTCCTGCCAGTTGGCGATAACATCCTCCTCGCCACCCCAGAAACCAACTGCGATGCCGGCCGCGTATGCAGCTCCGAGCGCTGTCGTCTCGGCGACAACCGGAGCAACAACGTCGACTCCCAGGATATCTGCCTGGAACTGCATCACCAGATTGTCACGGATCATGCCCCCGTCGACACGGAGTTCCTTGAGCGGAACCCCTGAATCGGCATTCATGGCATCGATCAGTTCCTTGACTTGGAATGCGGTTGACTCTTCAACGGCACGGGCAAGGTGCCCACGAGTGTTATAGCGAGTCAGACCAACAATTACTCCGCGAGCATCGTCACGCCAATACGGTGCGAACAGGCCGGAGAAGGCAGGAACGATGTAGACACCGCCGTTGTCCTCCACGCCGCGAGCAAGTTCCTCAATTTCCGGGGCTGACTTAATCATGCCCAGGTTGTCGCGGAACCACTGAACCAGAGAGCCCGCCACTGCGACGGAGCCTTCCAATGCGTAAACGGCTGCACGATCACCGATCTTGTAGCAGACGGTGGTCAGCAGGCCGTTGTCGGAGAACACGATCTCTTCGCCCGTATTCAGCAGCGTGAAGCAGCCGGTGCCGTAAGTATTCTTCACCATCCCGGGGCTGAAGCATGCCTGGCCGAAGGTTGCTGCCTGCTGGTCTCCCAGGATGCCCGAGATCGGGACACCGGCAAGTAGACCCTGCGGGCGTCCATAACCGTAGACTTCCGAGGACGACTTGATTTCAGGCAGCATCGACATTGGGATGCCCATATCTGCACAAGTGTCAGGGTTCCATGCCAGGGTCCGCAAATCCATCAGCATGGTGCGCGATGCGTTTGTAACGTCGGTTGCGTGGACTCCGCCGTCTATGCCGCCACTGAGGTTCCACAGGACCCAGCAGTCGGTGTTGCCGAACAGGAGATCGCCCGCTTCTGCCTTCTCGCGTGCTCCTTCAACGTTGTCGAGGATCCACTTGATCTTCGGTCCCGAGAAGTAGGTTGCCAGAGGCAATCCGCAGGACTCACGGTACTTGTCATTGCCTTCGTCGCCCGCGAGCTCACGGACGATCGGGGATGTGCGGGTGTCCTGCCAGACAATCGCGTTGTAGACGGGCTCACCGGTGTTCTTGTCCCAAACCACCGTTGTTTCACGCTGGTTGGTGATGCCGATAGCGGCCAACTGCTCCTTGTTGATATCCGCTGCGACCAGAGCGTCTGCGACAACGGCTCTAACCGTCTCCCAGATCTCAATCGGGTTGTGCTCCACCCAGCCCGGGTTGGGGAAGATCTGCTCGAACTCCTTCTGGCCTACCCCAACAATTTCACCGGAATGGTTGAAGACAATCGCCCTTGAAGACGTTGTTCCCTGGTCGATTGCAAGTACGAATTTTTCGTCGCTCATTGTGTCCTTCTGCCTCACTTCACTGTGGACTTGTTTATTCGGTGTGTCTGGATGGGGGGCATGCCACTGAGTGGCCGTTGATGGTTTTGTGGGGCCCCACGCTCGCTTACGCGAGGCCCCACGAAACTGACTTGACAGATGTGTCTTCCTGGATGGTCTGACTGAGTCCTACTAGACGGCCATTCCCAAGCCAACGACAGCAAGCACCGCAAGCGCCGCACCGATCATCGGGCCAACGACCGGAACCCAAGAGTAGCTCCAGTCGGATCCACCCTTGCCGGGAATCGGAAGTACCGCATGCGCAATACGCGGACCGAGGTCACGCGCCGGGTTGATGGCGTATCCGGTAGGACCACCTGTGGACATACCGATCGATACGATAATCAGCGCCACCGCGAGCGGACCGACAGCGGTTGGGGTGCCACCAGCAACCAGCACGAAGATGATCAGGACGGCAGTGCCAATGGCTTCAGACACCAGGTTCCACCCATAAGAACGGACCTCCGGTCCGGTCGAGAATACGCCCAGCTTGGCACCGGGATCCGCAGGCTGATCGAACTGCTTCTTGTACACCAGCCAGGCAAAAACAGCGCCAACGAATGCACCAAGGAACTGAGCCGCCATGTAGACCAAGACGTTGCCTGCTGTGACCGGAATACCCGCGGCAAGCTCGACCGGTCCGGCAACCCAGTTCTGGACGACCTTCGCGAAGGTAACCGCAGGATTCAGGTGACCGCCGGTCTTCCAAGCGGCGTACACACCGGCAAAGACTGCAAAGCCCCAGCCGAAGGCGATCAGAACCCAGCCAGCGCCCCGACCTTTCGATTTGGGCAACAGGTTTGTTGCCACGACGCCCGCACCGAGCGTCAATAGCACCGCTGTTCCGAAGAACTCAGATGCAAAGATTTCCCATGTAGTCACTATGCGTAGCACTCCTTCCGCGCCTTTTGCGCTTAGCTCCATTGCGTAGTGCAAGGAGATGCCCGCCAAATCCGCTTTGAGATCCAGCGAACTCCACTCTGTTCCCGGAAAACACGCGCTTTCCGGATCTTGAGGAAACCGTACGAGTGTTACTGACCAATACCCCGAAAGTTAATAGTCACGCTTCCCTCAAATTCAGCCTCTTCGCCCTTCCGCAACTAGTTGCGGTCGAACTGTACGGGACTGATTCAGCCGTGAATCAATCCCGCATACTCCAACACTAAACGAGACATGCGACACACGTGCTGCCATCAGTAGATGACTCACGAAGTGTCGTACGCCCTGCCCATCAGACTGTTCGCACACGTCTCCATGCGCGCCCAAACGCAATTATTGCGCGCGTGCACAAATCTTTCGACTTGATTGGACGGATGTGCAAAAGGCAGACTGGGGTATGGAAATACGTCATCAACAGGCTCATCAGGCTGCTTCGATGTACTACTTGCAGGGAATGACTATGGAGGCCGTTGCCCGTCAATTAGGAGTGTCGCGTTCTTCCGTCTCCCGGCTGCTATCATTTGCTCGCGATCAGGGAATCGTAAAGATCCGAGTCAATGCTCCCACCGGGGAGAGGGGAACGATCGCAGGGGAGATTGAACGTCAGTTCGGTGTCAAGACATGGGTAGTTCCCACCCTGGATGTGGATAGTCCTCCAACTAGGCTTCGAGCCGTTGCCGTGGTCGCGGCCCGGCGACTGAGCGAGCTACTAGAACCTGATATGACGCTGGGAATGGCTTGGGGCAATACGATCTCTGCCGTAGTGGCCGAACTGGCCCATGATCCAAAACCCGGAACCCGGGTCGTGCAACTCAACGGGGCAGCAAATGCTTTGGACTCCGGCCTGCTGTACGCGGACTCGATTATCTCTGCGGCGGCATCAGCATTCGGTTCACGGGCTATCCACTTTCCCGTGCCAGCATTTTTCGACTACCAGGAGACAAAGGAGGCATTGTGGAAGGAACGGTCTATTAGGTCCGTGCTTGAAGCGATCGACTCCTGCGACATCGTGACATTCGGCGTGGGCTCCATGGACCCAACGATGCCCTCTCACGTCTACGCTGGCGGTTATCTGGACGCCGCGGAACTTGAGCGTGCACGCGCCGATGGCGTTGTGGGTGACGTCTGCACGGTCCTCATCCGCGAAGATGGATCGACAGACATGGAGTTGAACGCTCGTGCTTCGGGGCCTCCGCCAAGTCAACTGCAACGGATTCCGATCCGTCTGTGCGTCGTGTCTGGCGCTGCAAAGGCCCCAGCCCTGCTGGGCACTCTCAGGGCAGGTGCGGTAACAGACCTAATTGTCGATTCCTCGGCCGCCCGTGAAGTACTTCGGCTTTCTTCACCGCGAAAAGGCGGTTATGTCCGATTCCCCATTATCTAGGGTTGTCTAGTGTCGCCGACAATTGGGGAAAGGGGAATTACCATGGGAGACACCCAGAACGGACTGTTCCAGCTCCCCAAAGGATTTAGGCATCCGCGAGCGCAAGTCATCATACTCACCGGCCCGTCGGGCTCGGGGAAAACTTCACTTGCTTCGAGGGTTGGACTCCCATCCCTGTCTCTGGACCACTTCTACCGGAACGACGACGAGCCGGGCATGCCGATGTTCAGTCACGACATCATCGACTGGGATGATCCGCGTTCATGGAACGGCGAAGAAGCATTGGCAGCCCTCGCGCAGCTTTGCATAGAAGGGGCGGCTGAGATTCCGATCTATGACATCCCCACCAACCAGAGAACCGGAAGCCACCGTATGACCCTTGGCGAACACAAGCTGTTCATTGCCGAGGGCATCTTCGCTGCCGAGTTGGTTGGACGTCTCCAGGAAGAGGGCCTGCTTGCCGATGCACTTTGCATTGCTCGTTCGCCACTGCGCAATGCTTGGTTCAGATTCCTACGCGATACCGCTGAGAGCCGCAAACCCATCCCGGTTCTCATACACCGCGGAGTTATTCTGGCACGTCAGGAACCCGCAAAGATCAAGCGTTGGCAAGCCCAGGGATGCCGCTCGGTGGGTTCCCTCGGAGAGGCGCAAGCGGACATCAACCTACTGAAGCACCGCATGCGGCTGGCGTCGCAGTCGGGATCGTCTGACACATAGAGAACCCCAGCTTCACAGGAGACTAGGCGTCGGCCGCGAACTGCAGATTTGCTCTACGAAAGCTTCTTGACCAGTGGGAAGAGGATGGTTTCCCTGATGCCTTCTCCGGTCAAAGCCATCAGCAGGCGATCGATACCCATACCCATACCACCAGCCGGAGGCATTCCGTACTCGATCGCCTCAAGAAAATCGTCATCCAACTCCATAGCCTCGGGATCACCGTTGGCTGCATCGAGGGCTTGAGCTTCAAACCTCTCGCGTTGAATCACGGGGTCGGTGAGTTCCGAATATGCCGTTGCCAACTCGAAACCACGGACGTACAGATCCCACTTTTCCACCAGGCCCAGCTTGGAACGGTGCTGGCGGGTCAATGGCGAGGATTCAGCAGGAAAGTCCCGAACGAAGGTCGGCTCGTAAAGGTGCTGACCAACTAGTTCCTCCCACAGGACCTCAGCGATCTTGCCACGGTTGTAGTGGTCCGGGATTTCCTCGCCGATCTCTTCCGCTTCAGCCACTAGGTCTTCGCGGCTAGTGTCGGGAGTGATCTGCTTACCCAACACCTCCGATAGCGAGTCATAAAGGCAGATGCTGGCCCACTCGCCCGACAGATCGTAATCGGTGCCATCTGACAAAGTCACCACTTCGGAGCCAAAGGCCGCGCGGGCGGCACCCTGAACCAGTTCACGAGTCAGCTTTGCCATCGTGTCGTATGTCCCCATAGCCTCATACACCTCAAGCATGGTGAACTCGGGGTTGTGCGAGGAGTCTGCCCCCTCATTTCGGAAGTTCCTGTTGATCTCGAAGACTTTGTCGATACCGCCAACCAGGGCGCGTTTCAAGTACAACTCAGGAGCGATACGCATGTACATGTCCATGTCATAAGCGTTCATGTGCGTCTTGAACGGACGCGCCGCAGCGCCACCTGGAATGGTTTGCAGCATTGGGGTTTCGATTTCAATGAAGTCGCGCTCGTGCAGTGAGTCCCGCAGTGCCCGGATAATTCGCGCCCGGTTGCGAGCCATATCGCGCGCCGCAGGTCGAACGATCAAGTCGAGGTAACGACGCCGAACTCGAGTATCCTCTGCCAGTTCAAACGCGTCACCATCTTCAGTCTGGAAGACCTTTGGAAGAGGACGCAGTGCCTTGGCTGCCATCGTCCAAGCCGGAACGTCCTCTCCGGAGTCGGAACCATCAACAGGACTCGCATACACAGAAAGCTCACCACGGCGCGAAGAGATCACGCGACCGTGAACAAAAATGATGTCCCCCAGATCCACATCGGCCTTGTACGCGGCCAGCGCATCGGGACCGATCTCTCCAGCCGAAAGCATCGCCTGCAGCGTATTGCCCTCGCCGTCCTGCAAAGTGACAAAACAGAGCTTGCCGGTGTTGCGAGAGAACATGACACGGCCGACCAAACCGACTAGGTCATCAGTTTCCTCGCCAGTTTCAAGGTGCGAATACTTCTGGCGCACATCGTTGATTGTGGCGGTAACCGGAAGTGCGGCCGGGTACGGATCAGAATCTTGCCGAATCAGTCGGTCGCGCTTCTCCCTGCGAACTCGAATCTGTTCAGGAAGCTGAGAATCCTTGGAATCACTTGTCTGCACGTCTGTCTGCACCTCGTTCGTCACCCCGCCATCTTAGTCGATGCTGAATGGGGCAGATTCGGGCTTACAGCTTGCTTGCCAGATCTGTTCCCTGACCCACAATCCGGTTGTGCTCATCGACATGGACCACTCGCGGGCGATACTCCCGGGCACGGTCCTCTGGCATCTGGACGTAAGCAATGACGATGACTTTGTCGGTTTCGTGGATCAGATGCGCCGCCGCACCATTGAGTTGGACCGTTCCGGACCCCGCGGGGGCCTCAATCACATAGGTTGTCAGACGCGCCCCATTAGTTACGTCAACCACATCGACCTGTTGGCCTGGGTATATGTCAGCAGCACGAATCAGGTCCGAATCAATCGACACCGAGCCAATGTAGTCAATGTCGGCTCCGGTCACAGTGGCGCGGTGGATCTTCCCGCACACCATGGTTCGATATGTGGGGTCGGACGCCAGGTTCGTCTGCTCAGACACCCGTGTAGACCTGCACTTTCGCGTTGTCGATGAGTCGGGTGGTGCCAACTCTTGCTGCCACTAACAAGTATGCGTCAGCGGCCCGAGTCGATCCAGACCTCGCAGGGTTGGTGACGTCACGGTTGTTGTCGGGTGTCCAGACCGCCAGGACCTCGAATGACTCCCGATCCGCCAGAGCAACGTATTCGGGATGGACTCCGGGTGCCTGGCTCAAGACTTCAGCAGCTACCGCCACGATCTCATGTGCGGATCCGCCAGAGTCCGCTACTTCCTGACCGGCGAGCAAGCCTCGGGACAGAGCCAACGCTTGCTCGCGCTGTTCGCCAGACAAGTACGCGTTTCGACTGGAAAGGGCCAGTCCATCTTCGTCACGTACAATCGGGGCTTCAATCAACTCAATCGGGTAGTCAAGGTCTTGCACCATTTGGCGAATGTTCACGAACTGCTGGGCATCTTTCTGCCCAAAGACAGCCGTGTCTGGGCGAACAAGGTTGAGTACCTTGCCGATGATTTGCAGGACCCCCGCGAAGTGCCCCGGGCGCAAAGCACCCTCTAGAACCTCTGCCGCTGCGCTCGGTTGAATGGTGACTCGCGGCGGATTCGGATAAACCTCTTCTACCGACGGGGCATACACCCAGTCAACACCTACAACGCCCAGTGCATCCAGGTCCTTTTGCAGAGTGCGCGGGTATTTGTCGAAGTCCTCCCCCTCACCAAACTGCGTTGGGTTCACGAAGATGGTGACGAGGACGCGGTCGTGGTCTCCACGCAACATGCGCACCAGCGACAGGTGGCCCTCGTGCAGCGCCCCCATGGTCATCACTAGTCCGAGCTTGCCGGGGTTAGTTTCGAGAGTCTGCCGCAACTCGGACTTCGTTGTAAGAACCTTGGGAACCCGCGGCTGCGAGATCGTGATGTGCCCATGCTCCCCATTCAGTTCTGCCAAAGTGGCACGCGCCAGTTCCCCGTATGTGGCAGATACGGACGCGAGGCTTGCCACTGAGCCAATGCGATCACGATGTGCGCGGACAGTTTCCATGTCCCCGCGTTGGAGGGGCCCGGTGAGCCCTTGGATACCTTCTTCGAGGGCACGCGCCGCGCTGATTTTGACCAGCGGTTCGAGGACTCGCCCTGGATCCTCAATGCCCGCCTCCGAAAGGATGCGAGTGGCCTGGACAATGACGGTCAACAGGTGGTTGGAGGCGTGAGCCAAAGCTGCGTGGTAAAGGGGACGATCCTCTTGGCGAACCGGGAAAGCAACGCCACCGAGAGCCTGGATAATGCTCACGGCCAGCGGTTCAACTAGGGGTGCGCACGTGTACGCAATCGGAGTCTCCTGCAGGTTGTGGACGTCTAGGGATGAGCCGCTGAACGTCATGACCGGATGCAGTGCTATTGGAAGTGCCCCCGACGCCATCGCAGAGCCCAAAGCTTCCGGTCCCTTCGCTCCGCAAAGGTGGATAACCACCTGTCCGGGACGCAGATGCCCTCCTTCCGCCAGCTGTTTGGTCAGCGGTTCGATCTCTTCGTCCGGGACAGCGAGGAACAGGATGTCGCTCAGATCGGACACCCGCTGCAGGGAGTGGATTGGAACCCCCGGAAGCATCACTTGGGCACGCTCATGAGACTGCGCTGAGCGAGCCGCCACAGCAACTATGGGATATCCCGAAGCTCGGAGGGCGCTAGCAATAGCAGGGCCAACTCGACCCATTCCGATCACTCCGACAGTTGGCACGTTCAAGACGCTGCTCACTGTGGCTTCCAGCGCTCGGTCCCCGACTGCTGGGCCTGCTGCGTGACGGTTGACTGGACCTGCTGTGTGGTCACCTGCAAAGGGCGCAAGGGACCGTTCGAGTCCCTCGGGTCGAGGCGCGCTTCGACTCTAGCCAACCACTTCTCCGGAGGCTCCGAGGAACGACTGACCTTGCTGCGTTCCGTTAGGTCCTCCAGAACTTGGGCACAATCGAGATCGGACAGATGCCCGATAGACACTGTGACAGTCCCAGGAACGATTGCCGCGGTAACGCTCCCCAGGCCTCGCCTCCTGTCGAGGGGGCCAACTTTGACGAAGGTCGACTGAACTCTCTCATAGGGAACGAATGAAGCGCGGTGAGTTAGCCGTCCCCTGCGTACCACCATTGATGTCCCGGTCAGGCTGACTGCGCGACGCTTGTAGTCCATTGGATCGAAGATTCGTGCCGACTTTGGAATGCTGAGGAAGTTCGGGGTGCGGCCGTTTCCGTGCATCACCTCATCGAAGAAACGCTCCGGATCGACCACACCCAGATCGGGAAGAACCATCCACAGCGCAAGGACAGCCTGCTGACGGTCACCAACAGGCAGCAGCACCGAGGAAGCCGTGTTCGAGGAACCGTCTGAAGTCACATTCCTGGCCGCCTGAGCGATTGTCACTCGATACCATCCGAAGCGGCGCCAAAGCAGTGGTTGAGAAATCGCGACAGCATGGATGCGACGCGGTGGAATGGTCTCCGCACGAGCCTCTGTTAATCCACGCCTGATCCGCAGGCCGTCCGGGGAAACAGACACCCTAAAGTTGAACTCTCCCGCAAACCTTGCCCACAACAGCGCAACTATCGCGATGAAGCCAGGGATGACCCCGCCCAGGATTCCACTGATCGCTTCGGGTCCGCCCGCCGCTATCCCGATTATGGTTCCGGAAACGAGGCCGACGATTACAATCATCCCCACCACGAAGGTGCCCGAAAGTAGCAGTGATGAAACCAATCTGCCGGGAGTCACTGAGTAGACCGGAGTCTCCGGTGCTTCCTGGATTCCTTCCTGCAGTACCTTCTGGGACACGTGTTGCGGAGCGGGGATCGTGATACCGGCAGCGCGGGCCAAGATCTCTGCCCGCAGGTCAGTGAGCGCCTGAGATTTGAGGAACCCGATCTGCAGGTTCGAACCAGACCCGCCAGCGGCCTCGACCGTCAATTTGCCCAACCCAAAAATTCTGCCAAGCAGCGGATGAACAACGTCTACTGCCTGGATCCGCTCAAAGCGGACGTGACGCTGGGATCTGAAGAATATTCCCTTACGCAGCCACACTGCCTGGTCTGTGACGGCGTAGCTGGTTGCCCGCCACGAGAAGTAGGAAAAGGTCACTATGGCAACTAGCGCGGCAAGCAGCAGCAAGAAGATGGCGATCAGAACGGTGGCCACGGAACGACTGGCGTAAGAGATCACCATGAGTTCCTGGAAAGCACCTGCTCCCTGCACTCCAATTATGGCGAGTAGGACCAGAAGACCTTGCCAGGAGTTGAGTAGCGGGGTGATCCAGTGAACACGGCGCCACTGGTCGGGGGCAACACCCTCGTCAACGGCCCTAATGCGTCCCTTGGGCATGTCTCTAGAACTGAGTTGTCCATTACTTTGCGTCATCGTCTACAGACCTGACAGATTCGAAGATCCGTTCGCAACCAGAAGGTCACGGAGCACTGCTGCCTCACCAACGGGGAGACCATCGATCTTGGCATCAGTCCCAGCAGAAGCTGTATGGAGTTGGCAAGTTGCTATGCCAAGCCTCCGAGCAATCGGACCCTCGTTGACATCCACAAACTGAATCCGGCCGTAGGGAACTATGTCGAGCCGTCTGAACATAATTCCTCGTCGCACAAGAAAATCCGTATCGGTAGTGGCATACCCTATCGCCTTGACTTGACGCGGGATCAGCCATAGAAGCCAAAGAAAAAGCAATAGGAGGAATCCGGCCACACCGTAGAGCCAAGGCGCTACCCCTTCAAGACCCATCGAAACGAGCGGGATTGTCACCAGCACGCAGATCAGTGCCGGTAGAAGCAAACCGATTCCTGCGCCAATCAACCTAACTTTCGTCAAAGACGACGACACCCGGCGGAACTCGACGCCTTGAGGGGATATTGGATCGGTCACGCGGAACTCCTCATTTCTTAACAAATGCTGATTCTTACCTCTCAATATTCCCACAATGGATGCTGACAGCCGGATGCACGTGGATCATCGAGGCATTGGGACCGATAATCGACGTATGGCACAGTCAAGCACTCCCTCAAGTTGGGCTACATCCGGTACGCAGTGGAAACTGCTTGTCGTCGATGACGAACCGAATATTCGTGACCTCCTTGCGTCCTCACTCAAGTTTGCGGGCTTCGACGTGCAGACCGCGAGCGATGGTTCATCCGCGATGGCTGCAGTCCAATCTCACGATCCCGATCTGGTAGTCCTGGACGTGATGCTGCCCGATATCAGCGGTTTCGAGTTGACAGAGAAGATGCGCTCATCGGGGCTACAGACACCGGTTCTGTTCCTGACAGCGCGAGATGCGATGGATGACAAGATCGAAGGATTAACGGTCGGGGGAGACGACTACGTCACCAAACCATTTGGTCTCGAGGAAGTTGTCGCACGCATCCACGCGATCTTGAGGAGGACCGCTGGTGAACCTCAAGAAGCGGGGATCATGCGCGTGGGCGATATTGAAATTGATGAGAACGCTCATGAGGTTCGACGCGCGGGCCACGAAATTGACCTGTCTCCCACAGAATTCCGCCTACTGCGGTACCTGATGATCAACGAGGGGCGCGTGGTGTCGAAAGTCCAGATCCTTGATTACGTGTGGCAGTATGACTGGGGCGGTGACGGGGCGATCGTCGAGTCGTACATCTCATATCTGCGAAAGAAGCTGGCGGTGGAGCCAGGCCTTCCCGAGCTGATTCTCACCCGCCGCGGGGTTGGCTACATGATTAAGGATCCTTCCTGACATGATTCCTGTGACCGGTGCACGGGAGGCGTGGGAGAGGACCCCGCTGTCCCGTCGCATGGTCTTGCTCATGGTGTCACTGCTGGCGATCGCATTGATGATCGCGGGCACGCTCATGGTGGGCATTTTGCAACGCCACCTGGTTGGCCAGGTGGACAGACAACTGTCCAACGGTTCGAATCAGTTGGGAACTACGATTGAAAATCTAGTTGCGAACTCAATCAGCGGATCCCTCTTGGTTCCACAGCGCACACTTCTTCCCTCCGACTACTACATTCGGTTGCACATCCTTGGTCAACCCATTGACGACCCCGACGATGCGATCACTCCCGCCACGATGGATCGCGCCGGACGACCGGACCTGGATGCATTTATTGAACAGATCTCGGCCATGCCTCTGATGGGCCCAACCGCTCCAATCACGGTATCCTCTTCGGTCGCGGGTTCAACTTGGCGCGCTATCGCAGTGCCCATCGTGATCGATCCTGATCTGGGCATCAATGGAGTCCTGATCGTGGCACTACCACTTATTGGAATCACCGAGACCCTGCTCAACACTGCGCTTTCATTCCTTGCGATCGGCATATTCCTCGTCGTCCTCGCAGCCATTGCGGGGCACTACCTGGTGAGACGCTCACTGCAGCCGCTCCGCACCATCGAAACTGTCGCGGGTTCTATCGCGGCGGGCGACCTGTCGAGACGTATACCCGACGCACCAAGATCCACCGAAGTCGGTTCGCTGGCGTCATCGCTAAATGCGATGCTCGGACAGATCGAGAGGTCGTTTGCTGCGAATGAGGCTTCTGAACAACGAATGCGGCGCTTCGTATCGGACGCATCCCATGAGTTGCGAACACCTCTGGCGGCGATCCGCGGATATGGCGAACTCTATCGCATGGGTGCAGTACCCCGGGACGGGATTGCTGACGTCATGGGGCGCATCGAATCGGAAAGCATTCGCATGGGCACTCTGGTCGAGGACCTGCTGACATTGGCGCGGCTGGACGAGGGGCCAGAACTGTCGCTAGGAGAGGTTGATCTTCGTCGAGTTGCTGAGGATACACGTTCAGACATGCTCGCTATAGATCCCTCCAGAAAGATCAAGATTCTGGGGTTGCAGGGTCGGCGAGTTCCATCTGCCGTAATTGTAGAAGCCGACAGGAACCAAATCGTCCAAGTCTTCCTCAACCTGGCTGGAAACATCGTGCGCTACACACCCCCGGGAACCCCGATCGAAATCCTCTTGGGCGTTGTGGGGAAAACAGCGACGGTCGAGTTTAGGGACCATGGACAGGGAATCCCCACCGAGATCAGAAGCCGCGTATTTGAGCGGTTCTTCCGCACAGAAAAGTCCCGCTCTCGCGATCAGGGAGGATCCGGGCTTGGATTGTCCATCGTGAGTTCCATCGTTGAAGCACACCGGGGGGATGTCGCACTTTGGGAGACCGAGCCCCATGGCCTGACCGTGAGGGTGACCCTGCCCGTCAGGAGGGATAGCATTACTTCGCACTAGCCACGAGCGATTGCCTCGTGAGCGCTGTGACGGAAAGTAGGCAAGAAGAGATGGGCTCGCTGACCCCCCAGTGGCTCTACGGCGCACTCGATGATGCACTCGTGGGGATCGGTGCGACCGCAGATCCCCCAACCAGACATGCCGAAATCTCACGCGTGCTGGCCGCGTGGAACACTGAAGGACGAGCGTTCCACAACGCTCGTTATCTAGCAACCGTTATGGAACGCCTGGATGAACTCGAGGGGGCGGCTTCTGACACTGACGTGCTGCGCATTGCACTGGCCTACCGGGGCGCCCAGGAAGAAGTCGGATGGGAAGAATCGGACCTGTGCGGAACGCCCGCCTCTGTTCCTGCCACGGTAGACTTGCACGGGCTGATTGAACTGGGAGTGGACGAGGACTCAGTGGACCGAGTCCGCCAGCTAATCCGCCAACTCAGCCAGCATCGCCCAGACGACACGGACCTCGACGGACGCATCCTGGTAGATGCCGACCTGTCCATGCTGGCTGCTCCCCCACAGCAATACCGTCGTCTGATCGCAGGATTGAAGTCCGAGACTTCCTACCTGGACTTCGCAGAGTTCCTGAAGCACCGTCGATCCCTGGTACGAGCTCTGTTGGCAAGGCGGAACATTTTCTTTTCTCCGATTGCCCGTAAGTGGGATGAATCTGCACGGCAGAACCTTGAGGCTGAAATGGCCGGCATAAACAAGCATATCGGCCACTTTGAGGAACTGGAGCAGTTGCACAGAACCGAGGGCAAGGACCCCGTAGTGATTCGCGCAGCTCTTGCGCAAAAGCTGATGAAGACTTCGGAGCAGTCCCGACATTCGACCGCCGAGCGTGCTGCGGTCTTGGAAGCTGAGGCAGCTGCCAATGATTCTGAGGCTAAGGGTGATTCTGACATCGAGATCAGTTCCGGCAAGGATTCCCTGAACGAAACGTCGACTCTTGAGTCGGTGGCGGACCTAATCGAAGCGGTGCGTCGCAAGCGCAAGCAGTAGCCAGTACAGGTTCAGAGCGGCCTCGGAGCATAGTTTCCCCATCACCGCCTTCCAACTCCTGTCCACACCTTGCCACTCACTCGATTGCTACGGGTGAACTCTGGATTGAAAGTGATGTCACAAAACAATCAGAACCACGACGTGATCAGACGCAAAGGGAGCCACATCATGACCATGTATCAGGTTGATGCTCAGGAAATCTCATTGGCTGGGGCAAACGCGGGACAGACTGCCATAGCAATCCGCGAGTCCGTGAACTCGATGATGGCGCAGCTTCAAACCTTGCAATCCAGTTGGATTGGTGGGGCCTCGGCCTCATTTCAAAGCGTGATCGCTGACTGGCATGCTACTCAGGTGCAGGTTGAAACGTCGCTAGACAATGTCGCGACAGCACTAGGGCAGGCTTCGACGACGTACTTGGAAGCCGAAGATAACGCTGCCGCGCTGTTCGCCGGGTAACCTGCGTTTGGGATAAGCACTGCCCGAATGTTTGCGAAGCTGTTCCTGTCCGCTGGCATTAGCTCCCGATTGGTCTGGCCGTCGTTCCCACGGAAGAAGACCTCGGCCAGAGGGCTGGCACCACGACCACGCCAGCGGCGCAGCGCCCCGTAGACACTGATCGGGCGGTCACCCAAAAGGTGACCGCCCAATCCAGCTTGTCTGCTGTTTTTTCGGTATGTACTAGTACATGCCACCCATGTCGTCGCCACCCGCAGGTGCCGCAGGAGGCTCCGGCTTGTCAGCAATTACTGCCTCAGTGGTGAGGAACATGGCTGCAATGGAAGCCGCGTTCTGCAGTGCAGAGCGAGTTACCTTCACCGGGTCAGCAACACCCTGATCAAGCAGGTTGCCATACTCGCCAGTTGCGGCGTTGAAGCCTTCGCCATCGGGCAGGTTAGAAACGCGTTCCACGACAACTCCACCTTCGTAGCCAGCGTTGCGCGCAATCTGGCGTAGAGGTTCGTTGACGGCGGTGGCAACAATCATTGCTCCAGTCGCTTCGTCGCCGTGCAGATCCAGTGTCGGCAGCACCTTGGCTGCTGCCTGGATCAGTGCAACGCCACCTCCGGGAACGATTCCCTCTTCGGAAGCCGCACGTGCGGAACCGATCGCATCTTCGATGCGGTGCTTGCGCTCCTTGAGTTCAACTTCGGTTGCGGCACCCGACTTGATGATCGCGACACCACCGGAAAGCTTGGCAAGGCGCTCTGACAGCTTCTCCTTGTCATACTCAGAATCGGAGTTCTCGATCTCAGTACGGATCTGCTTGACACGTGCGTCAAGAGCTTCCTTGTCACCAGCACCATCCACAATCGTGGTTTCGTCTTTCGTGACGACAACCTTGCGCGCTTGGCCCAGCGAATCAAGGTCGGCGGTCTCAAGCGACAGGCCAACGGTCTCCGAAATAACCTGGCCGCCGGTCAGGATCGCAATATCCTGCATGATCGCTTTGCGACGATCGCCGAAGCCCGGAGCCTTGACTGCCACGGACTTGAAGATGCCGCGGATGCGGTTCACAACGAGCGTTGCAAGGGCTTCGCCCTCAACGTCCTCAGCAATAATCAGCAGCGGCTTAGAGGTCTGCATGATCTTCTCAAGCAGCGGCAGCAAATCCTTGATAGAGGAAATCTTGCCCTCAACCAACAGGATGTAGGGATCCTCCAGAACCGCTTCTTGACGCTCAGCGTCAGTCACGAAGTATGCCGACAGATATCCTTTGTCGAAACGCATACCCTCAGTGGTTTCCAGGGTGGTATCGAAAGAGTTGGTCTCTTCGACAGTCACAACACCCTCGGGACCGACAATCTTGAAAGCGTTGGCGATCAGCTTGCCAATTTCCTCGTCATTGGCCGAGATCGAAGCGGTAGCAGCAATCTGTTCGGTCGTTTCGATTGGGATGGAAGCACTGTGCAACTCGGCGACAATCGCATCAACAGCGGACTCAATGCCTCGCTTGATTGCGATCGGATTTGCACCGGCCGCGACATTGCGCAGACCTTCGCCGACCAGCGCCTGAGCCAGAACTGTGGCGGTCGTCGTACCGTCACCTGCAACGTCGTCAGTGCGCTTCGCAACTTCCTTGACCAGTTCGGCGCCAATGCGCTCAAACGGATCTTCCAGATCGATTTCCTTAGCCACCGACACACCATCCTTTGTGATGGACGGTGCGCCCCACTTCTTGTCGATGACGACATTGCGGCCACGCGGGCCCAGCGTCACCTTCACGGTGTCAGCGAGCTGGTTCAGCCCGCGCTCCATGCCACGACGAGCTTCCTCGTCATACGAGATGATCTTCGCCATTCTTAGTCCTTCCGCTCTTGCGGCTGGTGGCTCTCGGTGCCCGCGACGGACGGGTTCATGCCGCGCGGAATCGGCCCAACGCGCACGAAACCCTCACCTAAGAACCGGGGTTACTTTCACTCGCCACCGGCGAGTGCTAACTCCAAGTCTGGCACTCTCAACCCCTGAGTGCAAACAAACCTCCGTGTGGGACTAATCGCTACCTAAATCAGCTTCGGAGCAGGACGGCTATCGAGTTCTCACCGGACGCAACAGAGTCCTCAACAAGATTCTCAATTCCCAGGAGCTGGCCGATTTTCTCCGCGGTAGGACGCAACTCTGCGTTCGGATAAAACACAGTGTTGACCTGCGTTGCCGAATTCTCGGCATTGCCGGTCCACGTGTTTGTGAAACCGGCTTCATTCAGCGTCCCTGCCGTGCGGCCCGCATGGCCTTCGATGCCAGAAGCGTTCAGAACCGCAATCTCAAACCCATACTGGATCTCCGCTACAGGCGTGTCTGTGGAAGGGGGGTTGTCGGTTCCCGTGTCCTCGCCTCCAGGATCCAGCGGATCCTCTGGGGCAGCCGTGGGAGTGTCATCAGGCTCCAGATCCGCCGGAGGTGGGGCACTCTGCTCACCCGACTGCTCGTCAATCACTTCCGACTGCGATGGTGGCGCGACAATAAGTTCCTCATCCGAGACCCTGCTGCGAATCAGCGCCGTTGCCGCCCAGGCAAGCAGAGGAACGACAACGAGGGCTACGAGGAATGGCAGCACAGCATGCCAAGCTGAACGTGGCTTGCGGTGCACTCCTACCGGGCTGTCTTCGGGAAGATAGTCGAATTCATCTTCTGGATACTGAGAGCTCACGTCGGTCAGCCTACCCGCTAGGCGGCATGATGGGGCTTTTCCTCACCGTTTCACAGACAAATCCAAGCAGGATTATGCGCAGAGTCACGAAGTAGGATTGAGTACGTGAATGCCACATCGACGTCAGCCACACCACCGCCACTTGACGAAGTGATCGATCCGGGTTGGGCCAAAGCCCTGAATCCTGTAGAAGGAACCATTCGGGAAATGGGCACGATGCTGCGCCGTGAACGCGCCGAGGGACGGTCCTATCTGCCGGCAGCCACCAACATCCTGCGGGCATTCACCTATCCATTTGATCAGGTAAAGGTACTGATTGTTGGGCAGGATCCCTACCCGACTCCGGGCCATGCGATGGGCCTATCTTTCTCAGTGACACCCGAGACCCCGCTGCCCGGTTCCTTGCGCAACATATACAAGGAACTTCACGATGACCTAGATTGCCCTCCGCCCGCAAACGGCGACTTGACACCCTGGGCCGAGCAGGGGGTTTGTCTGCTGAACAGAGTCCTGACAGTCACGCCCGGCGCCCCGGCATCACACCGTGGTCGGGGATGGGAGATTGTGACCGAGCAGGCAATCAAAGCGCTGGCCGCCCGCCGCCAACCGCTAGTGGCGATCCTGTGGGGAAAACAGGCCGAAGAATTACGTCCAATGCTTGGGGATACACCCGTGATTGTATCGACACATCCGTCTCCGCTTTCGGCGCACAGAGGTTTCCTGGGGTCACGACCGTTCTCTCGGGCAAACGTCCTACTCGAACAACAGGGAGCCACGCCGGTCAACTGGTGTCTGCCTGCGGTCGGCTAACCGCCGGTCTCCTCGGGTGACCCCGATGCGGCGTCCTCGTCGTCATCAGCGTCAACCAAATCAGTGTACCCAGCGAGGACCTCGTCGTCAGGGCCGGACAGTAGGACAGCTTCGTCTCTCTTCTGTACGAGGACGTTTTCAAGGTAGGACTCAATGACTTCGTCGAATGGAACGTCATGCTGGCGTTCCTGGGCCAGATACCAGCGATGCTCCAGGACCTCGTGGAAGATCTGGGCAGGCTCCAGCTTGCCCGACAGTTTAGGCGGGATCGATTGGATGATCGGCTCAAACACGTTGTTGAGCCACTGGTGGGCAACACGGTCAATACTCTGATCACGCAGACCGCTTACGGCCCGATACGCCTCAAGATCGTCGAGCATTCTACGGGCTTGGAACTCTTCGGCGTCAATGCCGGTCAACCGCATAATTTGGCGGTGGTAGTGCCCCGCATCAACGACTTTGGGCTGGATGATCAGGCGTTCACCGTTCGGCTCAGAGTTCATGGTCAGTTCACCGACACTGAAGCCCAGGTCAGCCAAGCGGTCGATACGCTCCTGGACACGCCAGCGCTCATCGACTGGAATCAACTGCGCTGCCGTGAGCTCGTTCCACAACTGGTTGTATCGCTCCACTAGGCGATCGCCGATAGCAATGGCATCTGCGTCCTCGGACAAGAACCCTCCGGCCTGCAAATCCATGAGTTCACCGATGATGTTGGTTCGGGCCAGATCAAGATCATATTCACGCTGACCGTCGGTGAGTTGTGGTTGAAGCTCGCCGGTTTCGGCATCCACGAGGTAGGCGGAAAACTCTCCCGCGTCCCGTCTGAAAAGGGTGTTCGACAAGGAGACATCACCCCAGTAGAAACCCAGGAGGTGGAGCCTGACGAGCAGGACGGCGAGCGCATCCAAGAGCCGAGCAATCGTCGTCTCTGTGACATTGCGGCTAAACAGAGCGCGGTAGGGCAGGGAGAACTCAAGATGCTCAGTGACAAGTACTGCGTTCAACTCTTCGCCATAAGCATCTTTGCGTCCGGTGATCACAGCCGAAGGCTGAACCGAAGGGGCGGCAAGACGAACCAGATCCCGGAGAGTCTCATATTCGTGGTGAGCAACGCTCTCACCAATCTCCTTGACGGCAATGACGCGCCCACCAAGGTTGACGAACCGAACAACATGCCGGGAGATACCTCTAGGCAACGCGGCCAAGATGTCTTGAGGCCAGTCCTCAAGGGCGGTCTCCCACGGCAGGTCGAGAAGCGCGGGGTCAACGTTAGCTGCGGTTATCTGCAGAGACTGGGGCACCCTCCACCTCCCGTCAAGACCGTGTCGGCAGTGAGGCCCGCTGCGCAATCACCAGGTCAAACAGTTCTTCTGAATTGTGCCAATAATACGAGTTGGGTGGCATCCAGTATCAGGATGCCACCCAACTGCTTAGATTTTGCTTGGACTCAACGTCTTCGGCTCACCTCAAGCGAGGCGCTCACCGGTGGCAACACTGAAGTAGTGCGCCTGTCCAGGAGCAATCTCCACGAACATGCGGCTACCTGCGGGAGGCGCCGTGTTCGGAGCGACTCGAACGACGATCTTCTGGGCCTTGCCGTTTGAATCCGTGCCAACCAGTCGACCGTAGATGTAGGCGTCAGAACCAAGCTCCTCGATCAAGTCAACATCGATCGGAATCACATGGTCGGCGCCCTCAGCCGCGGGGATCAGACCCTCGGGACGGAAGCCGATGGTCACCTTGCCCTCATCCTCGGAGAGGATGGCGTCGGCGACCTCAGCCGGAAGCGGCACCTGCGCGTCACCGAGACGAGCATTCTTCTCGTCCACGGTGAAGTCAGCAAGATTCATTGCCGGCGAACCTATGAATCCAGCAACGAACTTGTTTGCAGGAGCTTCGTACACCTCGCGAGGAGTGCCAACCTGCTGCAGGACACCGTCCTTCATAACCGCGATGCGGTCACCCATAGTCAGAGCTTCTGTCTGATCGTGGGTCACATAAACCGTTGTAACGCCCAGTGAGCGCTGCAGCGAGGCAATCTGCGCACGAGTCTGAACGCGGAGCTTTGCATCAAGGTTGGACAAAGGTTCGTCCATAAGGAAGACCTGGGGCTTGCGAACGATTGCGCGGCCCATGGCTACGCGCTGACGCTGACCACCGGACAGAGCCTTCGGCTTGCGGTCCAGATAGGGCTCAAGATCAAGGATCTTGGCTGCTTCATCAACGCGCTCGTTGATTTCTTCCTTCGGAGTTCCCGCGATCTTCAGGGCGAAGCCCATGTTTTCGCGGACAGTCATATGCGGGTACAGCGCGTAATTCTGGAAAACCATCGCAATGTCGCGGTTCTTCGGCTGTACGTTGGTGACGTCACGATCACCAATGAAAATGCGACCTGAGTTCACATCTTCAAGGCCTGCCAACATGCGCAGTGACGTGGACTTGCCACAGCCGGACGGGCCAACGAGAACTAGGAATTCGCCATCGGCAACTTCGAGATCAAGCTTGTCAACAGCTGGATGATCCGATCCCGGGTAGATTCGGGTTGCCTTGTCAAAGGTTACACTTGCCATTTTCTTTTCCTCCACCGGCAGGTACGTGCCGGACGATCCGTAGTAGAGAGTTGCGGCACCCGGCGGGGCGCCCAGATCGCTTTGTATTCCGTGCGATCCTCAACGAGAGTAACACGTAGGACTAAGGGCGGAACATAAACTGTGACGATGTACCCATCGCAGCAAAGTGGTGCTGATCTCAGCGGGGGCTGGGTTGGCGGGTACAACCTGCTGCGCAGAATCGGGACTGGCGGTTCGGGAACCGTGTGGGAGGCCACCGACGACGGTGGCACCCGCGTAGCGCTTAAGATGCTTCACCCTTCGCTGGCAGATACCGATGCCGCGCGTCGACGACTGCTTCGCGAAGCACGACTGGTAAACCAGATTCGTTCGCCGGGAGTGGCGAGGGTTTTGGATGTTGAGGCAGACGCTCTGACGCCGTTCGTCGTCACCGACTTGGTCGAAGGCCCCACGCTGCACCACGTTGTCGCGAAGGAACCTCTTTCGCCCGAGGAAACCTACGATTTAGCGGTTTCCCTGGCAGAAGTCCTCGACGCCGTACACGCGGCTGGAATCGCTCATCGCGACTTGAAGCCATCCAACGTGATCATGAGCCCGGACGGCCCTGTGCTCATCGACTTCGGCATTGCCCAGGGAGTCGATGATCGCCGTCTTACCCAGACCGGGTTGATTACGGGAACCCCCGGATTCGTTGCCCCCGAGATTCTCCGAGCATCCGAGGGCCTAACTGTCGAGAACTGGCAAGACGGCGACTGGTTCGCCTGGACAGCACTTATGCTTCAGGCCGCAACGGGGCGTCCACCCTTCGGTTCTGGGAGCGTCGAAGTCCTATTGCACCGGGTGTTTCGTGGTGAAGCTGACACTGCGGGCTTACCACCTCGAGTGGCTCGTGCATTTCGGCTGACGCTGAACCCCGAACCTCTGATGCGTACGTCCCCGGACGATTTACTGACCGCCTTGGAAGAGTGGGACGCAGGGAATATCGAGGACACAGGGACCTCTGATCTATCCACGGCGTTTGCGGAGACCGCAACTGGCGAGACTGCGACGCAACCACTGTTGGATTCACTGCCGCACACGGCGTTACAGGGACTATCGCCTGGTCCAATGGTCGGACAGGTCCCGCAACTACCCGTGCCTGACCACGTTCCCTTGCAGCTGCGGTATGCGCCATATGAGCATCAGATCCCGCAACCGGAATACGTTCATCCATATCCAGTTCCTACACCCCTACTCAGCATCCTTCTGCTCGGCGTGCTTGCCTGGATTCCCGCCTTCACGGGCGCCGTGTGGATGCCTGCGATCGCCGGAGTTCTGCTATTGCTCCAACTCATGGGGCGCACCGAGGAAAGAGTCGTAGCACGTCGCTTATTGCAAGGAGCGAAACGTCGGTCAGACGATGCAGTGGCCCTCATTGTCCTACCGTGGAATCTGGTGGTGGCGCTAGTTCACTTACTGCCGGGCCTTGTAGTTGGAGCCCTAACTTTCACGGGAGTTCTCGCCGTATCTGAAATCGTTTCAAGTTCATTCACCGGCCAGAGTCTTGACTTTTCGGTCCTCTGGCCGTGGCTTCGAGGAGCGGAAAACTATCCTTCTCCGCCGACTTGGCAGTTGGGTATCGCGACGTGGGCGGGACTACTCGTAGCCTGGATTACCCCGACCAGTGGTTGGGCGAGGACGGGAATGTATCGCGTGTTCACCACTCTCGCTCCGACACCTGTATTGAGGTGGGTGTGGCGACTTCTGCTGGGTGCGACGTGCGTTGTGTTCGCACTGTTCGCGGTGGGCTGATCGTCATCTACCATCGAGACGGAACTACCGGCGCAGGTCTCTGAACCGTTAGAGTTGCAACAGATTAGTCCCGGGATTGCCCGGGATGGGCAGTTAGGGAACTCATGGTAAACAAAAAGACTCAGGCCAAGAATGACTCAGTTCAGCAGAAGGCCAAGCAAATGCGTGAGGCGCAGGCAAAGGCTGACAGGCGAACTCGCAACATCATCATTGGCGTGGTCTCCGTGCTTGTGGTGGCAATCATCGCAGCGATCATTTTCGTGATCGTCAACCGCCCCGACACAGAGGTAGCGGCAGAGGGACTGCCCGAGCAATTCAGGAATGGAGAACCAATAATTGTGTCCTCCGAGGGTGTCGGAACGGCTGCTGAAGGCGTAAGCACCGTGGATGTATACCTTGACTACACGTGCAGCGGGTGCGTGTCATTGGAAACCGTAATCGGTGCCGATATGACGGCTGCGGCACAGGCCGGCGAGTTCAACATTGCATACCACCCGGTCATGACCCACAACTCGGCGTTCAACACTCCTGCCACCGCAGCATCTCTGGCTGTGGCTGCCGGTGCCCCAGAGATGTGGAATGAGTTCCACGATGCCTTGATCGCCGTCTACTTTGACGCGATGAACAGCGACGACGGCTCCCTTGTCCAATCATTACCGAAGTCTGCAGAGAAAGTTGTTGAAGTCGCGAACCAGGTCGGTATCCCACAGGAAGTCATCGACACTTTTGACAACGAGGCCGTGCAATCCTACTTGACGGAAACCACCAACCAGTGGGTGTCCAGGGAGGTGGAAGGGCGCGAGCAGGTCTCCACCCCAGAAATGGTGTACCAAGACGTTCAGATTCAGTTGACTGGACAGGATGCGCAGCAACTGATGGCGTCGTTGCGTTCGGAGATTCAGCGAATCGGTTCCTAGTAGACGCAGACACACCCTGATGTCCTAGTTTTCCGCGACGGCAGGGCCCGCTTTGACGGAACGGGTCCTCTCGCGCGAAGATAGGGCTCGCGCCCATCACGCACCGCTTGCAGTGCGGGCGCGGAACGCCGCCTTAGCTCAGTTGGTAGAGCAGCTGTCTTGTAAACAGCAGGTCATCGGTTCGAGTCCGATAGGCGGCTCCGTTTGTGACAGCGGCGAGCGCGTGCTGCGCAACTCATTCCGACAGTGCAATATCCGCCGGCTAATCCTCCCCCGCCAGGGTTTCCGCGAGCGATCGCTCCAGCAGTTCGCGCAACACCTCGATGTCAATATTCGACAGCCGCGTGAGATAGAGACACGCCTTACTCGCCCGGTATTTCCCGATGCGCTTCATCAGGTCCGGCCATCGGTCCTCGTAATCCCGAACCAGGTAGATCGTGTGTTTGGTGCTCCCTGTGGCGAACCCCAACAGTGGAGATATGCCTCCGTGACCGCTCTCGTAGAGGTACTGGTACTGGCCGAACCCAATGATCCGGTTGGCCCAGACAACGGGAGTCTCGCCGGTCAACTCGGACATCATGGCGACAAGTTCATCAGCCTCACCACGGCGCGGTCCTTCCACGCGGTCGAGGACTTCTTCCACCGAAGTGTCCGACGGCAACATCGCCGGTGTCTTGGCAGCCATCGTGAATCTCCATTCAACTTGGGGCTGGGTTCAAACTAGGGCTGGCGAGTTACGCCATGCCATACTGCGAGTCTGTCACGGCCACGGCTGACCTGAACAGGTCTAGTACGGTTAGCGAATGGACGAGGAATCGGCTCCAGACTCGATCCTTGGAGCACCGACGCTCCCATTTAGGTGGGGGCCGATGAGGGTCGAGGATGCCCATGTCATCGCCTACAAGTGGCATTATCCGGCACCTTACGGCTTCTACAATGCAGAGGCAGATCCGGAAGACCTCGAAGAACTGGTCACTCCCGAACTCTGGCCCGATGTGTTCGAAGCGTGTCTTGTTGGAGATGAACTGGTTGGATACTTCTCGACATCTGTCTCTGACGGTGTGGGTTCATGCACACCGGCACGCACCAACAGGAGACCAACGGAGCGGTCTACGAGTTCGTGGACATGGTTCTTCCCGCGAAAGACGCCTAGCAGTAGCCGACCCTCAGCCCCGCAACATGGCGTGAAGGCGTGCAAAAACATCAGCGCCGTTAGCACGTAGACCGTCGTGCTGCATTTCGTTTGTTGTCCAGGTACGGACCGCGGGCAGCAGCAGCGCCGCAGTCTGCACTGAGAGGGCACGGGGAACGAACATGTCCTCATCGTAGATCAGCGCGGCTACGGGAACGTCCACACTCCTAAGGACGCTGGGATCGTATGTCCTCTGCCATGTTGAGCGCTTGGCCAGCGCCTCGACTGCAGGGAGCAAAGCGCAGGTGGCGGGATCCTCACCGATAAGCGCGCGGAACGCATGCTCACCCGTTAGGTACCAGGGGGACGAGGTATCCAGCGGATCAGCATCCAGGTGGAAGCCATCGAACTCAGAGGACAGGCGTTCGGCGGACCAGTTCGTCCCGGTGCCGGTGGCCTCGGTGGTTGTCTGACCGTAGATCGCTTCCTGCAGTACCCAATAGAGGGGGCTCAAGTCCTGGGCCACGCGCCCGGCCACCTCGGCAAGGAACCTGGAACTCAGGCGAAGCTCACCGGCGCGCCGCTCGAATGGGCCCTCCCACAAGTAGTGCAGCATGTCGAAAGATGTCGCACCACCCAGCGCTGTTCCAACTGACCGCAACCGCGTGGGTGTGAGACGCTCACCGGTAGGAAGGCGCTCATCGTGGTTGGCCAGGTGTGCGGCTACCTCGCGGATCGTCTGCTGATCCTGCGGGTATCGGGCGAAGTATGTTTCATTGCGGTGCGCCGTCAGCGGATAGGTGAGGCGGTATATGTCATCTATCGGTACCAGTCCCACCAGGCCACCCGTCACATAGGACTCGGTGATCGCATCCGGGTACTGCGACAGGTACCCAAGGGTAAGGAATCCGCCATATGATTGCCCCAACGTGGACCACCTAGTATCACCAATGAGTTCCCTACGGAATGCTTCAGCATCACTGAGGATTTGGTTCTGCAAAAACATGGTTAGGAATAGTTCGGGGTCCTCCTCTGCCATAACCAACTCGGCTGAAAGCGGTGTAGATTGACCGGTGCCTCGCTGATCTAACAGGAGCACGCGGTAGTGCTTGAGTGCCTGGCCGATCCAGCCGTCGCGGAAGTCGCCCACACGTGGGCCCGCGCCACCGGGGCCACCCTGAAGAAAGATGAGCATCGGCTTATCTTCACCACCAAAGGCGATGACCTGGCGTGCAAAAACTTCGATTTCACGACCTGGGTAACTGTGCCCGGCGGGGTCGAGCGGCACCAACAGTCGGCGCTCGTGTACTTGACAGGAATGCTGGGTGTACGAGGAAGTTCGCATGGGTCTATTAGATCAAGTGAACAGTCGAGTTCGTCACGCCCAAATCGTCTGCACCCGACCCCAACCAACCTTTGTCTCTCCAGGTGAGAGCCAACTAAACTGCGGTCTACTCGACCGGGCAAATATGCCACAACCAGACGAAATGGCCCAACTTATGGCACGAGATTCGCCCGCTTCGTTTGTAATCCATAGAGTAGTTAGGTGCAATTGCATGGGCTGGGTGACTTGTCGCCTGGCACTCAACGGTACGTAGGTCCAAGGAGACGCTTCAAATGTCAACAGATCCAACGTCGACTTCCTCGTCGGCCATGACGCCAAAGCTCGGCGCATTCGTGCGCTCAGCGTCAGGCAAGACCGCGCAGAACTCAACTCCCATGGAGTTCTGGACGGGGCTCTCAAGCCTGGTTGTCGACCAAATTGCTGATGACTGGGACGCGACCACTGCTGCCTATCAAGCAGGACGCCAGGAGCACTACTTCTCCGCGGAGTTCCTGGAGGGGCGCGCGCTACTCAACAACCTGGTCAACTTGGGAATGCTTGAGGAAGCCTCCGACGCGGTTGCCGCTTACGGCCAGGAACTTTCCGACGTCCTCGACGCCGAGCACGACGCAGCCCTAGGAAATGGCGGCCTAGGACGCCTGGCCGCGTGCTTCCTAGATTCGTGTGCAACGCTGGACCTTCCCGTAACGGGCTACGGGATTCTCTACCGCTACGGTCTATTCCGTCAGACCATCGACAACGGATTCCAGAACGAACACCCTGATCCGTGGATGGAAGAGGGATACCCATTTGTCATTCGCCGCGAGGAGCAGGCGAAGTACGTCAGCTTCGCTGACATGAATGTTCGCGCCATTCCCTATGACATGCCGATCGTTGGGTACGGCACCAAGAACGTGAACACGTTGCGCCTGTGGAAGTCGGAGCCGATCGAAGAGTTCGACTATGACGCCTTCAACTCCCAGCGCTTTACCGACGCCATCGTCGAGCGCGAACGCGTTGCGGATTTATGTCGAGTTCTCTACCCGAACGACACGACTTACGAAGGTAAGGTTCTGCGCGTCCGCCAGCAGTACTTCTTCGTTTCGGCTTCGCTGCAAACGATCATCGAGAACTACAAGCGAGTTCACGGAGATGAGTTGACCGATTTCGGCAAATACAACGCCGTACAGCTGAACGACACACACCCCGTGCTGGCCATCCCCGAATTGATGCGCCTATTGTTGGACGAGGAAGGTCTGGGATGGGACGAAGCATGGGCGATCGTCACGCAGACCTTCGGCTACACGAACCACACTGTTCTGGCCGAAGCCCTTGAGACCTGGGAGATCTCCATCTTCCAACAGCTCTTCCCGCGCGTCCTCGAGATCGTCTACGAAATCGACCGTCGTTTCCGCGAGGAACTCACCAAGCTGAAGGTGGATCCCGGCACCATCGACTACATGTCACCGGTTCACGGCGGACGAGTCCACATGGCTTGGATCGCTTGCTACGCCTCTTTTTCAATCAACGGTGTCGCTGCGCTGCACACGGAGATCCTCAAGCGTGACACCTTGAAGGATTGGTACGCACTGTGGCCCGAGCGGTTCAACAACAAGACGAACGGGGTCACGCAGCGTCGCTGGTTGAACAACTGCAACCCGAAACTTGCCACGCTGCTGACGCGCGAGCTGGGGTCCGATGAGTGGGTGACCAACCTTGACCTCCTTACGACACTGCTCCCCAAGGCCAACGACGACGCGTTGATGACTGAGCTCATGGACATCAAACGCCACAACAAGGAACGTTTTGCCAAGTGGCTGGAACGCCGTCAGGGCAGCGTGATTCCCGTTGATGCGATCTATGACGTTCAGATCAAGCGTCTGCATGAGTACAAGCGCCAGTTGCTCAACGCCATGTACATCCTTGACCTGTACTACCGACTGAAGGGTGATCCAAAGCTCGATGTCTCACCTCGCGTGTTCATTTTTGGCGCGAAGTCGGCTCCCGGGTATAAGCGTGCGAAAGCAATCATCAAGCTGATCAATGAGGTTGGTCAACTGGTGAACGAGGACCCTGAGATGAAGGGTCGACTGGCAGTCGTATTCGTTGAGAACTACAACGTGACTCCCGCCGAGTACATCATCCCTGCGGCCGATGTATCGGAGCAGATTTCCACAGCTGGCAAAGAAGCTTCCGGCACCTCGAACATGAAGTTCATGATGAACGGCGCACTCACGCTGGGAACTCTTGACGGCGCCAATGTCGAGATCCTGGAGTCCGTGGGGCACGACAATGCCTATATCTTCGGAGCTAAAGAAGAGGAACTGCCTGAGCTCCGCGCATCCTACAACCCGCGTGATCTATACCAGACGGTTCCGGGTCTGCGTCGTGTTCTTGATTCCTTCATTGACGGCACACTCAACGATGGCGGATCGGGTGACTTCCACGACCTGTTGGTGTCCCTGCTAGACGGTTCCTCGTGGGAGTCCGCAGACGCCTACTACCTGCTTGGTGACTTTGACGCCTACCGTGAAACTCGCGACCGGATGGCTGAAGACTACAAAGACCAACTCGCTTGGGCTCGCATGTGCTGGGTCAATATCTGTGAGTCGGGCCGGTTCTCCTCTGACCGGACCATCCGGGATTACGCCGAACAGGTGTGGAAGATCGAACCAAAGTCGATCTGACAGCTAGAAAGCATCTCTCCTGGGACCAGACCCACGCCTTGGGATATGCCCTTCAGCATCAAGTGTGACTGCTATAGGCAAAAGATACGGATTTCGGGGGCGTACTTGCCTATAGCAGTCGCACTTGCGTCATCGAGTTGTCGACCGCGTGACGGTGAACTTTGGATTGCGAGCAATCTGCTCCGTGGGTCCCACCAACCGTTCCAGGCTGCGCCGGTGCGGCAAATGCGAGTTGTAGACCGTTAGCATCACACCTCCTTGGCGCAGAGCGCGTGCAGCGTCCTCGAACAGAAGGCCGGCGATCTCCGTGGAAACTCCTGCTTCCGCGTGGAACGGTGGATTGCAGACGATCAGGTCCAAGCTACTGTCAGGTTGTTGTGACAGCAGGTGGTCCTGTCGGACTTTGAACTTCCCGTCAGGGACATTGAGCTCCAGCGTCGCCAGTGCTGAACGGACGGCCGCTGCAGAATGATCAGTGGCTATGACCCGGTAGTCAGGCAACTCGCGCAATAGCGTGGCAGCCAGCAACCCGGTGCCGCAACCCAGGTCGGCGGCGACGTACGCCAGATTCTCCCCCAGCCGCTCCGATGTCTCGCCCATTGCCTTCGGATCACGCAGCACTTCAGCCAAGAACCGTGTCCCGATGTCGACTTTCCCGGCTGCGAACACCCCCGGATAGGAGCAGACTGTCAGACCCATCTCCTTGTCGAAGAACCGGTCGGGCTCAGACATGGGTTCCGGGGCACCCGAGCGCACCTTCTCAGCGACGAGGACCCTGGACTTCTGGCGTGCGAGGGAAGCTGAAACATCCTCGAAGTAGATCTCCAAGACCTCATTCATTGCCCGCGTCATGTGTTTGGCGCGCCCACCCGCAAACACCTTTACGTCAGGGGCAGCATGCCGCGCAATGAGTGCAGCCCAATGCTCCAACTGAAGCAGCGACTTTGGTAGCTGCATCAGCACAATCTGCGCATCTTCAACCAGGCTTTGGCCCAGCGGCAGGTTTGCGTAGTGGCTCCCGGAAACACCTGCTTCGGCAGCAAGCACTTGAGTGTTGGCGGCCAACGCAAGCTCCCCACTGTACGAGTCCTGATGCACACGTATTCCTCGCGCCCCCAAGGCAGAACTGACTAGTGTGAGGGCACCGTAGCGGTCTCCGATCACCACGACCGTTCCGGCGGGCACTTCACGGACCTCAGGAGCAGCCATGTCTGTAAGCAGGCGATCGGTGGCATCGACGGCAAACAGATTCTCAGCCACCGGATCAGGGCAGCGATCAAGAAGATCGTACGGAAAGTCGAAAGGTTCCAGTTCGGACGGATGTGCGGGCATGGCTCCAGCGTACTGAGTAGATCCGATGGCCACCGCATCGGGTAGTGCACTGCGAGTGTTAAGATCAGCCTGATGCGGCCGCCGAAAACCGGAGAACCCAACTATGACTGAATCGCTCCGCACAACGAACCCCTCAATCGCAATGCCAGCGATCGACGACACTGCAGTGCAAGAGATGATCGAACGGCTCTCAGGACTCCCCAGCGAGGAAGCACGGGACTTCGAACTGCGCATAACACGCATCGCCAACTCTGGGAATCGCCCTCAGACCAAGGTGGTATTGGAACACATTCTTGATGGTGAAGAATCCCCGCACATTCGATACGCTGCGTTCTACTCGCTCCATATTCTGCTGCGAAGGTCGAAAGACTTCACTTTGCTAGACGAGTTCGTTACAAGATGGTCCACCGAGTTCTCTGGCCATCCGACGTTCTCCCACCTAACAGTGATGTTAGCGACGGAACGCGGTTTGGGTCGTGATCGCGACGAGATCATAAACCAGGCCTATGAGAACTATGTCCGTTTCCCACGCCACGCCGGCATTGTCCACATGTTCCCGACGGTCGTCGCTACAGTATGCGAGGATGCCAACGAAACCACACTTCCGGCGCTCCGCGACGAGTGGCTGGGCAATGCCATTCAGGCCGTGGATCAAGCGATTCGCCTGAATGGCGACTACGCGAAGTTCTACTGCACCAAGGCCCGATTGCTGGCCATTGATGGCCAGTTCGACGAGTCTCTCCGGTTTATCAAGGTGGCAATCGATAACGAGGATTCGTCGAAGAATGACTACGCGATCCGCCTTGGCGACTACCAGTACTATCGCCTGCTTATCCAAGCACGGCGCTCGCAACAGTTGGTTGCCGCAGACATGGAACAGTCGGTCACTCAGCTTGAGAAACGGCAAGAGGAAGCGGCCGAACTGGTCGAGGAAGCTATGGAGCAGGTGAAGGATGCCAAGAGCCAGCTCGACGGCTCGATGACGAAGAACTTGGAGTTCCTGGGCTTCTTCGCTGCCCTGGTGTCTTTCACGATCGGGAGCATTCAGGTTGCGGTGAGCTTCCAGCCTGACTCTGCGGCGCGCCTTATTGTGATCCTGATGGGTGCTCTGCTCGCGGCCTATTCGGGCTTCGTATTTGTACTGGAACGCAATAATGGCGTGAAGCTTTGGAAAATTGGGATCGTGTTTGGATTCAGCCTTCTGGTCATTACGGGGGCGATAATCAAATGGTTCTGAGCAACCGAAACACGGAGGGCTGGAACCAAGGGGGCTGGAATGCCTTGGGCTGGACCGTCGGAGGCGGGCGTGAGCATTCCGACCAAAACGAGGATGCTTTCGCGATCTCGCCCCGGTCAGTTGTCATCATGGACGGTGCAACGGGGTTGGATGACGCAGATCAGGTCGGGGGAGTGTCCTCCGCACGCTGGCTCGCAACCAACTATTCTCAACAGGTTGCCGAAGAACTGGATCAAGACGTCACGATCGATCGCTCCCTCCGCAATGCCCTTGATGTGGTTGTTGCGAAGTGGGCTGCAGTCCAGGATGATCAGGAACCCCTTCGGAAAGGTCCCTCTGCTTCGCTTTACGCTGCTCGCCTTACTCCAGCAGTCCTAGAGTTCTCTGGCCTGGGCGACTGCACCGCACTGGTACGAATGACCGATGGTTCAACACTGACTTGGCATGACAACTCGGTATCGAAGTTGGATGACATCGTCATCGAACGCATGCAGCAGATCGCGTCCGAACGCGGTGTTGCTCCAGCCCAAACTCGGTCCGAGGTAGAGCAGCTGCTTCGAAAGCACCGCGATTTACGAAATCGACCAGAAGGCTACTGGACACTGGACTTGACGGGCGAAGGTCTTCCACACGCAACGATTCGAACGCTCGATGTGAGGCAAGTCCACGACTTCGCACTTATGACTGATGGCTTTTGGGCGGGAACCGCCATCAGCGACTTCCCTGAACCACCAGAACTTCTAGATGCGCTGAATCAGGGTCGAGCAGAGGAGCTCGGTGGCATCATCGAACGAGCTTATGACCTGGACCCCGAACTCGCTCGATATCCGCGTCTCAAACCCATAGATGACATGGGAGTCGTGTACGCGTGCCTCGTCTGATCATTCGTACCGCCACTGCCGCCGATATCAACGGGATGACCGACGTTATCGTGCAGTCGTGGCAGGAGACGTACGAGGGTCTAGTGTCCGCATCGGTATTGCACGATCCGACGATGTGGGCGCGACGCCATCGAATGTGGTCGTTGATGATGGCAGATGGGGATCCGGCGCGCCGCGTCCTCGTCGCTGAGCGTGATGGGCAAATTGTGGGGGTCGTGGTTTCCGAACCCTCCGACCGCGTCACAACCGAAGTGGCTGCGGATAAGGACCGCGTACCGACAGCCGATAGGACTCTCGCAATCCTTTACGTGCTGCAGAGCGAGTACGGGAGCGGGGCTGGGCAGCAACTCCTAGATGCTGCGCTGGAACCCGACGAATCCGCGGAGCTTTGGGTGGCCGACCCAAACCCCCGCGCACAAGCCTTCTATCGAAAGAACGGATTCGCAGACACAGAAAGGTCTTTCTCAGAACGTTGGGATATATACGAAATTCGTATGGTGCGTGACCCGCGCCAATGCGGCTAGTGACTAGAAGGGGTCCGACTTCAGGCGCGAGCACGTTACGACGTCGATTCTTGCCCCGTCGACAAGGAATTTCTCTCGCTCAATACCTTCTTGATGAAAGCCCGCAGCACGAGCTACCTTCGCCGACCCAAGGTTGTTGGCCCGATATCCCAACTCCAATCGGTGCAGCCCTCCTTCTGTCAGCTCACGATCCGCAAGCGCACGCACCAATCGCGAGGTAATCCCCCTGCCGCGCGCATCCGCATGCGCCCAGTAGAAGATCCAACCATTTGCGTTTTCCTCATCGACCGAGACCGCTGCAAAAGCCTGAAGTTGATCGTCCCCATCCACCGCAACTATGGCTCGCATGTCATTCGGGTTTTCGAGGAACCTGCCAACGTACCTGCGCGCCGATGGTACGTCCGTGACATCTCCCTGGCGGCTCATGGAGGCATCGGAGAGGAAAGCATCGAGTACACGATCAACGTCGTGTGCCTGCAAGTCGCGAAAGGTTATCTCCATGGCTTACCACGATAGTCCTTGCATCGACAAACCTCCGCACACGGGCAGTTAACTCCGGGCAGTCAACACGCAGGCAGGTGCACCCGCCCAGGACTCAACAGGCCCACAGCTCTCATGCCTGGGCCTCCTCGCACCCGCCAAAGCTGCGGACCTGGCTATCACTGTCTGCCTACGCGAGGCGCCCCAGGCTTCCTCGCACCTGTATTCACCTGATGCAAGTGGGGCCGTTTTCCGGTCCGTTGGCAGGGCGGGATAGTCTTCTTCAATGCTCATTTGGCTTCCCCCGTCCGAAGGCAAGACCGCGCCGTATCATGGCCCATCCCTCCGGCTCGAGACGCTTCTTCTGCCCGATTTGGCGGATGCCCGTCTCGAAGTCATAGGAGCACTGCGCGACCTGGGTGACGGTCCGAATGCCGCGCAGGTGCTGGGGCTTGGAAAGAAGTCGTCCGAGGAAGCTGCACTGAACCTGCAACTTGAGACTTCACCGTGCGCACCGGCCATTGATCTGTACACGGGTGTCCTGTTCGACAATCTGAACGCGCGGACTCTGGGCGCGCGCGGTGGCCGACTACTAGCTAATGCCACCTGGATCATGTCCGCCCTGTTCGGGTTCGTGCGAACGACTGATCTGATACCGAATCACCGACTCGCCATGGGACTGAAATTGCCGCCGCTCGACAGCTTGGCGGCATGGTGGAGGAAGCAGTTGTCGGCAAGCGTGCCACCGCTGGACGGGACCGCTATCTTTGATTGCCGTCCCGGCGCGTACCGCAATGCCTACCCGGCTGCCGAAGCTGATGTTATCGAGCTTGCGGTGGTTGAAGAACGCCGATGCGGGCGAAAAGTCATTACCCATATGGCAAAGAAATGGCGGGGACTTGCCGTTCGTCATCTGGTCGAGGACCCGGCGGCGGACCTGAATTCCTCGTACGAGGACGTCTTGAATTCCTTGGCATGCCTCGCCAAGACTCAGGCGAACCATGGAGTTCTTGCCATTGAAATCGCGGATGCCGCGAGGACCCGCGCCGGCGGTTCCACCACGAGGGTCACACTGGTGACCCGATCAACCGAGATGAACTAACCGAACCTCATCAACCTAACCTGATCGGCTGGGACGGATCATCCAAGAACCTCTGAACGCGAACGTTAAGCTATGCGGCGAGTTCGGTGACGCAGTGCTGACGCATGCACCCCAACAGGAATTGCAAACCCCGCGGATCCGCATCGGGGTCTTCCGGATGCCACTGGACACCAACAGCCGGTGCGGACAAGTGCTCTACGGCCTCTACGGTGCCATCGGAGGCTGTCGCGCTAACAGCAAGCCCCAAGCCAACCACGTCAACGGCCTGATGGTGTGCACTGTGGACCTCGGTGCGGAATCCGACCGTGTCTCCTGCGCCGACGACAGCGAGCGGTGAGAGGATGCCACCTAGGTGACTGTCAGTTCTGACGTTCACGTGATGCCGGTCAAAGCGGAAGTCAGCCATCAGGTCTGGGTTGGCGTGCCCCGGACGTTCGGAGATGTCTTGGACCAGGGTTCCACCCAGGGCAACATTGAGAATCTGCATTCCTCGGCAAATCCCCAGGAGTGGAATCTGGCGCTCCACCGCCTCTTGAGCCAGGGCAATCTGGGCCTCGTCCGTGCGCGGGAAATGAGGGGTCTCGTTCGCGTAATTCCTCGTCCCCCCGTAGAACTCAGGCGACACATCCGGTCCCCCCATGACAACCACGGCGTCAGCCTGAGCGAGCTTCTTCAACGTGCCCTCTGCCCCATCAACTTCACCCCAGGAAACCACCACGTTCCAATCATCACCAGCCATCTCGAAAACGCGCTCCATGAGCAGTTCAGTAAGTACGGTTTCACGCAGGTCGGCGGAGCGTTGCACGGCGACGCCTGAGACTAGCAACGTTGGACGGATGTTGATGGTTTCCACGAAAAGTGAACCTAACAGACACACCACGACAAAAGAAGACTTAGGTCACACTTTGGAACGTAGTGGGGATTCTAGGCAACCTAAAGACGCCTAAGTAGTCTGGCACCATGAGCCAGCAGTGGACTTCGACAGGGGTCACCTGCTCCGTCTAGGACACTGCAGCGAACCGGAGGTAATGCTATGAGCAGACATCGAATTGTCATTGTTGGATCGGGCTTCGCGGGGCTCTTTGCCGCGCAGAATCTCGCGCGTGAGGATGTCGAGATTCTTCTGATCGCCAATACCACGCACCACCTGTTCCAGCCGCTGCTGTACCAGGTTGCCACCGGCGTTCTCTCAGAGGGGGTGATCCCTCCGGCAACCCGAGAGATCCTGAAGAGGCAAAAGAACGTGAAGGTTCTTTTAGGGACAGTCGAGGACATCGACCCGGACCAGCAACTTGTCTTCTGGCGGAGCTACGACGAACGCCGGGCCACTCGCTATGACACGCTCATCGTTGCAGCAGGGGTCGGCCAGTCATACTTCGGAAACGACGAGTTCGCGACGTTCGCACCGGGGATGAAGACCATCGACGACGCACTGGAGCTGCGCGCCCGAATCTTCGGAGCGTTCGAGCAGGCAGAGGTATCCGACGACCCCGAACGCATCCGCCAGTTACTGACCTTCGTTGTGGTCGGTGCGGGACCCACGGGAGTGGAAATGGCCGGTCAGATACGGGAACTTTCCTCGCGCACTCTCAAGGGCGAGTTCCGCAACATAGACCCGGCGCAAGCCCGCGTTCTGCTGATCGACGGAGCGAGCCAACCACTGCCAACTTTTGGTGAAGAACTCGGTGGGACCACTCTGAAGGCCCTGACCGACCTGGGTGTCGAGTTCCGCGGGAGAACCTTTGTCACCGACATCTCGTCAGACACGGTAACCGTGCGCGACAAGGACGGGAACGTCGAAGAGATTCCCTCGGCCTGCAAAGTGTGGGCTGCGGGAGTTCAGGGACCGGCGATCTCCGAAGCGATCGCTGCGAGGACCGGCGTGGAGCTCGACAGGGCCGGTCGTGTCATGGTTGCACCCAACCTGACTGTTGCAGGCATAGACAACCTGTATGTTATTGGCGACATGATGAGCGTCGAAGGCGTCCCCGGTGTCGCCCAGGGGGCGATCCAGAGCGCCAAGTTCGTGGCGAACCGAATCAAGGACAAACTGGCCGGACGCCCGGTTCGTTCAGAAGTCTTCGAGTATCACGACAAGGGCTCCATGGCCACGATTGCCCGTTCCAAGGCAGTTGCAAACGTGGGACCGCTCAAGCTTGCAGGGTTCCCGGCTTGGCTGGCGTGGTCATTCCTGCACATCCTGTACATCACCGGCTTCAAGTCGCGCGTATCGACGCTGTTCCACTGGATGGTTAGTTTCGCCTCCAACGCTCGCGGCGAGCGCACAACCACCAACCAGCAGCTGGTCGGTCGCCTAGCACTGGACAAGCTGGGTTCGCGCGTTTCGACGCTGCTGGTCAAGGGAGCCAGTCCGGAGGAAGTTCTGGAACGCGCGATGCGCCTGCGGGATGACGAGGACTGAGCTGCGTCTCATTCAGCGGCGGGGTCACTTCGCTCACACTGACACCGCCTTCCATACAGCCGCATCCTGCTCGCCGATCAAGTCTCGCCTGAGCGCCTCATCGACCACGGCTTCCCATCGGTCAGGCGGCATCCGATCCCGCATGTCTTCCAGCGCCCGCCGAACGGTTGTCGCCGGGATGCCCTCGTAGCGAGTGAGATCCACGTCGGGCACGTCAGGCCGGTTCTCCAGCTCCATCCACTCTGGCAGTGTGCGACGCACGCGGCGACGCGTACCCACGCGCACCTTCGGTGGGTTGAACTGCCCGAGCCCCAGCAGATCAAGCACGGATTCGCGGTGCAGGAACGCCCCTTTCCCTCCAAGAGCCACGGCGATCGTCGGCTCAGTAAACGGGGCCGTCGGTACGTCGCGGTGCGTGTAGACACCCTGCCCGTACGCGC
>WPCK01286076.1_pt1 | contig 94222 bp, 70 predicted proteins | sample 5399851 | NCBI WGS metagenome assembly WPCK01 (sample SAMN12869471, study PRJNA574797) | sludge metagenome | isolation source: wastewater treatment of pH11 | place: China:Beijing | collected 2019-05-20 | reverse complement strand
CATCGACGATCGCGAAGTTGTGGCCGCGCTGCACCAGGTCTTCTTCGCGCCATGCCATATTGTCGCGCAAGTAGTCGAAACCAAACTCGTTGTTGGTTCCATACGTGATGTCAGCGGCGTATTGTTCGCGGCGCTGGGCTGGTGACTGCCCCTGCAGGATGCAACCCGTGTTCAGACCGAGGAATCGGAAGACACGACCCATCAGATCACTTTGGTAGGACGCCAAGAAGTCGTTCACCGTAATGACGTGAACGCCCTTGCCGGCTAGCGCGTTGAGGTAGGCGGGCGCGGTAGCAACCAGGGTCTTACCTTCACCGGTCTTCATTTCAGCGATACTGCCCTGGTGAAGCGCTGCACCACCCATGATCTGTACATCGAAGTGCCGCTGGCCCAGCGTGCGTTTCGCGGCCTCACGCACCACGGCGAAGGCTTCAGCCTGGATGTCGTCCAGTGTCTCGCCGTTGTCCAGGCGTTCTCTAAATCGGTCAGTCTCCTCGCGGAGCTCTTCATCGGTGAGGGCGGCAATGCCCTCCTCCAGAGCCGCGACCTGGTTGGCAATCGCGGTGAGCTTCCTGAGGACCTTGCCCTCACCCACGCGCAGAATTTTGTCGAGGATTGCAGGCACGCAAATCTCCTGGTGTCGAATTCTTCGCGGCTGTTGCCGCCGTGGCATAGCGCAATCTCGCGTTATGCGTACCGAGCCATCTTAGACGAGACAATTGAGTACTGCGGTACAGATGGCATCAATTTCCCCACAATACGCTCAGAGCCGAGGGGTTGGACAATCGCTACGATGGTCCAACCCCTCGGCCGCTGTGGTCCTATTTGTCGAATTCAGTCACATTCGCAAGTGGTATCCAATGCGATCACGCCGTAGTCCCAGCCGCGGCGACGGTAGGCCACCGAAGGCCGTTTCGTACCGGAGTCGATGAACAAGAAGAAGTCATGGCCGACGAGTTCCATCTCGTCGATTGCGTCCTCGACTGACATCGGAGCTGCCTGGTGCAACTTGTTGCGAATCACGACGGGAGAACCCGGCACCTGGAATTCGACTGCTTCGCCCAGTTCCTGAGGTGCGAGATCTTCGGTTGTGTTCTCGTCCGTCTCAGCAGCCGCTGGCGCGAGATCGATCTCGTCAATCGGGGTCGTTGGCAGGGACGCTAGCCCTTCGCCACGGCGCTTATTACGGGTACGGCGATCATGTGCCCGGCGCAGCCGCTCGTGAAGTTTATCGAGTGCCAGGTCAAGCGCACCGTAGCGGTCATCCGCAGAGGCCTCGGCTCGAACGACGGGGCCTTTGGCCCGTACGGTCAGTTCCACTTTTTCACGCACACTGGAAAGTCGTGGGTTTTTTTCATGCGTCACTGCGACATCGACTCGCTGTGCTCCTGGCGCCAACTGGCTGACCTTAGAGAGTTTGTCTTCAGCGTGACGACGGAATCGTTCCGCGACTTCAGTGTGACGGCCTACGACGACGATCTCCATTTTGACCTCCGAGCGTGTGGGGCGCGACTGCCGCGCCCGAATGAAACTAACTGAGCGTAGAGCGGCACTCTTGGGGTGCCTGCCTGCGGACACCTCCTGACGTTCTCGCGCGACGGAGATGGCTTGGGGTTGTGGGCTACGAACCCCCACAACCTTCATCCGATCCCCTACGGTCGGTCAACAGCAACGACGCTGTAGACCACCCAGGTTATCTGTTCTTCGGACCGATTGCATCCACCGAGCACGCAGTGGCGCAAGGTGCTTCATCCCGCGGCACTCTCCTGCACAGCAACCGCGCACGGCATCGCCTAGGGTGCCGTCGCCGCTAAGACCATGGCGCCGACAACCCGGATACCGCACGCTTCCAATGCCTTGCGACTATGGTGCAACGTGGCGCCTGAAGTCACGATGTCATCGATCAAGACGGCTTGACGAAACTGCGGCGACAACCGCCGATGAACAACCTGTATCGTCCCGGCGATATTGCGCTGCCGTGCCGCACGTCCCAACCCGACCTGATCACGTTTTCGGCCGCTCGTACACAGTAACGCCGCCATCTGCCAACCACAGTTGCGCGCAACTTCTCGCGCCAGTAGCCCTGTCATGTCCGCGCCGCGTTCCCGAATCGCTCGCGAGGACGAGGGCACCGGAACGACGGCAATCCGATCCTGGTTAACAGCCAACGCAGCCCGGCGGCACCAAGCCGCGTAAGCCAAGCGGCTGGCCATCACTGGGTGCAAGTCGTGGCGGCCACCGGCCTTGGCTGCCAGAATCGCCAGTCGCGACGCTCCGTCATAGGCGGTCAGCGCCCATACCGGCAGCGTGATGGAATCTGACCGATTCAAGCGCGGCACTTGCAGCTCGCAACGAAACCCGGCCGGAACCCACGCTCCTTGGCAAGAACGACACCACGCGATGTCGTATCGACCGCAGCCAGCGCAACGTACCGGAATGATCAAACGCCCCAACAGTCGCGGCACCAGCAGCCAATCACGCGATCCATCACGGCACCGACCGGATCTGTCAGGACGCACACCCATCTACCCATTGTGCGAAGTTGCGCACTCGCCGGTCACCTGAGTGAACTGTTGGGGAGAACTCGTCCTGGGAACATCTATCAGCCCGGGTACGCCACCGCGGCGATATCGCGAGCAACCTCAGTCCAACTTGCTCCGGTGGTGCTGCGCGTCATCAGAACACCGTCGTCTTGGAGGACATGCAGCGTGGTACGCACACCCAGGTCGCCGGTGATCATCACAGGATGGTCCAGCACAGGCTGCAGCTGGGAGAAGTCGCCAATGGGAGTGACATAGATATTCGAGTCAGCCGAAACACCCGATGCTCCGATCACCGCCAGCGTGCTTTCACCGATCCATGCCATCTCATGAGCCACGGCCAAAGATCCACCGACAGTCACGCCCTGCTCCAGTTGCGTCGGTACGCCAGTGTCGTCGCGCACAATCGCGGCGATGTCGATCGTCGACTGGCTTTCCCCGCTACTGCTGTCATGCGAGGCGATAGCCACACGAGCACCATCACGGGATACTCGCACCGCATCAATGGTTCTCGATGCCAGCCATGGCGCAGCGAGGGTGCTGACCTCGCCTTCACCGGTTGCCACGTAGATATCGGAAACAGACCCCGCCCACACCCAACCGAACCGATCAATGCTCGGCGCGGACAGCTCCGGCGCCTCGATCAATACCTGAGGGGTCTCGGCGTTGCGCAGGATGCGGGGCACGGCCGCGATGCTGCGCTTACCTTGACGTACAACCGCGAACTGACCCGATTGCGGTCCATCTAGCGGCTCCATCGCCAGAGCCGTGACATTGACGCCTTCCAACGACACATAGCCTTGATCGGGGATGAGCGCTCCATCGACGATCTTCTGCACCGCATTGTCGGTCACCACCGCCACGGCAGCGCCAGTCTGCGGGTCCTGCAGCACCGAGGCCGCCGTCACGTTGATATCCACGTTGCCCGCCGTGACCCGCACGGAGCGCACCTGCGGGACTTGCTGCAGCGTCGCATTGAACTGGGCCAGCAGTAGCGACTGCTGCTCAGAATCCGCCGACAGCACAGCCGAAGACAAATCCAGTTCCGCGACGCCCTCGGCACTGACCTGAACCGATCCAGCGACTTGCAGCGTGGTTCCGATAGGCGCCGCGGTAGTGACAGCATCGCGCAGCCAGGCCGATGGGCCTGCCAACAATCCCTCCGCTACGTGGCCAGCCAGATTCCGCGACGGATACCAGCGCACATCCGGTACGAAGTACTGGTGATCCAAGGACAGGAACTGCAACGCAATCCGGCGGTGGGTCACTGTGAAGTTGGGCTGCGACACATAAGTGCCGTCCGGCAGCTCATTGATGCGCCACTGGCCATTGTCGCGAACTAACTTGAAGGACACGATCTGCGACTCATTGCTCGCCGCTTCGACAAGCTGACCGGTCTGGTCAACGATGGCTGCCAGGTCGATAGCGCCGCCAACTTCAACTCGATTGCCGTCCACACGCGCTGTCGCCCCGGACACGTTGGGAGCCACAACCGCCAATACCGGTTCCCCCAGATAGACGGCAGTGGACTTATTCGGTTCCCACTGCGCCGCGCCCTCGGCTGTCAGAAACTCCTTCGCAACCCGATAGTCATCGCTGACGCCTGCGGCTTGCGCCCGGATGAAGCCCTGGATGACCTCAATGGGAGTCGCGCCGGCGACCGGTCCTTCTGCCTCGACGAAGACCTGGCCGGCGTCGGTCACTGGAAGCGGCTCAGATCCAACCGGACCTGTGACGGGAATGGTGGCGCAGCCGGTCAAGGCCAGCACCGTAACGACCAGGCTGATAATGCTCATCCGCAATTGATCGAATCTCACGGCCTCGGCCCCTTTCCCTCAGCTGCCTTTGGGTAGGTGCTCACATGCCGGAACATCACCTGCAACAGCGGATCACGGTCTTCATCTGTGGACAGCGGACCGTGGTCGATGGCACCAGCCCCCGCGTGGCGCGGCAGTGTCAGGATGAAAATTGCTCCGTGACCGGGCGATCCGTCAGCTTCCAGGCGTCCGCCGTGCAGCAGTGCATCTTCCATAGAGATGGACAGCCCCAGCCCAGTTCCGCCGGTGGTGCGAGCCCGCGCCGGATCAGCACGCCAGAAACGATCGAAGACATGCGCCAGTTCGCTCGAATTCAACCCGATACCGTGATCGCGGACTCGTACGGCTACCGCATCAACCGTTGCGGCCAGGTCAACGTGAACAGGTTTCCCCTCGGCATGTTCGATCGCGTTTGCCAGCAGATTGCGCACAATCCGTTCGAAGCGAATGGCATCGACATCCGCGACCACCCGGTCGATTGGAGACCGATAGGTGATGTCGACCCCCTTGGCCTCGGCCAGCGGGACCATGCCCTCGATAATGCCCGCAGTCATGGCCGTCAGATCGCGGCTATCGATATCCAACCGCGCTGCACCGGCATCAAAGCGGCTGATTTCGAGCAGATCGGTCAGCAGCAACTCAAAGCGATCGATCTGATCTTTGAGCAGTTCGACTGACCGTTGCCCCGGTTCTACCAGGTCGTTGCGCGCGTCGTAGAGGACGTCGGCTGCCATGCGGATGGTTGTCAGCGGGGTGCGAAGCTCGTGGGATACGTCGGAGACGAATCGGCGTTGCAGGGCCGATAGGTGGCCGAGCCGTTCAATCTGGTCTTGCAAGCTCGCGGCCATCGCGTTGAAGGATGATTCCAGCGCGGCGACTTCATCGTATCCGCGCACCGGCAGCCGCTCATCGAGGTGACCATCCGCGATGCGGCCGGCTGCCGCCGAGACCGTGATGATGGGGTGAACGACCTGGCGCGTCACCAGCCAGGTGATCAAGGCCAGCACAATCGTAAGCGACCCCAATGAGACGGCCAGCACACGTTGCAAGAACGTCAAGGTGTACTGCTCTGTCTCCATGGAATACATCAGGTACAACTCGAAAGTCCCCGCGACAGGAACCTCGACGCTCGACCCCACGACAACACCGGGATGGACTCCACCTTCGGTTGGAATCCCTACCGATTGCCAGTGTGCTTGCTGCGGGGCGGCAGCCACCGCTTCGCGCAGTTGCGCGCTCACCAATCCGCCCAGTTCCGGGTTGCTGGACACGTCGTTGACCGTGACCTGAACCGGGGCGGCGGTGCGCATCCGCCACAAAAACACATCGCGTTGCCCCGATGCTCCGGCCTGTAGCGCGGCGATCGTATCTTTCAGCAGTTGTTGCACTTGGGTGGAGTTCGCTGCTGTCGACGAGTTCAGCAGCGATTGGGTTCCGCTGAAAGCACGAGCGCTCTCGGACATGACCGCATCGACGCGTTGATTGAAGATGCCATCGCGAATCGTGGTGGACATCAAGGCACTGAGCACCGCCAGAGACACGATGGTCATGGTCAGCACCGAGAAGACGACCTTGATCTGGAGGGACGAGCGCCAGGCCAGGCTGAGCCGACCGAAGAACCCCATCGTTGACCGGTCGGGGCGGACGAAGACTGTTGCGTCAGTGTTGGGCGACCTGGTCGCAGTTGAGGCGGACATCAGGCTGAGGTGTCAGCCCCAGATCCCGCCCGGTAGCCAACGCCACGCACGGTGAGCACGACCTTGGGGTTTTCTGGGTCGAGCTCTACCTTGGACCGCAGCCGCTGCACGTGAACATTCACCAGCCGGGTGTCTGCCGAATGGCGATATCCCCATACCTGCTCAAGGAGTTGTTCCCGCGAGAACACCTGCCACGGTTTGCGGGCCAACGCCACGAGCAGATCAAACTCAAGCGGCGTTAACTGCAGTTCCTCATCGCCGCGGGTAACGCTGTGTCCGGTGACGTCGATAGTCAGATCGGCAACAGTGATCAACTGGGTCGCGGCATCGTCTTGGCGGCGCAGGCGCGCCTTGATACGGGCGATGAGTTCCTTGGGCTTGAAGGGTTTGACGACGTAGTCATCGGCGCCGGCTTCTAGTCCCGCCACGACATCGACTGTGTCTGACTTCGCGGTGAGCATGATGATTGGAACGTTCGACTCGTTCCGGATCGCCTGGCAGACCTCCACACCGTTGAGCCCAGGCAACATGACATCAAGGAGCACTAGGTCGACTGGTTCTTTGCGGAATGCGGAGACAGCCTTTTCACCGTCTCCAGTGAAGATCGCGTCGAAGCCTTCGGCTTTCAATACGATGCCGATCATTTCCGCGAGCGCGGCATCGTCATCGACCACGAGAATGCGAGACGTCATGGCGTTATTCTGCCATTGCTTACTGATTGATGCGGGTTTCGCATCCGAATCAGCCTGGTCTTCTCGTGACATTCATGCTGACATGGCACGATTGCCTAGACGAGTACTCCCAGTAAATCTTGACTCATGGACGGAAAGGGCGCGGCTTTCACCATGACCTATGACCCTAATAATCCTGGACCGGGTCCCCAGACACCGTCATCTGGAGCAGGATCGGACCAACCTCACTATGGGCAACCACGGTACGGACAGCCGCAACCTGGTCAGCCTCAATACGCACAGCCGTCTTATGGGCAGCCACAGTATGGACAACGACAGTTCGGACAAGGCGGCGGCAGCCTGCCGCCGAATCTGGGTCATCCCTCCTCCATGTTGGGCATGAAACCAGGAATTATCCCACTGCGTCCCCTCACACTCGGTGAAATCCTTGACGGCGCATTCCAGGCCATCAGACGGCACGCAAAGATCACCCTCGGTCTGACGCTGCTCATCGTGACCGTCTTCATTACGGCGTTCACCGCCCTGGGTGCTTTGATAATGCCGTGGATCCGCGAGAACTTCGGCGGCTTCTCCTTGGGAGACGATGCGGATCTGGCGATCGGTTCGATGTCTTGGTTCGAACAGCAGGGCATCATCACCGCCGGCTCCATCGGTATGACGATCGCGACGATCATCGTCACCGGAACGTTGGTCTACGCGATCGGCCAACTGTGTTTGGGTCTGCGTCCTTCTGTTGGCGAGATCTGGGCGCGAGTCAAGCCAAGACTCTGGGCACTGGCCGGGGTCGCACTGCTGACATCGCTCATTGTGGGCGCAGTCGTCATGATTCCGGTGTTGTTTTTCTCAGTTGGCATCTCGACGGACAGTGCGGCTCTGACTGTGGTGGGAGTTGTCCTGACCATCGTTGCTATCCTCGCCGCTATCGTGCTCTCGATCATGTTGAGTTTTGCGTCCTCTGCGCTGATTCTGGAAGAAGCCTCGGTCATCACTTCGCTCAAGCGCAGTTGGTTCCTGGTCAAATCGCAGTTCTGGCGCGTGCTTGGCATTCAGATGCTGGTCTATCTGATCGTCTCTGTGATCCAGCAGGTCATCGTTGTTCCACTGACCATCCTTGGAACGATCGTGGGGATCGTGATGGCCAATGCGCTGGTATGGATTCTGCTTGTCACGCTGTCGACTGTGCTGGCCGCGACAATCGGGGTGTCTTACTCTGCCTCGGTCATCGCACTGCTCTACGTTGACGTGCGGATGCGCCGCGAAGGTCTCGACGTCCAACTTGCCGCGAAGGCCTCGTCCTCGTGATATTCGCGATCCCGGTCACTCCCGACGCCCCTACTGGTCGCCAATGGGCTCGCGACGAGTTGAGCCAGCCGATCTATCACACCCGCCAAGACCCGTTCTCCTGGCTGATGGAGAAGATCACCGATTTCCTGGACGAGCTATCGGGAACGAGCGCTGGCGCTCAAATCGGCTTATGGGTGACGTTGGCCCTGATCGTCGCCGCGATCGTGGTGTTGATCATCGTGGTCGGGCCGATGCGGCGACGCCGCCGCATTGCCGCAGATCACACACTGGAGTCATCGGCTGTCTCAGCCGCTGATCTTCGTGCGGCCGCGCGCACGGCCTATGGCGACAGCCGGTTCCGCGACACTTTCATTCTCGCCTTCCGGGCGCTCGTGCAAGACGGTATCGAACGCACCATCATCACGGCGCAACCCGGCCTGACCGCACATGAAGCTGCGACGCAGCTGGCCGCCGTGTTCCCCGATCACACCGCACGTCTGGCCCTGAGCGCTGCAGTTTTCGATGCAACCGCCTATGCCGAACGCGACATCAGCAAGGATGAGGCGTTCGAAATGGCCGAGTTCATGCGCGATCTGGCTCGTACCCCGGCTGCTTGGAGACAAGAGGCGTCGGCTACGACCGCACCGCGCATGCAGGTGGTGGGTTGATGTCCACTCCGGTCACGCATGATAGTGCGATAGCAGCGCCAGATCATGGCGACCTCGACACGGAGCTCACCGCCGATCCAGTCGCATCACTGGCACCTGCGAACACGGGCGGGTCGCGCCGCGGAGCACGACGCGCCATCGTGGTGCTGGTTGCGGTCGTCGCGGTTGCTGTCACCGTGCTGATACTGTTCCGCTCTCCCACCTCGTCGATCCCCTTTGCTCCAGATAATCCGGATGCTGCGGGCACCAGGGCCGTGGCGCAGATCCTCGAGCGCCAGGGGGTCAAGATCGCTTTCGTACAGAATGCCGATGACGCCGCCACAGCGTTAACGAGTGCGCCCGGCAGCGCGACCCTCGTCGTCGGCGGTGATTTCGGCTTGACGAGTGATCAGGTTGAATGGCTCGCTGAGGCGGCCGACGAGGTGGTGCTGTTCGCACCGGGTGATGGAACGCTAGAGGCCTTCGCTCCGCAGATTTCGGTGAACTGGGCGGCAGCAGCAGCGGGAACGTTGGAAGCCCGATGCCGCGATGCCGATGCCATCGCAGCCGAAGAGATCACGCAGGCATCACCAGCCCTTTATTCGAGTAACGCCGAGGCAGTCTCCTGTTTCACCAGTGACGATGGCGCGGCGATGATTCGTCTAGGCACGGTTACTGCCCTCAGTTCCGAAGCTTGGATCACCAATGAACACCTGGCGGAAGCCGGCAACGCCGCACTCGGACTGCGACTGCTCGGCACGAATGAGCATGTGGTCTGGTTTGTTCCGGATCTGATCCAGATGCTGGGAGTCTCCGAGGCTGACCAAGAAGCCTCTCATGCTTGGATCATGCCGGTTTTCCTGGTCCTGGTGGGTGTGATCGCGGTCGCGGCCTGGTGGCGCGGACGTCGCTTTGGTGCGCTGATTCCCGAACCGCTTCCAGTGACGGTACGACCTGAGGAAGTAAGCCAGGGACGAGCTCGTCTCTACCGCGCCTCACGTGACTATGGATATTCTGGCGCGCTGGTGCGAGCTGGAACGCTCACCCGGATCGCCTCACATCTCGGCGTGCCTGCTGGCACTGACCGTGCCAGCCTTGTCATAGCCATTTGCTCGGCCACCGGTCGCCCACCAGCCACCGTCGACCATCTGTGTTACGGACCGCCGCCTTCAAACGCCGACGACCTGCTACGACTAACCAACGAGCTCGATCAACTGTTCAGAGAGGTTCGCCAAGCATGACTACCCCCGACTCCCAGGTTCCGGAACCGACAGGCCCCGCACAGCAGCCTGCTACTGCACCGCAGGCACCGCGACCCGCTTCGCTAGAGCGTCTCGTCGCCGTACGCACTGAGGTCGGCAAGGCCGTGGTCGGTCAGGACAGCGCGGTGACCACCTTGCTGATCGGGCTGCTATGCCGCGGCCACGTACTACTCGAAGGCGTTCCGGGAGTAGCGAAGACACTCTTGGTGCGCACGTTGGCCCACAGCCTCGATCTGGACACCAAACGTGTGCAGTTCACTCCCGACCTGATGCCAGGCGATGTGACCGGATCGCTCGTCTATGACGCCCGCACGGCTGAGTTCTCGTTCCGTCCTGGGCCGGTGTTCACCAATCTCTTGCTCGCGGACGAGATCAACCGCACCCCGCCAAAGACTCAATCCGCACTGCTCGAAGCAATGGAAGAACGACAGGTGACGGTCGATGGCGAGCCTAGGCCGTTGCCCGATCCGTTCATTGTGATCGCAACGCAGAACCCGATTGAATACGAGGGCACCTACGCCCTGCCGGAGGCACAACTCGACCGCTTCCTGCTCAAGGCGACGTTGCCAGTGCCGGAACGGCACCTGGAGACCGAGATCTTGGCCCGCCACGCAGCCGGCTTCAACCCTCGCGATCTGGTCGCCGCGGGCGTGAAGCGGGTCGCGAGCGCGGAAGACCTGGCCATAGCGCGCGAACAGGTAGCCAAGGTCATGGTCCATCCCGATGTCCTGGGCTACATCGTCGATATCTGCCGGGCAACCCGTCACTCACCCTCACTCGCACTGGGTGTGTCGCCGCGTGGTGCGACCGCACTGCTGGCCACATCGCGTGCCTGGGCGTGGCTGAGCGGACGTGAGTTCGTCACCCCCGACGACGTCAAAGCGCTTGTCTTCTCCACTTTGGCACACCGTGTCGCGCTGCGCCCCGAATCCGCGATGGAAGGCGTCACCGTGCACAGTGTGCTCGGTACGATCTTGAACACGATCCCGGTCCCGCGATGACCCTGGCGGCAAGTTCGTGTAGAGGTGCTCGATGGTCATAACAGGGCGCGCAGTCATCCTGCAGCTGATTGGAATCGTGCCGGTGCTGATCTGGCCCTCCATGGCCGTGGCGCTCGCGTGGTTCGGCGGTGTCATCGTGCTTGCGTGGTTCGATGCTCTGCTGGCTACTCACCCGAAGCATCTGAACATCACCCGGGGCCCGCTGCCGACCGTGCGGCTGGGCGAATCCAGCGAGTCGGTGCTCGTCGTCAGACATCGAGGAAAAACGAGACTGGCCGGCGAGATCCGCGATGCCTGGACTCCCACAGCCGGCGCACAACGCAATCGCCATCGCATTGGCCTGAAGCCGGGCAGCGGCACACGCCTTGTCACCGCCCTGGTGCCAACGCGACGCGGATCATTGCAAGCCGGACCGGTGACCATTCGCTCCTGGGGGCCGTTGCGGTTGGCGGGCCGACAGCGTTCTATTGATGTTCCGGGCAGTATTCAGGTGCTGCCCGCGTTCCATTCGCGGCGGCACCTGCCCAGCCGTCTCGCACGCCTGCGCGAGCTCGACGGACGCGCCGCGGTGCAGATTCGCGGTGAGGGCACTGAGTTCGACTCCCTGCGCGAATACGTCATCGGAGACGACGTCCGATCCATCGACTGGCGTGCCACAGCACGGCGCAGCGAGGTCGTGGTGCGCACCTGGCGGCCAGAACGCGACCGACGGGTCTTGATCGTAGTGGATTCCGGGCGGACGAGTGCCATGCGCGTTGATGAGGGCACTCGCCTCGATGCTGGGATCGAAGCGGCACTGCTGCTGTCCGCGCTCGCTTCCCACGCCGGTGACCGGGTCGACGTCATCGCCTTCGACCGCGAGTTACGCGCGACTATTCCTGCGACCGCTGGCGATAACTCCTTGGCCGAGGTGGCTTCCGGGCTGGCCCCGGTGGAACCGACGCTGGTCGAAACCGACTGGGATGCGGTGACACGTTGGATCGATCGGCACCATCGGCAGCGTTCCCTGGTCGTCCTGGTCGCGGGACTCGAACCCGCCGCCATTGAATCCGGACTCCTGTCCGTCGTTGCCCGCCTTACTGAGCGTCACACCGTAGTGCTGGCTTCAGCGACGACGATGAGCAGCCCATTGGCTAAACTGGCCGCGACATCCGACGCGTCAGATGGCCTATCTGTCGGAGACGCCGACCAGGACGTCTTCGATAGAGCGGCACAGGAACGCTGGGAACTCGATCGCAGTACTGTCAGCGACGAGTTGTCCCGCGGCGGAGTCCACGTCATTGACGTTCCCGGTGAGGAACTGGCACCGAAGGTCGCTGACCGGTATCTCAGTCTCAAAGCCAGCGGCGCACTGTAGGCACCTAGCAACGCGCCATCCCCGCACTGCTCCACTGTCTCCCGTCGCCAGCGCCATCCCACCGCGGTTGTGGACCGGCCAGGTTTTGCAGTTGTGGGCGGGAAACGCCCGGTCCACTTTCACAAAAGTCGTCCACTTTCGCTGGAGTGGCTTCGACGACGCTCAGCCACAGACTCAGAGCACGAAGTACGAGAAGCGACCGCTATCCCGCATAGGCGAGGCGATATCCGGCGGTGTCCTCGTCCATATCGCCCATCTGGCCGACCTGCACGGCTCTACGTCCAAATATCCCCGCATAGACGATGACCACACCAAGCGCGGCCGCACCGATGACCATCTTCAGCCACACCGGCAATGCCGATCCGGTCACGAATCCCTCGACCAGCCCGGACAGCAGCAGCGTCAACACCAGGCCGACGGCGATAGTGAAAAGGGCCCGTCCCTCTTCTGCCAGAGCCACAGTACGGGGCCTTGGCCCGGGGTCAATTGCAGTCCAGAACAGCTTCAGCCCCGCGGCGGCTGCGATGAAGATCGAGGTGAGCTCGAGCATTCCGTGCGGCAGGATCAGTGCGAAGAACGTGTCGAGTTCGCCGTATGCGGCCATCAAGCCTGCGACGGCGCCCACGTTGATCATGTTCTGAAGTATCACCCAGATCGGCCAAAGTCCGGTGATTCCGAAAGCCACGCACTGCGCTGCAATCCAGGCGTTGTTGGTCCAGACAGTCGAGGCGAAGCCGAATCCAGGTGCGTAGTAGTCAGCGAACTCGTGATTGACATACTGCTCGCGAACTTCGGGAGGACCGATATACGCCAAGCCTTCCGGAGTGTTGGCGACCCATAGCGCCACCAGCGCGCCGACGGCGATGGACCCCAATGTCACCCACAGTGTCCACCATCTGACTCGATAGAGCGCAGCAGGCAGGGACGCGGTGAAGAATCTGGCGGTGTCGCGCCACGAAGCCTCCGAGCTACCAGCGATGCGCGCTCGAGCGCGCAGCAGAATGTCAGACAGCTTGGTGATCAGCGCTGGATCTGCCGCTGTGGACCGAATGATCGACAAGTCGGTAGCTACCTGCTGATACAGCACAACGAGTTCATCCGCGTCTTGCCCACGCAGCCGTCGTTTGCTGAGCCGGTCAAGGCGTTCCCAACGGTCGCGATGCACCGCAATGAATGCGTCAATGTCCACGGGTTCTACCTTGGCACATCGCGCTGGATGTCTCGACCCTGCACTGCGATCGAACCGTCGCGTTTTTCGCGTACCGCCCTAGCACACTAGGCAAGTTCACGAAAAATGCGACGGTTCAGCAATACAGCACCCGGCCAACTAGAACGCGGATATGCGAAGATTTCCCCATGAGCACCGCGACGAATTCGGCGAAGTTCCCGGCGGAACTTGCCCACCTGGAGGGATTTGTCCTATCCGAAGGTGTCGTCGTGGACTCTCGTCCGGTGTCGTTTGCGGTGCGAATGCTCAGCGGCACGATCGATGCCGTCACCCAGCTCCTGGCGCTGTGGGCGATAGGAGTCGCGATCTCAGTCGCGGCCCGATGGCAGCCGTCCATGTTTGGTGAGGACGTCGCGGGCGTGTGGACGATCATCATGATTGTCAGCGCTCTCGTGATTCTGCCGGTCACGGTCGAGACTCTCAGCCGCGGACGCTCCTTAGGGAAACTGGCCTTGGGAATCCGCGTGGTACGGGACGATGGCGGCCCTATTCGATTCCGGCATGCACTGATCCGTGGTCTGACGGCCGTGCTGGAGTTGTGGATGACCGCCGGAGTCGTCGCGTTGACTGTTTCCTTCTTCAACAACAAGGGCAAACGACTCGGTGACCTGCTTGCGGGAACCTACGCAACGCGAGTACGCGGCGGAAAATGGGATGTGTCGCCATTGGTGATGCCGCCGCACCTGGCGATGTGGGCCCGCAACGCCGATATTCGCCCATTGCCCGCCGGCTACGCCCTGGCCGCGCGACAGTTTCTGGCGCGAGCGAGCCGGTTGACCCCCGCTGCGCGGCATCAACTGGGACAGGAGCTGGCTGGATTGCTTGAGCCGTTTGCGGCTCCCGGGCCGCCAGTGGGTACGCATCCAGAAGAGTTCCTGGCAGCAGTGCTGGCCGAACGACGCGATCGCGATCTGCAGTTCGCCCAGCGGCAGCGCGTCATCGCAGATCAGCGCCATGCGCAGCGGACTCGATTGCCCTTTGGTCTTTCCGGATGATTTCAAGCGGCGCACCGTCAGATATTCGACTTTCAGCCATCCGGTTATTACCGTGAAGTCCGTGAACTCTAGCGATCGTGGTGCCGCCCCAGACTCGTCCTATCGTCGTGCGCGGCGATACCGACGCTCAGCGATAGCGCTTGGACTAGTTTCAGTCTTGACCGTAGCGGCAGGCAGTGCGGCAACAGCAGTTTCGACGACGAGTTCACCTGTCGCGCATCAGGCTACTCTGACACGGCTCCACAGCACACCACAGGCCAGCCCGATGGTGCCGAAGGCCAAGAAGAAGATCACGCTGAAACTCGTCGTGAAGAAGACCTCGACGACACCGGGCGGCAAGACTCGGTTGCGGGTCGTGTTCAAGAAGAACAAGAAGAAGGTTGCTGCCGCAAAATCGCGGCTCCAGATCAAAAAAGCGGGCAAATGGCAGAACACCAAGATTCGCGTGCCCATCGCGAACGGAGTCGGTAAGGCAGTCGTGACACCGAAGAAGACCCGGAAGTACCGCATCAAGCGCGGCAAGTACTACTCCAAGGTCATCAAGGTGCTGATCAAGCAGACCACGACAACGCCGAAGCCGCTCAAGGCCGCCCAGTCCTTCACCGTGACTGGATCTGGATTCGGTCACGGGGTGGGTATGTCCCAATACGGCGCCTACCAGATGGCACGTACCGGCAGCACCGCGGCCGAGATCTTGCAGCATTACTATCAGGGCACCGAAGTCAAGACTGCGACCGTACCGGGCAAGATCGCGGTGCAGGTATTCGGCCCAGAGCCTTACGGATTCTCCGGATACGCGGACTCAGCCAACACAGCGACCTTCTCCATCTCGCAAGGCCAGTGGCGCATTGTCGATGAAGACGGTGCCGTCAAGTTCACCACGTCGGGATCCAATGGCAAGAAGGCCAAGGCCGTGCTGAGCGTTTCCAGCGGCAAAGCGCGCGCCCAGATCAGCGGCGGCGGATATTCCACCACTGTCACATCACACGCACTCGCCCTGCAATGGTCCGGCACACCCGAATTCCGCCCCAATGACGAGGCAGCGGTGGCAAGCCTCAGCGGCGCTCATGGCAAATACCGGCACGGCGCACTGGTCGCTACGGCCATCTCCGGGCGGCTCAACGTCATCAATGACGTGGGCTTCACACAGTACCTCTATGGCATCGCCGAGATGCCGTCGAGTTGGGGCTCGCCTGCCAACGGCGGCTCAGCGGCACTGTCCGCACAGGCGATCACAGCTCGCAGTTATGCGCTCGTGAACATGAATATCAGCACGAGCAACCCGAACGGTAAACGCAAGTCAGCCTGCAACTGCCACATCGTCGACGACGTTCGCGACCAGCATTTCACCGGGTGGAACAAGGAGAACGAGAAAGTCGGGTCGATCAGCTACGGCGCCATCTGGCGCAGTGCGGTCGACGCTACAGTGCAGGGCAACTCGGTGCAGGTGCTCACCTACCAGAACAAGCCCATCAGCACTTTCTACTATTCGTCTTCTGGCGGGGCGACTGCCAACAGTGAAGACGTGTGGGTCGCCGAGATCCCCTACCTGCGTTCGGTGCCCGATGAGGCGAGCCTGAAAGCGCCCGGCAACTCGATGACATCGTGGACGCGGACGATTCCTGCCCAGCGACTTGCGCAAATGTTCGAACTGCCCGATGTGGCCAAGGTCAAGGTGGTGCAGCGATATTCGTCGGGGCAGGCCAAGAAACTGCGTGCGACCGCATCCAATGGCAAGAAAGCCACCTTCACCGCCAAAGCCGATGTGATACGAGCAAGATTAGGCTCGTTGCCGTCCTCGTGGGTGCTGTCGATGAAACCGGTGCGTTAGTCCGGCACGTGTTCGTTGGCGCGAGCCAGATCGTCAGCGAAGTCGACCTCGACAGCGTAGAGGTCGGAGATATCTACCGGGACCACCTTGACACCGTCACGTTCGATGGCCAGTTCGATGCCGCGTTCGAAGTAGTCCTGGTCGTCGACTTCCTCAAGGCGCTGGATCAACGCTCCCTTGTCACGTGCTGCGATGAAGTTGATGCCGATAGCCTCACCAAGAGCGCCCTGCACCTGCTTGGACAGCTGGTTGATGTGACCGTGCTCGTCCACGGTGTATTTGACTTCTTCTTCCGCGACCGTCGCCGTGTTGACCGCCACAACCGACTGGTCCTCGTCCATATAAGACTTGAGCCGCTGCAGGATCTGCGGGTCGAAGACCACATCGCCATTCATCCACAGCACACCACCGGGTCCGGTCGAACGCAGGATGCGCAGCAACGACTTAGAGGTGTTGGTGCGGTCGAATTCCTCGTTGTAGACAAAAAGCGCACGCGGGTGGGCCTCAAGGATCATCTCAAGTTTGAACCCGACGGCTACGTAAACCTGAGCGTCGGCAAAAGCACCGTGAATGTTCTCAAATTGTTGGGCCATGATCGTGCGGCCGTCGCGCAGCGGCGTCAACGGCTTAGGGAACGGCTTGCCCAGTCGTGTGCCCATGCCGGCTGCCAAGATCGCAATCTGAGTCATGTCTACTTTCCTTGAATTCGACGAGAACATAGTCGCTATGCCCTAAAGATGTCCGACGGAATCTTCCCGGACCTAACTTCCGACTTTACCGGATCCGTTCAGCGCTGCCCGGCGTTTCCGTCGCAGTCGGCGCCGACGGCGACGCTCTGCACGGCTATGGCGGGTGAAGGCCCGATAGGCGTCGACCACTTCGTCCACAGCGCCATCCATCTTCACCGTGCCCTGGTCGATCCAGATCGCTCGCGAACACATGGATTTGATGGTCGCCGAGGAGTGACTGACCACGAAGACGGTGCCCGCTGCCTCACGAATCTCGTCGATGCGACGGCGACTTTTGGTTTTGAAGGCCGAGTCACCGGTCGATAGCGCCTCATCGACGATCAGCACGTCAGGGGTGATCGCCGTGGAAATGGCAAAGCGCAGGCGCGCTGCCATACCGTGGGAATAGGTCGACATCGGAAGGTAGACGGCATCGCCCAGCTCGGCAAACTTCACGATGTCGTTGAACTTCTCTTTGACTTCGGACACGCTCATGCCCAGCGCCAAACAGCCGATCATGATGTTGCGTTCACCGGTGAGGTTCTTGACCAATGCGGCGCCGACGCCCATCAGTGAGGCACGGCCCCGCATGTATACACTGCCGTGCGAAACCGGCTGTAGTCCCGCAATAGCGCGCAGCAACGTGGATTTGCCTGAGCCATTCGTGCCGAGAATGCCGATGGCTTCGCCGTCGTGTGCGATGAACGACACTCCGCGCAGAGCATGAATCTCGGTACTGCCGGCGCTGGTTATCTTGGCGCCGCGGCGCACGAGTTTCTTGAGCAATGAGTCTTTATGGTGCGCTTGGACCTTGCTGCCTTTAGAGCCGATGACCTTGTACTTGACATGGACATCGTCCACGATCACCGAAGGGATCCGCGAGGTGGACTCCTGTGCCGGGTCTTTCTCACTCACGGCCGTACCTCGCTTCCGCACGCCAGAAGATGACCAGACCTATCGTAAAGAAGGAGACAGCCCATCCAGTTGCCCAGAGCCACTGCGACCAGGTGAACGGGATGGTGGACTCGCTCAAGGTCACTTGACGCACCAGGTCCAGCATCACCGCCACCGGTTGATAGCTCAGGATGTTCTGGATCGTCTCGTTGGAGAAGTACCGAGAGACTGGGAAGATGGCGCCGGAGGTGTACATCAACAGCCGCAAGCAGAACGGCAGCAGGTTGCCCAGGTCTGGGATGAAGCTGATCACGCGAGCGACCATGAACGCCACACCGAGGCTGAAGATGTAGAGCAAGACCACAGCGGGAATGAGCAGGATCAAGGTCCAGTCCCATATCACCGGCGTCATATTGGGGATAGCACTGGACACCTTGATGATGATCAGCATCACCAGAAGTTCAGGGAGCAGCATGACCGCTTCTGACACCGCCGCGGCGATGGGCATCACCGCCCGAGGGAAGGGCAGCGACTTGACCAGATTCTGGTTACGCCGGATGGATCGTCCGCCATTTTGCACGACGTCGTTAAAGGACCGGTACATGAAGGTGCCGACGACGATGAATCCGATGACATTGTCGACACCACGCGAAACGTCGAGCAGCAGCCCGAAGACGAGCACATAGACCAGTGAGTTCAGGATCGGGTTGAGGAAGGACCATATCTGCCCCAGGTACGAGTTCCGGTTCTTCGACGCGGCCCTGGAGGTGCCTAACATCACTGTGAACGGCAGCCATCGAACGATCTCGCGGATATAAGGCAGCAGTGCGGGGCGTCGTCCGACCGGGGCGAGGCCGTAGCGCGCCGCAAGCGCATCAGGGGTCAGTTGATCATCGGGGATGATGATCTGATCTTGTCGCGACTGCCCACCGCCAACGCGGGCTCGTTTGCGCGCCGCACGAACGTCACGCTTCACCGTATGGTCGGTCCTTGTCTGTTCTGGGTGCGCCGCACATGGCTTTTTGCACCAACTACGCTACCGCGCCTGCCGCGTGAAAAGGCGCTCAGTGCAGCCTACAAGACAAAACCGCCACTCAGTAACCTGACATACGCTTTGATGGTGCCTTCTGTGTCGTCCTCACTGCGCCGTACGCTGCGCGTTGCTCGGAACCGTCTCGGCAGCCTGTCACGCCGCAACCGTGTTGTGCGACGGATACTGGCCGGGGCGAACAATGCGCGTCTGGTGCTGCGCGACAACGTGCTTCCGGTGCGGTCCGATCCGAATCTCGTGGTCTTCGCATCGTTTTCCGGGCGTAGCGTCGCGGGCTCGCCGCTGGCGATCTACGAGCATTTGCTCAGCGATCCCGCTCACAGCTCGCTGCGTTTCGTCTGGGCGGTGCGCGACTCGTCCCACACGCTCCCGGACACCCCGCTCATCGACAACGATCGCACCACCATACTGCGCTACGGCTCACGAGAGTTCTGTCGCGCGATGCGCGCCGCTGGCGTGTGGGTTTCCTCGACAACCATGCCGGAGCACATTCGCCGCAGCCCTCGGCAGCGCTATGTCCAGACCTGGCACGGCACACCGCTCAAGAAGCTGGGACGCGACATTCCGGCGGATGCTGCCAAGGTTTCGAGCCATGACTTCGCGCGACGTTACCGGCGCGACGCGAAGCGCATGACGCACCTGCTCAGTTCCTCACCGTTTACTTCGCGCGTCTTCGCGTCAGCTTTCAGTTTGGACGAGCTGGGAAAGCTCGACATTCTGCGCGAAGTCGGCAACCCCCGCAATGATCGGCTGGTGGCAGCGGCCTCGCTGCCACGCTCCCAGCAAGTGCGATTACGCAACCGGTTGCGCGACCAGATCGGTTTACCCCTCGATGCAACCGTGGTGCTGTACGCGCCGACTTGGCGCGATGCCGTGAAGCCGTCAGCACGTGGTTACGGCTATGACGTCTCACTCGACCTCGAACAGTTACGTGAATCCTGGGGTCGCGACGTCGTCATTGCGTTTCGGGCGCACTACCTGATGACCGCGCACCTGAGCGCGGAGATGCGGGAGTATGTCATCGATGTCTCCCATATTCCTGACGTCAATGACCTGCTGCTTAGTTCCGATGCGTTGATCACGGATTACTCGTCGGTGTTATTCGACTTCGCGTTGCTCGGTCGGCCGATGTACTTCTATGTGCCCGATCTCGATCACTATGCGGGCAGCGCTCGTGGCTTGTATCTCGATAGCGCGGAACTTCCAGGCCCGGTGGTGCGTACCAATGCTGATCTGGCCGCTACGTCCCCTCCTGACCAACGTCACGGCGATGATTACGCCGCCTTCTTGGAACGGTTCGCGACGTGGGACGACGGGGCGGCCTCCCGGCGTCTCATCGCTCAGGTTTGGCGCGACACAATCGCCTCATAGACGCGACGGGTGTTATTCCCGTCCTGAAAATGATGGAAACGGTGCGCTAGCGCGGCGGAATGCGCTACCCGTTCATTGCGATAGGACGGGTCCGTCGCCAATCGTGCAAGCGACTGAGCTACCCCTTCCCAGTCGGTGACTTTGACACCTCCAGTCAAGGCGGACCACGGCTCGTAGGCGCCGCGTCTGGCGAGATACTCAGCGGCATCGGGCGCGAAGAAGATCATAGGACGCCGTAGCAGCGCGAAATCGTAGGCAGTGGAGGAGAAATCGGTCACGAGGCAATCCACTGACGGAAGCATCGGAGTCAGGTCGGGAAGGGTCGTGACATCGAGCACTGCGATGCGATCACTGAGCCCCGCGCCGACGTTGTAATCGCCGTTGCCCAGCGGATGAGATCGAATCAGCAGCGTCAGGTCATGTTCCGCCAGGACGGCTGCAATCGCCCGCCAGTCGCCCTGTTTCGGAACTGCCGGGTCGACTTGTCCATCACGCCAGGTCGGAGCGTACAAAACAACATTAGATCCTAGTACAATTGCTTGACCGAGGATTGCAGCAAGTTTGGTTCGCGCTTCCTCCCGCGGTCGTTCGGCCTCGTCCGCGCCGCCCAGCAGCACGTCATCACGAGGATCACCGGTCACCACCACCCGCTCGTCCTTCATCGCAAAGGCAGAGACGATACGTGGCTTGACCTCGTCCGAGGCGACCGGGAACAGTGATATCTTCTTGCCGACTCTTCGGTAGGCGCGTGTCATCAGACTCCTGGCGAGCACGCTTGATCCCAATCCAGGAAGACGAAGGACCTGAGGCGAATCGAGGTGAAGTCTTTTGTACGGAATTCCATGCCAAAGCTGTACGATAAATGCCCCGCCGGTTGCGTAACGATTGACATCGCCAAAACCGTGAGTCACGACGAGCACCTTTGCTCGGGCTGTGAGCCACCAGCCACGCCATGAGTTCTTGCGCACCGCCTCGATGCCCAGTTCGGCTGCTCGATCGGCGTCAGTTTGGTTGCGCACCAGCCAGGTGTACCGTCGTGATGGGTCTGACTGCCTCGCGTATGCCCACAGGGGCAGAGCGCCCTCACCGATTCCCACGCCAGAACCGAAGACCCAGTGATCTCGGCGGCGCGGAATGAGGGCGGTCGCGATAGCGCCCAGCCCATACAGCGGCAGAGCCAGGATTTTTCCTAGATTCCCCCAGCCAAACTCAAACTTCGACACGGCACGCACCTTACCAGTCACAGATGCATGCGGTTAAGCGCCACTTCGGCGGCGCCACCGGTCGGAGGCGGGCATCTACGCCTAAGATCGAGCCAGAACCCGCCACCGAGACAGATTGCCAACATCATGACCTCAGCGTTCGATAGCCATGAGCAGCCCGCAAGCAGTCGGGACGACCGCAGTGACCAAGCGGCGGTCAGTTTTATCATGCCGGTGCTCAACGAGGCTGACTACCTTGCCAAAGCCGTCGCATCCATCGAACGCCAGAACACCCCGTCGGCCAGCGAGATCGTGCTCGCCCTCGGCCCGTCAACCGACGGCACCACCGAGATCGCCGAGCGTCTCGCGCAGGCCAACCCGGCCATTCGGCTCGTCCACAATCCTGTTGCCAATATCTCTGCCGGTCTCAATGCGGCGATCAAGGCCAGTCAGCACCCGGTCATCGTACGAGTCGACGCGCACACCGAGCTGTCTGACAACTACGTCATAGACGCCCTGCGCACCTTGACCATTCACGATGCTGACAATGTTGGCGGCGTGATGCACGCCGCGGGAGAGACCACGGTGCAACGAGCGGCCGCACGTGCCTACAACAGTCGGCTCGGGTTGGGCGGTCCTGCCTACCACGTGGGCGGTGCTGCGGGCGAAGCGGAATCGGCCTACCTCGGAGTGTTCCGACGCGACGCGGCGGTTGCGGTGGGTCTTTTCGATGAGGCCACCAAGCGAGGCGAGGATTGGGAGTTCAATCTGCGACTGCGCCAGGCCGGCTACCGAGTATGGTTCGACCCTGGGTTGCGTGTGACTTATCGGCCGCGCGGCAGGTTTCGCGATATCGCCCGCCAGTTCTTTGCGACCGGCATGTGGCGCGGCGAGCTGTCGCGGCGTTCGCCACGCCGTGCATCGCTGCGCTACTTCGCTCCCCCCGTCCTGGTCATCACACTGGTGTTGGCGGCCGCGGCAGGACTGACCGCGCTGTTCACTGGCATCGCAGGTGGGTGGTGGGTCCTGACGGGACCGCTATGGGCGGGCTCCGCAGCCTATGCGGTCGCGATCCTCGCTAGTGCGCTGAGCAAGGCGGGTGGCAGCCGTTTCATCGACAAGTGTGCGACCGTTGTCATGCTGCCAACGATGCATGTGAGTTGGGGCACCGGCTTCCTCCGCGGGTTCTTGACCGGCGCGGGTGGGGCTGACGACACTTCGCGTGTCACGACTTCCTAGCCGCGAATGTAGGCCAGGGACGAGATCGTCACGTTCTGTCCCGTACCGCTGCGCAGGGTCAACGCCTGACCGGTCGAGGCACCGAACGGCACTTTGATAACCGTGGTGTTGCCAGCGGCGTATGTCCCCAGGTCGACCCGCGCTACTTCCGCACCGCCAGCTTCGATGATCAAGACACCTTGATCCGGACCGGTCACTGCGCCCAGTTCTAGTCCGCGCACCTTACTGACCGCTGCAACTGTTGCCACCGCATTGCTGGCGGGATCTGAGGTGAGCACCCGTGGCGGCACCCCACTTGACTGAACGAGTTGCCAGCCGGCACCGAGGCTGATCGAGTTCAGATCCAGGGACCGCGCTGGCGAGACCGGATTGGCCGCGGGCTGGAATGCCATCCCGCTCATGGGCAACACCGCCACTTCGCCCGTCTGTCCGGGCTGCAGCGAGAGCGTCGCGTTCAGCCCAGACGTAGTCGTGCGCTGCCAGTTGCTGTAACTGCCAGCCGTCGCGTCAATGGTGCGCGACAGCACCAGATAGCCGTCTGCACCCGTAACCGCTGGCCACGTGACACTGCGGCTAGCCGCATGCGCGCTCGTCACCGTGGCCTCGATCACGGGTGTGCTGGCAGCTGGCCCCAGCGCCCGAACGCCGGGGTTCTTGCGTTTGGGGTAACCGACGCCCACACGCGAGATGCGCACCTTCTTTGTGGTCGTGGTTTTGATCTGCAGGGTTCCAGAACGTTTCTTGTCGAGCTTGACGACGACAACAGCCTTGGGTTTGTTCTTCTTCGCCTTCAGGTTGACCGTCTTGCTCCACCCTCCGATGGACACGCTGACCTTGCCCGCCTTCGGACCGCGCACCGTGCGCAACGTGACGAAGCGAATGTTGGACAGTCCCGGCACGGTCATCGTGGCGCCCTTGGACTTCGAACGATGTGCTTGGCCACCGGCGAACGTCTTTTTCTTCTGCACCGCCCATTGCTTCTTCGGTGCGGATACCAGTTTCTTCAGCACCGGCCTGCTGGAGGTGGTCAGCACCCTGATCGGTCCGCGACGGCCCGCGGAATCCACCGCACGTACTGCTATGACGCGAGTTGAGCCGTTGGCGATGGTGACCTTTGCCGAGGTCTTTTTCACAGTGGTGTAGAGCGACCAGGTGGTGTTGGCTGGTGGGCCGGTGCGATTGTTGGACGAGTTCTGCACCAGCACTTGGTAAGCACTGGCGTCTTTGACCTTCTTCCACGAGTACTTCACGGTCTTCTTCCACTGCACCGGCATCTTCTTTTTCTTCGGTTTGATGCGCTTGGGTGCTGGCAGCGAGTCGGTGAATGAACCGTAATCCACGGCTGCTTGATTGATCCGCTCTGCGGCATCGCGACGAATGCCCGGCAGCTTCGAATACAGGTTCTTGCCCGGGCACGCCGTGTAGTTGGTGTCGCGATGCCCCTGAATGGTGTTGACCTTCACCTTCGTCCCGGACCGTGCCCGGGTGGTGCTCTTCGAGCTGGAGCCTGTTGTCAGCGTGGTTTGGCCCAGCGGGTCGATCTCATATTCGTAGGCCTTCCAGGCCACTACTTCTGTGATCGCCTCGAGCAATGCGGGAGTGGTTTGCGCGGTCTCGTAGTTTCCCAGTGCACTGACGCCGATGGTTCCAGTGTTGTATCCGCCGGTCTGCGCCCCGATGGGAGTGTCGACCGTGGCGGTACGGCGACCCTGGTAGACATTGCCATACTTGTCGACGAGGAACTGGTAGCCGATATCCGCCCACCGCATCGACTGGGTGTGGTACGAGTAGATTCCGCGCACCAATGCCGGACCCTGATTGGCGTTGTAGTTGTTGGTGCCAGCGGTGTGGTGAATATAGATCGAGGTCACACCGTTCGACAGAGTGTCCCAGGGACCGCCGAGCTTCTCGTTCGCTCCCCACTCTTCGCGGGTGATCACTTTGGGTTTGAGTACATCTCGCTGGTCGGATGCCTGAGCGACGGCGCTGGAGCCGCCGCGAGTAACCAGTTCATCAGCGGGTGACGAACCGGGATCGATCAATTCGATGTGGGATGCATCGGGCAACGAGCCTGTGGCGGTGTAGACCCGCAGCTGGATACCCCGCGCGCCCACCGTGGTCAGTGGCTCTGTGCCCGCTCTCACCTCAGACATGAGTTCAGCGTCGTTGGCCACTTCGAGATCCGGGGATTCCGCCACCGGAAGTTCGGTCCACGGCGACCACTGTCCGGCTTCGAGAACGCGGGCTGCCACCTCGGTGACGTCCACCGTGTCAGCGGCGTCCCAGGTCAGACCGGTGACCAAGAACTCATCGGTTTCGATGGGATCGGTCAGCGCGGCCAGTTCTCCTCGCGCAGTGCGCGGGCCTGCCGAGCCAACGTCCGACAGTCCGACCGGGACTGCATCGAGCGCTTCTGGCGCGACGAGTGCTGACTCGCTGATCCCTGTGAGCTCGATGGTGCGCCGGATCGGGTCGACCGGGGTGGGATCCGCGGCGTGGTGAGTCACCACTGGCACACTCAGTGCACCGATGGAAAGAACCGTGGCGAGGGAAGCAGCAACCGCTTTACGCATGCCTCGATAGTAACAATAATCACAATTTTCACACCTGTCACAGGCGTGTCGGTCAAGGTGCGTCAAAGACCTCAGCACGAGTCCATACGCCACCAGAGGCATCAATCCAGCGGTTTGATTCACACTCGTGGCACGAGATGAAGGTGAACTCTCGCTCGTCAGTCAGGCGGAGCGGCATCGTCGTGACGTCCCGTCCACCGCACTGCGGACAAGTCAACACCTCGGCGGAATCAGACAATGTCACCTCGGAGCATGCGAAGGTGGCCTCGTCGTGAAATCTCCGAACTCTGCACGGCAGGTTCTGGCGTCTTGTGCCGCGGTACGACAGGTTCTCGGACCGCTTCGACCACACGGGTCAGGTCATCGGACGAGTGCCGTGCCATATGGGAGGGCACTAACTCGTCGACGCTTGGCTCCGGCTGCTCAGGCAGCGCAAGCCGCACGACCTCCCAGCCCCGCGGCGCCGTCAATCGCTCAGCGTGCTGTGCACACAGGTCATAACTATGCGGTTCAGCATGCATCGCTAACGGACCGAGCACGGCTGTCGAATCAGCATAGACATACGTCAACGTTGCTACAGCTGGTCTGCCACAGGCGGACCTAGAACACGGCCGAGTCACGATCACATCACTGACCGTACTGCGACCGGTCGCGATGGCTGTGGTGCACACGCCGACAATCGGGCATCTCGCCCAGGACCGCTCACAAGCATGAACGCGTCTACGATAAGTTCATGTCCCGCCCCGTCCCCCACTCCGAGTTCATACGAACCTCTCGTCGCGATCGACGAGGACGGGGCATGCGCGGGCTCCTCATCCCGGCAACGACACCCGCCTACCGAACCAGATCAGAACGATTCGACGATCTGGTGCTCTCCATCGTGCAGCGCATCGAGGCCCGTTGGGAGAAGAAACTACGACACACCGAGTTCGCGGTCGAGGACGTGCCGGCATCGGACCCGGCGCCATGGGAACGCGGCGGCGTGCCGCTCGCTCGTCTCTTCCCCGCCCAAGTCGGGCATCCGGCTCGCATTGTGCTGTATCGCAAGCCCATCGAGAACCGCTGTGAGGATCGTGACGAGGTACTTGAAGTGGTGCGCGCGGTGCTCGTCGAACAAGTGGCCCAACTATTGGGCGAGGATCCCGACGCGATCGACCCCGGATACAACTGATTCAGACCAAGACGAGCAACCATAGGGTCGCAGCCCATTACCAAACCACCACTGTATCGACGCGAAGCCCTACCGGATCGCGCCGCGCGACACGGCCACCTCGCTGTGCTGCCGCACGGGGATGACTGGCTGCATCGAACCAAGCGAGCCCGAGACCTCGGCCACAACCGTAACCAGGCCCACCGAGATCTCACTGCTGCGGAGACTGTCGTTCGACGTGATTCTCACTGCGGCGATGCGTTCTTGGCCCTCGACCGGTTGGTCATCGGTCACTAAATCATTGAGCCGAACCACGTGCGCAGCAACCGTTCCGAGACTCGCCGTCGCGCTGCCCAATGTTCCCCCGGTCGCATTCAACGCCGTGATCGTTATCTCCTGAGCCCCATCTTGATTTGCCGCGGCATCGTCGGAACCGAGAACCGGTATCTGCGCCAGGCCATCGACCACGTCCGCTTGGTCGCTTGGCAACCGTGAGACGGAAAGCTGGGCGGTCACCGCCGGAGGGATCGTCACGAACATGTCCAACACTGCGGGCTCATCCTCTGACTCATCCCGGAGCGCACTCGCCACCCAGGCAAAGTCGGAGGCTGTTCCGAGCGACACACTCACCGAGCCCTGCGAAGACGTGATCTCTCCTCCGTCGCGCACTCCTTTGGCCCCGGCAACGACCGGGCTATCCGCCGTCACGACGATGGTATAGATCCCGGCTGGGACCCCCCCTAACGGCACGTCGGTGACATGTCCGTCCACCAGATCGACCTGTTGCGCACCGCGCAAGATCACCTTGCCATCGGCTCGCAACAACTCCACAGTGGCCGTTGTGTCGTTCTTGGTGGCCATGATACGCAACATCGCGGTTCGTTCACTGCCGATGTCAGCGCCATTGACGAATACGCCTGGGATGACTTGAACGCGGTCTGGCGCCTTGCCCGCGGCGACATCATCCACACCATGCGGCACCAGGCCGTCGACGACGGTCTGGTGAATCGTGGCGCTGACATAACCACCAGTGGATTCGACGCGCGCGACGATGCGCCGTTCATCGGGAACCGCCGCGTTCAATGAAAGCTGTTGGGTGGCACCCGGAGCCACTGCGAATGACGTCGAGGTAAGCGGTTCGAGCTGACCGCCAGCACCCCATAGCGTCACCGTGACACTGGCTGTTGTCAGTCCCGGATTGCTCACGACCAGTGAGCTGACGCTTCCTGCCTCCGTGTCTCCTGCGACGAGCCAATGTGAAGCCGCAGGCGGTCGGCAGGCCGAGGTTGTGAGCCCTCGTGCCATTCCAGCATCTGCCCAGTGCGCCACCGACCCGCTGGGCAATGCCGATGGGTCGCCTGGCTGCGCATCGGGCACGTTGGCCACAATGCTCCAGGAGCCCTCCGTCGCTGGCTGCGCGGGTGACTCGACGACTTCAGATTCGGTTGCGCCTCGGATCTCATGCAGCGCATCTCCGTCTGCAGCAGTCGTGCGCGCTTCAGAGTCGATCACCTGGCTCACAGCGCCGGATTGCCGCTCAGCAAAGGCTCCAGACGACATGACGTCGGACGAGCCAGTCGCGAGATTCGCCAGGTCGTCATCGGCTTGGTCGAGTATCGCTGGCGGACACGACAACACCACATCCGCCGGTGGCACCGCCACCTGGGTGGGAGTCAGCGCCGCCTCCAGCGTGCTCGGCTCTGACGGCGTCTGAGTCATGGTCGCAGCGCCCACCAGAGCGACCGCCACCGCCGCTATGGCGGATGTCACCGTGGTCATGCGGCTCATCGCGCACCTCCCGCCCGGCGCCGTACCGGCAGCGCGAGTAAGGCGAAGACCAAGAAGACCCCGCCTTGAAGTGCGAGCCAAGGCAGTTTACTGGAGCGCTCGTAGGCGACCTGTAGATTTCCAGCCTGCGGTCCCACCGCGAAACCGAGCAGTCCGTTATCCCGCTCAATCTGCTCGAGTGGTTGCCCGTTGAGGGTGGCTCGCCATCCGGGAGCGGCTCGCTCCGCAATATGGAGCGTTCGAGTGCCGCTCGCGCTCGGGATAGTCGTGTCGATAGCCAGATCCGGGGCGGGTAACGCCAGTTCCGGATCATCGACTATCCGAGCCCATGACACCTGGTATTCCTCGTTTTGCGGCGTTGTCACACGCCACAGGACATCGTGTCGGCCTTGCGTCATGCGTTGCAATCCGGTTGCAGTGTCAAGACGATCCGCCAGCCCCGCAGACGGTCCGGTGGCGTCATCCAGCAGCACTGCGCCGATGCCTAATTCGATCAGTGACTCCATGACGCCGATGCCGGACGAGCCGATCAGCGCCCCGACGACCGGTGCGACATTGTCGTCACCGGTACGAAGTCGATCGACAGCCACGACGGCAGATGACTGGGTGAGAACGACACCATCATGGCGTAGCAGCCGATAGCTGACTTGATCAGTGGTGCCGCTCAATGCCAGCACGCGCGCTTGACGTCCTGACTGCTGCATTTGCTGTGCGATCGCTGGAACCTCGTTGCGTTCTTGCGCGGCGACCTCGGTGGTGACAGGCATGGTGCGGGCCGCGATCGCTGCCTGGACCATGGGAGGCAATGTCACTACGACGGCCAGCGCGACCACGCTCAGTTGTCGCCAGCCCAGCGAGTATCGACGAGCCGCAGTGCCTAGACCGCTCAGTGCCGTCATAGCAGGCAGCATCAGTGCCAGCGTCGCTAAGGACAATCCCGGGCCGGGCCACCCCGTGACAGGCTCTGCTTGGTCTACCGAGACAACGGTATTACTCGCTATCCCGGCGGTGGCGAATCCGATACCTGCCAGTACCCAGCCCAGTCGGGCGACAGCACCGCGGCCGTCTTGCCGCAGTAGCCCCGCTAACGCGAGACCGATCACGATTGCGCTCGGGATCGCGTACAGCAGCCAGGTCAGGTCGGCAGCCGGTCCATCGAGACCCACGTCGCTCATCACGCCGAGCGGCTGCTGCCACCATGGGCTCTTCGACCAGGAGACCTGACCACCCGGATCTGCGATCAGCATCCGCCAACCGCCTGCGCTCCAGGTCACCACCACACGCACCAGCAATGGGGCGAGAAGGGCGATCGCCGGCAGCGGGATGAGCCACCAGCCGCCTCGTCCCGATGAGCCGCGCCGCCGCGCCAGGAAACCCGCGATCCCGACTACGACACACAGGGGCACCAACAGCACTGGCGCCGCCGCGGCGAGCAGCGCAAGGAACAATCCTGCGGCTCCTACCGAGACGAGCGAGGTGCGGTGCGGTGCGGGCCCTGACGCCGGGTCAGCGCCACCCTCCGCTCCCGACGTGTCATACGATCTGCGCGAAACCAACCCCACAGCGTGTGCCAGAGCGAGCGCGAACCAGGGCAAGGTGGCATGGACCAGCACCGCCCCTAGCCGGCCGTGCGCCGCCGATAGGAAATAACTGGGTACTGACACCCACAACACCACGGCCCACATGCGCACTGCCAGCGATTCAGTGAGTGCTCCGCTGGCGAACCACGCACCCAAGCCGGCGAGCAAAATGCTCAGACCCAAAAGCAGTGCGACAGCAGCAGCCATATCCCCGCCGGTCAGCACCATTGCGGGCGCTAGGGCGGCCATGAGCGGGTCAACCGGCGCAGCGGCACCAAGGTCCTGAGTGTTCCATCCCGATGCGATGGCCTGCCACCACGACGACCAGCTTCCCGACGCCGGAAGGAGCGCACCGCCAACGAGTACCTCACCACGAAAGACAGCACGCAGTTGGGGCCAATGCGCCAGGAACGTCAAGGCGCCGAGCCCTAGTATCACGGCCGCCAGTGCCGTGCGCCTGCGGCGTGCGAACGCCAGTCGCACAGCCCACTGCAACTCATCGCCACGCCGTAGTCGCGCTCTGGTGGCGGCACGAGCCAAACGTTGATCACGGTCCGCAGCAGCGATGTCTCGTGAAGTGGCGAACAGAGGTCGTAGAGAGCGGCGCGGGATGCGAGCGCTGCGCGCACCCAGATGCCGGGCGAGCAGAATCCGATGGAATTTAGTGATCAACCACCACGGCGCAAAAATCTCGTCCAGCGCTTGTCCGGGTTGTTTGACGGTGATGCGCCACAGCGCGCGCGGGAGCGAGCACAATACGTACCACACGGGCAGCAGCGCCCACAGGATGTTCGGCGCCATCACGGTGCGCACATAGAGCCATGAGCGCAACCGCGGACCGAAGGACCTGTCTGCCGTCGAAGTGGTGATCTCAGTCGGCTCTGTCACCCCGTGCAGCGAAAGTTGCGCGTGCTCGACCGCGGCGGTCGGCACCACGATGACGCGCCAACCGCTGCGTCGTATCCGAAGGCATAGATCCAGTCCGTCACGAAATGGACCCAAGACATTGTCAGTTCCGCGCAGCTGCTGCCATACACTCAGGCGCACCAGCGCACCGGCCAGCCCTACCGCGAGCACATCATCACGGCCGTCGTGCTGCCCTTGATCGATCTCTCCGGGTTCGACTCCGGTCAGCCGACGGCCCGCCGGTGAGGTGGTGTAGCCCACCTCGATGAGGCGGTCGGGCCCACCCCACACGACTTGTTTGGCACCGGCGATCCCAACAGTCTCATTGCCCTCGACGGCTTGGAGAAGGTGGGCAAGCGCATCTGGAAGCGGCGCGCTGTCCTCGTGCAGCAGCCAGATCCATGAGGACGAGTCCACCTGGTCAGCGAAGTCCCGTAACGCGGCGCGGGCGGCCGCGCCGAAATTCCTGGCGCGCGCCGCCGAGGTCAGGATGAGCGATACACCCGCTGGCACATCAAGGCCTCGGATCAGTGACTGATCGGCGGGCTCATGTTGAACATCCACCACGATCACCGTGGCAGGCAGAACTGTCTGACTCAGAACAGAACGCAGCGTGCGCCGCAACACGGTCGAAGCGCCCCGCGCCACGACCACGGCAGTGGCACCGGACGTCACCGTCGCAGCGGTCGCCTCAGGCGCGTCGCTTGAGTTTGCGGCGCTCACGCTCTGACAGGCCTCCCCAGATTCCAAACCGCTCGTCATTCGCTAGAGCGTATTCAAGGCATTCCGCCTTGACTTCACAGCGCACGCACACACGTTTCGCTTCGCGTGTGGAGCCTCCCTTTTCTGGGAAAAATGCCTCAGGGTCCGTCTGAGCGCACAATGCGCGGTCCTGCCAGGATTGAACGGTGTCGTAGGCGTCATCGCCCATCAACACCGACAAGATATTCAACTGTGCGGGGGTAGCGGGACGATCGGCGTCCGACGGCATAGGGCCGTCAGGCTCCAAGATGTTCCACATCTGTGGTCCTCCTCCGCTTTGGTACCCAATTTGATCCGGTTTGAATCATGACCGCCGAATGTCTGCACACCAGCGCGCCATCAATCCGCAATGTCGTACTTTACGACAAATTACATCCATGTCATCTTCTGACTTTTACGCGGATTTCGCAACCGCTTCCCGATACTTGGTTCGCTGCGCGCAACTTGACAATGGCCGGTTAGGCTCGATCCATGTCCTCATCATTGGCCGGCACCGTCCTGTCGCACCTCAGTTCGCGCGGCGGTCACCCCGCGTTGACCTGGTACGGAGCCGACGGCGGGCGGTTGGAACTGTCCGGATACGTTGTCGCGAACTGGATCACCAAGACAACCAACCTGCTGGCCGACGAGTTCTCGGCAGACGATGGCACCACCGTCGCCATCGATCTTCCGGCGCACTGGCGCACCCTGTGCTGGGTGCTCAGTTCGTGGCATGTCGGTGCGCAGGTCGTGTTGGGTCCCGATGCCGCTGGTCACTCGATCGATATCGTCGCCACCTCGCGACCTGAACTATGGCAGCGGGCGGACGCTGAGGTGCTGGCTGTCGCATTACCCGCCTTGGCGCGCAGGTTCCCCGATCCGCTTCCAGCAGGAGTCATCGATGCCGGACCCGCGGTCATGGGCTGTTCTGACGTGTTGGGTTGGATACCGCAGCCAGTGGCTCAGCAAACCGCGCTCACGTTGCATGATGCGGATGTGACCTACGGCGAGTTGTCACATTGGCTCGAGGCGCGAGCCAGTTCCGCTCTCAACACCGCTGCCATTGCCGAACGGCGCGTCATCATTGTCTGCACCGCAACCGAGGTGACACCGAGCTTGTTGGGAACCCTGGTGGGCTGCTGGCTGGGCGGAGCCGCGGCGATCGTCGTCGAGCCGGGAGCAGCCGCAGCTGCTGATCTATCGCGGTTGACCAGCAACGAGTATGCCGACCAGGTCATCACGCTAGAGTGACCTCGATGACTCGCACTTCGACGCCGCTGATCCGCCGCGTTCGTGCTGTATTCCAGCGCGTTCGCAGTGCAGTCGGTCGTCGCCTGCTCGGCCCGGCAGGGCAATTGCTGGTCATCGTTCCGGTGTACAACGTGGCCGAGTATCTCGATGAATGCCTTGCCAGTCTTCGCAACCAGACCTTCACCGACTTCGTCATCGTCGCGGTGAACGACGGATCGACAGATCGCTCGCTGGCGGTCTTGCAGGATGCCGCCAAGCAGGATCGACGAATCCGAATCGTCTCCCAGGCCAATGCCGGCTTGGGCGCCGCTCGCAATACCGGCTTGCGTCACTGGCGCTTTCTACGCTGGCGGCGACCAGCGTATGTGACATTTGTCGACCCTGACGATGTGCTGCCATCGGACGCCTTCGAACGTTACTTCGACTCGGTCTCCAAGACAGGCTCGGTGCTGTGCGTGGGCGCCATCGAACGCTTTGTCGACGATGTGACCGACACTTGGAAGCCGTTCTGGATCAGCCAGGCACACCGGACGACTGTAAGTGCCACAACCCTCGCCGCTACCCCTCAGGCGCTGCGCGACATCGTTGCCTGCAACCGCATGATGCGACGAGATTTCTGGGACGCGACCAACAACCTCTTTCCAGAGAATGTCGCCTATGAGGATCACCTCCCAACCCTGCGTCTCTACTTGCATGGTCCGACTTTCGATGTGCTGCAGGAGACCACCTACCTGTGGCGACATCGCGACGACGGCACATCGATAGCGCAGCAAAAGCACGATGTCAGCAACCTCCGCGATCGTCTTCAAGCCCACACTGAAGGGCTCGCCGAGGCCAAAGCACTTGGAGATGCTGCAATCGTGCAGGCCTATATCAGCCGCGTGCTCGATGTCGACCTGAGCGGATTCGTCAAACGCAGTGTCTTCGCCGACGATGAATATCGTCGGATGCTGAGCGACTTCGCGGCTACCTTTGTCGCACAGGCCGACGCGATCCCCGACACTTGGAGCCAGATCGCAGGCCATCGCGGCACACTCGCATATCTCGCGGCCACCGGTCGTTTCGATGAGGTCTCAGTAGTCTGCAGCATCCTCGAGGAACACGGGCCGCACTCATTCGCACTGACCACTAGCGCAAACGAACTCGTCCTAGACTTCTCGAACATCGACGACTTGCGGCACCTCAACCATGAGGTGCCGACCTCGGTGCGCAGCCTGACGGCCCGGCAACGCCGTCTTCAAGTCAACATCGAGCGAGTCATCTCCGACCGTCTCGACCTCACGGTCACGCTCGCAGCATCGGCCAAGACCGCGATCAGCGCGGCGCGGATTAGAGTGGTGTCTCTCGACGGTGCCGTGCTGGTGGCCGATCAGGCCCTGTCGGCGGACGAAGATGGTCGTTGGCGGATCCCCTTGCCGCTGCCCGTTGACGGGTCCACAGTGCCTCTTCGAGCCGAACTCGTCGCCGAAGTACTTGGTGTAACGCTCACTACCAGGCGATTCGGCACCGCAACCGATCTGGGCGATAAGATCAGTGAGGCACTCGGCCCATCTGGATGGCGTTGGAACCACCGCAACGGACAGTTGCGGTGGCAACCATCTTCGCGCCACTCGTAGCCGAGTGAGACGATGCGACAGCCATCGTCTTACCAACAGGTCCGAGACGCCACGAGGATATCCCACACGAAAGTAAGGTGCCGTAGGTGCTACGTGTTCGTAGAATCCCCACAGAGCCGGATAATGTTCCGCCGCCGTGGCGGCAGGTGACCCCCATTCACGCGGTGGTCATCCTGCTTGTTTTTGCAGTTTTCGCTGCCATGCAGGCAACCTGGAACGTCGCTCACGACGAACCTGCCGCTGTGCTGCTCGCCGCGAGCGTGGCGGCAAGCCTGATCGCATTGGTGATCGCCGTCTACGGACCCGTCAAAGAAAGCCTCCCGATGACGCAGTTCACGCGTTTCACCGGGATTATGACCGCCGGTGTGCCGGTTGTCGCTGGACTCGACGGAACGCCACGACTCGTCAGCGGCCTGATCTTGCTGGTGAGTGCGCTTTTGGTGATCACTGAGGCAACCTTTATCCGTGCCCGCCTGCGCGTCGCGCGTTGGGTGGTGCGGCTTCCAGGGCACCGCGATATTCGCCAGGAAGGCACCTGGGACGACACATTGCTCGTCCTCGGCGCGATTGCACCGCTCGGAGCCATCGTGAGCGTTGCCGATGGCGGCAACTCTCTGTGGTGGAAGCTGTCGAGCGGCCCTTTCGTCGTCATCGGGCTTGTTGTCACCGCCATCACCATCTATTCGAATCTGGTGTACCCGCGTCGCTGGCAGGAACTGGCCGACGCCATCGCGGCGTACGACCCTGAGTTCGTGCTTTACACATCGCGCCCGGATGACGCCAGTTACCAGATCACCATGTGGTTGCCCTATCTCGCGCAGTCCGGCAAACGATTCCTGGTGGTCGCTCGTACCCCTGAGGCGGCCGCGCCGCTGGCCGGGATCACCGAAGCCCCCGTGGTGATGCTGCGAGCGCAGCGCAGCCTGGAGGCGCTCCTCACGCCATCGTTGGGCGCCGTGTTCTATGTCAACGCCTCGTCTGGTAACAACGCGATGGTGCGTCACAGCCAGATCACTCACGTGTACCTGGGTCACGGCGACTCGGATAAGCCGCCATCGTATAACCCCACTCACGCGATGTACGACCGGGTCTTCGCCGCCGGACAGGCTGCTATCGACCGCTATCCGGCGCACGGTGTGCAGATCGCGCGGGAGAAGTTCGTCATTGTCGGCCGCCCGCAGGTCACCGACGTCGATGTGGTCGAGTCGGCTCCAACTCCGCTGGAAAAACCGACCGTCCTGTACGCACCGACCTGGCGCGGTCACGTGGGCGCGACTGCTTTCCAATCGTTGCCGGTGGGCGAGAAGATCGTCTCGGCCTTGGTGGCACGCGGTGCGCGAGTGATCTTCCGTCCGCACCCGTTTAGCTACGACTTCCCCGAAGACGCCGCGCTTATCTCCCGCATCCAGGCGGTGCTCGCAGCCGACAAGGCCAGTGGCGGTACCGAGCATGTCTACGGAGAGATCGCCGAGCGCACCTGGACGGTGCTGGACTGCATGAACCGCTCCGACGCCATGGTCTCGGACGTCTCGTCAGTAGTCTCGGATTACCTCTATTCCGGCAAGCCCTTCGCCATGGTGGACGTGAGCGAACCTGTCGACCAGTTCATCGAGCACTATCCAGTGGCCAAGGGCGCGTACGTACTCGACCCAGAACTGTCGAACCTCGATGACGTCTTGGACGATCTTCTCGGCGACGATCCGCTGCGCGACCAGCGCTGGGCGACGCGGTCATACTATCTGGGCGAGTTCGCGGCCGAAGGCTATGGTGAGCACTTCGTACAGGCCGTACGGGACGCCGCTGAAGACGGTCAGCGCGCCAAGAAGCTGGGCACGCAAGACCGTCATAGCAGTGACGACGGTTCTGAATCGGCTGGCGAGGGCTCGGTGGGCACCGAGGAAATGCTCGACATGGCCGGAGACAATGATGCTGCGGTCGCCGGCACCGGCGTTTTCGCTGAGGCAATCCGGCTGACTAGGGCCGCTTCGCGCACTCAGACAGTGCGCACCTTGACTCGGGCGTTCCCTGTTGTACTGCTGGCACTGATCGCGGTGATCTCACCTCATTGGGTATGGGCAGCGGGCACACTGGTCGCGGCTCTGATCGCTGGAGTGGCATTGATTCGCCGTCGCATCCGGGCCGAGATTCGCATCCGAACGGTCTATGGCAACGAGAAGGCGCCCTGGCTCGCGCTTGCGATCGGTATAGGCCTGTCGGCCGCGGCAGTCACCGGGCTTACCGATACCGCCCAGTGGCTAGTCGTTGTCGGACTGCCGACCATCGTCGCTGCCATCGCTGCCGCCGGATTCCTGCTGCAGTATCGCGGTGTCTTTGCCGACCACCTTCCTGGTATTCGGGTTTCACCGCAGCATGCACCCATGATCCTGGCAGTGGCAGGTCTGGTCGCTCTGGCTCTGGTCGGATGGGTGACGGTCATCGCTGTCGTATCCCCCAGCCCAGATAACTGGTGGATCACTGTGCTGTACATCTTGGCAACGGCAACTGCGGCTTTGGTGGCCGCCACCTTTGTTCTTGGTCTGGCGCAGTCCTGGCGATCAGCGCGCGACGGTGAGCAACTCTCGAATCTGATCGAAGCGTACGGGCCGCAGTTCGAGGTGTACTTCGGAGCCAATAACGGCGCCAACTACCAGTACGGGATGTGGGCAGAGTACTTCGACCGTATCGACCGGCCTTACATCGTGGTGGTAAGAGCCCCTGCGATGTTGCAGGTGATGGCCACAATGACCAGTGCCCCTGTGGTGCTGCGCCCGACGTTGCGGTCTTTGGACGAGGTCGATGTGCCTTCACTGTCCACCGTGTTCTACGTCAACAATGCGACCCGCAACACGCACATGGTTGAGCGCGCGGAGCTGGTCAATATCTGGCTGAACCACGGCGACTCGGAAAAGCCCGCCTGCTACAACCCGGTTCACGCGATCTACAACAAGATCTTCAGTGCGGGGCAAGCCGGTATCGATCGCTACGAGCGCCACGGGGTGAACATTCCGCGCGAGAAGTTCGTCATCACCGGACGGCCGCAGGTGGAGCACATCGCGCCGGTTCGCACTGACCGCGCAGGGCAAACTCGTCCCACGGTCTTGTACGCCCCGACCTGGGTGGGACCGTACTCCGACACGGATGTGTACTCCCTGCCGGTGTCTGAAGAGCTTATTACCCGGCTGCTGAAACGCGATGTGCGTGTGATCTTCCGAGCGCACCCGCTGAACTACAACCAGGTCGAAGGACGTACCTTCATCGACCGGGTGCAGCGCATTCTGGCTCAGGACGCCCGCACGTCGGGCCGCGGTCATATCTGGGGCGAGCAGGCTGAAGAAGTCATGTCCTTGGTGGAGTGCTTCAATGAGTCCGATGCCATGATCTGCGATATTTCCGCTGTGATCTCGGACTATCTGCAGTCGGCTAAGCCATTCGCCGTGATGGCGATGGGGCGTTCGATTGACGAGTTGACCGAGGAAGTGCCTGCGGCACGCGCCGGGTACGTTATTCCAGGCGACCTCAGCGGCCTTGACGAACGGTTGAACGAACTGCTTGAGTCGGATTCGCTGGCTGAACAACGTCAGGAAATGCGTCGGTATTACCTCGGGGACTTCCCGAATGAGGGCTATGCCGACCACTTCCTGAACGCAGCCCGGTCCATCATTGATGCCGGTCGCCGACCTTAACTTGTTGCCGCTATGGCGCCCCACCGTAAGTAAGTGAGTTTTTATGACGGCTCGGATTCTGCTTCGCACGCCGCGGGACCCTTTCGTGCCCGCCGATGCTCACATTGTGCTGCGTAAGAATCTGATTGCGAACAATGTCGGCAATCTGGTCTTCGCACAGGCAACTCATCGAATATTGAGTCGGCATGATGTCAAGATCGTGCCCGGTCGTTCGATGCCGCGCAGACGCGATGTCTACCGGTCAAAGCTGGGCTACTACGACCACTATGTCGTGCCATTGGCCAATGCGTTTCGTCCCGCATTCGCGTCACATCTTGAGCGCCTTACGACCGCGATTCGCACCATGAGAACTCCCGTGACGGTTCTAGGCGTCGGCGCGCAGGCGCCACTCGACGGTGACAGTGACGCCAGATCAGGTGCTCTGGCTCCGCTGGTGCGAGATTTTGTCTCAGCTGTGCTCGATCGTGGGCCGAGTATCGGTGTGCGTGGTGAGCACACCCGCCAGTATTTGGCATCGTTGGGCTTCGGGGACGAGCACGTTCGGGTGATCGGCTGCCCGTCGCTGTTCTGGAATGGCCCCGGGCTGCCGCAGTTGAATCCGGTGCCGGAACTAGATCGCGACAGTCGGATCGCTGTCACGGTGTCGCCATACGTGCGTGAAATGGGACCGATCCTGACCCGCACCTTGCGCCGCCATCGCCGTGCGACGTATTTCGCTCAGGATCATCAAACGCTTGCGTTGATGCTCGCGGAGCCGCATCGCTTTCCCCGTGCTGGCAAAAAAGCTCCAACTCGTCCTGAGCATATTGCCTTCAGCCAGGATCGCACTGTCTTTTGTCTGGACCCGAAGACTTGGTTCGACGAGTTAGCCCGGCACGACTTCACCTTCGGTACTCGTATCCACGGCACGATCGCTTCTCTGCTTGCAGGCACCCCGGCGGTGTTGCTGGCTCACGATTCGCGGACGCTGGAACTGGCCGAGTTCTTCGAACTGCCATACCGTCTGATCACTGATGTCTCACCTCGGGTACATGTTAGAGAGCTTGCCGAGAACGCCGACTGGAACGGATACGAGCAAGGGCACCAGGCACGCTGGACCACATTTGAAACATTCCTGATCGAACACGGCCTGCGCCATGCCTTCCAACCCGGTGGAGATGCCGCCGACTTCGACGCTCACCTGGCGGCGGCTGATTTCCCGCCGCCGGTGCGGTGCAAGCGGACTGTTCCCGGAACAGTCAGAGTAGCACCAGCGCGCATATGAGTGTGGTCCTGACCTCAGATTTAGGCCAGGACCACACTCGACCATTACTTGGAGCGTACGGTGGTAGCTCCGAGTTTCGTCGTCGACTTCGCATCTACGACGATCACCTTCGATTTGGCCGGGGATTTCTTGCCCTTCTTTCCGCCGTACCAAGTGGTCCGATACACAGCATCACCGTCTACGAACGAGACGTGGTACTCAACACCAGTCACCAGCCGATCGAAGGCATACTTGCCCTTCTTGTCGATCGAGGTTTCGACGACATCGAGTTCCGTGACACCCGTGGGTACAACTCGCGTAGCAATCGCTCGAATGTTTTTGATAGATGCTTTCGAGTCCGGATATGCGATCTTTCCCTTCGCTTGGCCACCCATTTCGAGCCGGATCTCAAGATCTGTCACAGGTGATCCAGCCGTGACGTTGAAAGCAACCGGATCACGCTGGACAAGTTTGCCTTTCCGCGATCCGTATGTGACGGAATTATGGCTTAATGCGGAGACCTGATGTGCCCCCGGGTGGAAGCCTTTGACAGAGAACGTGCCTTTATTGGAGCTCACGTAGTACGAGGAAGCGAGGTGGTTGGAGTCAAGGAATGTCAGAGAGGCGGTTGCACCTTGCCCGTCGGGGAGGACCACCTTTCCGCTGATTGCAGTGGTCTGCGGAGTTGCAATAGTCTCAGATATGACGACATCGCCACCGTGCAACACCAGGCTGTCGGCCGCCAGACCGGTACCAATGACTGTGGCTCGATATGAGCCCTCTGGCACATATGAGAATGTTGCGGATCCTGAGGTCTGTTCGCTATCGAGATAGACGTAACGGCTGTTAACCAGACGGCCCAGTTCGTCGAGCAGACCGACTGCAATGTTCCCACCATTGGGAGCCACGGTGAAGGGCACTTTGACTGTCCCGGTCTTGCGGAATGACAACGTCGGAGCCTTGACTTTCTTTGCCTTCACGACGATGCGTCGTGGAGCAGATTGACCCACTCCACGGGATCCGGAATCTTCGGCGAATACCTGATAGACACCGGGCGCAAGGCTGCCGATGGCATAGTGACCTTTGTCATCGGCAGTCGTCGTACGCACTCTGCCGGCTTCGGCGTCCTCCGTGTGAGGTTCCCAACTGCCTTCGTAGAGGTGGACCGTAGCTCCCCCAGCAGGTTTTCCGTCTGCCTGCCTCACTTTGCCCTTAATCCATCCCTCGGGCCCTTGGTGTAGTTTGATATTCACAGTGTGTGAGCGAGTCCATGAAATCTTGTAATCCTTGACTTCGGAATACCGTAAGGTACCTGGCGCGTATGTTACGGTTCCCTTCTTGGTTTCCACTGAGATCTGCGCTTCACGGTCTCTCCAGCCACTCTTCCCAACGCTGACCGCATAGCGACCGTCCTTAATGGTCTTTCCGACTCGGATACGGTTCGAGGAGTTCACAGTGACAGTCACAGGCACGTTCTTGACGGCCTTCCCGTTTCGCGTCACCTTGCCGCGAATGACGGCGAGGTTCGCTGCCCGTAGGGTCTTCGTTCCGTTCTGCCCAGAGTTCAGGCGCAGTTTAGTCGTGTGCTTCCACCCTGTGGTGATGTATCCCTTGGTCTCGCTGTCACAATGCTGCGAGTGCCCTTTTTCAGTCCTTTGAACTTGACCGTACCGTCCAGGCGCGTTTTCTTTATCTGGTCCCCGATCGCCACGTAGAGGCCCGGCGCTGCGGCGCCTGATCTAGTGGTCACCTTGATGGTGACTGAAGCCTCGGTAGCAGCGAGCGCTTTCGGAGCACCTGCGAGCATGCCCACACATAGCATGGCCGCAACGACGAAGACGGCCAAAAGTGACAGACCTTGGCGGGAACGTTCCTCACCGGGACTACTCTGAGTGCAGAGCGTCAACCTTGTTGTTTTCATATGCTCGGAGTACGCACGGGGCTAAGCCGATCGCCATAGAATCAGATCTTTATGAGAACACTCTCATTGTTCTTGGCCATCAACGATCCAGTCGAGGTTGAGCATGGGGCCGGACCAGTTCGTCGCATCGGCACCGCTCACGGGTTCAGCGATCTGACCTCATATGCCGCGCGGATCCTGGTATCGGTCTGGGGAACCTGGTAACTTTGAGCGGGTTCTCAGTCCCGCAGCGTACTGCCGGACGTAGTCTGCGACAAAGTGACGGAAGACTGTGCCCGATCATATCTCTCGCCCAAACATCGTCCTTCATGTCGGCCTGGCAAAGGCCGGCACTACTGCGATCCAGATGGCAGCCTACGCACGCAGGAACGATCTGTTTGAGCAGGGTGTTCTCTATCCTGGAACAGAGTACAACCACCGAGCAGCGTCAAAGGCTGTAGGAGGACACCGCAGCGGATGGCGAGAGGATCGCGACCGCCCGGAGGCCCCTGACATTCGTCATTGGCAAGAGTTGGTCGACGAAGTCCGTTCCCACCCCGAGCACACTGCTTTCATCAGTCACGAGTTGTTCGCTGATTACTCGTTGGACGTGTGTCGGCGCATCGTATCTGACCTTGGAGCGGTACCGACCGTCATATTCACGCTGCGAAATCAGGTGTCTGCTGCAGGCTCCATCTGGCAACAGTTCGTCAAGTACGGCAGAACTGAGAACCTGGACGAGTGGATCCAAGAGCGGCTGGACGCGTTGGAAAACCATGGCGCACGAGATGGAAGGTTCCTTTCTCGACTTTTCTTGTCAGACCTGGTCTCCAAGTGGGCTAGCGTCGTCGGGCCACAGAATGTCATCCTGATCGCACTCGACAAGGCGCAGCCAAACTTGCTGTTCGATGGCTTCGAGAGCTCGCTAGGGGTGCCTGAGGGCTTCTTTGCGAACGTTGAACTTGATCGTCGCGCTGAGAACCGCTCGTTCTCTCTGGACGAGGCAGAAACCATCCGTGCGATCAACGCTCAGTTGCGAGATGATCCGAATGTCACTTGGCACAACTATCAAAGACTTGTCCGCTACGGTGCGGTGGATCCACTGCTGGCGGAGCCTTCGACGAATATCGACCCGCACCCCATTCGAGTCCCACAATGGGCGGCTCAAAAGATATCGGAGCTCACCGCCACTGAAATCGCAAAGTTGCGACAGCTCGGCGTGAAGGTTGTGGGTGATCTCCAAACGATTGCGGAGGTTCCACGCAATGTGGGCGAGAACCCTGCAGTGGTAGACATAGACATCGAGACCGCGAGCAGGCTGGCGTCACGGGTACTGAGGAAAAGCACCAATATGATCCATCGCCGTCGCCGCAAGCTTGGCAGGATTCACAACCAGACTAAACGTCGTCCTATGAAGGGATCTGACATCCAGTTGTCCGCGTTCGCACGTGCTTTGGCGCGTAGAGTTCGCCGGAAGTTTCAGTCCACAACGAAGACCAAGTAATCCACTTCGCCGAAATAGATTGATAGAACAGTTGACTCAGATGCCGTTAACGAACGCTAGCCCGGCTAAGCCGGGTCAAGTCTTGCTGCATGCAGGCATGCATACGGCAGGCACTGGACTCATCGAACATGCTGCCTCCTCGCTGCGCAGTGAACTGCTGAGACACAACGTGGTCTACCCAGGCACCTCCCTCAATCACGCTCGAGCGGCACGTGCGGTTGGTGCACTGACTGCCGAGCCAGACGCCACAGCGAGTACGACGAACTCGGCGAATACGAGACCTTGGAATCGGTTGGTCTCCGTATTGAACAGCTCTGCAGACACAATCGGGTTTATCGGTGACGAGCGCTTTGCCCGGTTGCCTGTCGATATCTGTCAGAAGATTGTCACCGACATGGGTAAACCCGTGACAGTGACGATCACATTACAGAACCTGATCACTTTGCCCGTATGGCTATGGCAACAGGGCCTCAAGTCCGGCGTCACAGCAGAACTAGAACCCTGGCTACGCGAGAACATCTCAGAAGACTTCGCTATTAGCGCCGACTCAGTGCGCGCTCAGATACTCGTAGCTGATGTCGTCGAGAAATGGGCCTCGGTCGTCGGTCCCGAGAATGTCGTGCTTATTGTTCACGATGAGCACGCACCAGACGCTGTAACCCGACCGTTTGAGTCCCTGTTGGGTCTTCCAGAGGGTCTACTTGCCACCGCCTCAGGTCCCTCGTTGCATATCCGATCTATGACCCCTGATGAGGCGGAGCTCCTGCGCGATATCAATCGTGCGATGGAGACGCTTCCCATTGCTGGAGGAGCAGACTACCTACGGCTGTACCGAGACAGTGCGATCACTCCCATGCTGGCGAGTCCCAGCGTCACCGCGGAGCCGCTGAGTCTTAGCACTCCCACATGGGTGGTCGATATTCTCAAGCCAATCGCGCATGATCAGATCAAGACGATCAAAGCCTGCGGGGTAAAGATCATCGGCGACATAGATACGATAGCGGCGACGCCATCAGATGCCCACACGAATGCTGCCTCTGGGAACATTCCTATCGAGTCAGCGAGTAAGTTCGTGGCAGACGTCGTCAAGGCCGCTGCGACTACAATCGATCAATTGGATGAAGAAATCCGAGTGGCACGTGCGGAACGCGACGCATCGTTACGACGATGGAATGCCGATAGGGTGCTCGACTCCTGGTCCGCCGGTCAGGTTCTCAAAGTCGGCACGACTGAGTTTGCACGCCGCATCCTGCGAAGAGTAAAACGGTTCGTCAAGCGCGCCTAGCCGCGCTTCTTGTCAGGCATTGGAAGTCGTCAGTGATTAGGCTGGCTCACTGAGAGTGACAATCGATAGGTAATGTTGCATGTCAAGTAGCGCCAAAGCTCCAGTTGGGCAACAACAGATTGAGACTGCAATCGGCCCAGCAAGGACGACGGTTGTCGAGATAACCGCCGCCGGTTCAAGCAAACCCGTCGCGGTGGTCATTCTGCTGCCGAATATGATTCGCGCCGCCCAGCAGCTATGGCAAGACCGGCTCCTGGATGGCGATGTCGAGACGTTCGCCACATGGCTCGACTCTGCGTTGCAGCATGATGGGCTATCGTCCGAGCTTCCTGGCCGCAAGGACCTCCTGTCCTTCACTGGTCTAGTGGCGCACTGGTGCGACGAGATTGGAGCTGACAACGTCATCGTTGTAGCACCCGACATAGCCGAACTGAACACACGTCGAGAGGTTCAAGAGATCCTCAGGGCGCGAGGTTATTCCGGTTTGGATGAGGTCCTCAATGGCGCTTTGTCCACACCCCTGCTTACCGCTGAAGGCGTATCCGTGGTTAGAGCAGTCAACGAACTACTTCACGATCAGGTAACGGGGCGGGCGGCGCACTACGCCAGAAACGCCGACTACGCCGGTGTTGCCTCGTTGTGGACCACAGACCCGCGAACGACAACGACGGTAGAGACTCCACCATGGGCTGTCGAGCAGATCGCAGCTGCTGTATTGGTTCAAAAGCAAAAGTGTCGACAGTTGGGCGCTCATCTTGTCGGCGACTTTTCCAAACTGACTGACTTCGTACCACCGCAGCACGAAATCTCGTCCAATCATGTCAGCATCGAAACCGCGCGTATGATCGTGGCCGCCACGTTGAAATCGGGGCACGAACGGATCGTCGAGCAACGCCACGTGATAAAACAACGCCGTCGGAAGATTGAGAAACTCGGGCCAGCACTTGTTCCCATGTCGATGTTCGCCCGAACGCTGTGGAATCGCATGCGCGGCAGGTTATCCCGATCCAAGTCCACAAAATAACCCCACTAGAGCACGTCGATAGGTTGCCCCATCCAAATGTCTGATCTACATATTGATCCGGTGGAACCCGGTCAGGTGCTATTGCACATCGGCATGTATAAGGCCGGGACGACAGCGATTCAGAATGCGGCGGCGGCACTGCGTGAGGAACTCCGCGAGCACGATGTCATCTACCCCGGTAAGTCACGCAATCACGCTCGCGCATCGTTGGCGATTGCGGGCCGCCAGTATGGCTGGACCGGCAAGGCACCTGACCTACGGTATTGGAACGCGATAGTGGAAGCGGTCAACGAGGATCCGCAGTCCATCGGATTCGTCAGCCACGAATACTTCGCTGAATACAGCACCGCGGTCTGCCAGAAGGTTGCTACAGGGCTGAAGCGACCGGTCAAGGTGGTCGTCACGGTACGCAATCTCATCTCACTGCCGACGTCCATGTGGCAGCAAGTCCTCAAGTTCGGTACCACAGCACCCTTGGACGAGTGGATCAAACAGCGTATTCTCGACGACTCGAAGGAAGAGCCCGACCTGTTCCGCACCCGGATGCTGGGTGGTGAAGCCGTTGCGAAGTGGGCCGATGTCGTTGGACCCGAAAACGTCATCGTCGTCATCGTCGACAAAGCGACTCCTGACCTCTTGATGAACTCATTTGAGGAACTGCTGCACCTGCCTCATGGATTCCTCACTCAATTGGAACTCGATGCGGGACAACTCAACCGGTCGATGACCGCGAACGAGGTCGAGTTCCTGCGCGCCACAAACGCCGTTGTCAAAGCAAAACAGACGCTCGGATGGTCTGATTACTCGAAGCTCTATCGTCACGGAGCTATCGAGAAGATGCTGGCGCATCCTGAAGCCGACTCAGAACCACAGAGTCTCAAAGTGCCGGAATGGACTGTTGAGCCATTGCAGGCGATCGCACAGGAACAGATCGCACTTATCCGCCAGACCGGAGTCAAGGTTATCGGCGACCTTGATTCGATCGGCAAAGTGCCTAGGAATATCGGAGTCAACCCAAAGATCTCCACGATCCCCGTCTCGCTGGCGAGTGATTTCGTCGCTAACGCAGCCATCACGCTCACCGACGAGATCGATCGGCTCGACGCCGACATGTCACGGCTCGCTCAACAGTTACGGCGACGGTTCCCGGCCGGAGAGCCCTCACCTCTCGATGACTGGCCCACACGCAAGATTCTCCAGGTCGGACTCATCGAACTCTCACGCCGGATGGCAAGACGAGCACGAAGGGTCGCCAAGCGCCTTCGCTCCAAGGGCTAGCGCTACAGCCTTGTGGCCCACCGTGTTAGACGGCGGCCAGTACCACCCAGGACACGGGCTGCTGCACGACGTACTCGCGAACCTTGCTTTTTACCCTTGTTCTTGGTGTTGTCGCGTGCCTTCTGCGTGTCCTGAGTAGCAGCGTTCTTGTTGCCTTTGACAGCAGACGAGTTCTCCTTCGGGACCTCTGTGACAAGATCGCCGGACTTTAAGATGCCCATCGCAAACCGGGCTGCGGTACGCGACGGAACAACCTCGGGACCAGAGAAGTCCGTTGACTCGCGGCTGACAGGCTGGTTGCGCAATAAATCGAGATCGCCGCTGACTTTGACGTTCAATTGTTCGATACCCGCGATGATCTGTTCGGTCATGGCTGCAGCGCGGTCCAGTGCCCACTGCGGCATGAGCACTTTCTCTTCGTCAGCCTGGGGCTGCATCTGTTTGAGGTATGGCAGCGCACCGTGTTCGAGGAGTTTGATGCGGTCAGCCCCGCCCAAGGTCGTATTCTTTAACGCAAGGTTGAGTTCTCGCATAATCTCGATCTCACCACGAGTAAGAGACCTATTGGACCTGTCGTGATAACTCTGCAGTGTCTCTGGCTTGAGTCCCAGGAGATGTTCAAAACTTCGCAGAATGCCAGCATGGTCCGCGTCGTTGACCACGACGACGGTGACATGGTCAGGGCCGGCAACTTCAGCCCACCGTGCAATAAGCTCGTCATGCCGATGGCGATGCCATAACGGTCTCATGACCGGCTTGAAATCGAACGCGTCGGCGAGCCACTCATCGAACTGTTTGGTGCCGCCGATTTGAATCCCCTGCTGCCATTGAGACGGCAAGATCTTGGCGAGCGGGCGAAGGGTGATGACCACCTGCGTCTCTTCTCGTCCGAGACTATCGACGATCCGTTCAATTGCGGGAGTGCCAGAGTGGGCAAGGTACTCGCTGCTGATGACGGTACGTGGCTCAGTGGCGTTGTCGATCCGTTTGACCAAGTCCTGCCAGGCGGACATCGGCGGTACCTCATTGTTATAACGAGGCGACTTCATATTGGCCGCAGCACGGGCGGCCTGCCACGGGTGGCGTTTCTTACTGGCAACCCGCACGCCTTGGCGTGCCATCTCGTCTCTGGCCAGGTGCAAAGCCCACTGGATTGAGGTTGTTCCAGTCTTAGAAGGACCGATATGGACCACGCGGGAGTTTTCTGGCACCAGAATTTCACTGTCACCAACGTACAGGGCCATGTAAGTCCTTCCAGGCTTGGCACTATTCGATCAATACTATCGAAGGGCGCGGTAGTTACCGATCGCTGTTATTACCTGACGGGTCGCGATTGATGGGCCGGTCATGAGCAAGTTGATCGAGTAGTTCCACAAATGCTTGACTCGGTGTGTAATCCGGACCAAACCCGCCCAGATAGTAGTCGCGCAGTTCCCAGCGCAGGTCATGGCGAGTGTCGTCCGTGAGCATGTCATCGACGGCGTCGGTCAGCGTGTCCGGCTCGGCCATAGAGATGACGTAAGCAGCTCGCGATGTCGGATAGCGGCGACGGAAGTCCTCCACGTCGAACTTGGTCGACACCATGGCAAAGGGCTTCCCTGACTGCAGGTAGTCCGTCACGATGCCCGACACATCTGAGATCATCGCATCCGACTCGTTGGTGACCTCGGTGACGCCCCAGACCTCCTCCGCCTGCGGCCCGTGGATGTGCTCGATTCCGGTCTTATTAGTGTGTTCGGTCAGCATCTGCTCGATCTGCTCGATGATCTTGCGCGATTCTGAGGCGCGCCGACTGACTGGGTGCGGGCGGAAGATCACGCGCGCACCGCGATCAAGCAAGGTAGCGATGATCTTTGGCCCCCACGGTAGCGAGGAGAAGATGTTATTCGGCGGCCGTCCAGCCCACGTGGGCGCGTACAGCACCGTCGGCGGCGACAGTTCAGCCAATGATTGATCGACCACGTTGATCGCCTCAGTCTGCGGACGACCACCGATGACGAACTTATCTCGTGGTATCTCGATGCCGCGCAGAGCGTAACGGTCAATGGCCGCCTGACCCGCCACAAGCAGGATGTCGTACTTGCGGGACTTCGGGTTCGAGCTCGACTCTTTGTCGCCGTCACCATGATGCAAGAAGACATGCGTCACATTTTTACGCGCATCGAAGAAGAACTGGTTCTGTCCAGCATTGTGCACATAGAACGCGGCTTTGACCGATGGCGGCAGTGTTGGACGTATGGCTTCGATTGACAGCTCCGCCGGAACGATAACTGGAACGTCGGTTTGCTCAGCAAGGAGATCGAGTGTTCGTTCCTGAAGAGTCACGATGATGTAAGGTTGGCCAGCCTGCCGAATGAACCTCTCCCACATTTCAATGTGGAAGATCGCACCACCGCCATAGGGCATGGCGAAGACAGGGGCGTACGCACGCAACGCGGCCGAGATAGCACGATTGGCACGGCGATGCTGCAGCGGACGCCATGCCATGATCCCAGTCAGCACGATGGTGACGATCGCGGCACTCAGCGGAACAGCCCACCCTGTAGTCACCACTAGCGTGACTCCGGTCAACCACCAGATGGCAATGACAGTCCAACTGATTCCTGCGGTAACGCTGCGGGATAGTTGCGGTTTGTGCCGTGGTAGCGAAACGGCCAGATTCCGCACCAACGCGGGTTCAGGCTCATGGATGCCTGCTGCTCGCAAAGCGATCAGGATCACAGCCGCAACTGGCAGCACAATCGCTGCCGATACGCCATCTGCAATCAGCCGATACGCAGTGGCGGACACAAGAGGTAACTGTGCGATGAGCAGCCAGTTAGGCTTCATCAGCCGATCCGGCAATACCAAGTGAACGCTGAGCACCGCCAGCACAAGGACGATACCGACAGAACGCGCAACAGCGGACGGGACCGTCAAAAAGAGCACGATGCCAACCAGCGCTGTTGCCAGAACAGTCCGTTCGGTGTGTTGGCGCCATATGCCCAAACGTTCGCCGGAACGTCGAAGGACTTTACCGAGCACGTTCGGGGATGGACTTGTGGTTTCGATAGACAACGCTACCTCTGCCTTTCGGTGACGACACAGAATCGCAATGCTGGAAAAGACAACTGGCTTAACCTACAGCATCTACAGCAGCTGGGGTCTCACCACGACGCACATCGATAACCAAGCCCGTGCTGGAACTCGTCAACACCGCAAGCGCTGACTGCGCAACCTGATCCGCAGACAGCAACGTACCTGGCGGCTCCTCACCGAAGGCGTTGGATCGCATCGGGGTTGCGGTACGTTCCGGGTTGATGACATTGACCTTGATGTCGACTGCTGCCCACTCCTCACTGAGCGCTTGGGTCAGGTTCACGACTGCTGCCTTGGTCGAAGAATACAGCGAATAGTTCTCACGTCCACGAGTGTAGGAAGACGAGGTGAAGTACAGCAGGTGGCCCCCTGTCGCACGCAGATACGGGTAAGCGGCCTGGGCGACGTGAATCGGAGCCAAGTAGTTGACCGCGACGGTCTGGGCGACCTCGTCCGCTGTGGTATCGTTCAGCCTGCCCATCCGCAGTACTCCGGCAGTCAACACAACCGCATCGATCCGACCGTGCTCGGCGGCGGCAGCAGCGAACGCCTCGGCGATTGCCTCAGCCGATTCCACATGCAGACCGGTAGAGGAACGGCCATGCGCGACCACGGTGGCACCGGCTTCCTGTGCCAGGCGCACCATCTCAGCGCCGATCCCGTACGATCCGCCTAGCACGACGATGACCTTGCCCGCCAGACTCGCAGGGTCGAACTCCTCGGCGGGCTGGCTGGCCAGTTGGAAGAGTTTGTCGGCGATATACAGGTCGATCGGGTGTGTGACCTTCATATTGTGTTCGGCGCCCTCGACCGTCTTGATCGGCACATCGGGCCGGTAGGTCAGCACCACACCGCAGTCGTCGGTGGCGGAGAAGTTCGGGTCCTTGGCGGCCTCGTCGTAGGCACTGCGCAGAATCGAATAGCGGAAGGACTGCGGAGTCTGACCGCGACGCAGCGAAGCGCGAGGCGGGATCGCAGTGATGACGTCATCGGAGTCCACTTCGACGATGGTGTCGGAAGACGGGATCACAGCATCGACGGCGCCGAACTCGTCCAGAGCAGCTACAGACTCAGCGATGATTCGTTCATCAATCAGCGGGCGCACCGCGTCATGCAGGACGAGTTTCAGGTCGCCATGCTGGGCTGCGTCCGCCGCCACCGCGTCAAGGAGCCGACTGGTGGTTTCGTTGCGCGTCGACCCACCTTCGAGGATGCGGGTCAACTTCTCGAAGCGCTCACCCAACAGCGTGGCAACCTGTTCTGACCATCCCGGGGTAATCATGACGATCAGTTCGTCGATCTCGGGTGAGTCGTTGAGCGCTGTGACCGTGTGCTCCAAGATCGTCTTTCCCGCGATCTTGACCATCTGCTTCGGCACGCTCAAACCGAGCCGTGAACCGATACCGCCCGCTAGTACTACTCCGATTGTGCGCACGTGTCCTGCCTTGTCGTGGGTGAGATTTCCCGAGCAGGTCGGGAATCCGGTTGTTTCATCCTAGTTGTTGTGTCCCGCTGCGGCGCCGGAATTCGGCTCCGCGTTGCACGAGGTCATTTCAGCAGCGATCTGATGAACTCTGTGGATGCCGCCACATCGCCTAACGGCGTGCGCTGTATCGTGTCATCCTGACTCAGCAGACTGCTATCCTCGACGATCCCCCAAATGGGTCGGCCAGAGCCACGATAGTCAGCCAGTTTGGACGGAACGTACGGGTTGATCGCATGGACGCCATGTGTTCGAGCATCGGTGACGATCAGCCAGTCATATTTGGTGGTCAGGTTCAAGAACTCCAGATAGGGCACGAGCGGTCGCACCCGTACCACGTCGTGAAGATTCTGCTCTTTGACGAACCTGCGCACTTTACGAGGTCTGTCGACGTAGAGATCCAGTTGCACCTGGGCACGCTCGTTCTCGGTCAACTGGCCAAAGGCATCGGTCAAGTCTTGGGCGCTGCGAGCGCCGAAGAAGACGCCGAAATAAGCGAAGTTGATTCGTTTCGCACTGAGTTTGGCCGTGGCTGGTATCGCCTCGTACAGCGCAGCGTCAGGGGTGGGATGAGGCCAAATCACCGAACGTTCCAAGACGGACTCGCGCAGTTCCGTGCTGCTCACAGCGTTCAGCATCAGTTCACGCTGTTGTCGGTTGGTGAAGACGATCGTGTCGGCTAGTGCGTAGACCGCATATTCGACGAGATCGAACATTCCGCTGTCGCGCTCTACCGTGTAGCCGGCAGATTGCACCGCGTCGATCAGGGCCGCGGCCGTTGCGCTGTCGGCGATGGGTGCCGTGCGGTGTTCGCCTCTGGTGTTGATCCGCACCGGGTCCGAGAACTCGGCAGTCCAATGCAAGTCAGGATGGCGCTGTTTGATGGTCGCCGCGAGCACGTGCGATGCGGGCACCATAGAGCGGCTATAGAGCTCGCGGTAATCGCGACCGCTGTGTCGCAACTCCTTCAGGGCGGCCATGCCGCCACTGGCGAAGTCCTCGACGATCGACCAGTCCGTCAGTTCGTATCGACCACCAGGAATTCGAACCACCTTGCGGACCAAATCGCCAGCAATCTGCTCGGCGGTGGGGTCCGGTTCGCGTCCGGTGTCCCCGAAACTGGCGATCACATCGACTGGCACTCCCCAATCGCGGACTCGTTTAGCGACGACATAAGCCGATGTCTCAGCCGTGGGAGGGTACAGATATGAGACCACGAGGCGTTGCGGCATTTCATTGCGGCGCAGGCCCAAGCGCTGCGCTATGTTGCGCATCTTCACGCGAAGTCTGCCATTGCTTAGCGCCACATGCCCCGGGTATCGATCACTGCGGGGCTCTGCGGCATATCCATCTGCTTAAATGCCTGGTGATCGACCAGAAGCACCACACAGTCGTTACCTTCAAGACTGTCTGAAACCGAGGCCAACTCAACGTTCTTTCTGTTTGCAAGTTCCTTCGGCAACTCGGTCACATGTGGTTCAACGACACGGATCGTCGCATGGGGAAACTCGTCCGCGATCGTTCCCGCGATCTTACGAGCCGGCGACTCACGCAGATCGTCAATATCTGGTTTGAAGGCAAGTCCAAGCAACGAAATAACTGGCGTGGCTCTACCGACCACAGCCGTCTTTACTTTGTCGAGCACCCAACCGGGCTTCGCATCGTTGACCTCACGCGCAGTGCGGATCAAATGACTACTCGCAGGGTCGGCTGCGACGATGAACCACGGGTCCACCGCGATGCAATGTCCACCAACACCCGGGCCAGGTTGCAGGATATTGACACGAGGGTGGTGATTTGCGAGTTCAATCAGTTCCCATACGTCGATGCCGAGGTTGTCACAAATAACGGAAAGTTCGTTGGCGAACGCAATATTGACATCGCGGAACGAGTTCTCCGTGAGCTTTGCCATCTCAGCGGTGACATCATCCGTGAGCAGGATTTCGCCCTCGCAGAAGACTTCATAGAGTGCCTTGGCACGCTCCGCAGCCTCGGGGGTCACACCACCAACAATGCGATCGTTGGTCACCAGCTCGATCATGACACGGCCGGGAAGGACTCGTTCTGGGCAGTGCGCGAAGTGGATCAACGCGGCGCCGTCTGCGCCGAAGAGGTCGGGGCGGGCGTCCAGGATCCACTGTGCCATTTTTTGCGTTGCGTGCGGTGGCGACGTTGATTCCAAAATGACGAGCGCACCCGGTTCAATGGTCGGCGCGATCTTTTCTGCAGCCGCCTGGATGTAACTCAAGTCAGGGGTGCGGTCGGCGTGGAATGGCGTCGGTACCGCAATCACATAGTTTTCGGCCGTAATTGGTTCGCTGCTGGCGGTTAGGGTGCCTGCCGCAACAGCCTGTTCGACGAACTCGCCCAGGTCTGGTTCCACGAACGGAACGGTACCGGCGTTAACTGCGTCGATCACATGCTGATTGACATCAACTCCGTGAACCTGCACTCCCTTTGAGGAGAGGATGGCCGCTGTTGGTAGGCCGATATAGCCTAAGCCCATCACAACAACTGATGAAGTACTTGTAGACATACTCACTCTGTTTCTCAATTGGGTTCAGGGTCCATCACGACCCTAACAGCACGCTATGCCTGAAAGTCCGGGAGCCGCTGCCCAATGTCGAAGAACTGTTCCAGCGCTGCAACGGTTCGTGCCGCCGCTTTTCCATCGCCATAAGGGTTCACTGCATTCGCCATGGTGTTGTACTGGTCGGCGTTGTGCAGCAGTTCAGTGACCTTCGACACGATCATTTCTTCATCAGTTCCGATCAGCAGTGCCGTACCGGCAGTGACTGCTTCTGGTCGTTCGGTGTCTTCACGCAGCACCAGCACGGGCTTACCCAACGATGGAGCTTCTTCTTGCACACCACCGGAGTCGGTGACGACCAGGGTGCTCATGGCGGTCAGGCGTGAGAAGTCGGTGTATCCGAGCGGTTCCGTAAGCAAGACGTTGCTTAGGTCTTCGAGTGCCGGCCGGAAGATATCACGCACGAGCGGGTTCGCGTGCAACGGCAGCACGAACAGCACGTCGGGCTCTTGGACCGCTAGGCGTCGCAACGCCGATGCGGTCCGCCGCATCGGGTCGCCCCACGATTCCCTTCGGTGTGACGTGACGAGAACAATACGCCGGTTGTCACTGCCTACACTTTGGAGTTCTGTCGATTCAAAAGAATGCTGGCTTTGCGCGACCTCTAGGAACGCGTCGATTACGGTATTTCCCGTCACCGCTATCGTGTCTGGATCAACACCCTCAGCAACGAGGTTGTCACGACTTCCCAACGTCGGCGCGAGGTGTAGCGAACTAATCCTCGTCAGCAATCGGCGGTTTCCCTCCTCCGGGAATGGCGACCATATTGACGGAGTGCGCAGACCCGCCTCGACGTGTACTACTGGAATCTGCTGATAAAAGGCAGCCAGTCCGGCCGCAAACGCAGAAGTCGTGTCACCTTGCGAGACGACGATGTCGGGCTTTTCGGATTTGAGTAGCGGAGTGAGTCGCTCGAGAGTCCGGCTCGTGACCGCTTCAATGCCCTGACCGTGCGCAAAAATATCTAGATCGTCATCCGGGGTGATGCCGAATGTCTGATTGACTTGAGTCAACATCTCTCGGTGCTGGCCGGTGACAACGACGTGTACGTCGAAGTTCGGTGAGGCCTGTAGCGCCTTGACAATCGGAGCCATCTTGATTCCCTCAGGGCGTGTCCCATAGACGGGCATGACCTTGATGACCACTTAATGCTTCCTCTCGGATCGGCAATACTAACTACTGGCTCTCAACCAACACCGCGGTCGCATGAAATATCACGACGCACGCTGCTCTAGCATACCGTCTTAGGTGCCATCGGCCGGGGTGTTGAACCGGCAGTGCCTCATCCCGACTTACGTGCGAACCGTCGGCGCACGTATCGCACAACACACTTGAGGAAGTCACGCGCGCGCGTACCTGCCTTCGAAGTCACCAACCGCAGTCCAGTCAGTGGCGTGTAGTCCAAGAAGGCAAAAGCACGTTGCTCGGCACTCATCTTGCGGTACTTCGAAGGATTAGCGAGGACCGCTTGTACGAATGTCGCGCGCGCGTCAGCCGAGTAGTGCGCTTCGAACCACTGGTAGGTCTCATCAGACAGCGCTTGCAGTGCGGCAGCGTCATCGTGCACCTGTTGCACAGCGGCGGCGATCTCGTCATCGGCCGTCACGCATTTAACCGGTGGGAAGAGCCGCTGCAGATCGGATTTCGCTTCCGAATATTTGACGAGTTCAATAATCGGCGTCCCCACTGAAGCGAACTGTACGATGCGGCTCGGCAATGGGAATTCACCAAGATCGGCCAGGCCAGGGAAGTCGAAACCTGTTCCTTTGTAGTCCTCGAAACGCTGACCTACTGAGAGTCCGAAACGTCCTCGCACACATGCACGCGCAAGTTCGGCGTCATTGTCCAGCACACCGGCAACGATTCCTTCGGTGTCCTCGCGCACCAGGCCGTACATCGCTCGTTTTACTGGAAGACCTGCTAGCCAGTCGTAACGCCAGTAGCGCACTGGTGTGTGGGCGTTACCGATGAACAGCACGTCAAGGTCGCAACGTGCCGGATCGTATTGACGTGGGAAATGATCCTGGGAGGTCCAGAACTGTAAGCCGATGCCACGGACGTCTAGTTCGGACTCGTACTTCTCCAAGATCCGCTTGGTAGCGGTGTGGAAGGTGACGTCGTAATGCGAGGCGACGGGGATTCCCTGCTTCTCAAAGAACACTGGATCGTCGGAGAACCAGACTGCTGTGGTGATGCCGGCTTCACGTAGTCGTTTGAGTTGGCGTGGCATCAGCGCGCAGGCCCGCATGACAAATACGGCATCAGGTTTCCATGCGATGACGTCAGTGACGACACGCGCTAGCTTCTTGCGGTCCTCATCTGTATTCGGAAACTCAGCCCCGTGCCAGATCTTGCCCGTTGTTTTGACGGTGTGGCCCAGGCGCCGCAGACCTGCGATGAGTGAGTCAGGAACGTGCGACTCAAGGATCGTGTCGATGAAGTAGATTCGCATGTCAGCCTTTCAGCAAGGTGGCGTAGTCATCAGGTCTGCGAAAACGGTGTGTATGGCGACACGGGAGTCGAGGTGGTCCAACCGGGTGGCTCGATGGCTTCTCGAACCACAACATTGCTCACTGAGACAGGCACTGCTGTCCCCCACCCCCAGTCCTCACAGTCACGTAATGCAACCAGACGTACTTCGACCGTAACGGTGCCAGAATCCGATTCTCTCGTAATTGACGCCTGCGTGGCACCCGACGTGGCAGCAATATCTGTTTGGAACAGCCCTTCACCATCTACCAGCAGTTGTGTCACCAGGCGGCCCTGCAGGCTCGGGTCGGTCCGATACCCATCTTTGAAGACAAGATCGATGGTCACCGGCTTATCCGTTGGAACGGCGATGTCGAGGGTATAAGCGCCGAAGTCACCACGTTGCGGTGCCCGGCTCATCAAGTTGAAGGTGGCACGAGTGGTAATCGATGCGGTACGTATCGCCACGTCGGCGTCATCAGCACCCAGATTGCCCGAAGCAAACTGTCCCTTCGACAGGTCCACATTGGAACTCGATCCGTCTGGCTCTGCTGCTGTCGTGGCCCACCACTCACCACGCAGCGCCGGCAGCGTGGTGGATCGCACGGGTGATTCGGCCACACGTGCAGCAAGACCATCGAGCGTCTTAGTAACTTCGGCCTCGTACCGGGCGATCAGTTCCTTGGAACCGTCCGTAAGCGGGGCTTCGACGCATCGCAATGCTGCATCGACGATCTCGTCCTCCGATAGATCGAGGGGCAGCGCATGCACGCCCCGCCCGATTTGCTCGAAGTGGTGCTTGACCTTCGGGTCGTATGCGAAGCCCAGTGCAGAGGTTCCAAAACGATGGGCAACAAGATTCGCGTGCAGGCGCATCGCCATCAGGAATTCGGCGTTGTCCAAGATGCTGAGCACTTTGTCGCGGTCGGCGGATGCTGAGATTACTTCAATCTCTGACCGGCCGGCGGCAGTGAGCGCAGCTTTGAGTTCCATCTCGTCTTGGGGCATGAACGGTAGCCCGATCAGTTCCAATCCGAGTTTGTCCGCAACCTTGATCGCGGCCGCGACAATCTTGTGTGCCGTGGTTGAATCCGTACCCCACGGCCTCACGTTCACTGCCATGTAGCGGCGTTCTCGCGCTGGGCTGGTGTAATTCAGATCGAGTGAGTATGCGAAGTCTGGCGCAACTTCAATTTCCCGATTCCAGCCTTCAATTGACTGCAGGATGCCGCGGGAGTCCTCGTCACGAACGATAACGCTGCTAGCCATCTCACCGCTGTACCGTGCCAATGCCCGGGCTTCCGGGTGGTTCAACGGGCCTGCACCAATACCGGCCACATGGAAATCAGCACCGAAGATCTTGGCGAGCAACGGCAATTGCGTCAGATGCGATGGCGACATAATTGCGCCACGTAATACACCGTTGACGCCGCCACCTGGGATGATCGAGTAGTCGTGCCACAGCCCACCAGGGCCGAGGAGCACGGCTGAGGTCCGGGCAGCCCAGTGCGCCACATTGTCATTATGACGACGGTCAAATGCCTGTAGGCCCTGCGTGAAGGTGACTCGGGTGGCCGATTCTGCCGCCACAATCACATTGGCATTTGGCACCTTTGACTGCACAGTGTCAGCAAGCACGTCGAGCAGGAAGTCGTCACCGAGGTTGTGCGCACCGAAGTATCCGGTAATCACGACGTGACGTGGCGGACCAGATAGTTCTGCGACCTCACGTCCTTGCGCAGCCAATTGGCGGTACAGCGCCTCGAAAATAACGTTCCACCGGTGTTCGTAGAGGTGTTCCGACACCAGTCGCTTAAAGCCCCGGCGGCGCATTAATTCGAGTTCGTCTGGGTTATCCAATAGGCGTTTGATGGATTGGATCAAGTCAACTGGACGTGTGTAGCCAACGATCTCAGAGTCGTACTCGAATAGTCCAGCCATCTCGTCGAAATACGGGGTGCATAGAACTGCACCGGAACCGATCGACTCGAAAACGCCGCATTTGACGTTGATATGACCGGCACGGGTCTGCGGGAAGTTCACATGGATAGAACCACCACGCGCTGCAGCGATCATGGCGTCGCCGCGCACTGGCCCGTCCGAGGGCAGTTTCCATCCATCGCCATACACTCGCACATCGCATTCGCGTGCAAGTTTCGTCATGGTCTTATTACGTTCCGGACGTCCCGCTGCGTGTCCAATGCAGACTACGTCTGCGCGGTCTTTCGGGGATTCCAACACGTCTTTGAGGATGAAGGCCCGGTCAATTCCGAACGGCACCACGATGGTGTTCGTCAACCCGGATTCTTGGTAACCCTGATGTGCGAGCGCCGAGTTGGTGGTGTGCAGGTCAAATCTGCCTGCTGTGGGAGCGACAGACGGTTGCACATCTGGATCGGATAACGTCATACCGATCGTTGCGATTCCCCTGGAACGCAGTTCCTCCGTGGCGTTCTCTGTTAGCGCGATACCGGCCCCGCAAACGATCAGAACGTGCGGTGCGAACCGATCTAATGCTGCTGTCAGCAGGTCAATACGCAGATAGACGGGGGCATTGCCTCCGGAAGCACCACTGGAACGGTCGAGGACTTGTGGAAACCTGCGCGTGTCGACGGTGAATACGGTGTGGCCGATGCCTTCCAGCGCACGGTGCATACTCGCAACCACGTCCGTAACACCCTCATGTGCCTCACCAACAAACATCACACGATGATGCCGATCAGCGCTAGTGGGTGTGTCACGTAACGCTTGCTTCTGTTCCGCGACTGACGGCAGTTCGTTCACGCCGCTCTCCTCAAATCACTCGGACTCGCGCATGAACAGCGCGAGTTCTGTGGCAACCACCGTGGCTAAATCCGATTGAGTGCGCACCCGCTGGGCCGCTGCACGCGACATCGCAAGATACTGCTCGGGATTTGAGTATAGAGTCCGAATTGCATCAGCAAGTTCATGTGAACTTTCTGCCGCTGCGAGGAAGCCGCAGGACTCGTCAACGAACTCTGGGACCGCAGCAACATTGTTCGTCACCGGCACCAGACCAGACGCCATCGCTTCGTCACGCGAAACTCCTTGCGCATCCATCCGTGTTGGTGACAAGAAGACACCGTGTTGACGGTGTTGTGCTGCAATTTCGCGTTGGTTCAAGAACCCGCGGTGCAGCGTGACGTTAGGCAGATCACTCAGTGGTTCAGTCAGCGGCACGAACAGTGGACCGTCGCCAACGATGGTGAACTTGAGTTCGCTGAACCACGGTTCATCTGCCAGCTCTTGGATCGCCGCGACAGTCAGATCATTCGCATACTTACGGTTCGCGAACGGGCGGATCGAAAGCACGTTAAGTCGGTCCGCAGCGGACTTTTCCTGGTATGAGAACAGTTCAATGTCGATGGGGTTGTGGATGATCGAAACCCGATCCTCGGGGAAGTCCATGCCCAGGTCTTCGGTGACTTCACCTGCGAAGTGCTCGGATACCAGAACAAAGTGAACGTTGTCGCCACTTGTTGTCAGCACTTCACGCCAGAACTCCATACGTCGTTCACTGGCCGCCTTGTGCCGCTCCGTTTGAGTTTCATCAAGGTCGCCGTACTCGCGGCGCCACCAGGGCTGAATCTCATATCCGTGAATCCATACCGTGATCGGCTTGTCAGTAACGGTCTTAAGCACGTCCCACATCGGCGGCGTGAGGAAATGGACAAGATAGCGCTCGTACTCTCCGGACGAAACGAAACGTCGCAAGGCCCCTTTCGGACCTCGTGCCGTGTGAATGCCATCGAATGTGCCAAACTCCAACGGCATGCCGGACCGTAGTGCAAAGACTTCAGTGGAAACACCACGATTGCGATAGGCGTTGACCCGTGTATGCACGAATCCGTTACTGTACAAGTCGTCGTGCGTCGGATACTGATCTGCGATGACAAGAGTTGTGGCACGGGCAATATGAACCAGCGAACTGTTGGGCAAGGGACGACCTAGCAGACTGTGTACAGTCCCCGTGCCGCTGCCCTTGACCATAACGCCAAACTGTACCCATACGGTGCCAGCAGGAATATCGAAAGTGAGTTCCTTATTTGCGATACCGGTCTGTTCGGTGATGGTGCTACCCGTATGATCCAAAAATACGCAGTTGAACCGCATTCGCAGACCAGCGGTCGATTCCAGGTAGGCGTCCAGTTTGCCATCAGGCCAGTTCTCAAGAACCAGGTGCCGTTCGCTGGACATCACTTCGGCAGTCTCATCCGATGCCAATGTCGAAATGATCTCGACGCCATCTATGGTCTGACACAAAGTGATCGCTGACTCACTCTTGCGTTTCCGCAGTTTGCCATGCAGCCCTTTGCCGGTGAGATCACCAGGACCTTGCTTGGTGCGCGTTCGCGCCTTGATAGACGAGGCGATTTCGTTCAAGGACTCCAGCGAGTATCCCTCGTCGATCTCGATATCGGTGACCGGCGATAGTGCCTCAGGTGTCAGCCGGGCACCTGAAGCACAATAGTTAAGTCGATCGGTCGCAAGAAGCTGCCCAGTGGAGATAGAGCCATCTCGCACCCAGTGCCTCAGGTTGTCCAGTTCGATGTCCTCGAGACGACTCGGCGTGATCGCCGCACGACGTGGACTGAGCTCGTCGACCCAGGTGAACGTCCGTTCGCCCTGGAACTCAACGCCATCCTTCCTGGCCTGGGCGAAGCTCCCTTTGCCCACCGCATCCGGCTCCGAGTAGCGCCAGGCTAGCGCCAAGTCCACCAAGTAGTTCGGTCCATACCAATCATCTGGATCCATGAACGCGACCATGTCCGTGTCGTCTTTGACCACAGTCTTGAGGAGACCCAGCTCCAGTCGGTCCACCATCCGCAGGTCGACATCCTCTGGAGTGATGTCCGCACTCGGAGCCGAGCCCACGATAACCAAACGGGTGGAAACACTCTGCTGGCGCGCCACTGCTGCAACGACAGCATCCGCCTCATCGGAGTCGGTCGCACTGGCCAAAACCACAACGGTGGGTTTCCAAGTTCGGTAGGGAGCGCCGGTCACACGCGAGATGATGAACCGCAACCGGTCGTCATAAGCATGCTCCCGCATGACTTTCCGCAGCCCCGCCAGGCGTAGCGCATCAGCATAGTGGCGATCTGACTGGATCTTGTCCATCCAGCGCACACATTCATCACCTGAGTCGGATGCAACGACCAGATCACCAAAGAAATTGACCATACCGCGCGAGTAGTTACTCACCACGAATGTGTTCGAAGCCAGCAACTCATACACCCGTCGCGCAAACATCGATTGAGATTGCTTGATGGTATTGAGATTCAGCGAGAACTCATAGCCCTTGTAGGCCAGATCGATCTGCTCTGGCGGCAGGCTCCCACGGACCCGGTCAAGGAACTCCGGTGGAAATGCAAACTCCATCCGACCTAGACCGAAATTTCGATCGTAGATATCGAACGGATATTTTTGTCGCACCGCACGGAATATTGACTCAAAGTCGCGGGTACGCTCTGGGAAACGTCGGTAATAGCTTCCAGCGAAGACTAGGCCGTTGATGCGTTCATGAGTCTCGATGGGATTATGTACGCGAGGCTGATTGGCGAACGGAAGCAGATCAACTCGCTCATGTCCGAGGATCTTCTTATAGTTGGCAATGCAGTCAATATCAGTGGTGAAGACAAAATCGAACTCCCGGGCTGTCCTGATGAACGAGTACATGTGGATCGGGTCTTCTTTGGCCCAGAACACCGTCGGGATGTCTCGGCTACGGCACCATTCAATGACATCACGCAGAGTGTCCGATAGTTGTGCAACTGCGCCATACCAACTGTCATTCAGGCCACGCCACGCGGATTCAACGAATAGCAGGTTCGGAGCGAACTCTTCTAACTGCCCCTGCCAATAATCAGGATCGATGTCAATGAATGACGTTGCTCTGGACAGATCCTTGCGCGTAAAGTCGTCAACAACGCCCGCGATCCGTAAGCCCCCGTCGCGCTCTAATGCAGCAGCAAACTGAGCCCCAATCTGGGCAATCTGCTCACTTCGAGCGTCGATCTCAGCTTGTTCTTTCGATTCGACGACCTTCTTCGGGCCGCTCTCCCATTGCTTTTCAGTCTCAGCGCGTGCCGCCATCGCTGGCGTGCGACCGGCGGCACGGATCTGCGCCGGAATGCGCAGCTTAGCTTTGACGGATCCTCGTGATCGGGTGAATGCCTGGCCGATCTTGAGTTCAGCGGAAGCCTCTAATTCTGCAACGCGGGATTCGAGTTCGTGCACCCGCTCGACTGAGCGATGCAATTCTCGTTCCACGGCATTACGTCGTTGCTTGAAACGCAAACTCGCAGCCTGCTCATCGGCCAACAAAGCAAGGAGTCGTTCCCGATCGTCTGCTAGAGCCTGAGCGTGATCTTCGGAAGACACATTGGGTCCGGTCTGATCAACAGTATTGGGATCCATATCGCTTACGTCAGTCACTTACGCTCAGTCCTTCGTCTCATCGGCTACTCGATACATTCTCAGACTTAATTCGCCGTTCTTGCTACATAAGATTGCGGGGCCGCGCTAGAAGATGGCCTTCCGAGCAACCCGTTAACTTGACTAACAGGGACACTATACGGGAGTGCCGACTGGCGCCATTGCTATACATCTCACCTATGAACGATCCATAAACTCAGGAAACTGCTGCGCAATCGCACCTTCCAGAACAGGAAGTAGCGAATCGACGAACGTTGACGTTAAGTGCGACCCCTGGCGGTAGACGAGCGCACCACCGATGACAGATGCACACTGGCCATCCGGACAGATGTATCGGTTCAAGTCCACGACCGATGCCTTCTCGACCAACGCAGCTGCCTCATGCTGCACATCTGCGACCTCGTACTCAGCATCGAAAACACAGTTGGTGAGCTTGTCCGGATTCTGTGCCACGCACTCATACATCTCTTCCGGAGGATTAGGGTTTCCGGCAATCGCAAGCACGGGAATACCCATATCTGAAAGCTGACCCCATCGCTGCGCTAGGCCATCAACCATGAGTTCAGCTACGTAACCCGATTGTGGATCTTTCGGGTCCCGCAGTCCGCCCCACGCACCCTGGCTAGTGATCACCAAGTCGGGCTGGATCTCCTCAATGGCGTCCAATGCGTCGGCATTCCACATCACACATGAGGTGAACACTTCACCATCGAAGGCCAATGTAGTGTCCGCGAAGGCGCATGCCGACTTGATCACCGTCAGCAACCGCCAGCCATTGCGTTGCGCGATGGATTCCACAGCCGAGAACCACTGGTTCACCTTCGAATCACCGACCAAAACAACTGTCAGGTCACCGTCTGCGACACCGTATTCGCACACCTCAGCCTCATAGCCGCCGATTTGGCAACCATCCTCGTAAGTAACCGGAACGTCGTCGACGGCTACTTCGGGCGCAGGGAAGATCTGCGGGTAACTTTCTACGGTGGCGGGGTCGAAGGTTGCATCCTCAAAGTAGGCCGCGGCGCCAAACGCCTGTGTCGATTCACTAGCGATGACAGGTCGCGCCATCATGCTGGGCAGGATGACTGCGACACCGGCGATCACACTCGTCGTGCATAAAACTGCGCCTAAGCCCAGCCCAGCACGCGGCGTCTTCCCCAGACGCTGCGAGAACCTGATCGGGTTTTCCACGAGTTTCAGGCTCAAGTACGCGGGGATAATTGAAACCAAGGTGACGAGCACCGCCTCGCGCATGCGCAACTCACCCCAGATACCGGCGGCACCGATCAGCATCGGCCAGTGCCACAGGTACAACGAATACGAGATCGATCCGATCCACACCATGGGTTTGTTGGTTAGCAACCACGCGGGCCTGCTCGTCCCGACAACGTAACCACCAATAATGACGGCAGCCGTACCTAGTACCGGCGCAAGTGCTGCGGCGCCAGGCCATACGGTGCTGGCATCAATGCCGTAGCCGGCAACGACCAATGAGGCGATGCCGCCAAAGAACAGCACCTGTGCGCACCAGCGCGGCAGTTTCGGCCACCATGGCGCGGCGAGCGCGACTGCCGCTCCAATGCCCAATTCCCACAAGCGCGTGGTTGTCACAAAGTAGGCGACCTCGGGGTTGCTCGGCGAATACAACACTGACCAAATAAAGGAAGGCACCGCGACAATCGCGATACCGATGGCAAGCGATGCCCGCAGCTGCCATCTGAAGCGACGTGCCAGCACGACGGCCAACAGGATCAGTAGTGGCCAGATCACGTAGAACTGTTCTTCTACCGCAAGCGACCAGTAGTGCTGCACTGGGGATGCCCCGGTGCCTTCGGCGAGGTAGTCGACGGACCGATCAGCCAGGCGCCAGTTCACCAGTGATACACCGGCGCTGATGATGTCGAGGCCGAATGTGCGCCGCTGGGTGATCGGCAGGACAAACCACACCACGATCGCACTGAATGCGAGTACGAGCGTTGCTGCGGGTAGCAGACGACGAGCCCGCCTGGCATAGAAGTTAAGCAGTGAGATGGTGCCCGATCGTTGCACCTCACGGATCAGCAACGAGGTGATCAGGAAGCCTGAAATCACGAAGAAGATGTCAACACCGATGAACCCGCCGGGCAGATACTTCGGCGCAGCATGGAAGACCAGCACCATGCCAATGGCAACTGCGCGTAGGCCCTCGATATCGGCACGGAACGCCGTGCTCTTACGCGGGCTCGATGAATCCTGCTGGGACGATTCCGCTGGTTGTTCTGCTTTACGCACCCGACCCCACTACTACTCGAGGCGTCCCGCTCCAACGCTCCGCATTGGTGACGTTACGGCCGTCAACAAGCAGCCGCAATTCAGGTAGGTCAGCGGGGCTGAGATCACGGTAGTCAGCGTGGTCCGTTTGCACAATCGCCACATCCACCTGCTCACCAAGGTGGAACGGCGTCCACCCAAAGCCAGCCAGTTCCGCATCCGAATACAACGGGTCGTGCACCACGACTTCAGCACCTCGGTTACGTAATGCTTCAACAGTCGCGAAAACGCCGGAGAACGCCGTCTCCTTCACCGCGCCGCGGTAGGCCGCGCCGAGTACGACCGTCCGCAGACCTTCGAGTGAACCCAAAAGCGCCTCTGCGCGCGCGACCACGTGTTCGGGCATGGCTGCGTTGACGGCACGTGCGGTACGGACGACGTCCGCTTCGGGATCCACTGAGAGATAGAGCCGAGGGTAGACCGGAATGCAGTGACCGCCGACCGCGATACCAGGGCGGTGGATATGGGAATACGGCTGGGAATTGCATGCTTCGATGACCTGATAGACGTCGATCCCCTGTTTCTCGGCGAACCGACCGAACTCATTGGCTAGCGCGATATTGACATCGCGGTACGTTGTTTCGGCCAGCTTGGCCATCTCAGCGGCTTCAGCTGATCCCAGGTCCCATACGCCGTTAGCGCGGTTCAGGTCCGGGCGCTCGTCAAAGGTCAGTACGGCTTCGTAGAACTTCTTGGCGGCTTCCGCGCCTTCCGGCGACAGGCCGCCAATCAGTTTCGGGTACTTTCGCAGATCGGCGAAAACTCGTCCGGTGAGCACTCGTTCGGGTGAGAACACCACGTGGAAGTCCTCGCCCTCTTTCAGGCCTGATTGTTTCTCCAACATCGGACGCCAGCGGTTGCGCGTGGTACCCACCGGTAATGTGGTCTCGTAGCAAACCAGCGTCCCTGAGCCAAGGTGTTCGCCAATGGACTGGGTGGCCGCGTCCATCCAAGCGAAGTCGGGGGCAGCGGTGGCCTCGTCCACGAAGAGCGGCACGACAACGACGACAACGTCAGCCGTCGGGATGGCCTCGGCGTAGTCGGTCGTAGCCCGCAACTGACCGGCCGGGACGAGCTCCGCCAACTTCTCCGCCAGGTGAGCCTCACCGGGGAAGGGCTCTCGCCCATCGTTGACCGTGTCAACGGTCGCCTGGTTCACGTCCACACCGATAACGCGGTGACCTGCGTCGGCGAACTGGACCGCAAGCGGTAGTCCAATTTTTCCTAATGCCACAACAGCGATTTGCACGTTAGCCACTCTACCGACTCTCGTGCGAGCACCGTAGCGCACTCCGCTCAGCCGTCCTTGCAACTCCTTCGGTACACTGCTGATCGATGCCAGCAAACCCAAGCCTGACAGACCGCGAGGTGCAGCAATCACGGCGTCATTTCCGTGCGGATATTCAGGCGCTGCGCGCCATCGCAGTCATCCTGGTGCTGATCTATCACCTGCGCCCGAACCGGATGCCCGGCGGGTACATCGGCGTTGATGTTTTCTTCGTCATCTCGGGATTCTTGATCACCAGTCACCTGATCCGTGACACTGCCCGCACTGGTCGAGTCACACTCGGCGCATTCTGGGCCGCTCGCGCTCGCCGTATTCTGCCAGCAAGCTTGGTGACCATTGCGGTCACCATTGGCCTGACCGCCTGGCTAGCGCCCGTGACCCTTTTCGACGACCTGCGCAACCAAGCGCTGGCGTCGATTTTCTATGTGCAGAACTGGGTTCTGGCTGCCGATGCCGTCGACTACTCCGCCGCTGACAACGACGCCACGGCCTTTCAGCATTTCTGGTCGCTGTCCGTTGAGGAACAGTTCTATCTATTTTGGCCGTTGCTAGTTTTCGCAGGGCTTTGGATCGTCACTCGTCGTGCCGCAAACACTGCGCACCGTAGCAGTAACCCACCCGAGCGCCAGTTGCGCCGCGTCCTGCTCGTCATTTTCCTCACCGTCGTGCTCGCCTCCCTCGCCTACTCCATTGACGCTGTGAGCGACGGCCGACAGAATGCCTATTTCGTGACCACCACCCGAGTCTGGGAGCTCGGCGCAGGAGGTTTGCTGGCGGTCATCGGCGTACGACGCCTCGGGCGCGGCTGGCGCTACGCACTGAACTACCTGGGCCTTACGGCAATTCTGGCGTCAGCACTGCTGCTGACTAACGAAACCCCGTTCCCAGGCCTCGCGGCGCTCCCCGTCATCCTCGGAACCGTCGCGGTCATCCTCGCCGGCATTCCCGATAGGGACGAGGACGAGCGCTCTCTCGTCCGTTACGACCCGTGGACATTCGGGTCAAGACTCGGCGTCGTGCAATGGATCGGTGACAGGTCATATTCGCTCTATCTGTGGCACTTCCCCGTGATCATCCTGTGGACCATGGTTGTCGACCACAGCCTTGGCTATCGTGACGTGCTGGGAATGATCGCCCTGTCGGTGGTGCTCGCCCACCTGAGTTACCAGTTGGTGGAACAGCCCGTACGCCGCTCTCGTTACTTCACCGACAGTGCCCGCAGATCCTTGTTAGGCGGCCTGGTAGCGATGCTCATGGTCGCTGCGCTGACTTTCGCTTACCCGTTGCTGAGCGGACGAGCCGCCAGCGGCGACTGGGACGATCTAGACCGCTACGCCCGATCCTTGTCCAACCTTGGAGCGGCTGCTGTCACCGACGACGATATCCCCGCTTTCACCACCGAGATCGCGGCGATGACACCGACACCGTTGGATGCCAAACGCGACCGTAATCTCGTATTCGACCATGACGAATGCGTAGCGGATTCCACGTCCGAGGATCCCACTCCGGCCTGTGTTGTGGGCGCGGATGACGCCAGCTTGTCAGTGGTGCTGGTTGGGGACTCTCATGCGCGAATGTATTCGACGGCGCTGGCCCAGATGGCTCAGGACAACAACTGGCAACTGCGCACATACTTGCGCAATGCTTGCCCGTTCAACCCGGTTCCGCGTGAGAGTGAAGCAGCCGGAGACCATGTGTGCGCACGGCCCAATGAAGCGGTGATGGACGCGATCTTGGCCGACCCACCGGATTTGGTCATCACAACCTGGCTCAACAATGCCACCTACGTGGGCAGGGGCGCCGCTGGTTTCGCCGAATACTGGAACACCCTCGAGGATGCTGGCAGCAAGGTGCTCGTATTGCGTGACGTGCCGCGCCTGGACAAACACGCTCCGGACTGCGTCGCTGAGAACTATGACGATCCTGATGTCTGCGCAACCCCTCGTGGACGGGCCCTGCGCGGTAACAAACTCCTCACCAGGGCCGTGGCGAAGGCGCCCGGTGTGGCCGTTGCCGACTTCACCGACCTGTTCTGCACTGAAGAGGTCTGCAAGCCGGTGATCGGCAATGTGCTGGTCTACAAGGACAAACACCACATCACCGATACGTTCGCGGTGTCGATGATTCCATGGCTGGACGACGCCATCAACAACGCGCTGGCGGCGACCAGCTGATCGAACGATTCTTCCAAGAGTTATCCACACCGGGGGCATCCACCACGCGTCGCCATATTCCCTCTGGAATATTCGAAGACAGAACGCGACAATAGAAGGATGATCATGCTGAGTGAACCACAAGTCTGGACGATCATTGGGGTACTAGCCGCCACACTGATCGGTACCATCACGCTGGTGACTCAGCTGACCCTGCGCACCATCACCGTGCAAATCACGTCACTGCGCAACGAAATGGTCAGCAGCCGAAACGAAACGAACACCCAGTTCAAAGCAATCGACCGCCGCCTAGATGACCTCGACCGCGATATCCAAGGCATCGTCGACAAAGTGTTCCGCAAGCCGGAATAGGCCCACCCCGCAGCGAAGAGTTATCCACACCGGGGGCATCCACCATGCGTCGCCATATTCCCTCTGGAATATTCGAAGACAGAACGCGACAATAGAAGGATGATCATGCTGAGTGAACCACAAACCTGGACCATCATCGGCATACTCACTGCCACGCTGATCGGTACCATCACGCTCGTCACACAACTCACGCTGCGCACCATCACCGTGCAAATCACGTCACTGCGCAACGAGACCAACGGTCAGATCACATCCCTGCGCAACGAGACCAACGGTCAGATCACGTCACTGCGCAACGAACTGGCCAGCCATCGTAGCGAGACCAAGACTCAGATCACATCGCTACGCAACGAGATGATCAGCAGCAGAAATGAAACCAACGCCCAATTCAACTCACTGGACCGCCGCCTAGTTGACCTCGACCGCGACATCCAAGGCATCATCACCAGAGAAGTCAACTAACCCGAATAATCGGGCACACGGGCAGGTCTCGACCAGCTCAACCAGCGGGTCACTCGACCGACGAGGACAGCGCCCCTTCGAGGATTTGATCGGCGACCGCCGCGTCATGCTCGAAGGACAATTCCTTGCTCGCAGCATCGGATGCCCGTTTGGCGTCGCGGATCGCGCCTGGGGTCAGATCCAAGATCGACCGACGGCACTCTTCCACTGTGAAACCCTCGCTGACCACCCCCAACCCGTAATGGCGGACCAGATCAGCCATCTCCACACTCGGCCCAACGGCCACAGCCAGACGAGCCTGCACGAAGTCGAAGAACTTGTTCGGCAAGGTCAGACGCGCATTGGTATGAGTCGGCGGGATCCAGAACACCCCCACGTCATAGTCGTTCAAGGTTGCGGGCAGGTCACCAGGGGCGACTGGATCACAGAACCGAATGCGGTCGCATCCGACCGCACGCGACCGCAACGCCGCCAGGTACTTGCCATCGTCCCCGCCCGGCATCAGGTAAAGGTCCAGTGTGTAACGTTCCCCCAGGTCAGTGACTACATCGATCATCGCTTCGAGATTGCGGCCGTGAATCGCAGCGCCAGAATGCACGAGCCGGATCCGCTGCGCATCGTCATCGGGTCCGGGCGACGGCTTCAAATCCTGCCACGGGGACGAGTTGCGCATCACCTGGGCGCTGACGCCGAAACGCTGGCGGTACAACTGAGCAATACGGGCGCCCACCGTGGTCACTGCGGCGGATCGCGGCAGATAGATGCGGCACAAGTAAGTCATCAAGGGCGCGACAAGCAACCGCCAAGCCAGTACATGGGTTCGTTCTTCTGGGGCCCACTCATGCATATCCGCCCACACCGGTGCCCCGTTCGCTACCTGGTGCGCGAAGGCCAGCACGCGGGCATCATTGGCAACGACCAGGTCGAACTTACGTTCGCGCAACTGCTCCAACCCGTACCGGATCGCGGGGGCCGCCAATTCACTGTGCCGGTGCGCGCGCAGCGCGAGTTTGATGATCCCCCAGGGTGTCTGCGGCAAAGAGGCCATATTTCGCGGAATCTCAATATGCTCATCCACCATGTCTGGGGCCGGCCCGTATCCGATGGAGGTGACGTGACCGTGTTCGGCGACCACGGATAGCTGCCGCAACACTCGGGCGTCACTGATCAGAGGCGACAGCGAGATCACAAGGATTCTGGGACGAGTGCTCACTTGCCCTCAGTTCCCAGAAGTGCCGCAACGTCTTCACGCCACGGCACGGCGGTGCGTTCTGAGCTCAGTTCTTCCGCGCAGGCGTGGCTGGCCGCTTTGAACTGTGTCACCCGATCACGGTCCAAAGTGTCCAGTGCCGCATGCGTGGCGACTGCATCGAATCCGTCAGCGATCACACCGATCCCGTAACGCCGCACGTACTGGGCCATCTCGACGCTGGGCCCAATGATCACTCCGAGACGGGCCTGAACATACTCGAAGAACTTATTGGGCAGCGCATGCTCCAAATTGAAGGTGGTTCCAGGACACACGAACATCCCCACGTCGTACTCCGCGAGAGTGTCGACCATCTGCGCATAGGGCACCGGTGGACGAACCTGCACTGCCTGACAACCGGACTGCACCACGCGATCACACAACTCGTCGATATAGCTCTGGTCGCCCGCAGCCAGGTAGAGATCGAAGACGAACCGTCCCGGCGTGACGCGTTCCGCTGCGATGACAGCGTCGATCATGACCTCTAGTCGCCGGGCACGTCCCGCCACGCCGATATGCACCAGCCGCAGCGGCGTGGCCGCAGGCGTGGGCGCAAGGTCGCCGCGGTAGCGGGCCGCATTGGGCACCACCGCACAGTCGATGCCATAGCTGCGCCGGTATTCCTCAGCGATCCCCGGCGCCACAGTTGTTGCTGAACTGACCGCTGCGGTGCGCCGACAAGCCCACCGCATCAACGGGGCGACAAGCAGCTTCCATGACTTCGCCTCACCCTGCCGGGGCGAATATTCATGCAGGTCAGCGTGGACCCCGCGCCGTGGCCGCAGTTCTAGCGCCAGCGGAACGGCGAGCGCATCGTTGGCCACCACCACATCCATGGAGCCGACGGCGATCCGCCCGAGCACGTGCCGCACGCGCGGCGCACCGAAATACAGGCGGCGGTGCAATCGCAACCCATAGAGCAGGACGAGCGCCAACTTGCCACTGCGCCAGGACGACTGCCCGGCCGGTATCTCGATGTGGTCGTCCGCACCGTGCGGTTTGGGGCCATAGCCAACGGTCGTGATCGTCCCGAGCCCTTGCAAGGTCTCAATCTGACGTAGCACACGGGGGTCGCGGTCGAGCGGCGCGAACTTGATCACAACGATGCGTCGCGGCGAACTATCAGCAGTCATGGCGTCGTTCATTGTGCGGGGGCGTGCTCCGGGCCGGGCGCAGTCCAGCCTGGCTGTGCCCGGACGATGAGCCGCTGCACGGCACTGATCCACGGTTGTGACATGACATCGGCGCTGAGCGTTTGAGCAGCCTGGTCCGCAGCGACTTTCAATTCGCTCACCTCGGTTGGGGTGAGATCTTCCAGCACATCTGCCATGAACTCGGCAGTAAACCCCTCGGCGATCACACCGAAGCCGTGTTCCCTTACGTACGGGCCCATCTCTGGGCTGGGGCCGACCAGTACAGCCAGACGTGCCTGCACGTACTCGAAGAACTTATTGGGCAGGGCATGCTCCAGGTTGAAAGTTGTCGCAGGGCTGATGAACACGCCCATGTCGTATGCGGCTAAGGTATCGACCATCTGGTTGTAGGGCACCGGGGGCAGAACTCGGGCCGACTGTGGCGCGACATCGGCGGCGTGCGCCTTCAACTCTTCGATGTAGTCAGCCTCACCGGGGGCGACAATGATGTCAAGGGTGAAGGCGCCGGGTCGGCGCTGCTCTAGCAGTGCAACCCCATCGATCATGTTTTCGAGTTTGCGGGCACGTCCGGCGATTCCGATATGCACCAGCCGGATTGGCTCCGGCACCGCTGTTGGAGCAAGATCGTCACGGTACTGTGCCGCATTGGGGACCACAGCGCAGTTCAACCCGAATTCACGTTGATACTCCTTGGCCAAACCTGGGGCGACAGTGGTCACCGTGTCGGCTTTGCGCACCTGTCGCACTGCCCACCGCATGAACGGTGCGACCCGGCGACGCCAGCCCGGTCGGTCCTCCCCGACTCGGGGCGAGTATTCGTGTAGATCGGCATGGACTCCGCCACGTGGTCGCAAGGTCAATGCCACCGGCACCGCGAGTTCGTCGTTAGCGACCACCACGTCCATCGAGCCTGCGGCGACAGCTTGCTGTACGAATTTGACCCGCGGCGAACCGAAGTACAGCCGTGACCACCACCGCAACGCGAATAGGACAGGTGCCCGCAGCCGCTTGGTGCGCCACGGACGCACACTTTCGGGAATTTCGACGTGTTCGACAACACCATCAGGGGTTGGCCCGTATCCCACTGTGACGACATCGGCAAATGATGAGAACAGTCGCACCTGTCGCAACACTCTGGGGTCACGGGCGATCGGCGAATACGACAGTACGACGACTCGTGGGCGATGAGCGGTTTCAGCCATCGACATTTTCCCTTTCAGTTGCCTCAGTTGTAGCAGCGCCATCGGCTGCGCCAGCGTCTGGGCCCGGCCCAGCTTCGGAAAGCCCGGCCAGGGCAGCTTGGTGAGCGAAGTCGGGAACCTGGTCCACCACTTGGTCAAAAGTTCCTTGTGCGACGATCCGACCATCCTTGAAGAAGCACACCAGATCGGCGTGACGGATAGTGGCGAGTCGATGTGCGACGACAATCGTCGTGACTTGACCGCGCAAACCGGCCAGCGCGTCAGTGATCGCCGCTTCCGTACCGGTATCCAGCGCACTTGTCGCCTCGTCGAGAACCAGCACCTGAGGGCCAGTGAATAGGGCGCGAGCAATGCCGATACGCTGCCGTTGACCACCGGAGATTCCCAGACCACGTTCACCAATACGGGCATGAATGCCTTCGGGGCGTTCTTCGACCAGATCGAGCACCTGCGCGGCAGCGAGCGCTGTGCGTACTTGCTCGTCGTCAATGTCTGCTTGTTTCCAGGACAGAGCGACGTTCTGGGCAATCGTCGCGTCGAACAACGCCACCTCCTGTGGCACATACCCGAGAGTGGCACGCCACGACGTCAGCACGTCAGACAGCGGGGTACCTGCAATCGAGATGGTGCCTGACGTGGGCTCCAGCAACCCCAGCAGCAGATCCACCGTGGTGGACTTGCCAGATCCAGAAGCGCCGACGAGCGCCACCGAGGTGCCGAAGGGAATCCGCAGATTCACCTCAGCGACCGCATCGCGCCGAGCACCCGGATAGCGGAAGGTCACATCGGCAAGGTCAAGGCTGTCAGCGTCGGTCGGAAGCGGCAGATCCTGCGACTGGTGCCGCGATTGCTGCGTCAAGAACCGCTGCCCGGCACGAATCTCTCCTATCGCCAGTTGCGCGAATGGAATCGACGCCGCACTCTGCGACATGATCGCTTGGAATCTGGTCAGTGACGGCACGATCCGAAAACCCGCCACCGCGAACAGCGCTACTGCGGAAATCGCGCCGACGGCCTTGCCATCAAGGTAGCCGACTCCGGCTGCCAGCAAGAAGCCACCGATCAGCGCCACCTCAAGAACGTAGCGTGGCACCACGGCAAGAAAGGACATATTGGCACGAGCTCGCGCGCTTTGCTGTCGCACGTCCAAGACCTGCGCGGTGACTTCCGCGCTCTTGTCACGCAGGGTGATCTCTTTGAGCGCGTGCAGCATCTCCGACAGCAACCGGGCCGAACGGGTCGCATAGTCGCGGTTGACTCGTCCCGCCTGTATGGACTTGCGTATCACCCAGCGCAGCAGGATACCGCCGACGATGGCGAAGTAGGCGATGGCGACCACGGCCATCAGCGGCTGCGCCACGAAGAGCACGATGAGGACCGCGGCGAAGGTGCACAGTTCCCCGGCTAGCTGCGCGAACGGGATGATGACGCCTGCGACGGTGGTGGCGACACCGACATCAGTGGAGCGCACGATTTCGGCAGAGTTGCGCTGTAATCGCTCACCCCAGGGCATCGCGAGAAAGCCACCGAGTAGCTGACGAGAGATTTCCAACTCGAATTTGGCGAAGCGCCTGGTGGCGTACCACTGCAGCACAATAGCCAAAATGCCTTTCAGTACGATCAATGCCGCGATGCTGAGAAGTACCGTGACGTATCCGCCCGTGGTGGTGATCTCGCCAATCAGCGGAATCGTCGCTGGCTTACCGGCAGCCATTGGTGTGATAACCAATGCGGCTAGCCCCAGTGCACCGATATCGAGGATGGCGAGCGCGCCGCTGAGCGTGGCGAACAGGATAATGAAGCGGCGGCTACCGGCAGGCAGCAGCGGCATCAACTCGTTGACGGTACGAAAGAGGTTCTTCATCGCTGCCCTTTCGTGCTCAAGCGGCGGATACGCGCTGCACGATGAACAGCGGCGGCGGCGCGGAGCGCCACGGAGCCAAGAGAGGCATTGTCTATGACCCATCCACGACGACGTTGCCGCGCAGCGAGCATCTCATCCGGGCTGTCGGCGGCGGCAATAGCCTGCTTAGCAGCGGCGAGCAACGCGGCTGCAACCTGTGACTCATCCATCTCTACTGCCGCACCGAGTCCGGCTTCCGTGATGACTTCGCCCGCGGGTCCAGCCCCCGCATAAACCACAGGAGTGCCGCAGGCCGCAGCAGCGAGCGCCTTCGACGGAAACGCGAAATCGTAACCGCGACCCGGCTCCACACTTGCCACCGCGGCCACCGCACCGCGCAGCCAAACGGCCGTTTCGGCAGCAGCGGCGCGCGGCAGGAACTGAACAACTCCTGGTGGCAGGTCAGCGCAGGATTGTTTGATCTGTTCCGTTTGCGCCCCGTGGCCCAGATAGATCAGCCGTAATGATGGATCTACGGAGTGGACCCGCCGCATGGCTGCGGCGAAAATCCCCGCGCCGTGCCATTCCGAAGCGGTTCCGGCATAGAGGAAATACCGTTCTTCCGATGCGGGTGGAGGCTCGTCCCCGGGCGTGAAAAGCTCGGTGTCGATTCCATTGCCGATCTCGTCGGGCTTCACCGTCGGCTCCAGTTCGCGCATCCGCTCTGTCACTCCGGCCGAGACTGACAGGACGGTCGTCGCGCCGCGCCACACCCAGCGTTCCACCTTGCGCAGCGCGCCAACAACAAACGCCGATGCTCCGGTTGTCGCCGCGGCGTCCGACCAGATATCCGCCCCGTAATAGACATACGGGATGCGACGAATCCCGCACGCTACACGGATCGCGGTTCCGGTGGTGGGAGGAGGTTCGACGACGAGCACATCCGGGCGCGGCGAGAACAACACCCGGAAGAACACTGGCAGGTCGAAACTGAGGTAGGGCACATAGCCTCGCACGTAGCCGCTTGAATCACGCAGCACCGGCCAGCGCTTGACGCGAACTCGCCCCGCAGGTTCGGCACCCTCTGGCGCAGTCGGATCCGATGTCACCGTCTTGCCAGGTTTGGTGGTCAGCACGGTCATATGGTCACCGTCAGCGCGCAGCGCGCTGACCAGGGCGGCGAGTCGATAGGATGCCGCCGCGGGCTCGGGCAGGTATATCCGCGAGACGACCGTGACCCTCATGGAGTGAACGTTACCGGTTGTCCGGTCTGTGCGGATTGCAACATGCCTTCGACCACTGCAAGAGTTCGTAGTCCCTCAGCCATCGAAACGGTGTCAGATTCGAATCCGTATACCGCATCGCGGAAGGCTTCCAGCTCAGTGCGCAGCGGTTCCCGCTTCGCGAAGGCGAACCGGGTCATATCGCCTTCGGAGACCCCGCGGAAGGCCTGTACCGAATCCCATTCCAGCAAGATGGTGCCGTTGGCGAAGAACGTCAGGTCACCGTTGGCGGTGTCCGCAACGAAGGCGCCTTTTTCTCCGGTGACGACCGTGGTGCGCTCCTTCATGGGGCTGAGCCAATTCACGGTGTGGTTAACGATGACACCGTTGGCCAACTGTCCCGTGGCGAGCACCATGTCCTCGTGCTCGCGTCCAGAGCGGCGCGTGACCTGTCCATAGATAGACCGGTAATCACTTTGCGCCACCCATGCGGTCAGGTCGATGTCGTGCGAGGCCAGATCTTTGCCGACTCCGACATCGGCGATGCGTGCCGGGAAAGGACCCTGCCGCCTGGTGACGATCTGGTAGACCTCACCAAGGTCGCCGCGTTCGAGGCGGCGGCGGAGTTGCTGCAGCGCAGGGTTGAAGCGTTCGATATGACCAACCGCGCCGACGATGCCGCGCGACTCGAATGCATGCAGCATCTGCTCGCCCTCAGCGACCGAAGACGCAATGGGCTTTTCCACCAGCGTGTGGATGTTCGCTTCTGCCAACTCCAGCGCGGCCTCGAGGTGAAACTGTGTCGGCAACGCCACGATCGCGATATCGATACCTTCGCTGATCAGGCTCGCAATGTCGGGAAATACCGGTGTGCCACCGGCTGCACCGAAACGGTCTCCTTGCGAATCCGCTACAGCGACAAGGTCAACACCGGACATCTCTCGCAGCACGCGCGCATGATGGCGCCCCATGGCGCCGATGCCGACCAATCCGGCTCGCAGCGTGGGCAACTCGTTCGTCATCATGCCCCCGCCTTCACCACTGCGCTCACCGCGGTGACGATACGCTCCAGGTCGGCTGTGCTCAACGACGGGTGCACCGGCAGTGAAATCACCTGTGCTGCTGCCTGCTGCGTCACCGGCAGGTCAAGGTCAGGCGCGAAGTGCCGCAACGATTCCAGCCGGTGGTTCGGGATTGGGTAGTACACCCCGGATCCGACCTGGTATTCCTCGCGCAACGCCTGCACGATTCGGTCCCTATCGCCGTCGACTTTGATCGTGTACTGGTGGTAGACGTGTACTGCCCCATCGGCGACCTTTGGTGTCGTGACCCCTGGCACAGCGCCCAGATGTTCGGTCAGGTAGGCGGCATTGGATTGCCGGATACGAGTCCACTCGGGCAGTTTCGCCAACTGCACCCGTCCGATGGCCGCGTGGATATCCGTCATTCGCGCGTTGAAACCAACCAGCTCGTTGGCGTATTGGCGTTCCATCCCCTGGTTGCGGAGCAGTCGGATCCGGTGCGCGATCTCGGTAGTGGCGGCGACCATACCGCCTTCTCCCGACGTCATATTCTTGGTCGGATACAGCGAGAACATGGCGAAGTCGCCAAAGGTTCCCACCGCTTCACCGTGCAGAGACGCGCCATGTGCCTGAGCGGCATCCTCGAAGAGCCGCAGACCGTACTCGGCAGCAATGCTGCGCAGTGCGGGGCCATCGGCAGGGTGACCGTATAGATGGACCGGCAAGATAGCGGTTGTCTTTTCGGTGACAGCGGTGCGCACGGCGGCAGGATCCAGGCAGAAATAGTCTGGTTCAATGTCAACGAAAACTGGTGTCGCACCGGTCAGCGCCACTGAATTGGCCGTGGCGGCGAAAGTGAATGAGGGCACGATGACCTCGTCTCCGGGTCCGATGCCCGCTGCCAGCAGCCCCAGATGCAGCCCCGCGGTGCCAGAGTTGACGGCAACGCATTCGCGACCGGCGACCAATGCGGCGGAGAACTCGTCCTCAAATGCCTTGACCTGAGGGCCTTGGGCGATCATTCCGGAACGCAACACGGCGTCGACTGCAGCACGTTCCTCGTCCCCGATGATGGGCTTGGCCGGCGGGATGAACTCGTTCATTGCGGTGCCTCTTTCACTGCTGTGCCTCTCTGAGTCGACCCTGCTGGATTTCGTATCGGTCGCCGGTGGTCGGGCACACCCAGAAGCCGTCTCGTTCTTCCAACCTGACCCCGGCTTTGCCCACCCAGCCGATCTGACGGGCAGGCACTCCGGCGACCAATGCAAACGCCGGAACGTCTTTGGTGACCACGGCCCCCGCGGCCACGCTCGCCCACTGCCCGATGATCACGGGCGCAACGCACACCGCACGAGCGCCGATGGCGGCGCCGCGCTCGATGGTCACCCCTACCGGTTCCCAGTCCGAAGCCGATTTGGGCGAACCATCCGGGTTGATGGCGCGGGGGAAATGATCGTTGGTGAGCACTACTGCAGGCCCGATGAAGACACCGTCACCCAATTGTGCGGGCTCGTAGACCAAAGCGTAATTTTGCACTTTGCAGCCGTCACCGAGGCGCACCCCGGTGCCGATGTAAGCTCCTCGCCCCACGACACAATCACGGCCCAGTCGGGCACCTTCGCGGATTTGAGCCAGATGCCAGATCGACGAGCCGTCACCGATCTCGGCATCGGCCGCGACATCGGCGTTGTCGACAATTCGCACCGTCACGGCGCACCCCCAGTTATGGTCACGCTTCATAACGTATCGCACGCGCCACGGTCTCACCTGAGACAATGCACCTATGACCGATGCCGAATTCGCCGATGTGTGGCTGGTGATGCCGCTGTTCAATGAAGCGGAAGTCGTCGGCGATGTCATACGCAGTGCCCTTGAGACGTTCGGGCACATTGTTGCGGTCGACGACGGGTCCCGTGACGATTCGGCCCAGGTCGCCGCAGACGCAGGCGCTGTGGTGGTACGCCATCCGATCAACCTGGGCCAGGGCGCAGCATTGCAGACCGGCTTTGATTTCGCATTGCAACACGGCGCACGGTGGGTGGTGACCTTTGATGCCGATGGGCAACATCAGGTGTCCGACGCTGCCGAGATGATTCGATTGGGACGCGACGAGGATCTGGCCATTGTGCTGGGGTCCCGCTTCCTCGATGAGCGCACTGAAGCAAGTCTGATGAAACGTATCGTATTGCGCGGTGCCGTGTGGTTCACCAATGCCACCACCGGACTACGGCTGACCGACGCACACAATGGGCTGCGAGTGCTGCGCCGCGATGCCGCGTTGCAGATCGACCTGCAACAGGCACGGATGGCCCACGCCAGCGAGATCATCTCCCAGATCGCTGCGACCCGACTGCCCTATCGCGAGTATCCGGTTCACGTGCTCTACACCGAGTATTCGCGCAAGAAGGGACAGTCTTTGTTGAACTCTGTCAATATCGTGGTGGAGTTGATCTTCAAATGAACGCCGAGCACATCACGGAGGGTTGCCATGTGGATTAAGGTCTTGTTGCTGATCGCCATTGTGCTGATCGCATTCGCACTGACCCGGGCGACTCTTGGGGCGCGGCATGTTGCGCTGCGGCGGTTGCTGCTTGGCGTTTTTGTGCTGGGAGCAGCGCTGTCCGTACTGTTCCCCAATGCGCTGACGACGGTGGCCAATGCGGTGGGAGTCGGCCGTGGCACCGACCTGCTGGTCTACGCGCTCGTGATCTCTTTTTTGAGTTATGTCGCCACGTCATATCGCAGGACGAGCCAGCTCACTCGCGAGTTGACGGTGGTCGCTCGTGAGGTCGCATTGCTGCGCAGTGAACTGGAATACCGCAATCTACACAACTCCTCCACGTCCCAACCCCAGGCTCTGCGCCATATGGACGAGCAAGGCTAATACGATTCTTATTCGTGACTGAGGAACAACTTCCAACTCGACGTTCGCTTCGCATTGCCCGTGAAGCGGAAGAACGTGCCAAACGTGAGGCGCGTCTCCAGGCAGAACTCAATGCTGACACGCCGCCGCAGGTCGAGCCTGTCAAGCAGCAGGTTGAGCCTGTCGAGGTCCCCGCGCCGACCGCTGACTTACCGGACACCGGAAGCGTGCCGCGTCGTACCAGTTACCGCGAGTTGGACACGAAGCCAGCCGCTGCTCCCACCGCCGCAGCGGACACCCCGGTCGAACCGGAGTCCCTCGTCACCGAAACACCGACAGTTGCCGCTGCGTCCTACACTCAATTCGCACCGGAGTCACCCATCGGCAGCGACTTTGACGCGGACTCGACGCATGCCGGCGAACCGACGAGCGCAGCAGATAACACGGCGACCTACGGGGCCGACACCGCCGCATATGACGCAGCGGCGACAACTCAAGCGTACGGATTCGACGGCCCCGCCGTGCACGAAGCTCCGCTGAACTTCGACGATATAGTGATCGAACGCGACGCTGATCTGGCGCATGCCCGCCGCCGCCGCGGCCACCGGGTAGCCAAAGCCGTCGCACTGTCGCTGGTCGGTTTGCTGACCTTCACCACGGCCGGTGTAGCCGCGGTCTACCAGCGACTGACCAACAACATGGACGTCATCAATGTCGGCGGCCTGGTGCAGAACGCTCCCGGTTCCACATTTGAACCGCCGAACGACCCCAACGCGGGCGAAGCCCTGAACTATCTGATCATTGGTGTTGACGACCGCACCGGCGCGAACGGCAAGCTGACTGACCGTTCCACGGGAGGCTCTCGTTCTGACACGACGATGATCATGCATATCTCGAAGAACCGAAAGCGCATCGAGGTTGTCTCGATTCCACGTGACTCGATGGTGAACATTCCGTCTTGCCAGCTGACCAACGGAAACGCCACCGGCGCGACATTCGGCATGTTCAATAACGCCTACGCATATGGCTATGACCAAGGCGGCGACTACGAGTCCGCGATTGCGTGCACCTGGCGTACCGTGCAGGAGAACGCCGGTGTCAAGATCGACGGCGCAATCCTGATTGACTTCGCTGGCTTCGCGGGGGTCGTCGACGCTATCGGAGGGGTGTACATGTGTATCCCGGAAGAGACCATCTCCGAAGACGCCGGAAAACTGCACCTGCAGGCGGGGTGGCAGACCCTCAAGGGTAAAGATGCGCTCAACTATGCGCGTGCTCGCAAAGGCACCGGACAGAATTTCGACGGATCCGATCTGACCCGTACCGGCCGTCAGCAGCAGATGATCGCCGCGATCTTCAGCCAGGTCATGGACGAGGGCGTACTGTCCAACCCCACCAAACTATTCTCATTGGCCGACGCCACGACGAAGACCCTCACAGTCACCGACACACTTTCGGATACGACGGACCTCGTCGGACTGGGGTATTCACTGCGCAATATTCGCTCAAAGAACATCACGTTCATGACCATTCCCTACGAGGCGTACCCGGCGGACCGCAACCGAGTGCAGTGGTCAGCCGAAGCGGACATCGTGTGGCAGAACATGTCCGATGACCGCCCTATTATCAGTTCCAAGTCCTCGACCGACACGGTAGGCGACGGGTCAGGAACTGGCGCGGGCACTGCGAACGATGGTGCCGGAACCGAGGGTTCTGATTCCAGCGTGACCAACTCCGAGCCGGAAGTGACCAAGATACCTGGCCGGGAGGCGTTCACCGCTGACGAGACCACCGCGGTATGCGTCAGCGACGCCCCGAAGAAGGGCAAGTGAGTTAACGAGTATGGCTTCTGCTGATGATCGACGCCAGTCACCCCCGTCTTTCGCTCCTGCCGCGGGACGGCGGCGGCCCGATGACTCGAATGCCTCAGTCGTAGGCGATCACACGGATGAATCCCATTCCACTCGTGTGATGCCTGCCGCGATGCAACCGCAGTCACGCTCACCGCGCCGTGCCACGGGCCCTTCTGTTTCTCGTGATCAGGCGCCGGGCGGGCTATCGCGGGAGCCGTCTCGGCAAGCACCGCCGCAGTTGTCGCCGGTTGCGGTCATGGATCCACCTTCGGGTGGCAACGGTTCCGGGAACGATGGCGACTTCGGCGATGGACCAAGACGACCCAAACCGCGGCGCCGGAAACGCAAAGTGGTCGCGGTCATCGCTGTGCTCGTCCTGATTCTTCTGATCGCCTGGCCAGTGGGTCTGGCGATCTGGGCGAACGGACAGATTCAACACGTCGACGCGCTGAGCAATCGTGAAGGCAGTGACGCGACCACATATCTGCTGGCTGGTTCCGATTCTCGTGCCGACACGTCACCGGAGTCATCGGTTGAAGGCGCCCGCACCGACACGATTCTGCTGCTCACCGTACCGAAAAGCGGGCCTACTTCATTGATCTCGATTCCGCGCGATACCTATGCCGAGATCCCCGGGCACGGCGCTGGCAAGGTCAATGCCGCCTATTCCTACGGTGGTCCCGAGTTACTGGTCCGCACCGTCGAGGGGATCATCGATGCCAAAGTCGATCACTACGTCGAGATCGGTTTCGCCGGCATCAAGGATCTTGTGAACGCCGTCGGCGGAGTACGTCTGTGCTTGGACTACGATGTCGACGATGAACTGTCCAAACTGAAGTGGAAGAAGGGCTGCCGCACCGTCGGTGGCAAGAAGGCGCTGGCTTTCTCCCGCATGCGCTATGCCGACCCGAAGGGCGACATCGGACGTGCCGAGCGTCAGCGTCAGGTCATCGGCGCGATCATGACCGAGATGAAGGACCCCTCGATCCTGGTCAAGCCCGGCCGTCAGGTAGATCTCATCAAGGCTGGCACCTCATCGGTGGTCGTGGACGAGAACGCCAATATCCTCACCCTGGGCAACCTCGCGTTGGCCTTTAGAAACGCCAATGGCGAAGGTGGCGTTCGCGGCACACCGCCCATCGCTGACCTGAACTACCGCCCCGGTGGCGTCGGGTCAACGGTTCTACTCGATCCCAAGGAAGCACCGCAGTTCTTCAACGACCTGCGTGCCGGGAACATCGAGCCCGGTGAAGTGGGCGGCATCGACTAGCGGGCTACCTTTCCGCTGACCTCGGCGCGCAACGCCTCGCCTTTGGCGTAAGCCTGGTCACGCAACGTCTCCTGGAATGCGGCCATGGCCGCACGAATCCGAGTTGCTTCCGCTCCCTCACCGGAGCCCAGGATGCGAGCCGCTAGCAGCCCTGCGTTGCGGGCACCGGCGACGGAGACCGTGGCGACCGGAACCCCCGCTGGCATCTGCACGATGGACAGCAGCGAGTCCATGCCATCAAGGTACTTCAGCGGCACCGGCACACCGATCACCGGCAACGCAGTCACCGAGGCCAACATGCCCGGCAGATGCGCGGCGCCACCGGCCCCGGCGATGATCACCCGCAGACCGCGCGCACCCGCACCACGCCCGTAGTCGATCATCTCAGTGGGCATACGGTGCGCTGAAACCACGTCGGCTTCATAGGCGATGTCGAATTCGTCGAGTGCTTCCGCAGCCAGTCTCATCACCGGCCAGTCGGAATCCGAGCCCATCACGATGCCGACTTGCGGTTCCTTGCCCTGCGCCATGTTCTGATTCCTTATCCGTTCTTGGTCGGTCACGATTCGTTGGTCGGTCGCGATGTCACGATGCTGATCGCTATTCTTCCCCACGCAGGATCGCGGCGGCTCGATTCGCCTGCGCACGCACGCGGACCAGGTCCACTCCAGTGACATTGACGTGCCCCAGCTTGCGACCGGGACGAATCTGCTTGCCATAGAGCTCAACACGCGCGTCGGGGCATTCTCGAAGTACACGGGGCAATACGTCGGTTAACTCGTCCAATTGCGAACCGAGCACGTTGACCATGACGGTCCACGGCGTGCGCGAACGTGTCGGTCCCAGCGGCAGATCGAGCACGGCACGCACGTGCTGCTCGAATTGGCTGGTGGCAGCCCCGTCGATGGTCCAGTGCCCGGAGTTGTGCGGTCGCATCGCCAGTTCATTGACGAGCAGCCTCGTGCCGCCGCCGTGAGCTGGAGCTTCAAACATCTCGACGGCGAGCACCCCTGTGACATGCAGTCCGTCGGCGATCGTTGTCGCGATCTGACGAGCTTGTTCGCGAATCTCAGGGGCAAGGTTCGGCGCAGGAGCGATGACCTCGGAACAAACGCCGTCCCGCTGGATAGATTCGACGACGTCGTAGGTGACCGATTCGCCACTTGGATTGCGGACTACCAGAACAGCCAATTCCCTGCTGAACGGTACCTTTTCCTCGACGAGCAGGGGCGGGCCACCGACTGCGGCAGCGTCAATCCAGTCCGCGACATCCGGCGCGGCGGCGACGACTCGCACCCCCTTGCCGTCGTAGCCGCCGCGGGAGGTCTTGACGACAGCCTCGTTCTGCTCGGACTCCGCGATGAACTGGTTGAGTTCTGCCCGTGCCGCTGCGGGGGACGCAGCCAGCGCCAGCCAGCGCGGGCAGGGCACACCCAATTCGGTCAGGCGGCGCCGCATCACGATCTTGTCCTGCGCGTGTATCAGCGCCTCGGGGGACGGCTGAACTGAGAGCCCTCGTGTCCGCAGCGCCACGAGCATCTCGTCATCCACGTGTTCGTGCTCGAACGTGAGAGCCACGGCATCGCGCACCAGCGCCGTCACGGCGGTTTCATCTTTCGCGGCACCGACAGGGGCATCCTGTAGCACCTGCGCGGCGGAACCGTCTGCGGCTTCGACAAGGACGCGCAGCTGGATGCCTAATCGGGCTGCGGCGGGGGCCATCATGCGGGCGAGTTGGCCGCCGCCGATTACGGCGAGAATGGGTGCTGTCACAACGTCTAACCCTAGCGAATCTTGGGCGCTTCGCTAACTCTGTCCGTCGGGTATCAGTGCGGCTGCGACGGTAGCGGGTTCCATATTCGGGTTGAGGGTGCCACATATGAATGGGACAACCCGAATATTTCACCCTGGATGGGGTGATACACAGCGTAAGGCGCAGCGACGACAGTGACATGAGCGGCGCATCGAGCGCTAGGGTTGTTGTATGACTCAACGCGCTTCATCGCGCAGCAATCGCTGGCTTACCCAGATCTTCGAGCTGGCCCGATTCGGCACCGTCGGCGCGTTCGCCTACGTGATCGATGTCGGGCTGTTCAACTTGCTCCGATTTGGTCCGGGTGAGCTTCTCGGCGAAAAGCCCTTGACCGCCAAGGTGGTCTCGGCAGCCGTCGCGACGCTCGTGGCATGGCTCGGTAACCGTTATTGGACCTTCGCCGATAAACGCACCGCGTCGCAATGGCGCGAGTTGGTCGGCTTCGCTGTGGTCAACATCGGCGGAATGGTCATCGCGGTGCTGTGCCTCTGGTTCAGCCACTACGTTCTGAACTTCACCAGCGCTGTCGCGGACAACATCGCTGCCAACGTGGTGGGTCTGGCACTCGGCACGGCCTTTCGTTATTTCGCGTACCGCACCTGGGTTTTCACCGGTGCCCACGACGCGCCGGTCACCGACGACGACGCGAGCGCCGCCGTGACCAGTGCGGTCCCCCACCGGTAGGCAAAACCTCGTGCGGGTCAAGAGCCGATGGTACACCGGACAAGAAGATGGAGAACACCGGCGGGACACGCTGCGACAGTTCTAGCCTGCCACCATCGGCAGCAGCCAGGTCACGAGCCAAGCCAAGTCCAAGGCCGCTGCCCTGACCCGAGGTGACTTCGCGTTCAAAAATGATCGGCGCAAGATCTTCGGGCACACCCGGCCCTTCATCGCCCACGGTGATCACCACTGCCCCAGCACCATGTCCCGCAGTGGCGCGAACAGTGGTCGTTCCAGCGCCATGCTTCAGGGAATTCTCAATCAGAGTCGCCAGAATCTGCGCTAGGGCACCGGGCGTGGCAAGCACCTGAACCGTGTCGCTGACCTCAATTTCCAGGTCGCGTTCCTGAGCAGCGAATGCCTGCGACCACTCGTCCATCTGCTGGTCGACGACCTCGCGAAGCACCACCGGTTCAGTCGTGCCACCGGTTGTCTGCCGGGCTCGCAAGCGCAGGTCCTCGACGACACCGGCAAGCCGCTCCACCTGTTCCAGCGACTTGCGCGCCTCGTCCCGGATGTACTCGTCCTCAGATGCAAGCATGATTTCTTCGACACGTATCGCCAATGCGGTCAGAGGCGTTCGCAGTTGGTGCGACACGTCAGCGGAGAATTGTCTCTCGACCGCTAGACGGCTTGCCAGGCGGTCGGCGCTGCGCGACAGTTCCTGCGCGACGAGGTCGATCTCCTCGACCCCGGACGGTTCAACACGCGGACGCACCTGTCCCGATCCCAACAGCTCAGCCGAGGCCGCAAGGTAAACCAGTGGAGCGCTGAGCCGGTTCGCCTGCCACACGGCCCACCCCAAGCCGACAAGCAGTGCCGCCACACTCAACGCAGCCACAAGCAACACAATCTGGAAACTTCGCCAGAATAAGTCCCAATACGAGACCGTGATCACGACGATGGTGTTGCCATCCGTGCGCAGCGCCGTCTCCACGGTTCGACCGTCGATCGTCGGGCCGGCCTGAACCTGCTCGCCAGCAGCCGTCACCACAACGACAGAGGCCTCAACCGATCCGGTGGTGTATGACGAGAACCGCTCCAACAGAGTCGAGTCGACAGATTCGCCGCGTTGAACTCGTCCATCGACAACTCGACCTAGTTCCTCAGCCCGCACATCGAGTTTGCGCGCCTCGACATCGTGCACCATACGCGCACCGAGAATCGCCAAAGGCAGGCCGAGTAACACCACGGTCACCACGACGGAAGCGATGGTCGTCTGCAGGATTCGCTGGCGCATTGCTCACACCTTTGCCTTTCCGACGGCACATCGCCATCTCGGTGATGCGACGCTACCCGTTAGCCACCGCGCAACACGTTAACTAGCGGGAACCTCAAAGCGGAATCCCATACCGCGCACTGTTGAGATGTAACTTGGCGAGTTAGCGTCATCGCCTAGTTTGCGACGCAACCACGACACATGCATGTCGAGAGTCTTCGTCGAACCCATTGGTTCCGACCCCCACACTTCGCGCATCAAGGTGTCCCGCAGCACCACAGTGCCGGCATTTTGGACGAGCACCCGCAACAGTTCGAATTCCTTCGAGGTCAGATGCAACTCGCGCTCGCCTTGGAAAGCACGATGCGCTGCCACGTCGACACGCACATCTTGTGCGTGGAGCTCCTCAACGTCAAGGGCTTCACCGGTGGAACGGCGCAACAGCGCCCGTACCCGGGCCAGCAACTCCGCGAGTCGGAACGGCTTGGTGACATAATCGTCCGCCCCGGCGTCGAGTCCGACCACAAGGTCCACCTCGTCAGCCCGTGCCGTCAGCACCAGGATCGGTGTGGTGTGTCCTTGACCGCGCACGGCGCGCGCCACATCAAGTCCATCCATATCGGGCAGGCCGAGATCCAAGATAATCAGATCCACCGCATTTGCTCCGCCCACTGCACCTTGTCCGGTGCCTTGTACGTTGACGTCGTAGCCTTCACGAGTCAAAGCACGCGCCAAAGGCTCGGCAATAGCCGGGTCATCTTCTGCCAACAACACGCGAGTCATGTCTCAATGTTAGGTCACGAATCGTTCTTCGTCAGGGTGGATACGGCCAAAATACTCCAAGAACTCGCCTAGAGTCGTCTCAATGAAAGGTTCACCGCAGCCACAGTGGCGCTCATCCCACTGGTTCGATCGCCATCGCTTGGCTATCGACGTGACACTGGCTGTGGTGCTTTTCTTGTTCTCAATCGTCTCCATGACGGCCATCGGCTGGTACGGCACAAGTTTCCCCGACCCGTACCCGACGGACCCTGAAGCGGTGGGGCAAACCGGGCTTTCACCCCTGCTACTCGGGTTCTTCACCTTCGCGCTGATCGCTCCCTTGGCAGTCCGACGCACCTACCCGACGCTGTCGGCGGCATTGTGCTACAGCGCAGCACTTGCCCATCTGTTCACTGGGGTTTCGCTGATACTTCCCGCTGATTTCGTCGTGTTGATCGCACTGTATTCAGTCACCGCGTACGGGAGTCGCCGTGGTTACCTCATAGCGGCCGGTGGAGCGATCGTAGGAAGCATCACGGTCGCATACTTGTTGACTTCCCTACCGCCCACGTCAACGACATTCACCGTCGTGACGACGCTCGTGATTCTGTTGTGCTTCTTCGCGGCTTGGTCCATGGGAATGATGCGCCGCACCAGGCGCACCCAGTTGGAGGCTTTGGCTTGGCGCGCAGAACGACTCGAACGTGAACGTGATGAACAAGTGGCGTTAGCCACGGCTGCGGAACGCACTCGTATCGCTCGTGAAATGCACGACATCGTCGCACATTCGCTCAGCGTTTTGATAGCCCAGGCGGATGGTGGCCGGTACGCCGCCGCGAAGGAACCCGAGGCACCCACCCGAGCACTTGAGACGATTGGCGAAGTTGGACGAGCCGCGCTGTCCGACATGCGCCGCCTTCTGGGAGTACTCCGGTCAGATGCACCGGACGATGCGAATGTGTCGGCGGTCGCCTCGCCAGCCGAAGTCGCATCATCGGCTCACCTGTCCGCAGATCGACCATCGACCTCGTCTGCAACGCTTACCCCGCAGCCCGATATCGCGACGTTGCCCGATCTGGTCGATCAGGTCCGCAAGGCCGGATTACGAGTCTCCTACGGCTCCACCGGCAGTCCTCGACCATTGCCGCCAGGAATTGGCCTCGTGATCTACCGGGTGTGCCAAGAAGCCCTCACCAATGTCCTCAAGCACGCCGGGCCAACTCCGCAGGTCAGTGTGATGGTGAAGTGGGAAGCCGACTCAATCAGCGCTGAGGTTCTCGATGACGGCCGCGGCGCCGCTGCCGATCATGACGGCCTCGGACAGGGAATCATCGGGATGACGGAACGTGCTGCGATGTTCAACGGCACACTGCGGGCTGGACCTCGTGCCGGAGGCGGGTACCAGGTTTCATGCACCATTCCATTGCCAGGTTAGGGACGAGGAGAACATGTCGACTCACACGAACACAACCGATGACACGATCCGTGTTGCGGTCGTTGACGATCAAACATTGGTTCGTGCCGGCTTGGCGATGGTGATCGATTCCCAACCGGATATGGCAGTGGTCTATCAGGCGTCAGACGGCGCGGAGGCTATCGCGGCGCTGGGTGCGGATCACGAAGTAGACGTGGTGTTGATGGATGTTCGCATGCCCGGCGTCGACGGTCTGACCGCCTGCGCCGAGTTGGTAAGAAAGTGGCGCGAGGAGAACATCGCAGCACGGGTCATCGTGCTGACCACATTCGATATTGACGAGTACGCCCTCGTCGCCATCCAAGCGGGTGCTTCTGGGTTCTTGCTCAAAGATGCACCGCCGGAACAGATGCTCCAGGCCATCCGCAACGTGCACCGCGGCGACGCGGTGCTCGCGCCGTCGACCACTCGCCGATTGTTGGATAGGCTGGCTGCCACTCCCGCAGCAAACACCACGGCTGGCGGCGAGTCTGCCGCACAGGATACCGCCAGGCTAGAAGAGCTCACCGACCGCGAGCGCGAAGTGCTCGTACTCGTCGCGCAAGGGCTGTCGAATCAGGAGATCAGCGCGGCGCTCGTCGTGGCCGAGGCAACCGTCAAGACACATATTGGACGTATTTTGACCAAACTCGGGGTGCGCGACCGCGTGCAAGCTGTGGTCTTCGCCTACGAGTGCGGACTCGTCCACCCCGGCGGTCTCACCTAGCTGGCCGAACGCCCCGTGGTTACCGCGCCGCGCGTTCATCATGCCCCGCGGTGTACGACTGCGGTATGACATCGGCGGCATAACGCACCGCAAAGACCAGCCCACGGGCTGATGATTCGTCTCCGCGATCCCCGTAACTTCGAAGTCAATGACCGCATCAGGTGTGCGGGCAAATATCGAAAACGGGAGAGGCAATGCACAACGCGAATCAACCACACCTCGCGCATCGACCGGCAGTCGCCGCGCGATCGCTGTCGAAGGTGTATGGCTCAGGCGAAGGTACGGTCAAGGCACTCGATGGGGTCGACGTGGACTTCGCTGAAGGTCAGTTCACGGCCATCATGGGACCCTCCGGGTCGGGAAAGTCAACCCTGATGCATGTGCTCGCCGGGCTGGACAATGCAACATCTGGAAGTGCGTTCATCGGCCAGACCGAGGTGACAACTCTCAAGGACAACGCACTGACAGACCTGCGCCGCCACCGGATCGGCTTCGTCTTTCAGTCCTTCAACCTGCTGCCGATGTTCACCGCTGAGCAAAACATCTTGATGCCGCTAGACCTGGCCGGGCAAAAAGTCGACCGGGCCTGGTTCGACACATTGACAGCCACTCTTGGCCTGACCGACCGGCTCAGCCATCTGCCATCACAGCTTTCCGGCGGCCAACAACAACGTGTCGCCATCGCACGGGCGCTGATCAGCAAGCCCGAAGTGGTTTTCGCCGATGAGCCCACCGGAAACCTTGACACCCGCTCCGGGGTCGAAGTTCTCAGCTTCCTCCGCCGCTCGGTGCGCGAGTTGGGACGGACCATCATCATGGTTACCCACGACCCGGCTGCCGCTTCCTACGCTGACCGCGTCGTGCTCCTTGCTGACGGCAAGATCGCCGGCAACATCGACCAGCCGACCCCTGACGCGGTGCTGTCTGGGCTGGATGCACTGCGCAACCTCGACGATGTTCCCACCACGACCGGTTCCCAGCCGCACGTTTCCGGTGAGGTGGCGCGCTGATGTGGCGGATCACTCTTTACCAGATGCGAAAGTCGGTCGGCCGGCTTATCGCAGCCGGAATAGCCATCGCGCTCGGCACCGGCTTTGTCGCCGCGACGCTGATCGCATCGAATGCACTGACCCGCGCCACCTACGACGCGGCAACAGCGAGCCTGGCTCAGGCTGACCTGGTCGTCAACTCTTCCGAAACTCGCTTTACCTGGGATGACCTGGAACGAGCAGCCGCAGTCGACGGGGTGGCAGCAGCCGCATTCGACACTCCCCAGTGGACTCTGGTCGGCAATGCCGGTGAGCAGCGCAATGTTCCCGCTGTGGGTACCAACATAGACAGTTTGGCGACGTACACGATCACCAAGGGACGCGCTCCCGAGACCGTCGATGAGATCGCCGTACCTCAAGCCACGGCAGACTCGTTCAAGGTCGGCATCGGTGATTCCATCGCGGTTTCCCCCGGCTTCGGTTATGACGAGTCCAATCTTGAGACCAAACAGATCGTCGGATTCACCGAGAACCGCAACAACGCCAACATCATGTTCGGCCAGACGGCCGTCTTGACTCCGGAGAGCCTGAAAGCGATCACCGAAGTCGACGAGTACGTCATGCTCGGATCGATGATGATCGCGACCTCCGATAACGCAAACCCGGAGCAAGTCAGCGAGGCGCTGCGCGCGTCGCTCGGATCGGTCAGCGTTGTCGATCGCGATCAGGCGGCTCGCGACACCATGGCAAGTCTGTCCGACGGACAAGATGTCTTCACCGCTGTGATTCTCGCATTCGCGGGGTTAGCCCTGATCGTCGCGGCATTGGTGATCGCGAACACCTTCCAAGTGCTGGTCGCGCAGCGCACCCGGACACTCGCGCTACTGCGCTGTACCGGCGCGTCACGCGCCCAACTGCGCGGTTCAGTGCTGTTGGAAGGCGCCATCTTGGGATTCATCGCATCAGTGATAGGCATCGTGCTGAGTGCGGGACTGGTTCAGGCGGCTCTCGTCGTCTTGGGCAACGTTCAGGACAGTGTTCCCGTGCCGCAGATGATTTCACTGTCTGTCAGTTCCATCGTCGCACCGATCGTGGTGGGCCTGGTTGTCACGTTGCTGTCTTGCCTGGTTCCCGCCCGCGAGGCCACCCGGGTCGCTCCGCTTGCAGCACTGCGGCCGCTTGCGCCACCGTCGCTGAAACGCCGAGCGGGCAAAGTCAGGGCGACGCTGTCGCTCTTGGCGGTACTGGCAGGTGGCGGAATGCTGCTGCTGGGCCTGGTCAGCGCGAAGACAAACGTGGAAATCGGGCTGTTGCTCGGTGTCGCCGGCGGAGCCATCTCGTTCACCGGGTTGATTCTGGGCGCTGTGTTCTGGCTTCCGCCGGTGGCCCGCGGTATGGGACGGCTGATTAACAGTGTCGGCCCGTCGTCGCGGCTCGCCTCGGCGAACGCACTGCGCAACCCACGCAGAACCGCGGCCACCAGCACAGCCCTGCTGATCGGTGTGACACTGGTCGCAACGATGTCCGTCGGTGCCGCCAGTGCTCGTGCCACCATGGCGAACAGCCTGGACCAGACCTTCCCCTTCGATATCTCGGTGACCCTGTGGGATGACTGGGATGGGGACGAGTCGCAAGCCACCGACGTGATGCAGGACCGTCTCGAAGACCTGGCAGACGGAATAGGACGAGTCAAAGGCATCGGCGCAGCCGAGCCGACACTGCTCACTGAGTCCTACGTCGGTCCGGACCGCACGAACAACACCCGCCAAGATGCCTTCATCGTCGCCATGGAACCGAAAGCTGTACCTGACGTGGTCAACGGCGCCAACGGCATTGACCAGGTGGCACCAGGAACCGTTGTGGTGTCCAGGGCATTCGTTGACGGCATTTCGCCAAGTGAGATGAAACTGCGCGACGGTGACCAGATCCATCTGGGAAGCGACACCTCGGGGCCTGAAGTAACCGTTCGCGTGGTACCGGGTATCGCCAAGTTCATGCTCGCCGATCTATCGGATCTGCAGGAACTTCAGTCACAATCGCGTGGTCAGGTTTCTTACAACGTTATTGCGCGACTCAATGGAACTGTCAACGCCATGGACGTGCGACAGGCCATTTACGACGAGCAGCCGGCGATGATCACCGTCACGTCTCCGGCGGCCGAACGTGCCATGTACGACACAGTGATCAATACGATCCTGGCGGTGATTGTCGGGCTGCTGGCCGTGGCAGTCATCATCGCAATGATCGGTGTCGCGAACACTCTGTCGCTCTCGGTGATCGAACGGCGGCGAGAGTCCGCCACCTTACGAGCCGTTGGCCTCTCCCGACGGCAACTGCGCCGGATGCTCGCCATCGAAGGAATGTTCATTGCCGCAGTCGGCGCGATTGTCGGGCTCGCGCTAGGCCTGATCTATGGCTGGATGGGGTCGTCGATTGCCCTGGGCTCATTTGCCGATCCCGCACTCGTGGTGCCGTGGCGCGACTTCGGATTGGTGCTTCTGGTCACGCTGGCCGCTGGCCTGCTGGCCTCAGTGCTGCCCGCTCGTGGCGCAGTGAAGACACCGCCGGTCGCGGCATTGGCTGACGAGTAACCAGCGGGGCCGCCGGTTGAGCCTGCCGAAGGTCAAGACCGGCAGTCCTCAGTCAGGCTCGGTTTCGGGGTAAGCACCCTGGAGCCGGGCCTGACTGGTCGTTGCCTGCAGCACGGTGGGCAAGAACAGCAGCACCAACGTCGCAAGAGCAAGGGCCACCGCAAGCGACGGAATCGTCGGGGTGAATGCGGACCAGGTCGACAGCAAAGAAATCGTGATGAGCAGTTCCAACGTGATCGCGGGACCACGGAACCAGCTCTTCTTTTGTCTAGCCGCCCGAGCCATCAATCCGAAGAACACCGCGAGCAGGAGGGCGACGGCAAGCAGGCCGTACATAGTCGCGTCGGTTGCGACATCATCAGCCAGAGTGGCCCACAGACCGAAGCCGCCTGCGGCTAGAAAACTGACCGCTTGAACCCATAACAGCACGCTCAGTACGCGTAGGGCTCTTGGCGCCTGGTTTGTCACAGGTTCTGCCTCAGCGCTCTTATTGTCAGCCATCGTCCCTCCCAGGGCTTCTTCAACTGCCTCTACACCTATCACGATGCGGGACCGAACAGTGCCACAGACACCGAAACCGCGCCTCTACCGCAACGCGATGCGCGGCAATGTGAGAAATTTCTCACTATCAAGCGAGAAAGCAGTGCTTTTATCTCTTGTCTGAAACGCTTTCTCGTGTGAACCTAGATGCAGCAGTTTTACCCCCAATGTTGCTTCGGCACACATTCTCCCGCTGCTTCCACCCCGTTGACGGTGGTGCTGTCGCACCACGGTAGTGCTTCATTTGTGATGCTCGCCGGACGGATAGCGAGGATGCAGTGTGGTGTGTGGTCGAGTGCGCGCTGAGTTATCCCCCGGTGCGTGCTTGGTCGAGGCGTCGCGGACGACAAGGAGTACCTCCATGGACTGGCGCAGTCGCGCTGCTTGCTTGACCGAAGACCCCGAGCTCTTCTTCCCGATCGGTAACACCGGGCCAGCACTGGTGCAGATCGAAGAGGCCAAGGCTGTATGCGGTCGTTGTGAGGTCGTTGATACTTGCTTGAAGTGGGCCATCGAATCCGGTCAGGACGCTGGCGTTTGGGGCGGCATGTCTGAGGACGAGCGCCGCGCGTTCAAGCGCCGCACGGCACGTGCGCGCCGCGCCGGTTAGTCCTTCTCAAAGGACTTTCTGCGACTTGGTCGCCGACCAGCCGTTCAGCACCCGCGGGTGCTGAACGGCTGGTCGGCGACCAAGTCGCAGAAAG